>Ga0182739_1002523_pt1 | contig 17028 bp, 10 predicted proteins | sample eDN5th30CBELigBY_FD_128873 | JGI IMG/M metagenome (GOLD analysis project Ga0182739, IMG submission 128873) | Enriched backyard soil microbial communities from Emeryville, California, USA - eDNA 5th pass 30_C BE-Lig BY (version 2) (version 2) | ecosystem: Environmental > Terrestrial > Soil >... | reverse complement strand
TTTGTGTTCTGACAAGGAAGCCGAAGCAGACGAATCCCAAAGATTCGTCGATGCAGGCTGACGAAGTTCAGAACGCAAATGAGCCGATCGCAGCACAAATTGACCTTTCGGGACAGACTCTAAAAGCTTTCCCCGCGGGCGGGATATTTTATGATGAGTGGCGTTTTATTCTTTTACCATACGTGTTTCAGCAATCAGATCGCGTCCGCGGATGTTATAGCCCAGCGGCCAGAGTAAGTTGGGAGCAGCTGCGGTCATGGGAACTCGAACGGTCACAATCACTTCATCTCCGGGATAAGTTCCCAGTGTGGCTTGTACTCGATATGTGCTGCGAAATTTGCCGGCCAGTGCTCGCCCCACTTCGTACTGGATGTCTTCCGACTCCACTCCGTTTAAGGACGCCAGCCGAGCCCCCGCACGTGAAGCCTGTACGACATCGCTCCGGGCATACATCAGGAACGAAAACTCAAAGATCCCCAGTAACAGCACAAATAAGATGGGCAGCGTCAACAGCAACTCCATCGTCATGGTACCGCGACGGCACTGTTGCACAGACCGTTGCTGGGGATTGTGTTGTTTCATTTTGCCCTCTCGGCGGCTGCTGGTGCCGGGGTGTGAACCGAATCTGCTCGCAATTCCCGCTCCATGCGGGGCACATTCCAGAACAACACAGCCCAGGTGGCCACGGCCACGGGTCCGGCATAGGCCATCACCCGGCGACGCAATTTATCATCTTGTGTTTCTGGAACCGGAGCCTGACCAATCTTGGTTTTGCCCGTTGCCAGATATTTTTCCCGGGTGCGTGAGACACCCGTTTTCATGATTGCCATCAGCACCACGCCCACCGTGGCAGCCAGCACGAACAAGGTGCTGACAAATAAGACTGCCAGGGTCATTTTGAAACCCAGCCAGACGCTGAGCGCTCCCACCAGTTTGACGTCCCCCCCTCCTCCTCCTCCAATAAACCACAGCACAAACAACAGGCCAAAGCCGACCAGAAAACCGAGTGCGGCGGACCCCAGATGATGCCAGCCATACATCAACGACATCCCCAATTGAAAGACCCAGCCTGCAAAGAACATGGGGAGTGTCAATTTGTTTGGAATTCGCTTGGTACGGAAATCGAGGAAGGCAGCCACTGCGGTGAACGCGGAGACGGCCAGAATCAGGACGACGGTCGCGAGGCTAAGCGAGTTCATGGAATCTAAATTCCCGGAAAAGGAAACGGACTTGTTTGCACGTGATGCAATCCTACGACACGTTTCACGGGTGCAGCATGCGTGTTGTGCGGGAAACACAAATTTCCCAGTCGGTAACCCTCACCCAAGAGTTAAAATCGGAATGACTGATCTCGTTCAGTTGGGATCGGCGTCATCGACTGGCACCGGGGCGTCTCTCTTCATCGGCAGAACTCGCCGGTCGATGGAACTCCGCATCACCGTTCTGCTTCAGAAAACTCTTTTCGAATCTGGTTTTACCGGTTGTGGTAATTTGACGAAATTTGAGGAAATTCATAATTGAAGCGGTGATGCCCGAACCGATGCCATAAGACGGGCGAACAATTCCGACACATTGCAACTTCCACCAGTCAACACACTTTTTGCCCGATGTCATCTGCTGGCGAAGACCGTTCACTTTCGCAGAGCAAACCCATGACCAGATCCCGACAATTCCGCTTCAGCGTCGTCCTGATCAGCTCCCTGTTGTCCCAGGCAGCGGTGCGGGCCGATGAGCGGTACCCTCACCAAAAAGATGACTCCTTTGGCCGAGATGTGATGCTGTCCGAATCCACGCTTTTTGGAAAGTACGTCAATGATGCCGGGGCAGGCATTCAGGACATGCGCGCCAGTATCCGGCAGGCGGGCAAGGAAGTGGCATCGGGGGTTACAGATGCACAAGGGAATTTTCGAATTTCCGGACTGCAGACAGGGGTCTACGAAATCATTATCGGGTGCCGTTCAGAATTTATCCGTGTCTGGGATAAAGATGCAGCTCCTCCCAAAGCACATCCTTCCGCACGCATTGTTCGGGATGGACATCTGCGAGGAAACGGAGGAACGGGTGGCGCTTTACGTCTGATGGGTGCCGGTGGAAGTGCGCTGGATCTCCTCGAAAGTCTTCTAGGCAAGCCAGCAACCATTAAACTTCCTCCGCTCCCCAAGCCAAATGTCCCCTGAATGGAGACCGAAGATGATCGAAAGAAGATCGCTTCAGATGGCGGATGGGAAACAGAACATGTCTGAGGCGACCGTCCTCTCCCCATCTCAGATGTCTCGTCGCCGACCTTCTCTCCTGCTGGGCAGTTTATGTTAGAACGAGAATCCTCTGTCTCGACACTTGAAGAACTCCATGCGTTTGTGCATGCCACGTTGTGCGAATCCGAAAACCTTCTGGCTGAGCAGTTTCAGACGCAACGTCGACCATTGTTCGTCAAGGAAGATCTTTGTGCCATCGAGTTTTCTTTGCAAGGGTTACGGGCCATCCGCCTGGGAGCCATCTGGGCAGCGGATCAAAACGTGATCTACTTCTATAATGCCCGGGGTGTCCGGTGCCTCAAAGTGAAACTGTCCCAGCGAATCCCCATGGAACTTGCTGTTGAGGCCACGAATGAGAGCAACTGACGTGGCCGGGGTGAAGTTTGCAGGCTGATCGCAAGTTTGCAGGCTGATCGCAAAATAGTTTGGTCCTGCCATCATCGCGATTCCCCTGAACAGCCTGTTGAAAAACGCACAGACAGAAATGTCTGTGCCGGGGGTGGCATTGTCCAGGGGATCTCAAGCTGGGTGCCATGCTCATGTCGCGCCAGCAGCATGGGCATGCCGGGTGTTGTGAACGGACGCGAAGTCATGTTCACCCTGCTGGCGCGATGCGAACATGGCACCCGGCACTTCTCGCAGAGCAGTGACACGACATTCTCAGCCGGGGACCCGGCCCTCAATTCATGAAAAGATGACCGATCCAGGGGCATCCACCATTGCGAGTTGAAAGAATTCGCGGTACTTGTGCATGAGCTGGATGGAATGATTTCTATGTGATGACAGTCGTTTCAAATCTGATCCGCTGGGGACTGGGAAAGATGAAGAGAGCGCCGGGAACAATTTGAATGCCGGGGCGTTCCTCTCGGACTGATCTTTTTGAAAGGCAGAACATGAAAATGCGGTCGTTTCCAAGATTGTTAAGTGGGGTGGCGGTATTGGTGTTGGCCCTGGCGACCGGCTGGAGCTATGCCCAGAAGAAAGAGACCGTCCGGACTCCAGGCGAACTTCTGCCGGCAGACTCTGTGTTTTATCTGCGGCTGGATGGCTCTGCCGGGCATGAAGCCGCGTACGAACAGACGGTGGCTTATCAGGCTTTCAACGAGAGTGGCCTGATGAATGTCTTTGACGAAATTCTGGCCTGGATGGGGGACCATGAAGAGACCTCCGGCGTGGCGGGCATTGTTGAACACCTGCAGAAACATGGCGTCTCCGTCGCCGTCGCGGTGGATGCCCCCGAAGGCAAGCCGTTTCAAGCCTGGGCCACAGTTGTGGTTCCATTCGCCGCAGAAGGGGCCGAGATGCTGGGCGAAGTTGTCACCCAGTTCTCCCACGGACAGGCAGATGTCCGTAGCACCAAAGTCAAAGGCCGACAAGTTCGCTATATCAAAATTGATAATCCGCTGGTGGAACTGGGATGGTGGGCACAGGGTGAAAATCTGGTGATCGCCGCCGGGATGAATGCCATTGCCAATTCCATCGCTGTGGCCGATGAAGAACGCCCCAATCTGACATCACATCCGTTGTGGGAGAAATATTCCCATCTGGAAGACGACTTCGAAGTCACCACGCTTGGCTGGGTCGATTTCAAGTCGCTGCAGGACAAGTTCGGAAATCAATCTCTGCCACCCATTCCCGGCAATTCAGGAAAAGAATCTCCCAAAGTCAGCCAGATCCTGAAAATTCTGGGCCTGACCAATCTGAATCATGTGGCCAGTCTCTCTGGCTATCGAGGCGACAGTCTCTGGTCCGAAGTCATGCTGGAAGCACCTGGAGAGCACACCGGCCTGCTCTCCTTGCTGGATCAGGAATCGTTCCAATTGGAAGACCTGCCAGCCATGCCGCTGCATCATCTGGGACTGATGGCCTACAGCTTCGATACCAACCGGGCCTACTCCACCATCCTGGACATTGTGCGGGAACTGGCACAGTTCGGACCGAAGAATGCCAATCAGGAAATCGACAAAGCCTTGGAAAAACTCCAGCAGGAACTCGGGTTCGCTCCCGCAGAACTCCTGAGTTCACTCGGCAATCTGCACTGTCTGTATACGGACTCTTCGCAGGGGATGTTCGGACTGGGAGCGGTCGCCATCACCAGCGTGCAGGATCAGGACCAACTCGTCAGTTGCCTGGAAAAGATCCTGGGGCGGATCATCCAGGAGGCCGAACACGAACGCCCTGGACAACTGGAACTGCAACAGGTTGATGCTGATGATCGAACGGTCTTCTATCTCCGATTGCCGAAATTTCCTTTCATTTCGCCTACCATTTCCGTGGGGAAAGACTGGCTGGTCATCGGACTGATTCCGCAAGCTGTGGATGCCCAGATCATGCGTCATAACGGGCGTTTGTTTAGCTGGTCGATCGAGGAAGATCTGGCGGAAACATTTGAGATGCTGCCGGCAGAGTTCACTTCATTGAACGTGGTTGATCCTGCCAGCACTTATAAATTTCTGCTGGGTCTGGCCCCCACGTTCATCAATGCCGCGGAAGCGGGGCTGCGAGAGTCGGGAGCTCTCGAGGAAGGGGCTCCCCTGCCGGTGGATGTGAATGCGTTTCCGCCTGCCGAGTTGGTTGTGCAGAACCTGTTCATGAATGTGGGGGTGACCACCCGGGAGAAAGAGGGCTGGCATGGATACTCCCGGCAGTCTGCTCCGGGACTGCCACTCATCGGCGGTTCTGTGACACCCGGTGCGGGCGTCGGAGGAATTGCAATTGGAACGGCATTACTGCTCCCAGCAGTCCAGCAGGCCCGCCAGGCCGCCATGAATTCGCAGTCCAAAAACAATATGAAGCAACTGGGACTGGCCATGCACAACTATCACGATGTGTTCAACCATTTCCCGGAAGGAACCGTTCCCAATGCGGATTTACAACTTCCCGAAGAACGCCTGAGTTGGTGTGTCTCCTTGTTGCCCTTTCTGGATCAGGCCATTCTTTATAATCAGATCGATTCCAAATCCGGTTGGAATGCGGCAGCGAATAAAGAGCCGCTGTCACAACCGGTCAACGGCTTGCTGAATCCCGCCCAGCGTCAACGTGGTGAAGGTCCATTTGGCAAGACGAATTACGTGGGCATCGGCGGATTAGGAAAAGATGGCCCCACTCTCCCGGCGAACGACCCCAAAGCAGGCGTCTTCGGATACAACCGGTTTACCCGTCTGCGTGATATCACGGATGGATCATCCAACACCGTGATGATCACAGAATCCACGGATGTCACCAATTGGGGCGAAGGGGGACGTGCCACAATCCGTGCATTTACGAAGCAACCGTATCTGAATGGTCCGGATGGGGTCGGCTCGCCTCGTCCGGGACCTGTCAACTTTTTGTTCGCGGATGGCTCCGTACGGGGCATCAGTGAAAAGGTGGATCCCAAAATTATTGAAGCAATCTCCACCATCGCCGGCGGTGAAATCGTGGACAACTTTTAGTGCGTTTTTGCAAATCTTGTCGTGAACTTGCCTCGCGGTATTCAGTCTTTCATCAGGTGAAACCCTTTCGACGCGGGCACATGAGAGACCAAACTGGTCTAAAGAAGCCGAAGCAGGCGAGTCTCGAGGATTGGTCGATGCCGGCTGATGAAGTTCAGAGCGCAAAAAACCGATCACCGCACAAATTGACCCTTCCGGACAGACTCTGAGTTGGACGACCAGAAATACGGAGTCGATTGCCCGCCACGAGATGGTCTCTGGGCAGAGGGTTTCATATTGTATGTGTGATGGACTGGTCGATGTGCGGGGTACACCTCGTTTATCGGAATGTCTCCGCGTTTTTTCAGAGATTTTTAGGGCTGCGAACCAGGCCTCCCGGACAAGGGAAATCCCCCTTCCGCGAGCAGGTTTGCGGCCGGTTTGTGAGAGGTTTTTAGACTGCCAATGCATTTTCATCACACGACACTGGGGAACGGGCTCGATCTCGTCGCCGAGACAAATCCAGCAGCACACAGTGCTGCTGTTGGTTTCTTTGTTCGAACGGGAGCCCGGGACGAATTGCAGGATGTCGCGGGGGTGAGCCATTTCCTGGAGCACATGGCTTTCAAGGGGGATGAGAAGTTTTCGGCGGAAGATGTCAATCGAATCTTTGATGAAGTGGGGGCGAGCTATAACGCCAGTACCAGCGAAGAAGTCACCTTCTACTATGCGGCCATTCTTCCAGAATACCTGGAACAGACGTTTGAGCTTCTCACCAGCATGATGCGCCCCAGCTTGCGCGATGAGGACTTCAACATGGAAAAACAAGTGATCATTGAGGAGATCGGCATGTATGAGGACATGCCGGCATTCAATGTTTACGAACAGACCATGGGCCTGCATTTTTCCGGGCATCCGTTAGGACAAAGCGTACTCGGTTCTGTAGACAGCATTACCGCCCTGTCGGCGCAGCAGATGCAAACCTATCACCAGCGTCGTTATGGCGCCGGAAATCTGGTGCTGGCTGCGGCGGGGAATGTGGACTGGGATTTCCTGGTGGCCCTGGCACAAAAGTATTGTGGCCACTGGGAAACCGGCGTTCCCGGCCGGGAATCTCATGAAGCACAACCTGTTCCTGCTGAGCACTGGATGCAGCGGGAACAGATGCACCAGCAGCATGTCATGCAGATGGCCCCTGCCCCTGCGGCGCAGGATGAACTGCGGTTTGCTGCAGAAATTGTTGCCACCATCGTGGGAGATGACGGTGCGGGACGATTGCACTGGGAGCTGGTGGAAACCGGCCTCGCAGAAAGTGCGGACCTGGGATACAACGACTTCGATGGTAGTGGTGTCTGGGCCACCTATCTCTGCTGTCAGCCGGAAGAGACATCGGCCAACTTAAAACGTATCTCTGCCATGTATGATGAATTCAACCGGACTGGACCAACCGTTCAAGAGTTCGAACAGGCCCGCAACAAAGTCGCTTCCCGGGTGGTCCTGGCCAGCGAACGCCCGATGGGACGACTTTCCAGTCTGGGAGGCAACTGGATTTATCGAAACGAATACCGCAGCGTTTCCGATGACCTCGAAATGCTCAAAAGCCTGAGCCTGGCCGATCTGCGTCGATTGCTGGACAGGTATCCGCTGGGACAGACAACCACCGTGGGGCTGGGGCCAATCGCTGGAAACCGCGAGTGACAGGATTTCCAGGTTCGAAATCCTGGAGGCGGGAACAACCCGGCCGTACTGGTTCACCCGGCCGTACTGGGACGGTGCGAGCGGATCTCAGTGCGAGCGGATCTCAGCCGGCAATTTCCGGATGAACATTGGCCGGTGCTGTTGTTGCAACCGCCGGAGCTTCCGGAGGAGCACAGACAGCCTGCAGGACAGGCATGGATTCTGGAGGAAATGTCATTTGTGCGAGGCGTTTTTTGGAGACTTCCCCTTTTCTGTTGACGGTCCAGCGTTCCACGCGCACATCAATGGTCGATTGCGTTTCGCAATGCGGGCAAGTGAATAGAGTGATCATCCCATTGGAGTCGGGCTGTTCGGGATGATTGTTGAAATGGGTGAGCGATCCCTGTTTGATCAAGTCAGCAATCTCTTTCACCTTTGGAAATGGTCCAAACAGCGATGCGGTTTTCCATTGGTAACAGGTGTTGCAATAAGGTTCGTTCGCAGCCACGCTCATCATCCGATAGGCCAGACCGGCAACAATGAATGCTTCCGCAATCCAGTAGAGATAAGAGCCGGTATATCCCAGGTTGAGGCCCGGCCCGTTTCCACCCCCTGCATTATTGAGTTCTACTCCTTGATGAGCAGAGAAATCGAGAAAACGCCAGACGTTGTTGGCCCGCAGTGCCATCAGCTGAAGGGGATCGGCCTCCAGCGCCGTTAGAACCGCCCGCTCATCCGGCGAGGCTGAATTCCAGTTCCCATGGATTTCTTCCGCCCGCAAAGCGATCTGCCGCACCATCCGTCCCTCGTCATCGAGGGCTGCTTCCAGATTCTGTTCGAAAATCTGAAACTCCGTGTAGTGCATGGTGAACATGGCCAGGCCGCCGACAAAGAAGCCGGCAAAGCCGCAGATCAACGGGTTCCGCACATGGAACATCTTGATGCATCGGCTTCCCGCGGCTCCGATGCACCCCCCAATCAACAGGGGAAAGAGCAGCACCAGGTAGAAATGTTGAGAGACGTATCCCGAAATGATTCCCAGTACGATTCCTAATACGCCCAGCATCCCGACCAGTTGTAAGGCACTGCCAAATTGGATCGTCCCGTCTGCGCGATAAGGGATCGCCTCAAAGATGATTGTTCTGGCAGGCGAGGGGGTGTCCAAAGAGGAATATGGTTCTGCCATGTGAAAATTCCACGGGTGCCCTGTCAGGGCTTGGATTTGCGTGAATAAGAACAATTCTCCGGAGTATAGATTCGCGGATCAGATTCAGACAATTCCTGATTTCAGGATTTTGTTATTTTCGAAATACTCTCCGATGACGTCTTCCAGGAGATCGTCCGGGAGCTTTAAGAGTCTGTCCCGAAAGGTGCTTTGTCAGGCGAGATCGAGCGATTTGTGTTCTGACAAGGAAGCCGAAGCAGACGAATCCCCAGGATTCGTCGATGCAGGCTGACGAAGTTCAGAACGCAAATGAGCCGATCGCAGCACGAATTGACCTTTCGGGACAGACTCTAATCTCTAAAGGGAAAACCTGAAGAGGTGGTCTGTTCTGCTGTGGATCTTCGAACCGCTTCATCCTGTGCGATAAACATCCGCAAACGATTTCGAACAGTGACACGGCTGAGACCGAGCAGTTCCGATGCGCGCAGCTGATTTCCCCCTGTGAACTGCATGGCCCGGCCAATGACAAGCCGATCGAACTTGTCCAGTGCCTGGCGATATAGATCTTGTGTCCCTTCTGCCAACCAGCAGTCCAGCAGTCCAGGCAGGGATTGCCAACTGGCGAGATCTTCGGAGACTTCCGGAAGTGGTTCTTCATGCGGCGAATTTTCCTCACAGAGGATTTCCTGTGGAAGGAATGCGGGCAAGAGAACGGTGCCGGTGGAAGCAATCAGGGCGCTGCGGATGACATTCTGCAATTCACGAATATTTCCCGGCCAGGAATAATTCGTTAACAGATCCAGGGTCTCGGGGGCGATTGTTTGGACATTGCTGCCAATTTCTGCCCCATATCGAAACAGGAAATGATGGGCGAGTTCGGGAATGTCTTCGCGTCGCGACTGGAGTGGTGGCAACGTGATGGAGACGCCGCAAAGGCGATAGTACAGGTCTCGGCGAAAGGCATTGTGCTGAATGCGGCCATCCAGATCCTGATTTGTCGCAGCGAGAATACGCACGTCGCAGTGCAGGGTTTCGTTGCCGCCCACGCGCTCAAAAGTTCCTTCCTGCAGGAGTCGCAACATTTTTGCCTGCGTGGTGGGGGGCATGTCCCCGATTTCGTCCAGCAACAGCGTACCACCCTGACATTGTTCGAATTTTCCGATTCGTCGTTGCGTTGCTCCAGTAAACGCTCCTTTTTCGTGGCCGAATAATTCGCTTTCCAGAAGCGAATCCGGAATGGCGGCACAGTTAATGGCCAGGAATGGCTCGGAGCTGCGGCGACTGTGATGATAGATGGCCCGGGCCACAAGCTCCTTACCGGTGCCGCTCTCGCCAAGAATCAGTACATTGACATTCTGCGGGGCAATCCGACCAATGGATTTGCAGACCTCCCGCATCAATTTTCCATTGCCGATAATTTGTTGCGGCTGGGTGTCCACGCGTTCCGTCTCACCCACGAATGCGGGAACATGAACGAGTCGGCGAATCTGACATCCTTGCCGGACCAGTTCCCGCAGATGGTTTGCATCCAGGGGTTTGACGATGTAATCGAAGGCCCCATGCTTCATGGCTTCAATCGCGATTTCGGATGTTCCAAAGCCGGTCATGAAGATGACCAGCGCTTTGAGATCGATCTGGCGAATCTGTTGAAAAACATCCAGTCCAGATTCGTGTCCCAGTCGTAAGTCAAGCAGAATGACGTCGGGATTCCACTCCGTGACAATTTGCAGGCCTGCCTGCCCGTTGTCGGCGGACCGTACTTCGATTTCGCTGTCCGTAAAAACGTCGGCAATGCTGAAACTGACGTTTCGTTCGTCGTCGATAACGAGCAACTTACCCATCGTTCAATTTTCCTGATCAGAAATAAAAGGGGTGGGCTCGCGAGATCCGGTCGGGAGATTCGATCGAGACGTCAATTCAGACACAATTGCGATAAGAACTCCGAGGCCAGTGGCAACTCAATGCAGAAGAGGGCTCCTCCGTTTGAAGCATTGGTGGCTGTCAGTGTGCCCCCCTGTTCTTCAATGATACGGCGGCTGATGGCCAATCCCAGCCCCGAACCGGTACTGCGGGTGGTCACAAAGGGTTCGAAAATCCGTTCCAGAACAGCGGGATCAATGCCCGGGCCAGAGTCCTCAATCTCAAGTACCATTGAATTGGCCTGTGCGTTCTTGAACATGCGCAACCGGAGGATGCCCCCCGGCGGCGTGAATTCAATGGCATTGATGACAATGTTCACGATCACCTGCTGGATGAGCAACGGGTCCCCATGCAACAGGCCTGGGGCATGATCATCCGAGATGTCAAGTTCGATCTGCTGCTGTTGCAGGCGGCCTTCCAGCAGCGCCAGAGATTTCGTCAGGATACTGGGAAATTGGCAGGGGACATTCTGTGGCTTTTCCGGTCGGGCAAAGTCCAGCAAACTTTGCACGGTGTTTTCCATGCGGGAAACTTCTTCCATGAGCACCTGCATTTGCTGTCCGTTTAAAGAATGGACTGGCTGACGTTCCGCAGCGCGCTGAATGAGAAGTTTGACGGATGTTAAGGGATTGCGAATTTCGTGGGCCACACCTGCAGCCACTTCACCCACGGCGGCCAACCGCTCTGCACGAACCATCTCTTTGCGCGCCTGTTGCAGTTCATCGGCAACACGATGAAGATTTGAAACCACGTTTTGAACCTGAGTTTCGAGGGCGGTCAACTGTCCGGCCGAGTTTCGCGACGAGACTTCGATCTGTCCGAGATCTGTGCTGGTCTCCCCTTCAGCCCCGCGCAGTGTGACGCTGATTTGCGTCAGAGAATGACTCAACGCGCGCGCCATCCACATCGCCAGACCGATGCCCACCAGCAAACCCAGAATGAGCAAAACCGTGCGCACCACCATCACATCCACATCCGTGCGGCTACGCTGGTTCATGACTAACAACAGATTTCGCTGCTGGGATTGAATAAAAATCCGACAGTCTTCAATTAATCCATAAAAGTCCAACGTGCTGCCGGGCGGCCCTGTGCCAGCCTCCCAGCTTCGGATTTGCGCTTCAATGACGTTGACCAGCGAGTGTGAATTTTGATCCATGGGCTGGTGCCGCAGCGATTGGAGATCCTGAAGAAGCTCCGCTTTCAGTTTTTCCTGGGTCGAGACGGAGAGATCCGTATGAGTTTGAAGTTCGCTGATATTTTCCTGGATCTTCAACGTGGTATCGATTGACCTGAGAAATATTGCAATGGCCTGCCGCTGCCGGCCATTCTGCCAGGGAATGTACATTGTGGTGGCCAGGCTGTGAATCAACCAGAGCACACCCAAGGCAATCGTCGGCAAATGAACTTGATGCGTTAAACGCAGCATAGAAAACGTCCTTGTGCGGGCGGTTGGACCGATTCCCTGCCTGCTTTCCTGAAACGGAAGTGGCTTTCAGCAATTCGTGCTCTGTCAGGCTTGGTTTTAGGGCACATCAGGAGCATAAACGTCCGTTGTCCCGGCTTGCGTTCTCAGTTTTTAACATTGACGGTGCACGAGGAGCTTTGAGTTGCACCTTCTCTGGATAAATTGTTTTCACGCTGAGAGTATTTTTTCCAACCAGTCGAATTGAGTCAATGAGCAGCTTTCGTGCCCCAGGGCTACTTTTTCAGAGATCACGATTCCGTTTTGCAGATGTGGGCCAAGGCTTCGCAGTATTTCCTAAGGTCAATAGGAACAGTGGGAAAGAATCTTCAAATCCTGTTCCAGTTTTGCCTGAGTTCTCATGTTTACGGTGACAGGGCGGAAAGAATTGCTTTCGCAGAGGGGTTCTTCGTTTTTGGAATTTGAGGCTTGAAGGCGTTGTTTTTTGGAAGTTGATAAAGTCTACCTTATCTAACGGTCGGACGGCCTGGACTCGGCACGCGATCTGCTTAAAAATCCTGGTGAATCGTTCTCAGAACAGGAAAGCTATTATTTCGATGCCGAACTTCCGTAAGAAACATTTCATCCCCGTGGCGCTGGTCTGCCTGACAGGTCTTGGAGGTCTGTTGTCTTTGCAATTGATGGCCGAAAGCGAGGATTCTGCGACAGTGGTGCCCGCCGATCATTCAGACGAGGCGGCAGCGAGAGAAAAATCGACGATCATGCGTGTGGCAGCGATTTCTCCGCAGTCAGGCGGAACAATCCGTAGTGCGATCCTCCCCTGTACGGCAAACTGGCACGACTCTGCGGCACTTTTTGCCAAGGTTTCTGGATACCTGGGAAGTCAGAATGTTGATATTGGCAGTCGCGTGAAAGCCGGGGATCTGCTGGCCACAATCGATGTTCCGGAACTGGACGAAGATGTGGTTCTGGCGGAAGCGGCATTGAAGTATCAACTCGCCGCAGTCGCACAATTTGAAGCTCGAAAGAAGTCGGCAATTGCTGAGCATCGCGCCGCGGAAGCGGCCTGCGTCAAGGCTCAGGCAGACGTTGAACGCTGGGACGCGGAGATTCTATTTCGGGAAAAGGAACACAAGCGACTTCAGGCACTGAGTGCCGCCAGCAGCGTGCAGCAGGCACTTGTTGACGAGAAGTTGTTTCAGTTGCAATCTGTGCAGGCTGGCAAGCATTCGGCAGAAACAACTGTGCTGACTGCCAGGGAGCAGGCCGCTGCCGCCGGCGCGCGTGTTGAATTGGCCGATGCGGATCTGGCTGTCGCCCGTATGCAGACAAAGATCGAAGCGGCCAGACTGAACAAGGCGCGGTTGTATGCTTCCTTTTCCAAGATCACGAGCCCTTACGATGGTGTCGTCATTTCGCGTACGTATCATCCCGGGGAATTTATTCGTGCTGCCGACAAAGCATCGGGTGAGCCACTTTTGAGAGTGGGACGGACCGATCTGATTCGCGTTGTGGTGCATATTCCCGATCGGGATGTCCCCTACGCCAATGCAGGCGATCCCGTCGTGATTGAGTTTGATACCCTTTCCGGGCAGATCTTTGAAGGAAAACTGGCGAGAATTGCGCATACGGAAGATGCCCGTACCCGGACTATGCGGGCAGAAGTGGACCTGCCCAATCGCGAGAACCTGATTGTCGACCAGATGTATGGACGGATGACGATTCAGCTTCATCCTGCCGATAAGACGCTGACTTTGCCTTCGACCTGCCTGGTGGGAGAGCTGAAGAACGGCCAGGGAAGCGTCTTTGTGGTGAGAGATGGGGTGGCCCGACTGCAATCCGTTTCCATCGGCCTTCATGATGGAATCCGTGCCGAAATTCTCAGTGGACTTGCTTCCCAGGATGCCGTCGTCGCCCGTCCTCCCGCGGGGTTGCAGGATGGGATGGCCGTTTCTGTGGACCGCGAAGTCACGAAGAGTTGAATGAATTCGACTCCGTTCTCCGTTCTTCCGAGCCGCCTGCAGGGATCTGCTAGAAGACCTGCCGTGCCGCTCTTTTTAAGATTGCTTGGGCAAGAGATTTGCCACCCAGTGGAATTTGATCAGTATGAATAGTTTGATTCGCGGATCGCTGAACAATCCTTATGCGATTACGGTGATGGCACTGGCGATGGCCATGATCGGGGCATTGACGTTACAGCGGATTCCCATTGATATTTTGCCGATTTATCAAAACCCGGCTGTCCAGATCCTCACATTTTATGGCGGAATGCCTGCCGTGGGGATGGAAAAGAGTATCACCAATCGTATGGAACGCGGAACAGGCATGGCCAGCGGTGTGGCCAAGCAGGAATCACGTTCTATCGTCGGCGTCAGTCTTGTGAGAAACTTCTTTCAGAGTGGCGTGGATGCTGCCGGCGCCCTGACCGAAGAAAGCTCTCTGGCACAATGGGAATTTCCGACCATGCCTCCCGGGACACTGCCGCCGGTGGTGATGCCTTACGATCCCAGCAGCACCGTTCCCGTCAGCCTGGTGGCGCTCGATAGTAAAACAGAGACGGAACAGGTTCTCTATGACGTGGGTCGGTATGAAGTCCGCAACATGCTGATGAGTGTTCCCGGGGCGATCGCGCCTGTTGTCTATGGCGGTAAAATCCGTGCGGTCATGCTCTATCTCGACCGGATTAAAATGCAGTCGCGGCAACTGGCGCCCACCGACGTGATGCACGCGATGGATAACTACAACATCTTCCTGCCGACGGGCAGCGTGAAAATTGGCGATCAGGATTATGCGGTAGAATCCAACTCCATGTTCAACATGGTCGAGCAGATGGAAGAAATTCCTCTGCGGAATAACTACGCGGTCCCATCGTTCTTAAAAGATGTTGCCGAACCGAACGATTCTTCTTTTATTCAGACGAATGTCGTTCGCGTGAATGGTCGTCGGCAAGTCTATGTTCCGGTTTATAAACAACGGGGCGCCAGTACGCTGGCCGTGGTTGATAAAATCAAAAAAGATTTGCCACAAATGCAGTCGCGTCTGACTCGTTCAGACGTGAATCTGAACCTGGTCATGGATCAATCGGTGTACGTCCGCAGTTCCATTGCCGCATTGGTTCAGGAAGGACTGCTGGGGGCTGTGCTGTGTTCACTTGTGATTCTGCTTTTTCTGGGTGAATGGCGCATGACCCTGATTGCGGTCATCACGATTCCACTGGCGGTGCTGGTGGCGATTGCCTGTATGTATGCTGCGGGGCAAACTATTAACGTCATGACGCTGGCGGGGTTGGCGCTGGCGATTGGCCCCCTTGTGGACGTGGCGATTATCTGCCTGGAAAATACACACCGTCACATTTCCAACGGCGTCCCCGTGGTCGAGGCGGCCTATCGCGGGTCCAGCGAAGTTGCTTTACCAGCACTCGTCTCCACCTTGTGTACCTTCCTGGTCTTGATGCCGCTGGTCTTTGTGCCGGGGATGGGTGAATTTCTCTTCTGGCCAATGACTCTGGCCGTGTTTTTTGCCATGGTTACCGCGTATCTGCTCGCCCAGACGCTGGTCCCCTCATATAGCGGGCTGTTTCTGAAGCCGCATGCCGTGCATCATGGCGAATCACAAAAGAAAACCTTGTTTTCCCGTTGGGAAGGTCTGATTTCCAGGACCATCGCAGGTTATACACGGGCATTGGATGTGACGCTCCGCCGACGTTTGCTGACGTTGTGTATTGCTGTGTCCATTGTGGTGACGGCCGTGATGACCATCGGTCCGCGTCTGGGGCGGGAATTCTTTCCCGATGTCGATGCGGGCTCGTTCGAATTCATCATGCGGGCTCCCACGGGGACCCGCATCGAACAGACCGAAGAGCTTGTTGCCCAGGTCGAAGACGTGGTACGTAAATCGATTCCCGAGCATGATCTGCAGATGATCGTCTCACAGATTGGTGTGACGCCCGATATCTCGGCAGCCTATACGCCCAATGCCGGTCCGATGGATGCCGTGATTAAAGTCCAGTTGCAAAGGCATCGCGAAAATACTTCGCAATATTATGTACGTGAAATGCGCAGAATTTTAACTTCGCATCCTCAACTTGGCACGCTGGAGTATTCGTTCGACGCCGGGGGGATGGTCCGAAGTGCATTAAACGAAGGGAAGTCATCGCCCATTAATATCCGGGTCATGGGAAAGGATTCCGTTGTGGCAAATTCAATCGCCGAATCATTGAAACGGGATGTTTCAAAAATCCCGGGCGTGGTCGACGCCTGTGTGATTCAGCGGTTGAACTATCCGCAGCTCACCATCAACGTCGATCGTTCCAAGGCGGCAACTCTGGGGCTTTCACAGCAGGATATCATGCGGAACGTGATTTCCGCCTGTAATTCCAGTATTTCCTTTAACAAACGTAATTTCTGGATCGATCCAGTTTCCAGAAACCAGTATTTCGTGGGAGTGCAGTATCCGGAAGAAGATATTAAATCAATCGATACATTACTGGATATTCCTATCACTGGGCCGAATCAGGCGTCGCCGGTGCCGCTTCGGTCGGTGGCTTCCATTACACGATCCACCGTGCCGTCGGAAATTACGCACGCCAATATTCAGCCAACGATCGACCTGACCCTGGGCGTGGACGGCCGCAGCCTGGGTGATGTAGCGGATGATATTAAAAAGGTGATTGATAAATATGGTCCCGTCACGGAGACGGAAGGGACATGGGGGGCCTATGATCCACGTACCCCCGAGGAGAAGAATCTGCTGGCAGGCTCGAAGATCGTCCTGGCCGGGGAATATGCAAAGATGCAAAGTACATTTAATAGCCTGGGATATGCTTTAATTCTGGCAGCTCTGCTGATTTACTTTCTCCTGGTCGCATTGAACCGGTCATTCGTGGTTCCACTCACGGTGATGTTGGTGATTCCATTGTCGCTGGCCGGAGTCTTACCGATGCTGTACCTGACAGGCACGGCCCTGAATGTTCAGTCCTTGTTAGGGGTGATTTTTGTGATTGGGATTCAGGTGGCGAACATGGTTTTGATGACAGACTTTGCCCAGGAACTCCGGCGTACGGAAGGTCTTTCTCCCACCGCAGCCATTCGTAAATCGGCAGCAATTCGCGTGCGTCCAATCACCATGACCGCCCTGGCGGCGTTCTTTGCGATGGTTCCCGCAGCACTGGCCCTG
>Ga0182739_1002522_pt1 | contig 17031 bp, 15 predicted proteins | sample eDN5th30CBELigBY_FD_128873 | JGI IMG/M metagenome (GOLD analysis project Ga0182739, IMG submission 128873) | Enriched backyard soil microbial communities from Emeryville, California, USA - eDNA 5th pass 30_C BE-Lig BY (version 2) (version 2) | ecosystem: Environmental > Terrestrial > Soil >... | reverse complement strand
CGGATTTTCGAGCGGCTGGTCGGCAGGTTGCAGGAGCGCGGCGCGACGATCCTCTGGGTCGAGCACGACCTTGCCGCCGTCCGCCGGCTCACGGGCCACGTCACCGGCCTCACTCGCAGCATGCTCTTCGACGGCGCGCCAGAGCGCGTGCTGGCGCTGTTCTCGCAACGGGCGGGAGGCGCCGCATGAGCGCCTGGTTCGAAGCCTTCCGGCAGGATGTGATGGCGCTTGCGGCAGACGGTGAACCGCCACCCTCGCTCGCCTATGGCTTTGCGGTCAACGCGCTGCTGGCCGGCCTCATCGCCGGGCCGGTGCTGGGCGGGCTCGGCACGCTGGTCGGAGGCCGTCGGCCGTGCGGCGCTGACGGGCGTTGCGATCGGCATCCTCCTCGGTGAGCCCTACCACGCAGACGGTCTTCCCAGAACGCGACGAAGATCGAATTGTCGCTCGCATGCGGCTGCGGGCTTCAAGCGCGGCGCCGAATACACGGCCTTTAGGCGATCCGCCGCTACCGGTGCGGCGAACTGAGGCTCAACAAGAGGGATTTGCTGCCCTTAGGCCCATAGCTCTCCTGCAGGACCGGCTAGAAATGAGATCTCACCCGCGTTAGGGGCATAGCGTTGGTTTCTCGCTAAACAACATTAAGATAGACGTGGTTGACGTCAGAGCAAAGACCGCATGTATTCCAAGGCTTGACGAGCCAGGCGGTCGGGCTCGACGTCGCGGCGGTCGAAGCCAATCTCCATGGTCAGGTAGCCGGTGAAGTCCAGCGCCCTCAGGTCGGCCACGATCGCTCGATAATCGGCTTTTCCGGCATCGGAGGGTGCAGCACGGTTCGCGTCGGCGAGGTGGACATGATGCAGGTCCGCCCCCATGCGCCTGACATAATCGCTCGAAACCTCCTTGCGATAGATGACATGATAGGTATCGAACATCAGCTTGACGTTCGGCTTTGCCACCTCCCGCATGAGCATCAGTGCATCGTCACAGGAATCGACAAGGTTGCTGTCGGCGGCAGTCGGCTCGATGACGACGGTCACGCCGCGGCCGGCCGCATGGTCTGCAATGTCTTCGAGGGCATTGCGGCTCCAATCCCACGCCTGTTGGCGGCTTGTCCCGAAAATCTGCCAGCCGGCGACATAAAGCAGCGTCGAACCGCCGAGATCGGCGCAAAGATCGGCAACCTTCTTGTACTGGTCGATTGCCGCCACCCGCTCCTCCACCATGGGAGAGGCGACGTTAAAGCCGGGCCCGCCGCCGGGTGCAGGCAGCATGCTCGCGAGCGCCAGGTTGTTCGCTTCGAGCAGGCCGCGGATTTCCTTTCTGCGTGCAGGCCCGAGGTAGTCGGGAAACGCATGGGGTGCGGCAGCGCCGATCTCAATGCCGTCATAGCCGATGCCGGCGACACGCTCGATGACCTCGGCAAGCGGATAGGAGGGGACCCAGACCGGAAAGCTCGAATAGGCCCAGGTGTTAAATGCCAGTCTCATCGGTTTCTCCCACAATTCAAAGATGCCGTGCGACGTCGAAGGCCTCGAGGATCGTGCTCTGGATGAGGCGTGGCGCGACACAATCGCCGACCCGCAGAACCTGAGCCCGCTCGAAACGCCTGTCGGCCTTCAGCGCCAGATAGAGGTCCTCGCGCGAGCGGCGGCCAATGACGGGCACGACCCAATCGACCTCCTCGATCAGGCGCTCCTTCCCCGGCATGAGAATGTACTTCGCCCAGCCGATCGCATCCGCATCCGAGACGACCGGCGTCACCCGCACCCGACTGGGCTCGATGGCAACAAGGGAAAGTCCTGGCAGCAGCGTCATTCCCTTGATCGCCGCCCGGCGGTGGAAGAGAGTGCGCGTTCCGGCCTCGATATCCTCGCCGACCATGCCATGCGCGGCGACGACCGTGACGCGACACTGCGCATCGGCCAGGAACTCGGCGGTGCCGGCCGCCTCCCAGTGGCCGTTCTTGTCGACCACCACGACATGGCCGGAAGGCTGCTGCCGGCCCGAAAGCACATCGTCCGCCGAGACGACGAAGTCCTGATCCAATCCCTCGACGTCAGGCAAAACCTGCCGTCCGAACGCCATCGACAAGCCACCTCCTGGAGCGCGTAAATTCGGCTCGGAACCGGTCGCGACGATCACCACATCCGGATCGAGCCCTGCGATCATGTCGGCGGACGCCGGCGTTCCAAGGCGGATCGTCACTCCGAGGTCGACGACCGCCGCCTCGAGATAGGCCGTGACCTCGGCAACGCTGCCATGTTCCGGCTGAAGGGCTGCGAGATTGATCTGACCGCCGAGACGGCGTTCAGCCTCGAGGAGCGTGACCGAATGGCCGCGCCGGGCAGCCGTTTCGGCCGCCTTCAATCCGGCCGGCCCGCCGCCGATAACGACGACCTTTCGTGTGCTCTCGGCCCGGCGGACCAGCCGTTCGCTCATCCATCGCTCCTGTCCGGCGCCAGGATTGTGCACGCAGCGCACGCCCTTCTCCTGTCCGACCTGATAGATGCAGCCATCGTTGCAGGAGATACAGAGACGCACCAGATCGCCGCGACCCGCCGCCACCTTGTTGACGGTCTCGGGATCGGCAATGAGTTGTCGCGCCATTCCGACGAGGTCCGCCTCGCCCGCGGCCAGCAACGCCTCTCCCGCGCTTGGAGAAATGCGTCCGAAGCCGATGACCGGGAGCGAGGTCGCGCCCTTCAGCGCCACGTTGATGCGCCGGAATTCCGAGGCGGGAACGGCCGCCGGCGGGATTTCCATCCAGTAGCTGGAAAACGAACCCGCATCGGAGTTGAAGTAATCGAGCTGGCCCGTCGCCTCCAGCGCCCTGACCATGTCGAGACCATAGTCCGTATCATAACCGAAGGGCGTGAATTCGTTGACGCAAATCCTGACCCCGAGAGGAACGTGGGGTCCCGTTGCAGCCTTGATGGCGGCGATCACCTCCAGCGAGAGCCGCATGCGGTTCTCGAAGGAGCCGCCATAGCCGTCCGTGCGCCGGTTGAAGAAGGGCGAAGCAAAGGATCGGAGCAAGCCATCATGCGCGATCTTGATCTCGATGCCCTCAAGCCCAGCGGCGATGAGATTGCGCGCGCTCTGGGCGAACCCCTCGATGACGGCAGCGATGTCGTCATCGTCCATCGCCTTCGTCGAGTGGTGGCTTGAGGGCTCGGGCATCTGGGTCGGCGACCAGAGAATGTGCGGCGGCTTTTCGAGCGAAGTGTGACCGCCATGGGTGAGTTGGCCGAAGAGTTTTGCGCCATGTCGGTGAACCGCATCGGCGATCGCCCGAAGGCCAGGCACGACGGCCGGGTCCCAGGCGTTGACGAAGCGGCGCGACATCTTGCCGGTCGGGTGGATCGCCATGCTTTCGAGAATGATCAACCCAACCCCGCCCCGCGCCCGCTCCTCATGATAGGCGACCTGATCGTCGGAAGGCATGCCGTCGAGATGACCAAGGGCGGTAAAATGCGGCTGGAAGACCACGCGGTTCCTGAGTTCGACCCGACCGATCGAGAAGGGACTGAGCAGGGTTGGATAACCCGAGCTCACCTTGGCCTTTTCGATCGGCTGCGCGCGGACCATGTCCCCTCCTCAGTCAGCTTGCCTGCTTCAGCACATCGGGAACTTCTTCGTCCGGGGTTCCGAGCCAGACGCCAAACTCCTTCAGTCGAGCCTGCACCTCCGAAGCGATGATGGCCGAAGTCGGCACGTTGCGCTTTGCCGCCAGAGCCGCCGCAATCGCGGCCGCCTCCCCCGTCATGGTGCAGGCGGGCACGTTGCGGGTTGAGCCGAAGGCGATGGCGTCGACGGAGATGCAGCGGCCGGCGACAAGGATATTGTCCACGTCGAGTGGCACCAGCGTGCGCCAGGGGATGCCGTAGCCGATCCCCACATGGTCCATGATGGCGCGGCTGCCGCCAGGCTCGTGCACGTCGACGGGCGAGTTGCAAAGGCCGATCGCGTCTTCGAAGCGACGGTTACCGCGCACATCGGCTTCCGTCAGGATGTAATGGCCGGTCACGCGGCGGGTCTCGCGCACGCCGAGCTTCGGCGCCACCTCAAGGAAGATCGCATCCTCGAAGCCCCCGACATAGCGCTGCAGGAAGTCGAAGGCGCAATAGGCCTGCTTGCGGATCTCGATCTCGGCGCGGCTCAGATCCCGGTCGTCGAGGCCATTTCCTTGATATCGCGTGACATTGACGCTGATCTCGCCGGGGATGAGCCCCGTCTTCATGGTAATATGATCCTTCGGGATGATCCAGTCGAAGCCTTCCGCGACCTTGTCCCTGATGCGCTGCTGGAAGCCCGTCAGAAGAACGGCCATCGCATAGTCCTCGTTACGGCTGCCGGCCTCCTTCGGATAGACGACCTCCCACATGTCCGCCCGGTTCGCCTCGCAATCGGCGATCAGCGCCGGAACGTTGACGTTGAGAACGCGGAAATAGGAGGTGATGGGCTGTGTCAGGCCGTCGCCTTCGCGTCCGAGCATGAACGCAGCGCCGGCAAGGGCCGCAACGTCGCCATCACCCGAGGCATCGACGAAGGCCTTGGCGAGTACGAGGCTCTCGCCGGACTTGGTGCGGATGAGGAGACCGTGCACCGCCCCGTCCTTCATCACCGTCTGGACCACGTTGGCGCGCAGCAGCACCTCGACGCCCGATTCCTCCACCATCTCGATGATGACGCGCTGCATGACCTCAGCATCGAAGGTGCCGGTATATTTGCCCCAGTAGGATTCCCTTATGCGCCCATCCGCACCCCGATAGCCGACGCACCGATCGAGCATTTCCTCGAAGATCTTCGAATTGATGAGGCCCGTAGGCTTGGTCAGGCGGCCGCCCGTGATGAGACCGCCAAGGAAGCCGGTGCCTTCCAGAAGAAGCACCCTGGCGCCCTCGCGGGCCGCGCGGATAGCCGCAACGATGCCGGAGGAGCCGGCGCCAGTCACCACAACGTCATAGGAGCCGAAGAGGTTCATGTTGATACCTTTCAATAATCTCGACCGGCTCAGCCGGTATATTCCATGATGTAAAGACCGGCATTGTAGTCGGTCACATATGCCAGCCCGCTCTTGTCCACGAAGATGTCGCAGGTCTGGATGATCTTCCTCTTGCCCGGCCGCTGGTCCATCAGGCCTGATGGCGGCGGGGGCACGAGCGCGCCCACTTCCCTTGGCTGGTAAGCGTTCGAGATGTCGTAGACACGCACGCCCGCGCTCTGCCAGGTCGAGAAGATCAATGACGAACTCTGGAAACTGCCGGGACGGTTCTCGTGGATGTTGTGCGGCCCGTAATGCGCGCCCTTGTGCGTATAGTCCTGATCCGACGGCGGCGGCATCGTGGCGATCGGGACCGGGTTCGCCTTGTCCTTGATATCGAAGATCCAGATGTTCTTGAGCCCGTCCTCGAAATCGTCGAGCACGGCTTCGTCGACGACGACGAGGATGTCTCGGCCCTTGATCGGCAGGCAGTTGTGCGTGCCGCCCTGGAATGGCGGCGACCAGTTGGTGTGGCGGATGAGCGACGGCTTCGCACGGTCGGAGACGTCCATTACCACCAGGCCGGCATCCCGCCATGCACCCCAGGCCGTGTCGCCGTCGACGATCGCGTGGTGCAGGCCGAACTTGGCGTTGGCTGGCCAGCCAGGCGTTTCGCCGGCCGCCTGATGCATGCCCGGCAGCGCGTAGCGTCCGGCTTCCCGCGGGTTTGTCGGGTCCGACATGTCGACGGTCATAAAGATGAAATCGGTGTAGCCGTCGAGAAGCGCGGAGACATAGGCCCATTTCCCTCCCGTCCACCAGATGCGGTGGATACCTCCGGAGACCGGCATGAAGCCGATGCGGCGCGGCTCGCCGGGCTTGCTCGCAATATCGTAGACTGCGAGACCGGCGTCCCAGTTTCGCGCCATGGTCGGAGCGGCCGTGCCGAGGGCCGTTCCGGCCGCCGCCTTGTAATAGGACGCCTCGTCCGAAAAAGCCGCGTCGGCAAAGACGTCCTTGCCGTGAATGACGAGGAGCAGCCCATCCGCTGCCTGGAGGTGCACGTTCCAGGTATTGGCCGGCGCCCTCACATATCCGGCCGGTTTCGGGTTGGCGGGATCACGCACGTCGACGATCGAAAAACCCTGGCTGAAGAGATGGCCGATATAGGCGAAGCCATCCTCGACCATGACCTGGATGCCGTCACGCAATCCGCCCTGGTCCGAATGGCCGATCAGCCGCATGTTGTTTGCATAGTCGGGTTTCATAATGTCTTTCGTCATGCCCTATCCAATCCGCTCAAGACTGCCTGCCGGCAGGGCGCGACCAGCGATCGCCCCCTGCCGCGTGTTCACAGGGATCAACCCTTGACCATGTTGCCCCAGTTCTCCTTACTGTCGACATTCTCCTTCCAGATCATGACGGGCTGGATGAGCGTGTTCTTTTCGACCGGCTTTCCGGAGAAGTGATTTTCCATCTGCTCCACGATGGACGAGCCCATCGAGAACGGGTTCTGGCCGACATCGGCCGTCTGCGTGCCCTCACGGATGCGCTCCAGGCCGAGCGGCGTGCCGTCGAAGCCGATGACCGGAATATGCCCCTCTTCGCCGACAAGCTTCAGCCGGTCGATCTGGCGAAGCGCCGAGACGACGCCGCGGATCATCTCGTCATTGTGTGCCCAGATCGCCGCGACGTCCGGATCGCGGGTAAAGGCGTCCACAGTCAGCGTCTGGGCATTGTCGGCGGTCCATTCCGCCTTCAGAGTCTCGATCTTGATGTCGGGATATTTCGCTTCCATCTGCTCGTGGAAACCCTGGTAGCGTTTTTCCGACTGGCCAGAGCCGATGGCGCCGCGCACTTCGAGCACCCGCCCCTTGCCGTCCGTCAGCTTCGCCACGGCATCGGCCGCCGCGCGGCCGCCCGCCACGTCGTCGAAGGTATTGTAGGCCACCCACTCGCCCTCCGGCGGCAGGTTTTCCAGCATGAAGAGCGGGATCCCCGCCTCGTTCGCCTTGCGCACGCCGCCCTGCAGCAGCTTGGCATCGACCGGGTTGAGCAGGATGATGTCCGGTTGCTTGGAGAGGACATCGAGCATCTGGGTCGTCTGCGTCGAGGGATCTCCCTTGCCGTCATAGACCGAAATGTTCATGCCCTTCTCGGCGGCGAGCTTCTTGACGTGATCAACGAGCGTCACCTGATATTCGTATTGCAGGCCGAAGGCGATGTAGGCGAGGTTTTTGCCCTTGAGTACGCTGTCTTCGGCAAGGGTCGTGCCCGGAACCGCGAGTGCACCCGTCATCATGAAGGCAGCACCGGCAGCAAGCTGCATGAGTGTGCGGCGTTTCATCGGCATTTCGATTTTCCTGTCCATTATGTTTCCTCCCAATTGGACCTATGAACCACCCTTTCCGGGCGGTATCGCCATTCCCGCTTGACCTTGTTCATGGCAAAGCGATTCCGTTCGCCCCGAAGGACGCTTGCGTCACCCACTGCGTTTCGTTGTTGCTGTGTGCGGGATCCGCACACCCTTTATTTCAGGCTTTCGAAGCTTGCTTCGATTTCGTCGCGATGACTTTCTTGCGCATGCCTGCCTCCAGATAGCTGCGCCGGTAGACGTCGAGGGCAGCGGCGGCGGCGATGACGAGGCCGGAGACAACGGAGTCCCAGTTCGGCGGCACGTTCAGGAGATTGACCGCATTCTGCACCAGGCCGAGCAGCAGCACGCCAAGCAGCATGCTCCCGATATTGCCCTCGCCGCCGAAAAGGCTGACGCCGCCGATGACCACCGCAGCAATGACAGCAAGTTCCAGTCCCTGGGCGGCCGTTGCCGCGCCCGCCTCGAAGCGTGCCGTGATGAGAAGGCCGCCAATCGCCGACATGAGGCCGGAAATCATGAAGGCGATGATGATGACCCGCTCCGTCTTGATGCCGGCGAGGCGCGCGGCAAGCGGATTGCCACCGGTGGCATAGATCGAGCGGCCGAAGGAGGTGCGCGAGAGCACGATCTGCGCGATGAGCGCCAGTGCGAGCGTCAACACGATGACCGCGGGAATGCCAAGGATGCGGGCTGCCTGGAGATCGACGAAGAACCGCGGCACCGGCGCGATGTTCGTGCCGCCCGAGTAGATATAGGCGAGACCCCGCCCGATCGTCATGGTCGCGAGTGTCGCGATGAGGGCGGGAATCCGCAGCTTGGTCACGGCAAGCCCGTTGACAAGACCTATGCCGAGGCCAGCCAAAAGCGCGACCAGCACGCCGATTTCCGGAGAAAGGCCCTGGAACTGGACGAGCCCAACCGAAAGCACGGAGGACAGGACGAGGACCGAGGCCACCGACAGGTCGATGCCCGCGACAAGGATTACGAAGGTCTGCCCGATCGCGACGACGGCGATGATCGTCGCCGATTGCAACACGTTCTCGATATTGCGCATCGTTGCGAAGACGGGACTGAGCACGCTCATTATCGCGCCGCCGAGCAGGATGACCGCCAGCAGGCCGACGCTCTGCATCAGGTCGATGAACGAGATGCGGCCGCGCAATCCCGGCAGCTTGCCGTGTCCGGCAGGGGCAATGTCGCTCATTTGCGTATTCTCCAAAGTCATTCGTGTCTCCTGCCCGGTCTTGTCGAGGGCGTTCAGCCGGTCGTCGCGTAGCTCATGATGGTTTCGCTCGTGGCTTCCGCCCGCGTGAGCTTGGCGGAGATGCGCCCCGATCGCATGACAAGGACGCGATCCGACAGCGAAAGGATTTCGGGTAGTTCCGAACTGATCAGCAGGATCGCCATGCCACCTTCCGCCAGCCGGACGATCAGGTCGCTGATTTCCGACTTGGCGCCGACATCGATGCCCTTGGTGGGCTCGTCGAGGATCAGGACCTTTGGGCGGCGCGCAAGCCAGCGGCCGAGCACGACCTTCTGCTGATTGCCGCCCGAAAGGGTCGAAACGCGTACCTTCGACGAGGCCGCCTTGACCGCCAGGCTCTTCATCTCGCGCGCGGCGATTTCCTCTTCCTTCTGGCTGGAGAGGAAGCCGTAACCGGTAGTCTGATCGAAGAGGCCGAGCGTCATGTTGCTGCGCACACTCATCAGCCCGACGAGGGCCTGCCGGCGCCTGTCTTCGGGAACCAGACCGATGCCCGCATCGATCGCGGCTTTCGGATCGTTCGTGCGGATCGGTTGGCCGGCGACTTCGACAGCGCCGCTGTCATAGGGATCGATCCCGAAGATGCAGGCGGCAAGTTCGCTGCGGCCGGCCCCCACGAGGCCTGACATGCCGACGATCTCGCCAGCGCGGACGTCGAAGGAAATATCGTCGAGGACGCCGTCGCGGGAGAGATTGCTGACGCGCATCACGACATCGCCGATCGGGCGCGGCTTGTGCTCGGCCTCGCGGACTTCGCGGCCAACCATCATGCGGATGACCTTGTCATGATCGAGATCCGCGATCGCTTCCGTCCCGACCAGACGGCCATCCCGCAGAACCGTGACGCGGTCGGCAATCGCAAAAACCTCTTCCAACCAGTGGGAGACGAAGACGATGCCGAGGCCATTCGCCTTCAGGTCATCGACGACACGAAAGAGACGATCGATCTCCGGCGGCGACAGCGATGTCGTCGGTTCGTCCATGATGAGGACTTTCGAATCCTCCGAAATGGCGCGTGCAATCTCGATGAGCTGCTGGTCGGCCGGCGACAGGCGCCCCGCCGGTGTGGATATGTTGAGGTGGGGAGCAACGCGGGCGACGGCAGCACGCGCCCTCTCCCGCTGCGCCTTCCTCGAAACCCAGCCGTAGCGACCGGGCCAACGGCCAAGCATGATATTCTCGCCCACCGACATGGCCGGCACGAGATGGGCGTCCTGGTGGATGGTGGCGACACCGATGAGATGCGCAGAGGCAGGATCGGCCTGCAAAGCCACGCCATCGACCGTGATCTCACCTCGGTCTGGTGTATAGAAGCCGGCCATCAGCTTGATAAGCGTCGATTTCCCGGCACCGTTCTCGCCGAGCAGTGCCGTCACCTCACCTGCCCGCACGTCGAAGTCGACATTATCGAGGGCCAGGACGCCTGGAAACCCCTTGGTGACTCCGCGTGCCAGCAGGATCTGGCGCGGCGTGCCAGCCGGCCGCGCAGCGTCGAACGATGTCTCGACCGCACTCACGACAGACCTCTCGCCGTCCCGACCGGAACGCACAAAAACTGCGACATGGATATTCCTCCTGCGACGGGCATGCCACTCCCGGAGCGCGCCCATGGCGGAGCCCGAGCTCCACCGATGACAGCAACGCTAGAGATGGCCTCCCGACTTGTCAACTGGTCAAGGCACCGTACCAGTTAGATTTTTTATACTATCACTCAAGGTTGAGCATCCGGGCCTTAAGGCCCGCCCGATGGGAATGATTTTCAGCGACGCATCAGCGCCAAAATCCGGAGCGCAACGCAAAATCTCTGAAAACCCCTGCTGCTCCGCTGGAATCGTTGGAATACTGGTGAATCTTCCGCATCGTTCTTCTGCTGCCGTCTCCACTCGACACACTTCCCCCATCGCGGCCGGAAATGAAAATTTTGCAACCGGGGAGGTGACAGGGAAGCTCGAATGGTTTAACTGGACTATAAATCAGTCCAGTCGGAGTACCCTATGTCGAGCCTACCGCTCTCGCCTCTTCATGAGACGATCCACAAGCAGACCGCCAAGGAGATGATCCGGGACAAAATCGTCTCCATGATCGCATCCGGTATTCTGCAACGCGGCGACGAGCTGCCGAGCGAGCGTGAATTGTCGACGATGCTGGCGGTCAGCCGCGAGACCGTGCGCGGTGCGGTGCAGCTTCTGGCCGGCGAAGGTGTCGTCCAGGTCTCCCAAGGCGCACGGACCCGCGTTGCCCGCGTCGATGTGACCGTCAGCGCGCAACGGATCGGCGTGACAAATCCGACATCGATCAACGGCTATAGCCTGGACGCCGTTCATGCCGCCCGGCTCCTCGTGGAAACCGCTGTCGCCGCCGATGCCGCCCGGCACCTGAGCGAAGACGATATCCGGCGGCTCGAAAATTCGATCGCGGCCCAGGAGGAGGCGCTGAACGACCCCGTGCGCTTCCTGATCTGCGACCGGGAATTCCACCTAACCATTTATTATGCCTCGACAAACCGCCTGCTCGCCGATTTCGTCGTCGATCTCTACACGTACATGCTCGACCATCGCCGCATCGCCATGGCCGAACCCGGCGCCATCGAAAAGAGCCTGGAGGATCACCGCTTCATCGTCAGGGCGCTGAAGATGCGCAACCCGGATGCCGTGGCCGCGGCGTTTTCCGAACATATCCTGAGAATTCACGACACGTCGCGTGCCGTCGGCGAAAGCGCCCCTGGAACGGTAACAAGACAGCCGGGCGATCCGGTTCCCTTCAAGCCTGCCGGCAGACCGTAAGGAGCAGCCTACATGGATGTATTGATCATTGGTGCGGCCGGCATGATCGGCCGCAAGCTTGCGCGCGCCCTCGCGACATCCGGCGCGGTCAACGGCAGACCGATCCGACGCATGGTGCTTGCCGACATCGCCGTGCCGGATGCGCCGGAGTTCGACGGCACGATCGAGACAGTCGCCACCGATCTCTCCCATCCGGGCGCCGCCGAGGCTCTTGTCGCCGGCAGGCCGGATCTCATCTTTCATCTTGCCGCTGTCGTATCCGGCGAGGCCGAGGCGGATTTCGAGAAAGGCTACAGCGTCAATCTCGATGGTACGCGCGCGCTCTTCGAGGCGATCCGCCTGGCCGGCGTCGAGCGCCCCTATACCCCGCGCATCGTTTTCACCTCTTCCATCGTCGTCTTTGGCGAGCCGCTGCCGCCAATCATCAGCGATACCCATTGCCTGACCCCATTGACAAGCTACGGCACCCAGAAGGCAATCTGCGAACTCCTTCTTGCCGACTATTCCCGCCGGGGCATCTTCGATGGCATCGGCATCCGGCTTCCGACGATCTCCATCCGCCCCGGCAAGCCGAACAAGGCGGCCTCCGGCTTCTTTTCCTCGATCCTGCGCGAGCCGCTGATCGGCGACGAGGCCGTGTTGCCGGTGAACGAAAACGTCCGCCACTGGTTTGCCAGCCCGCGTGCCGCAACCGGCTTTCTGCTGCATGCCGCCGAGATCGACACCGGTTCGCTCGGTCAGCTGAGGACCATCACCATGCCAGGTCTTTCTGCAACGGTCGGCGATCAGATCGAGGCGTTGCGACGGGTGGCGGGTGATGCGGCGACCCGGCTGATCCGGCGAGAGCCGAACGAGACGATCGCCAATATCATCTCCGGTTGGCCGCAAGGTTTCGATGCGCGCCGCGCCGAGGCGCTCGGTTTCCGCGCCGAGACCTCCTTCGAAGAGATTATCCGCGTCCATATCGAGGACGAGCTGGAAAGCAGGGTTTCAGAGAGGGTCTGACGATGCTGCTCGGCGCTATCGCTGATGATTTCACAGGTGCCAGCGACCTTGCCAACACATTGGCCAAGGGCGGCATGTCGACGATGCAGTTTTCCGGGCTCGGGCGGGCAGTGCCCGCCTGCGAGGCCGGTGTCGTCGCGCTGAAGACACGCTCCGCGCCCGTTAAGGACGCGGTCGCCCAATCCATCGACGCCGTGAAATGGCTGCTCGATGCGGGATGCGAACAGATCATCTTCAAATATTGCTCGACCTTCGATTCGACGCCTGAAGGAAATATCGGGCCCGTGGCGGAAGCCCTGCTGGACCTGCTGGGCGCAGAGACCGCCGTTGTCTGCCCGGCCTTTCCGGGCGCCGGCCGCCGGCTTTTCATGGGACATCTCTTTGTCGGCGACCGGCTTCTCTCTGAAACGGGTATGCGCCATCATCCCCTGACACCGATGACCGACCCCGATATCCGGCGCTGGCTCACGCTTCAGGCCAGACACCCGGTCGGTAGCGTATATCTCGATACCGTGCGCGGCGGCCCGGAGGCAATCCGAGCGGCATTCGCCCGCGAAAGCGATGAAGGGCGCCGGCTGATCGTCACCGATGCCGTGGACGATGCGGATCTTTTGTCTATCGGCCAGGCCGTCGCCGGGCAACGCCTCGTCACGGGCGGCTCCGGCATCGCGCAGGGCCTGCCTGCCAATTTCCGGGCGCAGGGCAAGCTTTCTGCGTCAGCCGCGGAGATTCCGGCGGTGGATGGTCCGGCCATCGTCCTTTGCGGCTCCTGCTCGACAGCTTCCCAAAACCAGGTCGCAATCTATGCGAAAAGCCACCCCGCTTTCGCGCTCGATCCGCTCGCGCTGATGCGCGGCGAGATCGAAGTCGACGCCTTGGCGGGCTGGATACGCGGGCACCAAGACCAAGCCCCGATCGTCTATTCCACCGCCGCGCCGGAAGCGGTGTCGGATGCGCAGGCCCGTTTTGGCCGGGAAACGGTCTCTGGCCGGATCGAGGAATTCTTCGCCCGCCTCGCCCGTTATCTGGTCGATACCGGCACGCGCCGCGTCATCGTCGGCGGCGGGGAGACTTCGGGTGCGGTCGTGGAGGCCTTGCAGCTTCCCAGCATGCAGGTCGGGCACGAGATCGATCCCGGCGTTCCGGTTCTCGTCGGCTGGCGAAATGGTCCTGTCGGGCTTGCGCTCAAGAGCGGCAATTTCGGCGCGCCGGATTTCTTTGAAAAGGCGGTCGGAGAGGTGGGGCGGTCATGACCGAGGATGCCATTCGCGAAAACATCGTGCGGTGGGGAAAGTCGCTTTTCGATCGAGGGCTTTCAGCCGGCTCTTCCGGCAACATTTCGGCGCGCATCGACGGCGGCTATCTGGCGACGCCGACGAATTCCTGCCTCGGCTTCCTGGAGCCGGCGCGGCTCTCCAAACTCGACCTTGCGGGCAATCACGTTTCCGGCGACCCGCCGACCAAGGAACTGCCGCTCCATTTCGCCTTTTACGAAGGCCGGAATTGCGGCGCGGTCGTGCATCTGCATTCGACCTATGCGACCGCCCTCTCCTGCCTTTCCGACACCGACCCCGCCGATGCGATCCCTCCGATCACGCCCTATGTCGTGATGCGCGTGGGCCGCGTTCCGGTCGTGCCTTATACCCGGCCGGGCTCAGCCGAGATCAGGCCGCTGATTGCGCCCCTCATCGTCGACCACGGCGCGATGCTTCTCGAAAACCATGGCCCCGTCGTCTCGGCCGCCACGCTCGACGGCGCTGTCTACGCCATCGAGGAACTGGAGGAGGCGGCGAAGCTTGCCCTGCTCCTGCGCGATCTGCCCGTGAGACGCCTGCCGCAAAGCGCGATCGATGACCTCAACGCTACATTCAGGCTGAAATAGACGATGCCCCGTTTCTCCGCCAATCTCGGCTTCCTCTGGCAGGACCGCCCGCTTCTCGAACGGATCGATGCCGCGCATGCGGCCGGTTTTCGCGCGGTGGAACTGCACTGGCCTTACGATATGCCGCCGGAACTGGTCCGGGCGCGCTGCGTTGCACATGGCCTCACCCTTCTCAGCATAAACACCCCGCTTGGACGGACCGGGCTTGGTGAATTCGGGCTCGGCGCATTGCCCGGCCGGGAGGCGGACTTTCTGGACGGCTTTGCACTGGCCCATGACTGGGCCAGTGCCGCAGGGGGCTGTGCGATCCACGTCATGGCTGGCGTCGTGACGCCGGAAATGCGACCGGCTGCCCGCGAAACATTGATCGCCAATCTCAGGATTGCCGCCGGCATGGCACCCGAAATGACCCTCCTGCTGGAAGGGCTCAACCAACACGACAAGCCGGGCTACGTCTATTCGACACTCGATGCTAAGGCTGAGATCATCGCCGCCGTCGGCGCCGAAAACGTCAGGATCCTGTTCGACGCCTATCATGTCGGTCGCTCCGAGGGCGATGTGTCCGGCAACCTGCAGCGTCACCTGCCGCTGATCGGCCACGTCCAGATCGCCGCCGTGCCAAGCCGCGCGGAGCCCGACGAAGGCGAAGTCGACTATGCGCACTTCTTCGATGACCTGGATCGCCTCGGCTACAGCGGCTGGGTTGGCTGTGAATACAAGCCGCGTAGCGATACCGATAGCGGGCTCGGCTGGCTCCAGAAAATGAACATCACACTATCCTGAGGGAAAACCATGCTCGCCACGAAAACTACACTCACACTGGAAGCGGCCAAGGCGATTGCCGCGGCCGCGGAAGCGGAATCGAAAAGGCTGGGGCTCCAACTGGTCATCGCCATCGTCGATGACGGCGGCCACGTCGTCCTGCTCCAGCGTGACGACCATGCCCAAGTCGGCAGCGTCGAGATCGCGACGCTCAAGGCGCGGACCGCTGTGCTCTTCCGCCGCAATACCAGAGACTTTCAGGACGTCGTCGAGGGCGAAGGCCGGCTCGCCCTCCTGTGCATCCCGAACGGCGTACCACTCGACGGCGGTGTCCTGCTCAAGGCCGGCGACGAGATCATCGGCGCTGTCGGCGTCTCCGGAGCCAGCGATGAAGCGGATGGTGACGTCGGCCGCATCGCAGCATCGGTGCTCTCGGGGTTTAGCTAAGATCGAAGCGAGCAGCTTCGGCGCAGGTAAACGGGTCGAAGTGTGGTCTTGAGAGGATTTGAACTGGCGACGCCGCTCAGATGGTTAGGCTTTGATAAGATGGACTTCTGGACGCAACCGAATTTATCGATCTCGACTGATATGCGGGGAACACCACGACCTACCGAACAGTCCTCACCTGTGGTGTCTTGAAGACGAAGCACCGAATGCGTGTCAATCGCCGGAATGGCCGGTACTTTCCACTTGCTCCCTGGCGAATGCTCTGGCCGTCGTCTCCGACTTCAGCGCCTTCGGCGCGATGAACAGTTCCATGTTCTGCCGCGACAGGTCCCAGTGATCGAAGACGAGATTCACCATGGCCGTTTCGTTTCTCTCGGCGAGCGCCGTGATCATCGCGTCGTGATGATCGCACGACTTGGCAAGATTGACGGCCATGTCGTCGGTGGAAGGCCGGAAGAAGGTGTGGCCGATGCGGGCGTGATCGATGAGGAGGCGGTTGAGGGTCGGCTTCAGAAAGACGCTTCCCGCCATCTCGCCGATCAGTTCGTGGAAACGGTTGTTCTCGACGACCATCTTTTCGGCATCGTTCTGCGTGATCGCGGTGCGGAACCGTTCCTGGCAGGCCTTGAGGGCGTCGAACTGGCTGGCTCGCCAGTTCTGCACCGCAAGGCGGCCGACGGCCTCGTAGATCATCGGCGCGACGAGGAAGAAATCGCGAAGCGTGGCATGGTTCATGGGCACGACGCGCGCGCCGCGGTTCTCGCGGATATCGACATAGCCCTCGACGGCGAGCTGGCGCAGCACGTCACGCACCGGCGTGCGGGAAATCCCATATTCCTCGCTGAGCCTGACCTCGTCGAGATCCTCGTCGGGTTCCAGCTCGAGCGTCAGAATCTGCCGCCGCAGCGTTTCGTGGAGCGCAGATTTGCCCTTCATGTTCCATCGCCTTCAATTGCTTCACGTCGCATGACCGACTCGGGCCGTGACGGAAACATAAATAATTATCGATGTACACAATCGCCAGACCGGCCGGGTCGTTTCCCCGGCGGAATCTCTCCGGCCGGCAAGGGTCCGCACCAGGAAGGCCCAAGGCCGACCTCGCCTGGTGCCCGGGTAGGGCTACGCGGACATATTCCTCCCGTCGCCGAGTCCTACTTCGCAGCCTGCAGGTATCCCTCTGCCAGCGGGCAAGGAAGGCCTCGCGCCCGGCGGCGGCTTCCGCCTCGTTGGTGGCGAAGATCTTGATCTTGTCGAAGGCCGGCAGGTCCACGTGATCGCTCACCACGATGTTGCTGCGGCTCGGGCGGCGGAAAGTGTTTTCGAGCAGCGCGATCTGGATCGTATAGGCGGTCGAGCTGTTGTTCGGATCGGCGATGGCGACCTTGCCCTTCCATTTCGGATCTAGGCTCAGGACTCATTGATCAGATCCAGAAGATAATGGTCGCTGCGATGCATATTGCTGAGAAGAAGGTATGCGCGCATCGGTCGTAACGAGTTGCGATGCGTCTCCAATCCTTGAGCTTT
>Ga0182739_1002521_pt1 | contig 17036 bp, 13 predicted proteins | sample eDN5th30CBELigBY_FD_128873 | JGI IMG/M metagenome (GOLD analysis project Ga0182739, IMG submission 128873) | Enriched backyard soil microbial communities from Emeryville, California, USA - eDNA 5th pass 30_C BE-Lig BY (version 2) (version 2) | ecosystem: Environmental > Terrestrial > Soil >... | reverse complement strand
GTCATCGAGCGCGAGCCGAAGCTGCCGCGTCCCGTCGCGATGATATCGGTGTCGCCCTGGACGAAGCGGATCTGCTCCAGCGGAATCCCCAGCCAGTCATGCACCATCTGGGCATAGGTCGTCTCGTGCCCCTGCCCGTAGGAGAAGGTGCCGGCAAGGATCGACACGCAGCCGCTGGAATCGAACCGGACCTCCATCCGGTCGCTCAGCGTGGCGCAGACCTCGATATAGCAGGACAGGCCGCGCCCACGCAGCAGGCCACGCGCCTCGGTCGCCGCGCGGCGTTCCTCGAAACCGTTCCAGTCGGCGAGGGTCAGCGCGGCATCCGTCACCGCCTCGAACTCGCCGCAATCATAGGTTTCGCCCACCGCCGTGCGATAGGGCATCTGTCCGGGGTCGATGAAGTTGCGCCGGCGGATCTCGACCGGGTCCAGCCCGACCTTCCCGGCGGCGAGGTCCAGCATCCGCTCGACGATCAGCGTGGCTTCTGGGCGACCGGCGCCGCGATAGGTCGTCAGCGTGCGGCTGTTGGTGAAGATGCCGTTGATCTTCACATGCATGGCCGGAAAGGCATAGACGCCCGACAGCATCCGCGTGCCCACCAGCGGCGGATGGGCGGTCGAGGGGCCAAGCGCCGAACCGAGGTTGTGGTTCACCTCGACCCGCAGGCCCAGCACCCGGCCTTCGGCGTCGAGCGCCATCTCGGCATCGGCGATCTGGTCGCGCCCGTTGAAATCGGCCAGGAACGCCTCGCTGCGTTCGCAGACCCATTTCACGGGCCGCCCCACCCGCCACGCGGCCCAGAGGACGAGGATCTCCTCGGGATAGAGACCGCCCTTGGTGCCGAAGCCGCCGCCCACATCGCCCGCGACGACATGGACGCGATGGGCGGGGACGCGGAAGATATGCTCGGAGAGCAGCAGCCGCAGCCGATGCGGGTTGGCGGTCGAGCTGGTCAGATGAAACCGCCCATCCGCCGCATCGTAGCGGCCGATGCAGGTGCGCGGCTCCAGCGGATTGCCCGCCACGCGCTGGTTGCGGATGCGGGCGCTGACAACATGGGCCGCGCCGGCAAAGGCCGCGTCGCAGGCCGCCTGATCGCCCAGCTCGTGATAAAAGCAGCGATTGCCGGGCGCATCGGGCCAGACAAGCGGCGCGCCGGGGGCAATCGCGGCCTCGAGCGTCGGGGCCACGGGCAGCGGCTCGTAATCGACGACGATGCGCTCCGCCGCATCGACCGCCGCGGCGGCGGTTTCGGCGATGACGAAGGCGACCTCGGCCCCGACGCAGCGGACGGTGTCCAGTGCCAGCGCCGGGAAGGGCGTCGGCACGTAAGGCCCGCCCTTGATCCCCGGCGGGATCGAGACGCAGGGCATGTTGCCGATCCCGTCCTTCGCGTAATCCTCGCCCGTCAGGATCGCGACGAGGCCCGGAACCTCCAGCGCGGCGCTGACATCGATGCTGCGAATGCGGGCATGGCCCAGGGGCGAGCGCAGGACATAACCGCGCAGCTGGCCAGGGACGGTCACGTTATTGGTAAAGCGGCCGTTCCCGGTGACCAGCCGGATATCCTCGATCCGGGCCAGCGGGGCGCCGATACCCAAACCGTTCGTGCGCCCCGAGCCCTCGGGTATCGCGCCAAGTTCCGGTTCGGGTTGGTCGAACGGCCCGCGCCGCGAGCGGGATGGTGTGTTCTGGTAGTCCATGTCGTCATTCCGGTTCGGTTTGGAGGATGGGAGGTCAGGGGCGGGTGATCACCACCACTGACTTTCCAGTTCCGGCCACAATCTGCTGGGGGCGGCATCTTCGGACCATGGCGAGGGCGAAAGCGCGCCATACTTGCCGCAATAGAACAGCAGCGGCTTGACCGCCTCGGGGGGCTGCACCTCGAGCGCGCGGACATGGCCCACGAAAAGCGTGTGATCGCCGCAGGCATAGGCATAGGCCCGATCGGCGGCCAGCCGCACCGCCGCCCCGGCAACGACCGGCGTTCCGTCCAGCCTGTCCAGTTCCGGCGCATGGTCCGGGGATCGACGGCCCGCGAAATGGTTGCTGTCCCGCTCCTGCCGGCTGGTCAGGATCGACACGCCGAAACCTTCGGAATGCTGCAGCCAGCGGTGCATCTTCGCGGTATCCGCCACCGAGATCACCACCAGCGGCGGCTGGAGCGAACCCGACATGAAGGCGTTGGCCGTCATGGCGTGCGGACCTTCTTCCGTGTTCACGGTGATCACGACCACGCCCGAGGCGAACTGCCCCATCGCATCGCGAAACTGGCGCGCGGTGAAGGGTGGCTCCGAAGCAATTGCAGGCGCGGTCATCTTCATTTTCCTTCCGTCGGACCCATCAGGTCCGTTTCATCACAAGGCTGACGTCATGGGGATTGACCAGATCGGGGACGGTCCAGCCGTTCAGGTCGTATTCATCCATGGCCGACTGGGCGAAGGCCTTGAACCGGGCCATGTTCCCCGAGCCTTCCGCAGCCCACAGGTTCGTCAGCCGCGTGATGTCGTTCGAGCCGATATAGTTGATCTCGTAGAGTTCGTGGCGCGATCCGAATTCGGTCCCGATCGCATCCCAGAGCATCTTCATCACCTTGACCCGTTCGACGGCCGAGGTGCCGCCGCTGCCCCGGACATATTTGTCGAGATAGGGCCGGATCTCCTCGGTGGCGAAATCCGCCGCGTGGCTGTTGAGATAGATCAGGCCCGAGGCCACGATCTGCTCAATGATGTTCTTGATCTTGGGCATCGCCATCTGGTTCAGCACCCGGTAGGCGCCGGCGAAATGCGCATCGGGGCGCACCATTCCGTTCCACGGCACGCCGCTTTTCGCCATCGCGTCCGAAAGCGCCCAGAAGGCATTGCGCCAGGCGACGACCTCGCCAAGCTGGGATTGCACGCCGTGAAAGCCCTTCGCGCCCGTGATCTCCAGCGCCCGCGCCAGCAGCCCGACGATGAAATCCATCTTGACGGCAAAGCGGGTGCAGCCATGCAGCGAAGCGCGTTCGAGAAAGCCCGAGCCCACGTTGAACTTGTTGGCCTGCTCCAGATCGCCATGCATGAAGACGTCTTCCCAAGGGATAAAGACGTTATCGAGCACGAGGATCGCGTCGTTTTCATCGAGGCGCGAGGACAGCGGATAGTCGAAGGGGCTGCCGGTGGTCGCCGCGCGATATTCGTTCGACATCCGGCAGATCAGCTTCACGCCCGGCGCGTTGGTCGGCACGATGAAGACCGGCGCGAAATTTGGGTCGGCAATCGGCACCTGGGCGACATGGGCGACGAAGGTATAATGGGTCAGGGCCGAGTTGGTAGCGACGACCTTGGCGCCGGAGACATAGATGCCGGCATCGGTCTCCTTGACCACCTTCACGAAAACGTCCGAGCCGTCTGCCGTGGGCAGATCTCGATCGACCGGCGGGTGCATGATGGCGTGGTTGACATACCACGTCCGCTCCTGCGCCTTGCGATACCAGCGCGCGGCATTGTCCTCGAAACCCTTGTAGAAGCCAGCATTGGCCCCCAGCGTCGCAAGAAACGCGCCCTTGTAATCGGGCGAGCGGCCCATCCAGCCCCAGGCGACCTTCTGCCATTCGGCGATGGCATCGCGCTGCGCCACCTGCTCCTCGACAGTGTGCGGGGCGCGGAAGAACCGCTGGGTATAGCCGCCCCATTCCGTCGGAACGGTCAGCACATCCTTGCGCTTCGGATCATGCAGCGCGTCATACATGCGCGCGATCATCCGGGCCGAATTGCGAAACGCGGGGTGGTTGGCGATGTCGCGCACGCGCTCGCCATAGATCCAGACTTCGCGGTCGTCGTTCAGGCTGTCCAGATACTCCCTGCCCGTCAGCGGCACAAAGCGGGAGTCGGGGGCCGAAGCCCCCTGTGCCGCAAGGGCGGTCATGCCCCGCTGCCTGCCATGGCCTGGCAGGTGATCTCGAGCTTGATGCGAGAATCGGCCAGAGATGCCACCTGCACCAGCGTCGAGCACGGGAAGTCGCCGGTGAAGAACTCCTGGCGGGCGCGCCAGATTTCCTTGTTGTCGGCCATGTCGGTCACATAGATCGTCATGGTAACGACGTCTTGCAGTCCCGAACCCGCGGATTCGAGGCAGTTCTTGACCTTCTCGAAGATCACCTTGGTCTGCTCATAGGCAGAGCCTTCGCCGTGGATCGCCTTCAGGTCCGCGGCGCGGGCGGTGAAGCCGGACAGCCAGATCTGGTTGCCGACACGGATCGTGTTCGACCAGTGACCCGGCGGATATTCCGCGACCTTGTCGGAAATGAAACGCTGCTTTTTATCAGCCATGGGGCTTTCTCCTTCTGCAAAATCTGGTGGGTCGTGCCGCGCGCCTAGCGGCGCAGCACGCTCACGTCGTCGTTGTTGATGAGGTCAGGGACGGTCCAGCCGTCGAGGTCGTATTCCGACATGCAGGTCTCGACCATGCCCTTCATCTTGGCCATGTCGCCGCCGGACTGCGCTTCCCAATAGTTCTGAAGCCGGGTCAGGTCGTTCGAGCCGAGATAGTTGATCTCATAGAGTTCCGCACGGCCGCCGAACTCGGAGCCGATGCAGTCCCAGAGCAGCTTCATCACCTTGACGCGACGCTCGGCATCGACCCCGCCCGAGCCGCGCAGATAGCGGTCGAGATGGCCGCGCAGTTCCGGCGCCTTGAAGTCGTCGGCATGGCTGTTGAGATAGATCAGGCCCGAGCTGACCGATGCCTCGATGATGTTCTTGATCGAGGGATAGGCGAGCTGCGAGAGCGTGCGATAGGCCGTCCCGAAACGGCTGTCGGGCTGGACCATGCCGTTCCACGGAATGTTCGACTTGGCCATCGCGTCGGACAGGCCCCACATGGCGTTGCGCCATGCGATCACCTCGCCCATGCGCGACATGACGCCGTGGAAGCCCGAAGTGCCGTTGATGTCCAGCGCCATCGCCATCGCGCCGACGATGAAGTCCAGCTTGACCGCAAGGCGGGTGCAGCCATGCATCGCCGCGCGCGCGTTGAAGCCCGATCCGGGGGCGAAGTCGTTGGCCTGATCGACGTCCCCGTGCATGAACACGTCCTCCCAGGGGACGAACACGTTGTCGAGCACCAGGATCGCGTCGTTCTCGTCCATGCGCGAGGACAGCGGATAGTCGAAGGGCGAACCCAGCACCGCCGCCCGCTGCTCGTTCGACACGCGCGAGATCATCTTCAGCCCCGGCGCTCCGGTCGGCACGATGAAGACCGGCGCGAAGTTCGGATCCTTGATCGGCACCTGCCCGGCATGGGCGACGAAGGTATAGTTCGTCAGCGCCGAGTTGGTGGCCACGACCTTGGCACCCGACACATAGATGCCCGCATCGGTTTCCTTGGTCACGCGGACATAGACGTCCGAGGTGTCCGCAGTCGGCTTGTTGCGATCGACCGGCGGGTTCATGATGGCGTGGTTGATATACCACGTCCGTTCCTGGGCCTGGGTATACCAGCGCAGCGCGTTCTTCTCGTAGCCGCGATAATATTCCGAGTTGGCGCCCAGCGTCGCCAGGAACGAGCCCTTGTAGTCGGGCGAGCGTCCCATCCAGCCGTAGGTGATGCGCTGGGATTCAGCGACGGCATCCCGGGCCTTGACCTGCTCCTCGACCGTGCGGGGGGCGAGGAAATAGCGGTGGGTGAAGCCGCCATCCTCGGTCGGGGCGGTGATGATGTCCTTCTTCGCCTGATCATGCATCGCATCATAGAAGCGCGCGATCATCCGGGCAGAGTTGCGGAAGGCAGGGTGTTCGGAAATATTCTTGACCCGCTTGCCGTAGATCCAGACTTCGCGGTCGTCATCCAGGCTGGCAAGATATTCCTTGCCGGTCATCGGGATCGACTTCTTGCGGGTCGCGTCGACCTTGGGCGGGGCGATGCCCGCAAGATTCCTGACGTCGTTCATGGTTCTTGTAGTCCTCCTTGAAAGGCTATGCGCGTTGTGCGACCGGTTTCAGTTGCGCGACAACGCCATCGCGAAGATGAGAATGGCGCCGGTGGCGACGGATTGGGCATAGGCGCCGACCTGCATCAGATTGAGGCCGTTCTGCACCAGCACGATCAACAGCGTTCCCAGCACCACCATCAGCGTGCGCCCGCGACCTCCTGTCAGGCTGACGCCCGAGATCACGCAGGCGGCGATGGATTCCAGAGGCAGGGTGCCTCCGATATTGGCCTCGCCGGTGCCAAGGCGCGCGGTCAGCAGCAAGCCCGACAAGGCAGCCAGCAGGCCACACAGCATATACGAGATAACCGTCACCCGGCTGGTCCGAACACCCGAGAGCGCGGCGGCGCGGTTGTTGCCGCCCGTGGCATAAAGGTGGCGGCCAAAGCGCGTCCATTGCAGCGTGAGATAGGTCAGAATGACCAGAAAGATCGCGACGAAGGCCGGGATCGGCAGGCCGAAGATGCGGCCAAAGCCGAAGATTTCCCCATGCAGCGGCGGAATGCCATAGATCGGCACGCCACCCGAGATGAACAGCGTCAGCCCGAAGACGATCGACGACATGCCAAGCGTCATCATGAAGGGATGAATGCCGAGCATGGTCACGCCCAGCCCGTTGACAAGCCCGACCGCGATGCCGATTGCCACCCCCGCGCCGAGGCCGGCCCAGAGCGCGAGCCAGGGATCGCCCGGATTGGCGGCAAAGACCGCGGCCATGACCATGGCGCTCACAACCGAGGTCAGCGACACGTTCGAACCGACCGACAGGTCGAGGCCACCGGTGATCATCACGATCATCTGTCCCAGCGCGACGATCAGCAGGTAAACCGACTGGCGCGCCACATTCGTCAGGTTGTCCGCGGTCAGGAAATTCGGCGCGGCCGCGGCAAACATCACCACCGCGAGGGCGAACATGATCGGCAGCGCGAGAAGCTGCCGGTTCTCACTGAGCCACAGCATGGCGGGCTGCGGGCCGTTGGAATTTGTCTGGGCTGCGGACAAGATGCGGTTCCTCAGAAGAATTGTTCCAGAATGCGGTGTTCGTCGTAATCGGCCCGGTCGAATTCGGCGACGATGGCGCCGCCGCTCATCACCAGCATGCGATGCGTCAGGCCCATCAGTTCGGGCAGGTTCGATGACACCAGCAGGATTGCCGCGCCCTGCACGCTCAGGTCGGCGAGGCAGCGGTAGATGGAAAGGCAGGCGTTGATGTCCACGCCGACCGTCGGTTCGTCGAACACATAGACGTTCACGTCCTGCACGAGGCTTTTCGCCAGCAGAACCTTTTGCTGGTTCCCGCCGGAAAAGCGCGCCACCGGCTCGCCCAGCCTGTCGCCATTGAACTCGACCATGCGGGCGACCTGCGCGAGGTGGCGCGCCTCGCGACGGGGGTTCAGGATACTGCCGCTTGCAGCGCCGAAGCGCAGGCCAGACAGGATCATGTTCTCATGTGCGGTCAGGTCGAGCGCGAGGCCGTCATTCTTGCGGTCGGACGGCAGATACCACAGGCCGCGCGCGATCGCGTCGGCCGGGTGGCTGGGGACGAAGGGCGCGCCATCGACAAGGATCTCGCCCGCGACGATCCGGCGCAGCCCGAAGCAGGACTGCGCGAGGTTCGACTTGCCACATCCCACCAGCCCGGCAATCCCGACGATCTCGCCCGCGCGGATGCCGAGGTTGACATCGCTGATAGCGGGCACGCCCGGCTTGTGGTCCAGCGCGACGCCGCGCAGTTCCAGACGCACCGCGCCCAGATCCTGCCTCGGCTGCGGATAGACCTTTTCCGTGTTCCGCCCGGTCATCAGCTCGATAAGACGGTCCTCGGGCGTGTCGGCGGGGACGGTGGCAATGAACCGGCCATCACGCAGCACCGAAAGCCGGTTCCCGATCAACGGGATCTCATGCATCCGGTGGGTCACATAGATGATCGCCGTGCCCTGCTGCTGCAATCGCCGGATCAGCCGGAACAAAGCCTGGGCGTCGTGTTCGGAAAGCGAAGCCGTCGGCTCGTCCAGAATCAAAAGGCGCGGGCGCAGCCGCATCGCCTTGCAGATCTCGACCATCTGCTGCTTGCCGCGGGTCAGCGAGGCGACGGTCGCGCGCGGGTCCAGCTCAAACCCGAGGTCGTCGATCAGCCGCCGCGCCTCTGCGAGGGTTCCCGACTTGGACAGGAAACCCGCCGTCTTCTGCAGCAGCACCGGCCCGGCCAGCGGCTCCTCGCCCAGCGTGATATTCTCGGCCACCGTCATCCAGGGGATCAACGAGAACTCCTGAAAGACGGCACGCACGCCATGGGCGCGCGCCGCCGCGACGCTGTTGAAGGCGACCTCCTGCCCGGCCATCAGGATGCGGCCCTCGCTCGGGGTATTCGCCCCGGCGATCATCGAGATCAGCGTGGATTTCCCCGCGCCATTCTCGCCGAAGAGGACATGAACCTCGCCCGGCAGGAAATCGAGCGAGACGCCGTCCAGCGCGGCATGCTGGCCATAGCGCCGGGTCAGACCGGCGGTGGACAGCGTCGGCACGGCGGCGGATCGGGCCGCCATATCGGTTTCGACCAGTGCTGGGGACGACATCGCGCGGTTCTCCTTGCCGGGTCGGGTCAGGGCCGGAAGGCGAAGTTCGGGCGGAAGCCGTTGGGCGCGAGGACCGACAGCGGATCGAGGTTGCCGATCGTGTCTTTCGTATAGACCTCGCCCAATGTGCCGATATCGGTATATTCCAGCTTGTCCTCGAGCACGCGCACCGCCTGATCCAGGATCACGCGCGAGGTCAGAACCACCGGGGCCGCGCCCGCCGCCTCGATCTGGCCAGCCTTCATCATCTCGTAGACGCCCGGCGTCGTATAGACCGAGACCAGCCCGATCCGGTCCTGGACCCCCCGTGCCCGCAAGAGCGGCAGCGCCCCTTCGACCATGACGGCACTGCCGACGACATAGTCGAGGTCGGGATGGGTCTGGAGAACGTCCTCGACCAGACGGGCCTGAACCTCCTTGCCGACATCGCCGTATTTCGTCTCGACGACGTTCACGGCGCTGCCCTGCAGGCCCTCTTGGAAACCGGCGTTGAATGCCTCGACAAAGCCCGCGCCGGCGGGACCGGGCAGCCAGGCGATGTCGACGGGATCGGACCCGGCAGGATGCTTCGCGGCCAGATATTTCGCCGTCCGCAGCCCTTCGTTGCGCGGGCTGGTCAGGACACGCGCCGCCGTGTCGTCCGAGGCGACGCCGTTGATCGCGTCGATCACCGGGATATTCTTGGCCTTCAGCTCGGCCAGCAGGTTTTCAATCCCCTCATGGGCGATGGCGACCAGCACGACGGCATTGGCACCGCCCGCGACGCAGTTCTCGACCTGCGAAATCTGGTTGGCAAGCTGGGTATATCCGCCCGCGTCGAAAGTCTGGACCTGAACGCCCAGCAGCTTCGCCTCCTCGGTCATGCCATAGTTCATGGCCAGAAAGAACGGATCCTTCATATGCGGCAGCGACACGCAGATGTTCCAGGGCTTGCTTGCCTTTTCGGATGCGCTGAGCGGCGTATACTCGAAACGCCCCTCCTGCCCGTCGACGGTTTTGCCGTCGAATGGCAGCGGATACCATTGGGCAGTCTGGGCGGTGGCGCCCGTCGCCAAGAGCGTGGCAGCAGCAAGCAGACCGGCAAAAACCGGTTTCCTGGACTTGATCATGGTTTCGTCTCCCCCGTGAACGGCGCATATCCGGCCTGTTCTTGGAGGGGGAATTTCTGGTGCTCGGCCTATGAAGTCAATTTACTTCTTCTGCCGATAAAATAACTCGAAGTTATTTTCCTCGTTGCGGCGCACGCTCGGCCAAGCCCTGTGCCGTTTCCCGCAACAGCCGGTGAGCCAGCATATGCGCGTCGGTGCGGTCGCGATCGGTGATCCAGACCAGCCCCATTTCAAGCGTCACCTCCTGGGGTATGGCCAGCGGCAGGACATCGAGAATCCCTAGATCCGCAAAATGCGCCACCAGAGAGCGCGACAGGAACCCCACCGAGTCGGTCAGTTGCAGCGTCCCCACATTCGCCATGGTGGACACGGAATCGATCCGGTGATTGGCGATATCGACCATATGGCTGTGGAACAGCGATTCGATGGCGCCGCGTGCGAGGGTATGGGGCGGCGGCAGGACCAGCGGAAAACCTTCGAGTTGCGACCACGAGATCTCTCCCTGCTCCAGCAAGGGATGGTCCTTGCGCACCGCGGCAACGACCGGATCGACCAGCAGGATCTCGGTCGAAACGTCCGAGCCGAGCTGGGGGCTGGTCAAAAGACCCAGCGCAATGTCGATCTGCCCGGTTCGCAGAGCCGGCAGCAGATTGTCCATGGTCCCTTCGCGCAGGGAAACCGTGGTATTCTCGGTTTCACTTTCCAGCCGGGCAATGAAGCGCGGGATCAATGTCACCGCGGTCGCTGGCAGCGTGCCGATCGACACATGGCTGTAGCCAGCGCCGATCAGCTCGTTCAACTCCCGCTCGGCCAGTTCGATCCGCAACAGCACCCGGCGGGCGTGACGGATCAGGCAGGCCCCCACCTGCGTCGCGACCAGCCCGTTCTTGGAGCGCCGGAACAACGGGGTGCCCAGCCCCGCCTCGAGGCCGGAAAGCGCCTTGGAGACGGCCGGCTGCGTCAGGTTGAGATAGGTGGCCGCCCGGATAACGCTGTGATGGTCGTCAATCGCGATCAGCAGGCGCATATGCCGGATCGTCAGGCTGTTTTTCATGAACAGGTTGATACTGGCCATAGTCTTGCGTCCCTGTCGGTCGAGGAAATTTGCCCGAAGGTGAGAGCGCGGCGGCCCTCTGTCAACTTGAAGTCACAATCGGGCGCAGGAATCAAAACTTTCGGTTATATTACCGGCCTCCATACTCATTTGACTTGATGCCGGTCGGACCCAAGCTGCGGCGCTGCAGTATTGGAGACTGACGATGAGCGAACCCTCCGCGGGCGCGATGCAGCGCATCACGACCGCAATGAACATCCTTGTCCGGCGCTATATGCCCGACCCTTTCGTGCTGGCCGTGATATTGCTGGCGCTGGTCTTTGTCGCGGGCGTCACGCTGACCCCGACCACGCCCTCCGAGATGGTGACGCATTTCGGCACCGGGGTATGGTCGCTTCTGGGCTTCGCGATGCAATTGTCGCTGGTGGTCGTCACCGGCTCGACACTGGGCGAGACCCCGGTGATCAAGCGCGGAGTGCATCGGCTTGCCGCGATCCCGTCCTCTCCGACCGGGGCCGTGGTTTTCGTCACGCTGCTGACGGCGGCCATAGCCCTCGTGAACTGGGGCGTCGGACTGGTCGTCGGCGTAATCTGCGCGCGCGAGGTGGCGCGCCGGATCGAGGGCGCGCATTTCCCCCTGCTGATCGCCGCGACCTATGCGGGCTACACCCTCTGGTCGGCGGGGATGTCGTCCTCCATCCCGCTGACGCTGAACACGCCCGGCCATCCGCTTGAGGCCATGACCGGCCTCATCCCGATCACCCAGACGCTCCTGTCGCCCTGGAACCTGATTCTGGCCGCAGCCCTGCTGATTACGCATGTCCTGACCGCGCGGGCGATGGTTCCTGCGCGAAACCAAGCGACGGGCCTGCCCGAAGCCGCCGCAAACGAGACCGAGACTGTTGCAGCCCCCACCGCCACAGAGGGCAGCACCCCCGCCGAATGGCTGGAGCGAAGCCGCATCCTCAGCATCGGTGCCGGACTGCTCGGCCTCGTCTTCGTCCTGCGCGCGCTGTGGGACGGGGGGCTGAACGCGCTGAACCTCAATGCGCTGAACCTGCTGGTCCTCAGCCTGGGCCTGATCCTCTCGCCCGGCCTCTTGTCCTATCTGCGCTCGGCGGAAAGGACGGCGACCTCGGTGCTGCCGATCCTGATCATCTATCCGTTCTATGCCGCGGTCGCGACCATGATCACCGCCTCGGGTCTGGGCGATCTGGTGACGCAGGGCCTTGCCCGCGTGGCCAGCGCCGAGACCCTGCCGCTTATCACCTTTCTGACCGCAGGCCTGATCAACATCGTGATTCCCGCCGATGGCGGCCATCTGGTCCTGCAAGGGCCGATCTTCTTTGCACTGGCCGACCAGCAAGGGGTTCCGGTGGGGCTGGTCACGACCGCAATGACGATCGGGGCCAACTGGACGAACCTGCTGCAACCGTTCTGGGCGCTGCCCTTGCTGGCCCTCGCGGGCCTCGGCATACGCGACATCATGGGGTACTGCCTGATTCTTCTTGTGACCAGCGGCATCGTCGCCAGCGTGGTTCTGCTGGCCTTCGGGCAGGTTCTTTAGCCGATATCCCTGCCGCCGTCCGGGGTTCCCGGATCAGGCGGCGGGCTTCCGATGATTGTGCAGGACCGGATTGCCCCGGAAACATTACCCGAAGTTATATTCCCCGGGGATGATCGTCATTTGACTTGCCGGTTTCCTGCCATCACCTTCCCCGGCGGTGAGGAGTACACCGTCATGACGCATCGCGACGAAGCCCTGAGGAGGGGCTTGCCGCGAAGCCCGACGCGCGCAATGACGTCGTCGATCAGATGATGGTGGGCAACCGCAGCCGACCAACGGCCGGAAACCGGTCTAGAAGTGAGAAAGCGATGCGCAAGATATTCAATCCCAAAGTCCTCCAGCTCGGCTATGTGTCCCTTTTCACGCCCGATATCGCGCGTGCCCTGGCTCACTATGAGGAGGGAATCGGCCTGAGCGCGACAGACAAGGGAGCGGATGGAGAGCTTTTCCTGTCGGTCGGCTATGAGCACCATAACGTGGTTCTTCATCCCGGCAATGACAGGGCGATCGCCAATATCGGCTTTCAGCTGAAGCCTGACATCGACCTCGGCGATTTCGCGAAGGATGCCGAGGCTTTCGGCCTCAAGGGCAAGGTCAAGACCGACAGCCAGCCCGGCATCGCCTCACTGGTCGAAATCGAATTGCCGGGCGACCTGCGCTTGCAGTTCTACAACGACATTGCCGCGCCTGCCCCCGGGTTCAAGGGCATCGGGGCCGCGCCGCTCCGCCTGGGCCATGTCGCGATGATGAACACCGAGGGCGATGCGCTCGAGAAGTTCTTCGTCGATTTCCTTGGCTTCTGGTTCACCGACCAGTTCGGGGACTTCTTCAATTTCTATACCTGCAACCGGGAACATCACGTCATCAACATCGTGAAGGGAACCACGAACCGGTATCACCACATCGCCTTCGAGTTGAGGGGCAGCCCCTCCCATGCCATGGCCGCCGATTGGCTGCGGCGGCGCGGCGTCAAGCAGGAATGGGGCCCGGCCCGTCACCCCGCGGGGCATAATTTTGCCGGATACCACCGGGATCCCGACGGCGTGATGATCGAGCTTTATACCGAAATGGACGTGTTCATTCCCGAGCTGAACATGTTCGAGCCGCGCCCCTGGCACGAATTCTATCCGATGGTGCCCAGGGATTGGGATGGGAACGATCTGAACGCCTGGGGCGCAGAGTTCATTTGCCGGCTGGAGTGAGCCGACCTGACCCTTCTTCCCGCGCGAATGCGGGAAGAAGGGACGTCCGGGCCAAGGCGCCCCGATTTGCGCGCCTCGAACGGCAGGAACATCGCTATTCTAGCCGGCGCTGACAGCATTAGGCCCGCGATTGCGGGCCTATGATGGCGGATGATTCCGCTACCTGATCCCGAGGCAGCCCGGCATCATCCAGCCTGCGCCAGAATGGCCCGCGCCCTGATACGCACCGGTTCATCGACCATCGCGCCATCGACCGATACCGCGCCATCGCCCGAGGCCAGAACGCGCCGCGCCCAGTCGATCTGGTCCTCTGTCGGCGCGAAGGCGTTCCTGACCTCGGCAACCTGCTTGGGATGGATGCACAGCTTGCCCGTCATTCCCATCGCGCGGGCATGGGCCGCGTCGCCCCGGATGACCGACAGGTCGTCAAGCTGCACCGTCACCCCGTCGATCGGCCCGGCAATGCCCGCCAGGCGCGAGGCCAGCACCAGCTCGGACCGTGCTGGCAGCAGCACCTCGCGCAGATGCTCGCAACCGAGATCGGCGCAGAAGTCGATCGAGCCGAAGGCCAGCCGCTCCACACCCTCCGCGGCGGCAATCGCGCGTGCCTGCGCAAGGCCAAGGCCGGATTCGATCAGCGCGATGACCGGCTTGCCGGTCGCAGCGGCGACGGCGCTGCAAATGGCCGCATCCTCGGCCTTGGGCAAGATCACGGCAGCGACGGGCAACCCGGCCACAGCCGCCACATCGGCATCATGCCACGGCGTGCCCTGCGCATTGACCCGGACCAGCACCGGCAGATCGGTGAAATCGGCGGCCAGCGCGGCGCGGGCCGCCGCCTTGGCGTCCTGGGGCACCGCGTCCTCCAGATCCAGGATCACGGCATCGGTGCCGGATGCGGCGGCCTTGGCGAAACGCTCGGGACGGTTGGCCGGAACGAAGAGCGGCGCGCGGATATGGGCTACCATGAGGCGCGCGCCTCCATCGCGACGGGGCCATCGACACGGGAGGTCCAGAGGCGCAGGCCCTCGCCATCCTCCTCGGCGTTGAGGGTGAAATCGGCGATATCGAAAAGCGGCGAGAGCGAGCGGAAGTCGAACTGCACCGGCCGCGTTCCGCGCAGCCTTTCGGCAAGCTGGACCAGCATCGTGGCCTGCATCGGCCCGTGAACGATCAGGCCGGGATAGCCTTCCTCGCCGGTCACATAGGGCGTGTCGTAATGGATACGGTGGCCGTTGAAGGTCAGCGCGGAATAGCGGAAAAGCAGCGCCGCCGAGGGATTGACCGTCACCCGATGCGTGCCGGGGGCAGCCGCTTCCGGCGTCTTTTTCGGACCGCCCGGCGCATCGATGCCGCGATAGACGATATCCTGCCTTTCCTCGATCACCAGCCGACCCGCGCTCTCGATGCGATGGTCGACGGTGACAAAGCACAGCGTGCCGGTTCGCCCCTCTTTCATCGTCACGTCGCGGATGGTCGAATGGCGCGTCACGCGCTCGCCCACGCGGATGTCGTCGTGGAAGGTCAGGGCGCCGCCCGCCCACATGCGGCGCGGCAGCGGCACCGGCGGCAGGAAGCCGCCCCGCGCCGGATGGCCATCGACCCCCAACCCGCTGGTCGGAGCGGCCGGGGGCGCAACGCAAAGATGGATCATGACGGGTGCGACGTCACCGTCCCTCGCCTCGCCCTCCTGATCGAAAGTGGCCTTGAAGCGTTCGACCATTGCATCGGTGACGAGCTCCGACTTGACCTCGCCGCGTCCGATCCACTGGCGCAGATGTTCGATATCCAGACCGCTCATGCGCTTTCCTTCACTTTCGGCAGGGCCGGGACGGCCCCGTAGCTGCGCGGCTCGCCGACGAAGACGGCACCCGGCGCGGGATAGCTAACCTCGCCATTCGGGGTGTCAACGGTGATGCGGCGCAGTTGGGAATGATCCGACAGGCCGGCCATGTCATTGACCGAGGCAAAGGCCACATCCGCCGCGATCAGGCATTCGGTCGCCTCGGCTGCGGTCATGGAGGCGAAGGCCAAGGCCACCGCTGCATCCGTTTCCGCGCGGTTCTGCACGCGCGCCACATTGGTCGCGAAGCGCGGGTCACGGGCCATTTCGGGTTTCCGCATGAAGATTTCTGCGAATTTGGCAAACTCCCGGTCGCTCTGGACCGAGATCAGGATCTGGTTGCCATCCTTGCAGGTGAAGACGCTGTAGGGCGAGATCGAGGGATGCGCCAGCCCGAGGCGGCGGGGCGTCTTGCCCCCCTCGTGATTGAGCAAGGGGACCGTCAGCCAGTCGGCCATCACGTCGAACATCGAGATCTGGATATTCGCCCCCCTGCCGTCGATCCCGCGCCGGATCAGCGCCTCGAGGATCGCGGCATGGGCCGTGGCGCCGGTGGCGATATCGACCAGCGACACACCAACGCGCGAGGGTTCATCCGGGCCGCCGGTGATCGAGCAGAGGCCAGATTCCGCCTGGATCAGCAGGTCATAGGCCTTGCGCTCGGCCATCGGCCCCGCCTCGCCATAGCCCGAGATCGAGCAGGTGATCAGCCGCGGGTAATCGGCCGCCAGCCGGTCGAAGCCGAAGCCCAGACGGCCAAGCGCGCCGGGCTTCAGGTTCTGGACCAGCACATCCGCACCTTCCAGCAGGCGGGCCAGCTCGGCCTTGTGATCCGGCCGGCTGAGATCCAGCGCGACGCTTTCCTTGCCCCGGTTCAGCCAGACGAAATAGCTGGCCTGCCCCTTCGCCACGGCATCATAGCCGCGCGCGAAGTCGCCCTCGGGCCGCTCGATCTTGATGACGCGGGCACCGGCATCGGCAAGGCGCGAGGTCGCGAAGGGCGCGGCCACCGCCTGCTCGATCGCAATGACGGTCAGTCCTTCCAACGGCAGCACACCCATCAGAAACTCCGCGGCAGGCCAAGCACATGCTCGGCGACATAGGAAAGGATGAGGTTGGTCGAGATCGGCGCCACCTGATAGAGCCGCGTTTCGCGGAACTTGCGCTCGACATCGTATTCGCAGGCAAAGCCGAAGCCGCCGTGGAATTGCAGGCAGGCATTCGCAGCCTCCCACGAGGCCTTGGCGGCCAGATATTTCGCCATATTGGCCTGCGCGCCGCAGTTTTCATGCGCGTCATAAAGCCGGCAGGCCTCGAAGCGCATCAGGTTCGCCGCCTCGACCTCGATATAGGCTTCGGCGATCGGGAACTGCACGCCCTGATTCTGGCCGATCGGGCGGCCAAAGACCACGCGCTCGCCGACATACTTGGTCACGCGGTCGACGAACCAATAGCCGTCGCCGATGCATTCGGCGGCAATCAGCGTGCGCTCGGCGTTGAGCCCGGTCAGGATATACTTGAACCCCTGCCCTTCCTCGCCGATCAAGTTCTCGGCCGGGATTTCGAGATTGTCGAAGAACAGCTCGTTCGTCTCGTGGTTGACCATGTTCAGGATCGGGCGCACCTGCATGCCCTGCTTCATGGCCTCCTTGACGTCGACGAGGAAGATGGACAGCCCCTCGGTCTTCTTCTTGACCTCCGCCAAGGGCGTGGT
>Ga0182739_1002516_pt1 | contig 17055 bp, 10 predicted proteins | sample eDN5th30CBELigBY_FD_128873 | JGI IMG/M metagenome (GOLD analysis project Ga0182739, IMG submission 128873) | Enriched backyard soil microbial communities from Emeryville, California, USA - eDNA 5th pass 30_C BE-Lig BY (version 2) (version 2) | ecosystem: Environmental > Terrestrial > Soil >... | reverse complement strand
TTGATGTCCGGCGTGTTCACGAAGAAATGCGGCCGGAAGAAATCCTTGGGCGCGGTCTGGGTGAGCTCGGTCAGGTACTCGGTGAGCTCCCACTTGGTGTTGCGCCAGGTGAAGTAGGTATAGGACTGCGAGTAGCCGATCTTGGCCAGGCGATACATGACCTTGGGCCGGGTGAAGGCCTCGGCCAGGAACACCACGTCCGGATGGTCGCGCCGCACGTCCGCGATCAGCCATTCCCAGAACGGGAAGGGCTTGGTGTGCGGGTTGTCGATCCGGAACAGCTTCACCCCCTGCTCGACCCAGAGCAGGATCACGTCGCGCAGCTCCACCCAGAGCGAGGGCATCGCCCCCTTGGCGTAGAAGTCGACGTTGACGATGTCCTCGTACTTCTTGGGCGGGTTCTCCGCGTACTTGATCGTCCCGTCCGGCCGCCAGTCGAACCAGTCCGGGTGCTGCTTGAGCCAGGGATGGTCGGGCGAGGCCTGGATCGCGATGTCGAGCGCCACCTCCATGCCGTGCTCGGCCGCGGCCGCGACCAGGCGGCGGAAGTCCTCGAACGTGCCGAGCTCCGGGTGGATTGCGTCGTGGCCACCCTCCTCGGCACCGATCGCGTACGGGCTGCCCGGATCGTCCGGTCCTGCCGTCAGGCTGTTGTTCCTGCCCTTGCGATGAGTGCGGCCGATCGGGTGGATCGGCGGCATGTAGAGCACGTCGAAGCCCAAGTCCCGGATCCAGGGCAGGCGGCGGATCACGTCATCGAACGTGCCGTGCCGGTTGGGATCGCCGCTCTGCGAGCGCGGGAACAGCTCGTACCAGCTCGCGAACTCGGTACCGGTGCGCTCGGAATCCACCGCATAGCTGCGCGAGCGCAGCCGGAACTGGCGGCGGTCGGCCCGGGTCATCACGTCCGCCGCTTCACTGCCCATCAGGATGGCCAGGCGGCTGTCATAGTCCGCGCGCGCCAGCCGCTCGGCCAGCCCCCGGACCTGCCCCGCGACCTCGCCCTGCGCCCCGTCCAGCGCCGCCTCCACCAGGAGCCGGCCTTCCTCCAGCTCCAGGGTCACGTCCAGCCCGGCGGCGTGCTTCTTTTCCAGCTCGTAGCGGAAGATGGCGAACGGATCGCGCCACGCCTCCACCGCGAACTCGTAGCGGCCGACCCGCTCCAGCGGGAAGCTGGCCGTCCAGCGGTCGTTCACGACCAGCTTCATGCGCACTTCCTGCCATTCCGCCTGGTCGAGCGGCCGCCACAGGAGGGCCGCCTGGAGCACGTCGTGCCCGTCGCCGAAGATGTCGGCTTCCACCTCCACGGCCCGGCCGACGATGCGCTTGGCCGGGAAGGCGCCGTCGTCCACCGCGGGCGTGACCTTCTCGATGATCAGGCGCGGCGACGCGACCGCGGCCGCCACGTCCGGCACGCTCACGACGCCGCGGATCATGTCGCTGGCCCGGCCGGTCAGGACCCGCGCCTCGCCCGGCTCCAGCAGGATGCTCTCGCCGGGCGGCAGCTCCAGGCCCGCCTCCTCCGCCCGGAACGGGAAGAACCTGGCGCCGGCATCGGTGGCGATGATGTCGGCATCCGCAGGCGTCGTCCGGGCCAGATCGGCATTGGCCAGCACCAGCCAGGCCCGCCCCGCCCGGCGGGCATCGGGGGCATCGGTGCGCAGGATCGCGGTGAAGGGTGCGGTGTCGTCGCGGGTCAAGAGCAGCGGATGGCCGCGCAGGGCGGCACCTGCCTCGGCCACCAGCCGGTTGGCCGCCCGCACTTCCGCCACCAGGTCCAGGTTGCCCTGCTCGCGCAGGCCGGCCAGGCCCCGCCCGTCGCCACCCGCCGGATCCAGCCGTACCCGGCTGCCGAACTCGAAGCCCATCGGCACCAGCAGCCCGTCGCCCAGGGCGGCGGCCAGCCGCAGCGCCCGCACGGCGCGGCGCTGCAGCACGAGGTCGGGCTCCACCTCGTGGGTCACGCGCTTGTCGAACGGCGCCTCGGGGAAGCCGATGTCGTCGCCGATCGCCCGGTGCAGCTCGTGCTCGTCCACCAGCCAGCTGTCGCGCAGGTTCCACCAGCATAAGGACGAGAAGGCGCCATCGAAGCCGGCGGGCTTCAGTACGCTGCGTGCCTCGAACGTGGTCCCGGGCGTCCAGGCGAGAAAGCGCGTGTCCTGGCCGGCGGCACGGCCGGCCTCGACCAGCAGGCGCAGGCCCGCCTCGGGCACCCGGTCCCAATGGAGGCAGCGAAAGCCGCTGATACCTGCCTGGACGAGGCGGCCCAGCCGCTCGGCCAGCATGCCGAGAAAGGGGTGCTGCTGCGGATCGTCGTTGAAGAACAGGAGCAGGCCTTCGCGCTCGGCCGGGTCACGGCGCGGGTCGAGCACGTCGACCCCGGCATTGGCGAGGCCGGAATCGATGGCGAACCGGCTGTCGCGCGCCACCCGGTCCACGACCAGGTCGACCATCAGCCGCAGGCCTCGCCGGCCCGCCTCGTCGGCCAGCCGTGCCAGCGCCTCGTCCGCATGGCCGCCGCCGAGAGCCGGATGGAGCTGGTCCATGTCCTTGGGCAGGAACACGCTCTGGCCGTGCCCGGGCAGGAAGGGCGGTGCGGTCAGCACCGTGTCGAAGCCCAGCTCCGCCGCGTGATCGAGCAGCTCGTTCCAGCGCTCGAGCGGCCCGGCCACGAGCGGGTGGACATAGTAGATCCGCGGCGAGCCGGTCGCCTGCGCGGACGACGTGACCGGGGCATCGAGAAGAAGATCGTCTGCTGCTGACACGATAGTGTCCCGTCGCTGTTCGGTCCGATCCATCGGTGGCGCCATGATGGCCGGTCGCCACCGTGAAGCGAACGTCCGGCCCCGCGGGTTCCACACGGATCAACAGTAACGGGACGCTTTTGTTCCGGGCAGAGGGGTCAGGCGGTCAATCCATCCGGCGGCAGCCGGCCGATCTCGACCGCATGCTGGGCCTCGTGGAGCTGCTGGTAGATCCCGCCAGCCCCCACCAGCTCGGTGTGCCGCCCCTGTTCCGCGATGCCATCCTCGGTCATCACCACGATCCGGTCGGCGTTGCGGATGGTGGACAGGCGGTGGGCGATCACGAGCGTGGTCCGTCCCAGCGACAATTCGTGCAGGGAGCGCTGGATCGCCTGCTCGGTCGCGGTGTCGAGTGCCGAGGTCGCCTCGTCCAGGATCAGGATCGGCGGGTCCTTCAGGAAGATCCGGGCGATCGCGAGGCGCTGCTTCTGCCCGCCCGACAGCTTCACGCCCCGCTCGCCCACCACCGTGTCCAGCCCGTCCGGCAGGCTGGCGATCAGCTCTTCCAGCCGTGCCCGGCGCACGGCAGCCAGGATCTCAGCCTCGCTGGCATCCAGCCGGCCATAGGCGATGTTCTCGCGGATGGTGCCCGCGAACAGGAACACGTCCTGCTGCACGATGCCGATCTGCCGGCGCAGCGATTCCAGGGTCAGGTCGCGGATGTCGATGCCGTCGATCGTGATCCGCCCGGCGTCGACGTCGTAGAAGCGCGGTACCAGCGAGCAGAGCGTGGTCTTGCCGGCACCCGAGGGCCCCACGAACGCGACGGTCTCGCCGGCCCCGATCGCGAGCGAGATGTCGCGCAGCACCGGCCGCGCCGTCCCGTAGCCGAAGGTGACGTGCTCGAAGCGGATCTCGCCGGCCAGCGGCGGTGCCGGCACGGCATCCGGCCGGTCGGCGATGTCGGGCTCCGTGGCCAGCAGCTCCGAATAGCGGCGAAAGCCGGCGATCCCCTTGGGGTAGGTCTCGATCACCGCGGTGATCTTGTCGAGCGGGCGGTAGAACACGCCGATCAGCAGGAGGAAGCTGACGAAGCCGCCGACCGATAGCCCGCCGGTCACCACGAAATAGGTCCCGGCCAGCATCACCACGAGCTGGACGAGGCGCATGCCCAGATAGTTGATGGTCATGCTGGCCGACATGATCTTGTAGGCGTCGAGCTTGGTCGCCCGGTACAGCGCGTTGTCCTTGGCGAACAGCCGGCGCTCGTGCTCCTCGTTGGCGAACGCCTGCACCACCCGCATGCCGCCGATATTCTCCTCGATCCGGGCATTGAACGCGCCGACCCGGCCGAACTGGGCCCGCCAGTTGCGGGTCATCCGCCCGCCATAATGGGCGGTCACGAACACGGCGACCGGGATGATCAGGGCGGTGAGCAGGGCCAGGGGCGGATGGACCCAGACCATCAGGGCGAAGGCGCCGATGAAGGTCATCACCGCGATGAACAGGTCCTCGGGCCCGTGATGGGCGACCTCGCCGATCTCCTCCAGGTCCTTGGTGACCCTGGCCACCAGATGGCCGGTCTTCTGGTTGTCGTAGAAGCGGAACGACAGCTTCTGCAGATGGTCGAACGCACGGCGGCGCATCTCGGTCTCGATGTTGATCCCGAGCACGTGGCCCCAATAGTTCACGATCGCCATCAGGCCGGTGTTGAGCAGGTAGACCAGCAGCAAGGCTGCGGCCGCCAGCAGGATCGGCAGCCATTGCTGGCCGGGCAGCAGCATGTCGACATAGATCTTCACCGCGATCGGGAAGCCCAGCTCCAGCAGGCCGGACAGCACCGCGCAGCCGAAGTCGAGCATGAACAGCCGCCGGTGCGGACGGTAGTAGGCGAAGAATTCTCGAAGCATGGTTCCCCAGGCGCGCGGGAGGCCGCCACGGCAGGCCAGTGCATTACGCGGAGCTCACCGCGCATAAGCCGAGCCGGCGATGCTGCCGGCACCCCTGCCCGTCAAGCCCGAACTTGGGCGCGGCCCTGGGCGATCAGGTGGCGGGCGGTGAACAGGTCGAGATGGGCGCCGCCCGAGTTCTTGAAGACCGTGATGTCGTCCGGCGAGGTCCTGCCCGGATGCCTGCCCTGGCAGAGCTGGAACAGGTCGGCCTCGATCGCCTCCAGGGTGATCAGGCCTCGGGCGATCGGCTGGCCCAGGTCGCCGCAGCGGTCGCACTCGGCATAGGTGTCGACGAACAGCCGGCCACGTCGGATCACCGCGTCGTCGGATTCGCGCATCTCGGGCAGGTAGGCACCGATCAGGTCGACATGGGTGCCGGGCCGCAAGAGGTCGCCCTGCACCAGCGGCGTGGTCGACATGGTCACGGTGGTGATGATGTCGGCTTGGGCGGTCGCCAGCTCCAGGTCGGCCGCCACCTCCACCCGCACCGCGTCCAGGTCCAGCCCGTCGGCCACGGCGCGGGCCCGCCCGGACGTGCGGTTCCAGATCAGGACCCGGCGCAGGGATGGCCGCACACTGGTATGCGCCAGTGCCACATGGGGAGCGAGCCCGCCGGCACCGACGATCAGCAGGGTCTCGGCATCGGCGCGGGCCAGGCAGTCGACGCCCAGCGCCGAATCCGCCGCGGTCTTGCGGAAGGTCATGGCCGCACCGTCGGCGGCCAGCAGCGGGGCGCCGGTCCGGCCGTCGAACAATGCCACCAGCCCCTGCACCGAGGGTTCCGGCACCGGCAGAGCGAGATTGCCCGGGAACACGCCGACCAGTTTCACCGCGATCATCTCCCCGGCCGCCCAGGCGGACAGGGCGACGAACCGATCGGGCCCGCCGCCGGGCTCGGCCATGACCGTGCGGTGGGTATCAGGCATCCCGCCCCGGTGCGCCCGGCGCAGGGCCGCCACCAGCGCGGGATAGTCGAGCAGGCGGTGCACCTGTTCGGCATCGAAGACCTGCATCGCGCGCTCCCCTGCCCGCTCCTGCACCAAGCTGCCGGCCGGAGCCTACCAGCCCATGCGGCGGTAGAGGTAGCGCTGGAAGGAGCGCATGTCGGCACAGCGCAGATGCCGGGCGGCCGCGACGTCGCCGGTCTCGATCGCCAGGCCCAGCTCGTCCTGCATGTGCAGGGTGAACTGGAGGAACTCCGGGTCATGCGGCTGGTCCACGCTCATCGCCAGCGCCAGGAACGGCGCATAGCGCAGGTGCAGGCGGTGGACGATGTCGATCAGGATGGGAGCCGCCGAGCCGTCCAGCAGCCGCCGGTTCCACTCCATCAGGCCCAGCACGGTCTGATGGAAGTCGATGCCGAACCGGGAGGAGCGCATCGTCCTGGTCTTGGCGAACAGGGCGCGCGCCTCCTCGGGTACGTTCCGGGCCGCGAACCTCGCGGCAGCCTCGCCCTCGAGCAGCAGCCGCGTGGACCAGATCTCGTCGACGATCGGCCGCTCGATCGGCGGCACGCGGATGGAGCGCGACTGGGTCACCTCCAGCGCCGAGGCGGCCACCAGCCGGCCGACCGCCTCGCGCACTGGCTGCATGCTGGTCTGGAACGTGGTCGCCAGCTTGCGCAGGCTCACCTTGTCGCCGGGCAGGAGGTGACCGGAAAGAATGCGCAGTTCCAGGTCGAGATAGACCTGCTGCCCGAGCGTGTTCTCGTCCCCAGGCGCGGCATCGGTCCGGTCGATGGTGGCGGGGGGGTGCCCGGCAGGCTGCAGAAGGGCAGTCATGAACGTCTTCGAGACCTCGTGCATGCATTCGTCCAGCCAGGCTCGAGCAGGCCGGGCGACAGCATCGCGTCGCCCGGCACCGCCCGCAACCGGCCGGTGCCGGGCAGGACGCTCATGAAACACGGCCGCAGCGTTTCCCGCCGCGGCCGCTGGGAGGCCGCGTCAGGACGCCTTGGCCAGTTCCGTCATCTTCGGCGTCAGATCGTCGATCGCCGCGGCGAAGCGATCCACCGCCAGGTCGCACTCGGCCTTGGTGATGCAGAGCGGCGGCGAGAAGGACACGACCTCGATGAACGGCAGCGCCCGGACCATCAGCCCGTGATCCACCGCCTTGCCCGCGACCAGGCGATGGACGTTGCTGGCGGCATGGAACGGGGTCCGCCTGGCGCGGTCGGCGGTGAACTCCACGCCGATCATCAGGCCGGCACCGCGCACCTCACCCACGTAGGGATGCTCGGCCAGGCGCGACTTCAGCCCGTCCAGCAGATAGGCGCCCACGGTGGCGGCATTGCTCACCATGTTCTCGTTCTCGAGAATCGCGATGTTGGCCAGGCCCACCGCGGCGCCGACCGGATGGCCGGAATAGGTGAAGCCGTGCATCACCGGCCCGTATTCCGGCGAGGCATGCTCCAGCACGTTCCAGATCCGCTCGGAGATCACCGAGGCAGAGACCGGGAAGTAGGCGCTGGTGATGCCCTTGGCGAGCGTCACGATGTCGGGCTTGAGCTCGTAGAGCCCGGTGCCGAACCACTGGCCGGTGCGGCCGAACCCGGTGATCACCTCGTCCGCGATCAGCAGGATGTCGTGCTGGTCCAGGAGCGGCTGGAGCTTGGCGAAATAGCCCTTCGGCGGCATCAGCACGCCGCCCGTGCCCATGATCGGCTCGGCGATGAAGGCGCCGATCGTCTCGGGCCCTTCCCGCTCGATGATCGCGGCGATCTCGGCGATCATCCGGTCCGTGAACGCCTCCTCGCTCTCGCCATCCTCGGCGAAGCGGAAGTAGTGCGGGCAGCTCGTATGGATGACGCCGGTGTCCGGCAGGCTCCACGCCTTATGGTAGGAGGAGATGCCGGTGAGCGTGGCGGCCGCCGCGGTCAGGCCGTGATAGGCGCCCTGTCGCGAGATGATCTTGCACTTCTCGGGCTTGCCGCGCAGGTTCGCGTAGTAGCGCACCAGCTTGTAGTTGGTGTCGTTCGCGTCCGAGCCGGAGGTGCCGAAGAACACCCGCTTGAGGTGCCGGGCGTTGGCGTGCTCGTGGAACAGGTTCAGGACCTTGTCCGCCAGGCGGATGGTCGCCTCGTTGGAGGCCGAGCCGAACAGGTGCCAGTAGTTGAGGTCGAGCACGGCCTGCTTGGCGGCCTCGGCGATCTCGGGCCGGCCATAGCCGATGTTCACGCACCACAGGCCGCCGGAGCAGTCGACCAGCTCGTTGCCGCTGTGATCACGGAGGCGGGCACCCTTCGCCCCGTCCATGATCGCCGGTCCCTTGTCCATGTGGGTGGCGATGGAGGTCAGCGGATGGAACAGGCTGTTCCGATCCATGTCTTCCAGGCTGTAGTTGGCGCGTTCGTCCAGCGCATCCAGCATCGGTTCTTCCACTTTCTAGGAGATAGCGCGCTGGCGCTGCCAAATCGCGCTGTGATCACAGTTGTGCTCCTTCCGGAGCCAGGACGTCAACGCCGGCGCCGCCGCAGCCGGATCAGCTGCGGTCGAGCTTGACGAACAGGAACCAGAAGAACACGCCCATGACCGGCAGGGTGACCACCAGGATGATGGTCGCGAGCGAGAAGATGATCGGCACCTGGGACTGCTGCGATGCGGCCATCGCCCAGTTGTAGATCGGCATGGTCGTCTCGACGCCGCGCAGGAACAAAGAGCGCAGCAGCTCGTTGAACGACAGGAGGAAGCCGAACACACCCGCACCGAATACGCCCGGCCGCAGGATCGGCATCTCGATGTCCCAGAAGCGCCGCCACGGCGTGGCACCCAGGTCCTCGGCCGCTTCCAGCAGGCGCAGGTCGAACCGGCTGGCGATCACCAGGACCAGCAGCAGCGCGAACGGCAGCGCCCAGACCAGCTGGGCAACGAAGATCGACCAGTAGCCCATCTTCAGCCCGAGCATGGTGCGCAGGAAGATGAACAGGGCAGCGCCCATGGTCAGGCCCGGCACGAACAGGGGCAGAAGCGTCAGGAGCAGGACGCCGCCCGGCCGGCGCATCCGGGTGATCGAGCGGCCGACCATGGTGGCGATCACCATGCAGACGATCGCCACCAGCGTGCTCATCACCAGGCTGACCTGCAAAGGCGGGATCCAGCGTGAATCGGCCGCCAGCGCCGCGTAATTGGCCGTGGTGAGCGGATAGGGAATGCCGGACAGCGGGCTTTGCGAGATCGACATGACCGCCAGCCAGACCAGCGGCACGTAGATCATGGCGATCGCGAAGAAGCCCAGCCACTTGGCAGTGGCGGGCCAGCCCTTCCAGCGGCTGACACGGCGCCAGAACCGGCTGCTGTCGGCCAGCTGGCGCTCGTCGATCAGCGCCAGGGTGGGCAGGTCGGAAGTGCCGATCATCGGCGGATCGCCTGGAACATGGTGGACATGTCGAAGCGCTTTCGGGTGATCAGGATCAGCGCCGCCAGGCAGACGCCGAGCAGCACCACCACGATGGTCGAGAGGGCTGCGGCGGTCGGGTATTTCAGTTCCTGGAGGGCCGAGTTCACCGAGTTGCCGAGCAGGTTGACGAAGCCGCCGCCCAGCATCTGCGGTTCGACGAAGGCCGCCATCAGCGGCACCAGGGTGAACACCACGCCCGCGACCACGCCCGGCAGGGACATGGGCAGGATCACGTAGAGCAGGGTCTGGCCGGGGCTGGCGCCCAGGTCGCTGCTCGCCTGGAGATAGTCGTCATCGATCAGCGACATGATCATGAAGATCGGGAACACCATGGTCGGGAAGTAGGACCCGAGCATGCCGAAATGGACGGCGAATTCCGAGTAGAGCAGCCAGCTGATCGGCTCGTCCACGATGCCCAGCGAGGTCAGCACGGTGTTGACGATGCCGTTGGTGCCCAGGATCGAGCGCCAGACGATGATCCGCGACGAGGTGTCCAGGAAGAACGGGATCGTCAGCAGCGTGATGATGATGGCCTTGGCCGGCTTGGACTTGCAGCCCTTGGCCAGCCAGAGCGCGAACGGGAAGGCCAGGAGCAGCTCGATCAGCGTCATGGTGATGGCGATGCGCAGGGTGCGCACCGCTACGATCCAGCGGCCCGAATCGATCACCGATTCCCAGGTGCCCAGGGTCGGCAGGTACACGACCCGGTAGGACTTCACCTGCAGAAAGCTGAACAGGACGATGACCAGCAGCGGCAGGATGACCACCAGCGACCAGGTGATCAGGAAGGCCGGCACGGCGACGCCCGAGGGCGTCAGCCGGTCCAGCATCCGCCGGCTCCAGGCTCGTCTTGTCGGGATCGCGGCTGCCGCCATCCGTCATGCTCCCGTGGTGTCAGTAGAGAGGCTGGCCGGCCCGGCGGCACCGGGCCGGCACTCGGTTCAGGCGTTGAGGAAACGCTGCCACTCTTCTTCCATGACGTCCGCATTGGACGGCGTGGTCTTGCCCCAGAACGGCTTCTCGAACTTCCTCTCGACCTTCTCGGCCGTGTATTTCAGGAGGTCGACGTCCTCCTGCGGCCAGCCATGCTCGATGGCATACTCCACGCCCAGGTCCATGTTCGGGCCGGCATAGCCGCGCTCCTTGGCCTGATAGGCGCGGTACTCGCCGCCCAGGAAATAGTTCAGGACCTTGTAGATGTTGTCGACATTGTCCCGGTCCATCGCCGCGGTCGCCACGTAGGCGCCGTGGCCCCACTTGTAGTAGCCCTCGACGGTGAAGGCGTAGATCACCGTGCCGGGGCCGAGTGCCAGGTTCGCGTCGCGGGTCGCCGGCTCCCAACAGTTGATCATGTCGATCTCCTTGTTGGAGAGCAGTTGGACCTGCTCCTCGAACGCGGTGAAGATCGTGCGGAAATGGCCGGCCTGCTTGCGCTCGACCAGATAGTCGGCGACCGCGCGGGCCTCCTCCTGGGTGAGGTCGGCAGGGTCCTCGATCTGCGCCCGGCCATGATGCTTGAGGAAGTTGGCGGTCTCGCTCATCGACTGCAGCCAGGAGCGGTCGATCGCGACCCGGCCCTTGACCTGCTCGCCCTCGAAGAAGGTCGTCCAGGGGATCTCGTCCTGGCCGTTCGGATTGGCGCCGATCACTTCCGGGAAGTAGCCGAACGCGTCGCCGTTGCCGATCACCGGCACGCCCCACTGGGTGTCGTCGGCCCGGATCAGGTCGGAGCGCTTCCAAGTGTCCGGCGTGCGCGCCCACAAGGTCAGCTCGGGATGATCCTCGACGATCGGCGCGTAGTAGCCTTCCGGCCCCAGCACGTCCTCGGTACCGCCATCGAAGATGAAGAAGTCGTGAGTGTCACCCAGATCGTTCGACATCACATCACGCATGAACACGCCGATGTCGGCATTGGTCGGCGTGTAGTCCATGGTGACGCCGTTGGACTTGGTCATGATCGACCAGTCCTTCAGCTGGGCGGTCGTGACACCGTAGCCCTTGACCGGGGCGCCGGCGGCCCAGGCTTGCTGGCTCATGCCGGGGAGCGCTGCCGGGAGCGTGGCGGCGGCCGCGGTCAGCGCGGATAGAGAGAGCGCACTCTCCACGAAGTTGCGGCGTGACAGGCGCGGATCGAACTTCCCTTGCGTCATCGGCGTTTCCTTCCCCTTTTCGTTGCTGAAGGCCCTGCTCGACTGGTGGAGGGCTCTGTTATCCGGCAGGGTGACCTGCGCCGCGTCAGGCGCTCATCACCATGCAATCCGCCTTCTTCCACCAGACGAAGCCCTGCTCCGCGGTGGACGAGGAGGAATCCCACAAGCGCACCTTGATCGGCCCCACCTCGGTGAGCACGGTCCGGTCCAGGTACTTGCCCTTGTAGATCGCGCTGTCGAGGCGCCCGGGCAGCACGTTCAGGCCCGGGTCCTGCGGCGGCCGGTCGGCGATGTGCAGGCGCTCGGCGCGCATGCCGACCACGACCTTGTCGCCCACCGCAGGCCTGGTGTGGCCCGACCAGGCGCCGGCCATGCGCTGCCCGTCGACCTCGACCAGGGCATCGTCGCCGTCCAGGCCAACCAGCGTCGCCTCCATCAGGTTCTCCACGCCCATGAAGCCGGCGACGAACCGGCTGACCGGGCGGTCGAAGATCTCGTGCGGCGTGCCGGCCTGCGCGATCCTGCCCTTGCGCATGAGGATGATGCGATCGCTCATCGTCAGCGCTTCTTCCTGGCTGTGGGTGATGTAGACGAAGGTCATGCCTAGAGACTTGTGGATCTCCATGAGCTCGACCTGCATGTCGACCCGCAGCTTCTCGTCCAGCGCGCCCAGGGGCTCGTCGAGCAGGAGGATCGCCGGCCGGGGCACCAGGGCGCGAGCCAGCGCCACACGCTGGCGCTCGCCGCCGGAGAGCTGGTGGATGCGCCGGTCGTACTTGTCGGCCAAGCGTACCAGCTTCAGCGCGTCCTGCGCCCGCTGGCGGCGCTCGGCCGGCGGCACGCCGCGCACCCGCAGGCCGTACTCGACATTGGCGCCCACCGTCATGTGCGGGAACAAAGCGTAGTTCTGGAACACCGTGGTGCAGTTGCGCGAGAACGCCGGCACCTCGCTGACATCCACCCCGTTCAGGCGCAGGGCACCGATCTTGTAGGGCTTCTCCAGGCCGGAGATCAGGCGGAGCAGCGTGGTCTTGCCCGAGCCGCTCTCACCCAGGATGGTCAGGAACTCGCCCGGCGCCGCGGTGACCGTGACATTGTCCAGCGCCACCACGTCGCCATAGGCGTGCACCGCATCGATGACCTCCAGCATCGGCTGGACATTCCCTTGCCTGGCTGGCCCCTCCCTGCCCGGCACGGCGCCCGCGGCCCGGCCTGCGGCCGGCGCCCGCTCCATGGTCGGGGTTGCAAGGGCTGACTGGCCATTCGGCATGCGGCACCTTTCAGCAGAGACCCGGACGCCCGAAAGCGTTCCTCCACACTCCGTGATCACAGCATGCAACCGCTGTGCCAGAGCATTCTTGCTTGATGATCGCGGGGTGGATCCCCGCGCCTCCCTGTCCAAAAAGCTATGCTGTGATCACATCTCAGGCAATCGCCTATTTGAGCGGCGTCATGCGGCACGCGAGGTGATGGCGACCGCCACGCCCAGGAGCCGGGCCGCGGTCGAGGCGGCGTTCTGCACCACCGCGCGCGCCACCGGCAGGGCGTCCACCAGCACCGCTTCCGGCCGCAGGCCACGGGCACCGACGTCGTAGCACTGGCCAACGGCATCCGGTTCGGCCAGCTGCCAGGCCACCATCCGCCCGTCCCCGCCGGCATTGGCGGCGATCTGGCGAAGCGGCGCTGCCAGTGCCGCAGCGAAGATTCGTGCCGCCAACCGTTCCAGCGGGTCGTCCGCGCAGTTTTCCAGGCAATGTCGGCCGGCCCGCAGATAGGCAGCACTGCCGCCCAGGATGACGCCGCCTGATCGGGCGGCCTGCACCGCGGCCGAGGCGGCCTTGGCCTGGCGCTGGCGCACGGCGATCTCGCTCTCGGTGATCCCGCCGATCCGCAGCGTGGCGATGCCGGCCTCCAGCCTGGCGAGGCGGCGCTGATGCTGCTCGCGGTCATAGGCCAGGTGCCGTTCCCGCGCGATGGCCTGGCGGATCTCATTGGCACGGATCCGGACCATCTCGGGATCGCCCTTGCCGCCGGTGATCGTGGTGCCGGTGCGGGTGATCCGGATCCGCAGGGCCTGTCCGGCCATGTGCGGCCGCAGCTTCTCCAGCGTAGTGCCCATCTGCTCGCCGATCACCATGCCCCCGGTGGCGATCGCCAGGTCTTCCAGCATGAGCTGCCGCCAGATGCCGGTCCCGGGTGCCTTGACCGCCGCGACCTTGAAGCCGGCGCGTTGCCGGTTGACCACCAGCGTGCTGAGCGCATTGCCGCCGACGCTGTCGGCGACCAGCACCAGCCCGCGGTCGGCCTTGGCGATCATTTCCAGCACCGGGAGGATCGGCCCGAGCTCGGTCAGCGCGCCCAGGTGAAAGATGATCAACGGGTTCGCGATCTCGACGCTCTGCGTCTCCTGGTCCTCGACGAAATGCGCGGAGATCCAGCCCTGGTCGAAATGCAGGCCAGGCGCCACGTCGAGCTCGTCCCGGCTGCCGCGCCCTTCCTCCACCTGCACGACCCCGTCGGCACCAGCCGCCAGATGGGCCTCGACCACCCTGCGCGCGAGAGACAGGTCGCCGCCGGCCGCCTGGGCTGCGACCTGCGCGAGCTGCGCCTGATCGGGATCGGTGATCGCACGCGCTTCCAGGGCAGCGATCGCGTGGCCTGCCTGGCGATCGAACGCGTCCTGCAGCTCGGCTGCGGCAAAGCCGGCCTGGACCACCCGCCGGCCCTCGCGGAGCAGGGCCCGGGCCATGATCACGGCACTGCTGGTGCCGTCGCCCACCTGGTCGAGCGTGCGCCAGGCAAGCTCGCGCATCGCCCGTACGCCCATCTGCTCCGCCGGATCGTCCCGCTCCAGCTGCTGCAGCACCGCATAGCCGTCGCGCAGCAGCAAGGGCGTCGCGAACGGCCGCTCGATCAGCACGGCGCGCCCGGCCGGGCCCAGCGTGGTCGCCACCAGATCGGCGGCGAGATCCACACCCTGCCCGAGCGCCTGCTGGGCCTGCAGCTCCTCCAGCATGACCTTCGCGACCATCACGTCCCCCTGTTGAACCCATGCCCGGCCGATCCAGAGCACGGGTCATGCCAGCCGATCGCGCCCTGCCCTGGCATAGCGCTTGCATCGTGATCACAGCGGCACTTGCCACTGTGATCACACGGTGGCTACCTTTTCTGAAAAGGTCGGGAGGGAAAAGCAGGGATGCGCTTGGCTTGCGATACGGGCGGCACTTTCACCGATCTGGTCGTCGAGGACGGCGACGAGATCCGGCTGTTCAAGGCGTCCACCACCCCTGACGACCCGGTGCGCGGCGTGCTCGATGCGCTGGCGCTTGCTGCCGCGCATTACGGCATGGACCGCAAGGACTTCCTGGCCCGCGGCCAGATGTTCATCCACGGCACCACCCGCGCGATCAACGCGATCCTGACCGGCAACACCGCGAAGACGGCGTTCCTCACCACCGAGGGCCATCGCGACGTGCTGGTGATCCGGGAAGGCGGCCGGATCGAACCGTTCAACTTCACCGTCCCCTATCCCGAGCCCTATGTGCCGCGGCGCCTGACCTTCGAGGTGCCGGAGCGCATCAATGCCGCGGGCAAGGTCGTCCAGGCGCTGGACGAGGCAGCAGTCCTCCGGATCATCGAGAAGCTGAAGGAGCAGAAGGTCGAGGCGGTCGGCGTCTGCCTGCTCTGGTCGGTGATGAACGCCCAGCACGAGCGCCGGATCGGCGAGCTCCTGGCCGAGCACCTGCCGAACGTCTCGGTGACGCTCTCCCACGTCCTGAACCCGACCCTGCGTGAGTACCGGCGCGCGTCGGCGACCGTGATCGACGCGTCGCTGAAGCCGCTCATGTTCAAGTACCTGAACGGGCTCACCAACCGGCTGCGCGAGGCGGGCTTTGCCGGGCGCACCCTGATGGTCACGTCTGGCGGCGGCATCATGGACGCCGAGGCGGTGGCCCGCGCCCCCATCCACTCGATCAATTCCGGCCCGGCCATGGCGCCGGTGGCCGGCCGCTACTATGCCGAGCGCGACTTCGGCAACGCGGTGGCGATCGTGGCCGATACCGGCGGCACCAGCTACGACGTGAGCCTGGTGCGCGACGGGCGGATCCCGTGGACCCGCGAGACCTGGCTCGGCCAGCGCTTCCGCGGCCACATGACCGGCTTCCCGTCGGTGGACGTGAAGAGCATCGGTGCCGGCGGCGGCTCGATCGCCTGGGTCGATTCCGGCGGGCTGCTCCAGGTCGGACCCAAGAGTGCCGGCTCCACGCCCGGCCCGGTCGCCTATGGCAAGGGCGGCACGGAGCCGACCGTCACCGACTGCTCGATCATCCTGGGCTATATCGACCCGGACTTCTTCCTGGGCGGGACGATGGCGCTGGACCGCGACGCGGCGGTGGCGGCGCTCAAGGAAAAGGTCGCGGACAAGCTCGGCCTCTCGGTCGAGGAGACCGCGGCCGCCGTCCTGGCGCTCGCCACCGAGAAGATGGTCGGCGCGATCGACGAGATCACGGTCAACCAGGGCATCGACCCGTCCACCGCGATCCTGATCGGCGGCGGCGGTGCCGCCGGCCTGAACGCGGTGGCGGTCGGCAAGCGCCTGGGCTGCGCCGGTGTGCTCATCCCGGAGGCAGGAGCCGTGCTCAGCGCCGCCGGCGCCCTGATGTCGGAACTGTCCTCCGACTATGCGCAGATGCTGTTCACGGTGAGCGACCGCTTCCAGTTCGACAGCGTGAACGAGGTGCTGGCGAACCTGGAAAGCCGCTGCCAGGCCTTTGCCGCCGGGCCCGGCGAGGGTGCGCTGGAGGTCGTCACCGAGTTCTCGGTGGAAGCGCGCTATCCGCACCAGATCTGGGAGATCGAGGTACCGCTGGCCAAGGGCCGGATCGAGGGCCAGGCGGAGCTGGACGCGCTGAAGCAGGCCTTCCACGCGACGCACAAGGACATCTTCGAGATCTCCGACCCCAACTCGGAGGTCGAGTTCGTCACCTGGCGGACCAAGGTGCGCTGCCGGCTGCGCGAGGGCGGCAGTGGCCGCCTGCCCACGCCTGAAGGCAGCGGGCCGATGATGTCCAGGCGCCAGATCTATTTCGCCGCCACCGGCTGGGTGGATGCGCCGGTGGTGCGGTTCGAGGCGATGGCGGCGGACGAGCCGGTGACGGGGCCGGCGGTCATCGAATCCTCGTTCACCACCGTGGTGGTCGATCCGGACACCACCGCAGTGCGCACCGAAGGTGGTGGCCTGCGGGTCACGTTCTGAGCGGGAGGCCGACCATGACTGCTTCCGCTGCCCAGAAGGCCCGCGATGGCGTGCGCACTGCGATCCTCTCCAGCCGCATGGAGAGCATCGCGCGCAAGATGCAGAACACCCTGTTCCGCACCGCGCGCTCGGGCATCCTGAACACCGCGCACGATTTCTCCTGCGTGATCCTGACCGCCGACTGCCGCTTTCTGGCGGCGGCGGAGAGCCTGCCGATCCATACGCTGATCGGACCAGACCTGATGTGCCAGGCGGTCAAGAAGCACCATCCGGTGCTGCAACGCGGCGACTGCTTCCTCCACAACAGCCCCTACGAGGGCAACTCGCACGCCGCCGACCATTGCCTGATCGTGCCGGTGGTCGACGACGAGGGCATCCTGCGCTTCTTCGTGCTGGCCAAGGCGCATCAGGCCGATTGCGGCAACTCGCGGCCGTCCACCTATCTGGGCGACGTGGTCGACGTGTACCAGGAAGGGGCGCTGATCTTCTCGGCGACCAAGATCCAGTCGGACTATAAGAACAACGACGACATCATCCGGATGTGCAAGGCGCGCATC
>Ga0182739_1002512_pt1 | contig 17069 bp, 12 predicted proteins | sample eDN5th30CBELigBY_FD_128873 | JGI IMG/M metagenome (GOLD analysis project Ga0182739, IMG submission 128873) | Enriched backyard soil microbial communities from Emeryville, California, USA - eDNA 5th pass 30_C BE-Lig BY (version 2) (version 2) | ecosystem: Environmental > Terrestrial > Soil >... | reverse complement strand
CGTGTCGCGCACCGCGAAGGCCGTCGAGATCGGTCGCGACACCGTGCGGATCGCGCTGCAGAGCATCTGGCTCGGGATCGTCATCAGCATCGCGCTCATGATCGTCGCGGCGTTCGGCGTCATCCCGGCGACCGCGGGCGCGCTCATCCAGGAGCTCGTCGATCTCGCGACGATCCTCGCAGCCCTGCGCGCGATCGGCCGGCGCGTCGATCGACGGTCGCGCCTGGGGTGAGGCAGCCGACCATCTCGGCGCTCTGCGTGCCGATGCCCCGACCACACTGCGAGGGTGATGCGTGGGAATCGGTCGCGCGACCGTCGCGCCGCGGCCCGGGTCGGTCAGGTCGTCGCGAGCGTGAGGCCCGGCTCGCGCAGGACGGCCTCCCGCACGGCGGCGCGCAGCTGCGGATCGAGCCGGTCTGCGCTCGACGAGCTCAGCCGGGTCAGGTGGCGCAGCGTGAAGGCGTCGCCGCTGAACGCGATGATCCCCGCGCTCTGGGGCGGTTCGAGGATGTCGTCGTCAGCCGCATCCAAGGCGAGCGCGCTCGTCATGGCGGCGAGCACGACGCGGCTCGCGGTGTCGGCGTCGACGTCGGGTGCGAAGGCGATGTCGATGACGATCCTCCGCCAGGCGCGTGAGCCGTTGGCGACGTGCGAGATCTCGCCGTTTCGGATCGAGATGAGGTTGCCGGTGAGGTCGCGGACCTGCGTGACACGGATGCCGACCGTCTCGACGACGCCGGCGCCGAGGCCCGTGTCCACCATGTCGCCGACATCGAGCTGATCCTCGAAGATCATGAAGAATCCCGCGAGGACGTCCTTGATCAGGTTCTGCGCGCCGAAGGTGAGGACGGCCGCGAGAACGCCGGCCGAGGCGAGCACGGCGGTCAGGTTCACGCCCAGGATCGCGAGGATCGTCGCGGCGGCGATGAATACTTGCGCCCAGATGACGACGTTGATCGCCACCGTGCTCGCGGTGCGGGTACGGCGCACGAGCTGGGCCTGCGCCAACTGGTCGCGTCTGCGGCCCGCCCGGCGGGTCTCGGCCCGCGCCAGGACGGTCGCGCTGGTGCGGCGGATCAGAAACGTGAGCAGCGAGGTGACGACGACCGTGGTCACGACGACCAGGAGGATGAGCAGCGGCACCTGATAGGTGGACAGGACCTGCCCGACTCCGGCCCAGAAGTCATCGGCGTCCGCGCTCGTGTTCATCGCCGGAACGGCAGCTTCAGAAGGCTCACGACGTCGTCGAACTCCCCTTGAGAGGTGTGCGCGGGGTCGGTGTCGCCGAACACCTGCGTCGTGCCCCGCTCCACCGTCCAAGCGTCCCAGCCCGGCGTGCGCTCCGATGCGAACCGCACCGCCGCACCGTGCATCGCGGTCGCGAGCGCCTGCGGCGGGTTCGGACCGGTGTGCGCGTCCACGTCCGGCGCGTCCAGGCAGTCGAACCAGAACGGCAGGTCGAGGCAGTGACCGGAGAGCCCGTAGCTCGTCGACACGAACGCGAACCGGTACAGCCAGGTGGGCGAGCCCGCTCGCGCGTGGGCCGCGCGCAGCGCGGTGCTGCGGAAGATCCCATCGGTCAGGTATCTCCCGAGCGCCGCGGCGTTGCCCCGTTCGACGTAGGCGGGATGGGCGGCGAGGTACTCGTCGCGGACGCCCCCGCTCAGTCCGACGGACTCGAGCAGCGCCGGCAGGGGGACCTGCGCCAGCTGTTCGTCCTGCCCGGCGACCATGATCAGGAACTCCTCGTCGGTCGCGCCCAGCAGGAGTGGCTTGTCGGTCCCGACGCCCATCGCGTACGACTCGAAGGTCGGCCGCCGGATGAGCTCCCCGTCGACGACCGGGGCGACGAGCGGCCCGTCCTCGACCATCGACTTCAGGTAGTCCATGCCCGGGGGCGTCGAGAGCTCCTGCTGCACGGCGAAGAGCTGCTCCTCCGAGATGTCGCGAAGCGCCTGTGCCGTCGGCTCGACCCCGAGCCGCTTCCCGAGCGCGCGGGCGAACTCGATCGCCGTGTGCTTCGGCATGTCGCCGAAGGCGCCGGAGATCGAGTGCGCCGCGGAGAAGAGATGCTGGGCGCGCTCGATGCCGAGCAGCGTGAGGACGGCTCCGCCGCCCGCCGACTGGCCTGCGATGGTGACGCGTGCGGGGTCGCCGCCGAACTCGCGGATGTTGTCCTGCACCCATTCGAGTCCGGCGATCCAGTCGAGCACTCCGCGGTTCGCCGGGGCGCCGTCGATCCAGCCGAATCCGTCGAATCCGAGACGGTACGACAGGGTGACCACGACGACGCCGTCCCGGTTGTAGGCGCGCCCGTCGTACCAGGGACTCGCGGGCGAGCCCCCGAAGTAGCCTCCCCCGTGAATCCACACGAGCACCGGCAGCCCGGCCGCGGTGTCGCCCGGCCGCGGCGTGAACACGTTGACGTTGAGCGTGGCGTCGCCGGGAACCGCAGGCTCCGGGATCATCCCGCCGGGCGTCTCGATCCGGACCGGGGTGGGCCCGTACTCGAGCGCGTCGCGGACGCCGTCCCAGCGCGGCATCGGAGCCGGAGCCGCGAACCGCAGCGACCCGATCGGCGCCTGGGCGAACGGAATCCCCAGGAAGGCCGCGCTGTCCCCATCGGCGGTGCGCCGCCACCGGCCCCGGACATCCCCCTGCTTGGTGTGAGCGCTGCAGTACTCGACAGATCCCATCCCGGTCCCCTCCTCGTCTGGCATTCGTGTCGCATCACATGCTACCTATCATGTGTAAGGTAGTGGCCGCGCGCCGCTTGTGCACGGTTCGCCGCGCGCGTCCAGGTCTCTGTCCGAGATCCGTCCTCGACCGAAGGAGCAGTCATGACCGAGCATCACGAGCGGCCGGCGACCGGCGATTCCGACGAGCGGGCGCGCGCCACCGAGGAGCAGATGACGGACGACGAGCGCTTCAGCCTGCTGGTGAGCGTCATGGGGCAGAACCCCATCGTCACGGTCCGCGACAGCCGCATCCCCGAGGGCACCCCGATGAGCGCCGGGTACGTGCCGGGGGTGCCGAGGCTCGACGTCCCCCCGCTACTGATGAGTGATGCGGGGCTCGGCATCACCAATCCGGGGTATCGAGAGGGCGACACGGCGACTGCACTGCCCTCCGGGCTGTCATTGGGATCCAGCTTCAATCCGGACCTCGCCCGCAGCACCGGGGGGCTGCTCGGCCGGGAGGCGCGCAGTCGCGGGTTCAACGTCCAGCTCGCGGCCGGGGCGAATCTGGTGCGGGACCCGCGCAACGGCCGCAACTTCGAGTACCTGTCCGAGGACCCGCTGCTGTCTGCGGCGCTCGCCGCCGAGACCGTCAACGGCGTCCAGGCCGAGGGCGTCATCTCGACGATCAAGCACTTCTCCCTGAACTCGAACGAGACCAATCGGCAGTGGCTCGACGCGATCATCGATCCGTCGGCGCACCGCGAGGCCGACCTGCTGGTATTCGAGATCGCGATCGAGCGCTCCTCGCCCGGCACCATCATGGCGGGCTACAACAAGATCAACGGCGCGTATGCGACCGCGAACGAGGTGACGCTGTCCGAGGTGCTCAAGGGTGCGTGGGGGTACCGCGGCTGGGTGATGTCGGACTGGGGCGCGACGCTGAGCTGGGAGGCCGCGCTCGCGGGCCTGGATCAGGAATCCGGTGCCCAGCTGGATGTGGCCACCTGGGGTGCCGAGGCCTTCACCGATCGGCTTCGCGAGGCGCACGCCGACGGCCGGCTGCCGAAGGAGCGCCTCTCCGACATGGTGCGTCGCATTCTGCGCTCGATCTACGCCGTCGGAGTCGACGCCTGGGGCCCGAGCGCCGCCCTCGATGTCACCGCCCACGATGAGATCGCGCTGGAAGGCGCCCGCCAGGGCATCGTCCTGCTCAAGAATGATGACGACATCCTGCCGCTGCAGGATTCGCCCGGTCTGCGCATCGCCGTCATCGGCGGCCATGCCCAGGTCGGCGTGCCGGCCGGCAGCGGATCGAGCACCGTCATCCCAGCGGGCGGATTCAACGAGATCATCAAGGTCGGCGGTCCGGGCGTGATGGGCGTCGCACGCAATCTCCACCTCTACGGACAGGCGCCGCTGGACACATTGCGCGAGCTGATGCCGAACGCCACGATCGAGTTCGATCCCGGCATGAACCGGACCGAGGCCGCCCTCATGGCGAAGCGATGCGACATCGCGGTCGTCTTCGCCGTCAACCTGATGGGCGAGGGCTTCGACAGCGGCGACATCGACCTGCCCTGGGGACAGGACGACGTCATCGAGGCGGTGGCCGCAGCCAACCCGAACACCGTCGTCGTGCTGGAGACGGGAAGCGCGGTCGCCATGCCCTGGAACGATCGGGTCAAGGCCGTCGTCGAAGCCTGGTACCCGGGCCAGGCCGGCGGACAGGCGATCGCCGAGGTCCTCACCGGTGCGGTGAATCCGTCCGGTCATCTGCCGATGACCTTCCCGGTGAGCCTCGAGCAGACGCCGCGGCCGGAGCTCCCCGGGCTCGGCACGCCGTGGGCCACGCCGACGACCATCGTCTATCAGGAGGGCGCAGAGGTCGGATATCGCTGGTTCGCGCAGCGCGAGGAGGCTCCGCTCTACGCGTTCGGGCACGGTCTGAGCTACACGAGCTTCCGCTTCGACGACCTCGTCGTCTCGGGAGGAGCGACGGTGACGGCGTCCTTCACGGTCACCAACACGGGCGATCGCGCCGGCGCCGACGTGCCGCAGCTGTATCTCACCCATGTCGGCGGAGCGCCGCGGCAGCGACTGCTCGGGTTCGAACGAGTCGTGCTGGAGCCCGGTGAGCGCCGCCGCGTCGAGCTGGCTGCCGACCCTCGGCTGCTCGCCCGCTACGACGCCGCGGCGAGCGCCTGGGCGATCGACGAGGGCGACTACCGGGTCGCGCTCTCCCATTCCGCCGTCGAGGAGGCCGCCAGCGCCGACGTCCGACTGACCGGCCGGCACTTCGGCCGCTGACCACCCGTTTCCCGAAAGGCAAGCGCATGCGCCGCAGCACCGTGCCCCTGTCCGACTTCCAGATCGCAGCGACCGAGATCGGCGCAGCCCGCGAGGTGATCGAGAGCCTCCCGGCGGACGAGTGGATCCCTGCGATCGTTCCCGGCGGGGTTCATGAATCGCTCCTCGCCGCGGGCAGGATCCCGCACCCGTATCGCAATGAGAACGAGAGCGAGGTGCGCTGGGTCGAGGAACGGGACTGGTGGTATCGCACGACCTTCGCCGCTCCGGACGGGTATCAGGACGGAAAGCGGCTCGTCCTGCGTCTCCTCGGTCTCGACACGGTCGCCGACATCTGGCTCAACGGCGCGCCGCTCGGCCACCACGAGAACATGTTCCGTCCGGCCGAGTTCGACATCAAAGCCATGGTGAGGGACGAGAACGAACTGCTGATCCGCTTCGCGCCGCCACTCAGCGGATTGCAGGTGCCGCCGTTGACCGAGACGTGGCAACGGCTGAGCCGGTTCATGCCGACGGACCCCGACGGCATGCAACTCGCCGCCCAGCGGCGCAAGGCGCCCTTCTCCTGGGGCTGGGACTTCAGTCCGCGACTGCCCTCGATCGGCATCTGGCGGCCCGTCGAACTGGAGATCCAGCCGGAGGCGGTGATCGGCGGACACCACATCTGGACGGACCACATCGATGCCGACGGCACGGCGCATCTGGGCGTGCTCGTCGAGGTGGATCGTCCGGTGACCTGCCGCGGCCTCACACTGACCGTTCGGATCACCACGCCCAGCGGTGAGACGCTCGAGCTCAGCCGAGCCGTCGATGACGGGATCGGGCGCAGTCGGATCGAGCTCGAGTGCTCGCTGCCGGCCGCCGCGTTGTGGTGGACTCATGATCTCGGCACCCCCGCCTTGCACGCGATCGAGCTGGGCGTCGCCGATGCGAGGGGCGTCCTCGACCAGGTCGAGGATCGCTTCGGGGTGCGCACGATCGAGTTGGATCGCAGTGCGGACCCCGAGGGCGGTCGTCTCTTCCGATTCGTGCTCAACGGCGTCCCGATCTTCGCGCGCGGCGCCTCCTGGGTGCCCGCCGACACGATGGTCGGCTCAGTGGATGCGGAGCGGTACCGATCCCTGGTCGATCTGGCGGTCGACGGCGGCATGAACATGCTGCGCATCTGGGGCGGCGGCGTGTACGAGCATGATGCCTTCTACTCGACGTGCGATGAGCGGGGCGTGCTCATCTGGCACGACTTCATGTTCGCCAACGCCGAGTATCCCGACAACTCCACCCAGCTCAAGCTCGAGGTCCGGGCGGAGGCCGAGTACCAGGTGCGGCGACTGCGCAACCGGCCGAGCCTCGCGCTGTGGAACGCCAACAACGAGGAGCAGCTCTTCCATGCGATGGGCTATCACGACCTCGAGCCGGGCAACTGGGGGTGGGAGATCTTCTTCCGCATCCTCCCCGACGCCGTTGCGGCCGAGGACGGCCGCACCCCGTACTGGCCCGGCAGCCCGTGGGGCGAGGCCGAGGAGGAGGGCGTGATGGCGGCCGGCGGCGTCCTCGACGGCGACCGGCACGCCTGGGAGGTGTGGCACGGCCTCGACTTCGGGGCCGGCGGCAAGGACGACTACGCGACGGTCGGCGAGGCCCGCCACTACCGGCGCTACGCACGCGACCGCGGCAAGTTCATCAGCGAGTTCGGCGTGCTCGCGCTCCCCGAGCTCACGACCCTGCGCCGATGGATCGACGACGACCGGCTTGCCGTGCACAGCCCGACCTTCGACGCGCACAACAAGGACCACCCGAAGGACAAGGCCGAGCCGGTCCTCGAGCTCATCACCGGAGTCCCGACGACGGTCGAGGAGTATGTCGACTTCAGCATGGTCTACCAGGCGGAGGGCCTGAAGTTCGGCATCGAGCACTATCGTCATCGGCAGCCGCACAACAACGGGACGCTGATCTGGCAGCTCAACGACAGCTGGCCCGGCTTCAGCTGGTCCGTCGTCGACTACGACGGGGTGCCGAAGGCCGGTTTCTACTACGCCAAGCGGGCCTTCCAGCCGGTCATCGCCCTGTTCACCCACGCGGAGGACCGGCTCGAGCTGTGGCTCTGCAACAGCACAGCCGAAGAGCAGGCGGTCTCCGCCGAGGTCTCGCTCGAGGACTTCTCGGGCTCGGCCCGGCTCCGCGAGCCGGTTTCGGCGAGCATCCCGGCTGCCAGTGCGGTCATCGCGTGGTCGACGAGCTTCGAGGCGGATGCCGCGGTCGTCGCATGGGTGCGCAGCGCCGACGGGCACTTCCCCGATAATCGCCTCTTCTTCGCTGAGATCAAGGACTTGCCCTTCGGGCCGGCCGAGCTCGAGACGACGATCGAGGCACACGGCGACGGCCGGGCGACGGTCACGCTCGCGAGCTCGTCGCTCGTCTATCTCGCCCGGGTGCTCTCACCGGCACCGGCCACGAGGTTCAGCGACAACTACGTCGACGTCGTGCCGGGACGCCCGACGAGGATCGAGGTCAGCGGGCTTCCCGACGGGTTCGACGCGGCCCACCTCCGGGTCCAGTCCTACATCGGCAGCCGTCCGCGCGGGTGAGCACGCTCGCGTCCGATCGGGGTGCCGTCGCGGCGAGTACCGCCTATCGGGCCGCGAGCGGCCGATCCTTGCGCAATTGCTCGAAGCCGGCGAAGACCGTGTCGCGGACCGCGGCCCAGTCGGCCTCGTAGTCGGGGATCGTCTCGGAGCGCAGCCATCGCAGCCGCAGTCCCTCGGCGACCAGGCCGAGGACGGAGACCACCGCCAGAGGGTCCTCGTACTCCCGCTCCGCGAGGGCGAGGGTCAGCGGTCGAAGGCGTCGGATGTCCTTGCCGTGCCGGTAGTACTCGTGGAGGGGGTGCGCTCGGTCCATGAGCGCAATCATCTCGAGCCGATCGAAGTTGGCACTCTCCTCGCGGCGTTCCGCTGTGACACGCACCGTGGCATCGGCGAGGTCGCGGAGCGTGGCGTGGTCGCCGATCGCGTCGATCGCCTGGGCGTAGATACGGATCTCCTCGTCGGCCCGTTCCTCGAGCACAGCTTCGAGCACCGCCGCGAGTCCATCGAAGTGGTGCAGCAGGCCGGGGGCGGTCATCCCGCACCAGCGTGCGACCTCGCGCAGGCTCAGGCCCTCGGCACCGCGCGTGGCGATCATCTCTCGAGTACGCGCGATGATCTCCGCCCTGCGTGCTTCGGGTGCCAGACGACGGGCCATGATGCTTCTCTCCAGCGGGAATTCTACGACGACAGGCGTGTTCCGACCTGAGCCGCCGCTGCCGCATCGGTTCTTCAAGCAGCCCGTCGCGCTGCGCGGATTCCCCCGCCCGCCGCTTCTTCCCCCACGCGACACCGGAGCGGTCGAGGTGCCCCCGACGGGGCTCGAACCCGTGACCCACGACTTAAAAGGACGTTGCTCTACCGACTGAGCTACAGGGGCGCATCCAGGCTACCGGGCCGCCGACGTAGGCTGACGGGATGGCCCGTGAGTTCCACAAGCCGACGCGCTTCGAGGGGTACCGCTTCGAGGCGTACATCGGTGCGGAGGACCCGGCGCAGCGCTACGCGGTCGCGCACGAGACGGCGCGCACGCTCGTCGATCGCGGCCGCGAGTCGGGGGCGGAGGAGCTCGTCGAGCGCATGATCGCCTATACGGACGCGCACGGGATCGATGCGCTCGCGGAGCTGTGGGCGTCATCCGCGGCGGAGTCGCTGCCCGGCGCGCTCTGGCGGCTCTATCTGCTGCGCGCGCTGGTGCGGCAGGATCCCGAGGCCGCGGCACAGGCGTTCCAGCGCGGGGTCGAGGCGCTGCCGACCGCGGACCTCGCGATCGCTGGCGCTCCGAGCCCCGCCGGGCCGGAGGAGATCGCGGACCTCGTCGACCTCATCCTGAGAGGCGCGTTCTCCGGCGATCTCGCCGACGCGCTGCTGCGCGCCGCGGCGACGAGCCGCATCCTCGCCGCGGGCACGCTGGCCGAGGCCGATGCGTCGGACGTCGCCTCGCCCGAGCGGGCGACGCTGTTCATGAACCGCGCAGCGCGGCTCGGCGCCATTGGCGCAGAGCTCGAGGCGGCGGCTCGGCTTGAGTGCTCGGAGCGGCTTGACTGACGTCAGCGCACGTCACCCACCTCGCTCGATTGCTCGGGTGTCGATGCTAGGAAAGCGAGAACGCTGCGCCGCGACAGTGAACGGCCGGGCCACCGCAACGACGAGCACATCGACCCGATAGACGGAGCAACCGAGCAGCCGTTCTAGTGGTCAAGCGGCATCGCCGAGGTATCGGGCAAGGTCGTCGGGCGTTCGTGCATCGTGGAATGATGTGCGCGTGTCAGGGAAACTGCAGACGGTCGACCGTGCACTGCAACTCATTGAGCTTCTGCGTGTGAACCATGAAGTGACGGTGTCCGGTGCAGCGAGAATGCTTGGAGTAAGCACATCTATCGCGCATCGTCTGCTGGCGACGCTGGAAGCGCGGGGCTTCGCGCGCCATACGGTCGCGTCGAGGGCATATTGCCTCGGACCAGCGCTCGAAGGGCTGTCACCGAGTAACACCGACTCCGACTACATCAGCATCACGAAGGACCAGATCCGCAAGCTCCAGATAGAGACCGATGAGACCGTGCATCTATCGGCGCTATCGGGCCGTCACGTTCGCTTCTTCTATACGATCGTCTCCCGTCACATCATGCGAGTGGAGTCGCGCGTTGGCGACCTCCTGCCGGCGCACGCCTCGTCATCCGGGCGCGCCTTGCTCGCCACGCTCCCGCGTGGTGCCGTCCGGCATCTATACCCGGATCACGACCTGATCACCGCTGGGTTCACTACGACGCCGACGCGCACCGCGCTCGAACTGGAGCTCGAGCATGTGCGCGATCGCGGGTATGCCCGGAACATCGAGGAGACCGAGCCCGGAATCGCGTCCCTATCGGTCACTCTCTTCGGTCCCGGACGTATGCCTCCAATCGCGATAGCCGTCACGGGCCCGCAGTTCCGACTGAGGTTCGAGCAAGAGCGAATCACGTCGAACGAGCGGTTGATCGCGCAAGCATTGATGGACACCGTCAAGCTGCTCCAGCGTCGGCTGACGCCTTCCGGGTGACCTGAGCCGAAGCGCTAAGAGGCTCGGCGCTTTCCAGGCGTCGGAAATGCGTTCCGCGCTGTCGAGCGGAAACGTAGCGTCGGTCGTGTCCGGCTCCTGCTGGTCCAGCAGACGGGACGACATCAACGTGTGCCGTGGACACGAGCACCAGAGCGAGAGAACGAACGCCATGATCATCCGACAGCACTATGACGCCGTTGTTGTCGGCGGCGGCATCGCGGGCCTAAGCGCTGCTCTGACCGCCGCGGAAGCCGGGCTCGACGTTGCGCTTGTCGAGAAGCAGGCAGACGTCGGGGGCAGCACGGTCATGAGCGGGGGTTTCTTCGCCTTCTCCGGTACCTCCGAGCAGGCCAAGCGCGGAATCGAGGACAGCGCCGAACTCTTCCGCGCCGATCTCATCGCCGTGGCAGGAGGCGTCGCTGACACGTCGCTTATCGATGCATACCTCACGAACCAGGCAGCGACGCATGCCTGGCTCCGGGCGCACGACGCGGTGTTCGACGAGATCGAGCTCAGCTCCGGACAGTCCGCGCCCAGAAGCCATCACACCGACATCAGGGCTCTCGTTCGCGGGCTAGCCACTCGATTCATTGCCGCAGGCGGAAACCTGCTGACCGGTCTGCGTGCTGAGACACTTCTCACCGATAGTCACGATCGAGTCACTGGCGTGGCTGTCCGACGTGCGAGTGGTCAGCTGCAGGAGCTCGCGGCATCGGGTGTTGTGATCGCGAGCGGTGGTTTCAGTCGCGGCACAGATCTGTTGGCGACGTTCGCCCCTGAGCAGCTCAAGGCGATCCCGTACGGAGGCCTGGGCAACGCTGGCGACGGGCTGAAGATGGCTTGGCGCCTCGGAGCAGGAGTCGCTGACATGGGTTACATCTCGGGAACGTATGGTTCTCATCCGCATACTGGACCCGAGTTTCACGAGTTGCTCACCGCGTACTACCTGGGTGCCATTGTCGTGAACATCAGCGGCCGCAGATTTGTCGATGAGTCGCAGTCGTACAAGGTGCTCGGCCGCGAGTGCCTCAAGCAGCCCCATGGGATCGGCTTCCAGATCTTCGATCGGAAGGTGCGCGCGAAGTCGCGGGCGGGCCTGCCTCTCAGCGATATGGATCTCCTCCAGAGCATCGGTCACCTGCATGAAGCTGCCGATCTAGATGCCCTGGCGGCACTCGCAGGGATCGATGCGACGGCCTTGCGGGCCACCGTCGAGCGCTACAACTCCGCGGCGCGCGGCGAGCAGCCGGACGAGTTCGAGCGCGCGTCGCTCGTCAACGGCGTCGGCGAGATCCTGACGATCGACAAGGGCCCGTACTATGCGTATCCTGCGATGTCGATGATGACCTCTACTTACTGCGGCATCACGATCACGCCGCAGGCCGAGGTCAAGCGAGTCGACGGGACCGTGATATCGGGTCTGTATGCCGTGGGTGAGGTCACAGGCGGGTTCCACGGCGCTGCGTACATGACCGGGACCTCGCTCGGCAAAGGCGCTGTCTTCGGTCGAATCGCCGCTGAGCGACTGGTGGGGGAGATATCGACCGCCTGACTTCCTGTCGACTATCCCGCTATATGCAACATAATCACGCTCGGTTGCGCTCCCAATTTATCGTCGAAACGTGGCAACCAGCGTCGTTGAAAAGAAGCCGGCGTACGCCCTCGAGTCGGTCGACAAGGCGCTCCAGCTCATCGAGGTCCTGCGCGACAGCGGACCTCTGCGTCTGGTGGACGCCGCCAAGGAGCTGGGGGTGTCGCCGTCCAGTGCCCACCGTCTGCTGTCGATGCTCGTCTATCGCGGATTCGCCGTCCAAGGTGACCGGCGTGCTTACCAAGCGGGTCCGTCACTCGGGGAGCCGCCGCTCGTCGAGATCGACGTCCCGGTTCTCAAGCAGCGGTCGCGGGTTCATCTGCAAGCCCTCGCGGGGAGGACCGAACGCCCCGCAGCCATGATGATTCTCTCAGGGCGCAACAGCCGGGTGATCCTCGTGAGTCCTGGAAGCGACTCTGGTCTTGCCTACGGTCGCCAAGGGGCGGTGATTCCGGCCGAGCGCACATGCGGAGGCAGAGCTCTGCTCGCCGAACTCAGTGAGCAGCAGCTGCTGGCTCGGTATCAGGCGAGTGACAGTGAGGCAGGCCAGCGGCTGCTCCCGTTGATCGATGAACTCCGGCGCGTGCGACGCGCGGGGTTCGCGATCGACCAACAGCAGGGGATCTACTCGGTGGGGACGACCGTGCGTCAGCAGGGACGTGCGATCGCCGCGATCGCCGCGTCGTTCTCCGCCGTCAGGTCCGGCTCCGCGATGCCCCGCGAGATCTTCGACGAAGTCTTCGCAGCGCGCGCTGCGATCGAACGAGAACTTGCGGCTCAACCGATCGATCCGCCCAGATCCCACTGACTGCGTCAGCCGTCCGTTGACAGCACGGGACCGGCGCTGTCGGGCGCCGGAGCGAGAAAGTCCTCGATGGCCTTCAGCTGGCCGCGAAGCATCTCGATCCCTCGTACGACAGCCAGCCCGGCTCGTGCGGCCTCTTCGAGTAGACGTGTCGTGTCAGGCTTCATCACGATGTCCACGACCGTCCCTCCCGGCGCCACGATCCGGGGGTCGAACGGCAGACCGGGATAGTCCGCCATTCCGGTCGGGCTGGCGTTCACGGCGAGATCGAAGCTCTGGTCGGCCACTGTGCCGAAAGCCACCCGCTCGCGAAGCCGTTCCGGGAGCAATGCGTGGAAGCTGCGCTCGGCGGACGGGGATGCGTCCGTCGCGACGAGCTGGGAGACTCCTGCGAGGAGCAGTGCGGTTCCGATCGCGGAGCCAGCACCGCCGAGCCCACAAAGGAAGGCGCGCGCGTCCCGGGCAACGACCCCGCGCGCCTCGATTGCCGACATGAAGCCAGGGGCATCGAGATTCGCACCGAGCCACCGACCGTCTTCGCTGCGGCGCATCGCATTGACCGCTCCGCACGTCGCCGCCAGCTGCGTCAGTTCATCGCACAAGGCTAGCGCCGCGCGTTTGAAGGGAATGGTCAAGATGATCCCATCGACGTCGCTCGATTCGAGAAGGCGTCGCATCGTCTCGTCGAACCCCGCTGGCGCGACGTCCAGTACTTCCATTGCGAGCACGCCTCTCGTCCGGAGAAGCCCGGGCAGGCGTACCTGATCCGTCGGATGGCCGACGAGGACGACACGACCAGGTGATCGCGTTCGGCGCCGGTCTGATCGCGAAGCCTGTTCCGGCGACGGATCGCTCACCGCTTGCCCGCCCCCGGCTCGAACGGCTCGCGGGTGCCAGCGTCGAGTGCAGCCAGGTATCCAAAGACTAGGGCCGCCCCAACCTGACAGCCCGCTCCGGGGTACTCGGCCGCCATCGGAGAGTCTGCGTCGTTGCCACACGCGTATAGCCCAGGGATCGGGTTGCCGTCCTCGGTCAGTACCCGAGACCGATCATCCACCCGTAGTCCCAATGCCGTCCCGAGGGGGGTGGGAAGTACTGCCAGGGCGAAGAACGGGGCCTTTGCTATGCGGCCCAGGTTGACATTCGGAGCATGATTGGGATCCCCGTACTGGTGCCCGAACGGACTCCGGCCTTTTCCGAAGTCCTCATCGACACCATTGAGGGCGAACGTATTGCTCCGGCGCACCGATTCCTCGAGTCCCGCGGCATCGACGCCGATCTGCTCGGCCAGATCGGTGAGACTGCTCGCGCGCTTTATGTATCCTCCGCGCACATATTTACGCAGGAGGGCGTTCGACGTATGGGGGCGAATCATTCCCAGTCCGTATCGGCGGAGTGTCGCCGAATCTAGGACTAGCCAGGCAGGTATCGCGGACGCGGATGCGTTCGCGATATACATGGCGCGGGTGAACCGGTGATATGACACGGACTCGTCGACGAAACGACGGCCAGTGGCATCCACCGCGATGATGCCGGGCTTTGCGCGGTCCCAGATATGGGGGAACACGACGAGCGAGCCGTCCCGCCGTCTGCCGATCGAGCTCGGGAACCAGAATGCGTTGTCGCCGTGATCAGGTCCGAGAGCGCCACCCGCGGCTTGCCCGAGCGCGAGCGTATCTCCTGTGGATCCCTCTGCAGCCCGTGTGAACTGCGGCGCTGGGGACGGCAAGTGCATGGTGCGCCATTCGGGGCTTGATGCGAACCCGCCTCCAGCGAGCACCACTCCGCGACGAACGCGCACCCGCAACTCGTGCCCGCCGCACTGGACGACCGCTCCGAGCACGACCCCGTCGCTGGTGATCAACGATTTCGCCGTGCTATTGAACAGGACCCTGCCCCCGGACGACTTGACCGAATGAAAGAGGTTCGCGACGAGCGCGTTCCCCATGGCGAGACGCGTGCCACGTGGATACCTCAGCCGATCGGCAGCCCATCGAATCCCGAGCCGAAGGGCCAATCCTGCCGCCCGGAGCGATCCGTTGAAGAGTCCGAGCAACCGGTTCACCTCTGCTCGACGGACCATCAGGGTGCCGCCGAACAATGCGAACTCCGGAACCGGCCAACGGACCCGTCGGAAATCGTCCGAGCCGAGCTTCCTGCCATCGAAGGTTTCGGGCTCGAGCGCTCGGCCGATCCCGGCTCCCTCGATCTCGGGGTGGTAGTCGACGACCGATGCGGAATGCCAGAAGCGGACGCCGAGCGCGTGGAAGTAGTCGATCATCTCGGGACCGCGCCGCAGATAGGCCTCACGCACCTCGCGAGGCGCTTTGTCTCCGACAAGGGCATCGAGATATGCGCGTGCGCGCTCGTCGTCGTCCTCGACACCGAGCTCCCGCTGATATCGGTGTCCGGGAATCCAGCAGGTTCCGGCCGAGTAGGCCGTGGTGCCCCCGAGATACTCCGTCTTCTCGAGCACCAGCGTCTCGAGTCCCTCGGCGGATGCCGTCGCCGCCGCGGCGAGGCCCCCCGCACCCGTTCCAAGTACCAGCAGATCGACCTCTTGGTCCCATTGGGCTTGAATACTCAACCGCTCACTCCCTCTTCTGGGTGTCGTTCCGGACGGCGTACGCGAGATGCGCTTCGTTCGCGTGTCGTGGGCAGCATGGACGGTCGTTCCGCGCTCGCTCGAGTCTTCGGAATGGGGGGAGCAGGGGTCGGACCGAGCTCCCGTCCGACCAGAAAGCCGAAGGTCAACGCCGGGCCGAGATTGATCCCGCCCGATGGGTAATGGCCGCCCATGATGCTCGCCCGATCGTTCCCGACGACGTAGAGCCCTTCGATCGGGCTGCCGTCTGCTCGCAGCACTCGAGCACGCGCATCCGCGCTGAGTCCCGCGAAGGTGCCGAAACTTCCAGGCAGGACCCGAACCGCATAGTAAGGCGGTCGATCGATGGGGCCGAGCGATGGATTGGGTCCGACTCGCGCATCTCCCCCATATCGGTTGAAGGGCGTCGACCCTCGCCCGAACTCGCTGTCAGTACCCCTGGCCGCATCGACGTTGAACGTTTCGATCGTGCGCCGGAGTCCGTCTGGATCGATCCCGCATTGCTCGGCCAGCTCCTCGATCGTCCTTCCCCTGACCAGATACCCCGACCGCAGGTATGGAAACAGCGGCACTGGGCGCGGTTTGGCCATCCCCAGCGGGTATCGTCGCATGTACCGGGCATCGGCGATCTGCCACGCTTGTATCGGTTGGCCATCCGGGACCGCTGCGATCATGGCTGCGACGTAGTCGTAGTAGCCGTTCGCCTCGTTCACGAAACGTCGGCCACTGGCGAGCACGCCTATCGATCCCGGCTTGGCCCGGTCCATGATGTGCGGAAACACGCCGACACGTCCGGATCGGTAGGGCACGAGTGATACGGGACACCAGGCCGCCGGCGAAGCGAGTTCCGTCCGGACCGATGCTCCGAGTTCCGCAGCGAGCGCAAGGCCGGTGCCGTCGGATTCCGCAGGCGCCAGCGTCCAATGCTCCTGGCCGGTCGGTGTGCCCGGAAACAACGATTGACGCAGAGCGCGATCGCTGGGGAATCCTCCGGTTGAGATGACGACGCCTCGACTCGCCCGGACGCGCAGGCTTCCGATCGGTGACTGCGCGATCGCGCCGGTTACGCGTCCGCGTTCCTCGACGAGTCGGACAACCTGGTGGGACGTGCGGACATCGACCCCCAAATCTGACGCCGACGCGAGCAATCGTCCGATGAGCGCCGTTCCATTGACGAGCTGCATCGACCGACCATGGAACACCATGTCGACGACATGTAGGGCCATCCTCCATCCGACGTGGACGAGGCCGCCCAGGTTCCCTCGCGAGGCGCTCAAGAACGCTCCGAGATCGTCGCCGGCCATGATCCCCATCCCGAGGAACGAGGTCTCGTACAACTGGTGGCGGACACGCCGCCACACGTGACGTCCCAGCCTCCGGGCGTTAACGGGACGCGGTGCCACAGAGCGATTGCCGGTGCCAGCTCCAGGAAGATCTCCATAGATGTCGTTGATCTTCATGCCGGGTACGAATTGCAGTCGAGTTCGCTCGTGGAAGAACCTGACCATCTCGGGAGCCCCGGCGAGAAATGCCTCGATGCTCTCGTCGTCATATGGCTCGCCGATGACGGCGCGGAGGTAGGCTCTGACGTCATCCCGGGCTGACTCGTCACCCTCCTGGCCGCTGAAGAACGAACCAGGGGCCCAGGCCCAGCCGCCCGACCACGCCGACGCACCTCCACAGACCGCGGCTCGCTCGAGGACGACCACTCGCGCGCCGTAATGCGCAGCGGCGACGGCCGTGGCAAGTCCGCCCGCGCCCGCGCCGACCACCAGCACGTCGCATTCGATCTCCTGTGCAGCCACGCTCAGTCCTCCGATATCGTTGCGGTCTTCGACAGCACATCGCGAACAGCGAGCATCGCGGTGCTCGCTCGCAAGTGCGGATCACCTAGCCGACCCCCAGCGACGGGGACCTCGACGCTCAGCGGCAAGTCCGGCGGCAGGGCTTGCAGCAGCG
>Ga0182739_1002511_pt1 | contig 17075 bp, 12 predicted proteins | sample eDN5th30CBELigBY_FD_128873 | JGI IMG/M metagenome (GOLD analysis project Ga0182739, IMG submission 128873) | Enriched backyard soil microbial communities from Emeryville, California, USA - eDNA 5th pass 30_C BE-Lig BY (version 2) (version 2) | ecosystem: Environmental > Terrestrial > Soil >... | reverse complement strand
TTATCGATTTTTCGTACCGTTGCGTTCGTCAGAATAACCATTAGGAATCCAACAACCGCTTGAACCAGTGCAGCCGCGGAAGACATGCCGATATCGTTCAGCCTAATCAAAGCGCGGTACACATACGTGTCTACGACATCCGTCACCGGATACAGAGCTCCCGAATCTTGAGGAACCTGATAGAACAAGCCGAAATCAGCGTTGAAGATGCTTCCCATAGACAGTATCGTCAAAATAATAATGATTGGTTGGATGGACGGCAATGTAATGTGAATAATCTGCTTCCACTTCGAAGCCCCATCTATAACTGCAGCCTCGTAATACTCTGGATCGATGCCTGCAATGGCCGCGATATAAATAACTGCACCGATTCCTACTGCCTTCCAAGCATTCACGAAAACGAGTATATATGGCCAGTATGCCTTCTCCGTATACCAATAAATCGGGTCCTTGCCAAACCACTCAAGTACAGTTGCGTTAATAAAACCATTGCTCGGGTGCAGGAAGGCGTAAACTAAATAGCTGACTACTACCATCGACAAAAAGTTCGGGAGAATAATAAAGCTTTGATAGCCCTTTGCCAACCATTTCTTGCGAAGCTCATTTATGGTGATGGCTATGCCGACGGATAATACTGTATTGACGATCATAAAGACTAAGCTGTACAAAATTGTATTTCTTGTAATCCGAATCAGGGACCCTGAGGAGAACAGAAATTCGAAGTTTCTGAACCCTACCCAGGGGCTGCCGAATATTCCATCGATATAGTTCACATCCTTAAACGCTATGAACACACCGAACATCGGCAAGTAGCTGTGCACAATAATGACGATAGATGTCGGGATCAGCATCAATGTCAAATACTTATACTTCCACATTTGATGAAGGAAGTTCTGCATTCTTGTCCGCTTAGGTTTTAGCGACGTATTATTGTTGACCATTGTCACAACCTTCTCCATTTGTCTACCACTTCCTCTCTCTTGACTCTAGTATAGAACCAAGGATTCCTTAGATCGATGATCTATTTCTTCATAAACGTGATGTTAAATAAACAGCTTATACTCTCCGCAATCCGTCCAATTGAAAGCAAACAGCCCCGGCTTCATGCCGGGGCTGTTGTACTTTGATCAACTCAGTCTTCTTCAGTTGTTCTCACATTGGAATCGTAATAACTGCTCTGAGCCCTCCTTCCTTTCGCTTTTCATATGTTAGTCCGTACGCCTCGCCGTAATGCAATTGTACTCTCTGGTGCACGTTACGAATTCCATATCCTTTGTCCGTAGCCTCACCCTTCACAATCTGCTCCAGTCTTTCCATATCGACGGGTAGGAAGCCGTTATCTTCGACTGACATCCGAATATTGCTGTCCATGCGGCAAACTTCGATTCGGATCATCCCTTCGCCGTCCATACTGCTCACCCCATGGAAGATCGCATTCTCAACCAGCGGCTGCAGGATTACCTTCGGCGTTGTATGCGACTTCAATTCCTCATCAATTATCCATTCTACTTCGAACGTATCGGGATATCTCTTCATCTGTAGACGGCTGTACGCTTGAACATGCTCCAGCTCCTCTTCAATGGTAATGACCGTCCTCCCTTTGCTCAGTCCGATCCGCAGCAGCTTGGACAAGTCCTTCACCATGTTCCCCACGTTCGTATTTCCACTGTCCAGTGCATACCAATATATCGAATCCAGCGTATTGTACAGCAAATGAGGTGTAATCTGCGAATGAAGCATCGACAGCTCCTGTTCCTTCTGCTTAATTTTCATCCCGTAATTCTCTTCAATCGAATGGTCTAACCGTCGAGTCATCTTCATGAAGGAGCCATACAGCAGGCCGAATTCATCCTCGCGATTAAGCTCATTATGATCAATTTTCAACTTTTTACCTGGCTCATAAATCTTCGTAATCGACACCAGCCTAAGCAGCGGCTTCACGATGATTCGCAGCAAATAAAGGACAAACGCCAGCACCAATGTCAAATAAATAGCCGAGACGGCCATCATCGTCCATTGGAACAGCGTTTGATTACCCGTAATCGAATCGAATGGAATTTTGTAAACCAACGTTGTTCCGAAAGCCGACTTGTGCGAATAAGCGTAGAGCCACTTGCCTTCCTCGTCTTCTGAGAAATAATAGCCAGAGGTCGATCTCTGAGCCTCCTCCGGCAGATCCATTATATCAAGCTCCAACGTCCCGACCTTCATGAGCAAATCGTTTTGTCTGTTGAACAGGAAGCTGCCGGCATCCTTCGGCATCTGTACGGATACCAAATCGCGGTTAAGCAGCACTTCCAAATTTGACACGGCTAATATTCCGATCACTTCTTCATAAGACTTCGGATTTGTTATGTTTCTTATGAAGCTGACTGTTGTCGTCCCTTCATTCGTCTCGAGCAGACGAAGGCTGCCGCCGCCTTTCTGCGTCAAGGCTTGCTCGGCCCAATCGGGCAAGCCGACACTATTCTCTCCAAAATATTTGAAGCCCTTTACCTTTTGCGTTAGATCAAAGGGCGTATTCCTTCCTTCTTTGTTCTTCATATATAAGGTGTAGTCAGTTCCATCTGAGTCCCAACGCTCTAATATACTGTCCGCCTCGCTAATTTGACCTAACGTCTCGATGCTTGTCCAGAAGCGATATTGAACAGGATCACTGAAGAAGTGATTGTCCAGAAGCGTAATCATCTTATCGTTGACGGAGGATAGCGTTTTCTCCAGCGTAACATGATTTTGATTAACCAGCTGCAACGTCGTTCTCCCAACCCCGTCCTTCATAGCATTCGATGCATTGCTGGCTGAAAGCCAGCCCACGATTAGGAAAGGGCCCACAATGAACAGCAAAAAAGCGATCGTAACCTTATATCTTAGCCTCAGGACACTCCCCCCTGACCTTCCTTCCGATATTCGGCGGGACTGACGCCCAAGTAACGCTTGAACATCCGGCTGAAGTGCTCTGGCGATTCATAGCCTACCTGATAGGCAACCTCATACCTTTTTTTGTCTGTCGCCATAAGCAGATGCTTGGCTTCCTCAATCCGCAGCTCCGTAACAAATTCCCATATGTTCTTGCCCATCTCACGTTTGAACAGATAACCCAGATACGCGGTGCTGAAATGGACTTCGCTCGCGATGTCCTGAATCTTAAGCGCCGGGTTGCGATAATGCTCCCGAATATAGCTCGTAATACGTACTAAAACGGACTGATCCCGTTCATTCGCCATTAACTGAACTGCCTTCGCTGCTTCCTCCATATATTCAGGAAGCTTACTTTTGCGTCCCGACGGCGACACCCCCCGGAAGTACACCTCGGGGTCGAATTGTCGGAGTGAGATACTTCCTTGCCCTCCGCCGTATTCCAACAGCAATCCATAAATCCGATACACTAGCATGCCTAAATAGCTGCTGATTAGTTCCTCCGTCTGCCCCAGCTCCGTTAACGTATACATAATTCGGTCCGGTTCCGCGTGACTGGTACCATCCACGCTTGCCTTCAGCGACAAAATATAGTCATCCACTTGGGTCATCCATTCGACAACGTTGATGTTTTCCTGCTCCGCTACATCCCCATAATAGAATATCTTTTGGCTGGGATGAAGCTTGCGCCATTCCGCCGCCGCCTTCGCCTCTTCCATCAGTTTAGGGAGCATGAGCACATCATCGTGCAGCGTGCTCATGCCAACCGTCACATCGATGTTTAGATATTGCTTTACGTTCATGGGTATGACCTGTCCGATCAGATGAAGCTGCGACTGAGCGGACATACGCTCTCCTGACAACTCCTGGTCGCCCATCTGAATGATCCCAATCAATTCATTCCCGAACCCATTGAACACAATGCCGTTCCAATCCCGCAGGCTTTCTTCTATTATATTAGTAGTGGCATACTTCAACAGCTTCCTGTCCTGCAGCCTAATCTCCAAACTGCTGAAGCCCCCGTTGCTCAGATCCAGACGTATAGAAACTACGCCGAAGTATTGACCAGTCATCCCGACACCAAGCTCGTCGATCAGGTCGCCGTAATCCTTCTTCGATAGACTCCTCTCCATAACCAGTTCCATCAGCAGCTCATTCCGCCTGCCTGCTCGCACAGCACCTTCATCCTGTTGCTTGATCGTTCGTTCCAGAGACTGCTTGCCTAGTTCCTCCTTCTCGATCAGCACCTTGTTTACGGTCCGAAGCAACTCACTCTGTTCGACCGGCTTCACCAAATAATCCCGTGCGCCCAACCTCAGCGACTTCTTCGCAAAATCAAACTCTTCATGCGCTGAAATGACGATGACCGGCAACCCGGGCTGTTCCATATAAATGGTTTCCATTAATTCCAGCCCATTCATTCTACTCATTTGAATATCGGTTAGTACGAGATCGAAGGTATCCATTCTAATATAATCGATCGCCTCGAAGCCATTCAGTGCCGTTTCAACGCAGGATATATTCAAATCCGAACCTAACAGAAAGTTACGAATGCCGATGCTTACCCTCGGTTCATCGTCCACGACTAATATTCTATACATGAGATGCCCCCCATTTCGCAAGCGATTTGGTATAGAAACCGCAGTATCACAATATAGCGGCTGGCAATAATAATATCCCCTTCAATATTATAGTAAACCTATCATTTTGGCGATGATCAATTCCTTGTCGATGATGATGTATTCCACCGCAGGTGACGATACACCAGGGCCCTGTTCGATAACATCATCGTTACACCATAATCATATAGCAGAAAAGCTGCCCTAGCCTGTAATCAGGCAAGAGCAGCTTTTCTTTTCATTCATAGCAATACCGACTTCTTCTCCGTCCCCGACTATACTTCGATCCCCGCTCGGGAAGCCGTGCGGTAATAGAAAAACAGCGGGTAATAATATTGGGCAAAAAACTTTGGTCCGAGCCCCTGCCATAAAATAAGCGCATCGCCCGAAATTTCCTTGCTTCCAACCGCCACGATTTGGCGTTCAATACGTCTGCACAATGTCCGAAACGATACCTTGCCCGCATGCAGAAATTTGTCATCGCCAGTGAATTCAAAAGCATACGACAATGCCTCGAGTAAGATTGGATTAGCCGTACCTAGTAAAACCAGACTTGGCAGCTCTTTGTAATAAAACATTTCTTCGTCCTTCTTATAACAATGTTCCAGCATGTCCTCCATGGCCTGAACAACCATATTTTTAATGCGTTCCTGAGGTCTGATCCGATAATACCGCATTAGACTGTTCGCCGCTACGGAAATCATGAACGGTACACGCACCACCGTGTGGTCTGTGTAGGGCGACATCCAAGTACCGAATTTATCCATCCAAGCCTCCAGCTGGTCCACGATTCGATCTGCTGGAACAAGCCACTTGTCCTCACCTGTCTCCACATATAATGCACCCAAGCTGCGGAGCGCCCAGCCGCTCTCTCTGGCATGGTAGCCGCCAGGCTCCTGAAACCGTGGTGTCTGTAAAATACGAAGCACATTCTCCCCGACACCGATCGCCGCTTCCAGGGCCCTTCTTTCACCCGTAACATGATAATAATCAAGCAACCCTTCCACCCATTCATGACAGACAGCCGGGTTGTCCGTCACATGTCTCGCTGAATGCGGAATCTGCCCCTGATAACGAAGCGGATTGTCGCTGTGATGGCAAATGTCCACATCCATCCAATGCTCGGCTGCAACAAGCAAATAATCAAGAAATCTTCTTTCGCCCTTACGTGCATACATGTGCATCATGGAATGAGGCAGATCGTATTCGTTATTAGTCCACACCCATTCTCCCAGCCCGCGGCCTTGATCTGAATAAGCTCGATCCGGCGCATCGCCCCAATGCAGGATGCCGTATGCCTTAGCCCTGTAGTCGGCTAGATACACAAGCATACGTTCAACATCTCCCTGCTTATGAGGTACTTGCAGCGGCTCGATAACACCCGCCCGCTCATAAACTTCAGCAGCCAAAACAGGCCGATCCGGCAGCTGGAATTGAAGGCTTCTAATATTGACGGCTTCCAAATCCTCGTTTGGACTACGCAGATGAATATACAGCCGATGCGTCTTCGCCATGCCTTGTATCATGACAAGACTCGTACCTTGCGGAATGATGCCTGCCGTTACACCTTCTCCGGATACGTCCAGCTGCTTCGGGAAGTTTTGTTGCGCCTGATACATCGTTACGCTGAAACCGCCGACCTCGGGATGATACCAATCACCGAAAAATGTACCGTACATCGTCTCCGGAGTATGTTCGTTCCCTTGATATTTCAGCTCCTCCACAGTTATTAGATGGGTAAGCTTGTCTGTTGCAGTCCCCCGCTTTATCGTGGTTGCATAATTGGATTTTCCGAGGGCGGTCTCCACATCTGCAGGCGTTCTCCCCTGTGAAGGCTCACCAATACTTAGCTCCAGACCATTAATCGTCTGCTCCTCTTCCGCTTCCCGATTAATAATCTGATAATCGAGCCTTAACCATGGCTTTCCTGCATACGCATATATGCGGACAACATAATCAAACCAACGTTTATCTTTTGCTGTCGTCCCCAGATGCTTGCCCTTGGCTTGTACGACAACTCGAATCGGACCATTCTCTACAATCTCCCAGCCTTCTGAACCAATCTCGCATGTATAGGCCATATTATCGCGATCCTGGATTGCAGGCCCGCTCACTTGGTTCAGCATAAGGCCATTGGGCGAACAAATAGAGCGAAATACCCCTATCTGTCCTGGTCCATTCAACTCACACCGAACTGCCCCCGTATCAATAAGACAACTGCCGCCATCCACCGACACGACGGCCGATTGCTTCGGCGATACGGTCGGTCTCCCGGCAAGAGCATTGAATGACTTGCCTTGATTAGCAGGAAGATCGGCCAAGAAGTGAGCAAGCAGCCACTTGACGGATCCATCTGGCCACAAGGACGTGACCTCGCATTGTGTCGGAATTGGTACATCCCCGTCCATCATCGTGAGAGCGGAAGCTTGTTTCAACTCCCCTTCCGCGAAAGGCAACGCGGCCATACACGGCTCCTCCCGCCTCTCGTACATCGACAACTTTTCAAAATATAAAGGTATTTCCATCGCTTCTCCTCCTGACCCTTCATTCGCAACAGCCAGGCACTTGCGCTTGCGACCTCGGCTGATTTCTCATAGTTTAACTTTTAAAATCAGCGTACGATATGATGGAAAGCAAGAACATGGAGATGTATTTCAGCAACTTTAGACAACACTTCCTCATTTCGGGGACAAAGCAAAGCACATGCCGATGAAGGCATGTGCTTCTAGTGCTGCGATTTGTTCTTATCTCGCTGAGCTGGCAGTCGTTACGCTTTCTTCACTAGCGATAACTCGACATTCATGGGCTGCCCCGTCAGACGGAACCGCAGGAAGGCTAGTTCCCCGCTCAACACCCGTGCTTCTACGCCTTTCGAGCAGGATTCAATCTCATAGCCGTCCAGGTCGTCCCAATACGTTAACCCGAATGGCAGCTGGCGCCAGTGCCCGATCTCGAATGTCATACGGATGCGTCCATTCGACTTCTCATAGCCGGACAGTAATACCTGCGGTGTCGCTTCCTCGAATTCATCCGCCATATTTCCTTTGCCAATGTAGCTTCTAAGCCTGTACGGCCCGCATTGACCGTGGACGAACGACAACTGGCATTCATGATCGTAGTAGAGGAACGTCTTAGGATAAGGTCCGCTGCCAGTGCCTCCCAGCGTTACCGTATATTCGTTCACTTCCGGGCGTACCGCCGTATCCTCGGTTAGCATATAGACAGGCGCCGTCACCTCTGGATTGCTTGCATGATACAGCCGCGCGGCCTCCGGCACCGTCGTTAAAATAATAGGATATTGTGTAATATGGGCGAAGAACATATCCAGCATCGCTGCGCATTCATCCACATGCGATGCGGGGAATACTGCGAATCGTTCCGTATATTCCATCTCATGCGCCTCTTGCTGCTGCAGGAAATATACGTACTCATTCAGCTCCGTATTTTTCAAGTAATTATGAAATAGGTTTTTCCAATATTCAATGTTATCTCCTGTGCACAAGCCCGCCCGCAGCACATCATTTGGATCAGTGGAGTAGATCACGGGACTACCCGAATGATAGGTCGCGTTAAGGTCACGGGCCGTCCATTCAAATGCAACGACCTTGCCTTTGCTCGGATGCGGCACCTTGTATCTGCTTCGATCCACGTACCATGAGCCCCACGGTATGCCTTTGTGCGTAATGCCGTCCCACCATACTTGCTCCCAGCAATAGCCCCACATGCCCTGAAAATCCAATTCCTCGAGCGCTTCAATGAGTTCGTTGCAGATTTTGCCGCGGGCCGCAACCTTCGTTGTCACCCATGGGAACGCCTCTTGAACAATACGCCAATCATTAGCTAAGACCTCTTTGAAAAGCTCCTTGGAGCCTCGGGTGTCTTCGACGAAAAATGGACATTGCAAAATAACGTCATCTCCAAAGCGCTCATGCCACTCCTTGATCCGTTCCTTCAGCACGGGAACTGATCGGCCATTAACAATCCACGTCACAGGAATGCCGTATTGATGCGCTATGGCAGCTGTACGTTCAATACCCTCTATAGCTGTGCCTTGTCCCCAAGGCGTATCATAATGAGATGCGTAACTAACAAATGTATAAATCAAATTTTCCGGTTTCATAGACGCCGCCCCTCTCTTTCAACCTAAGTATAGGACGGCTGTATGATCGTTGCGATGATCTATTTCTGAGAGATTGTGATATAATCCCGCATGTCAAAGCGAAACGACTATCGCCGGTCACCTATCTCTCATAAGCTTTTCGCACCGTAGAACGATAGGCTTGAGGCGTAACACCTTTATGTCTCTTGAATAGCTGACAAAAGTACGATGTGCCTAGTCTGCCGACTTCCCGGCCGATGTCCCCGACCTGCTTGTCCGTGTTCGCCAGCAGTGCGCAAGCCTCGCGAATCCGCAAAGTTGCGATATATTCTGTAATCGTAGTTCCTGAATATTGCCTAAACAAATGAGAGACATGATAGGGCGACAAATGGCAGTCCTCCGCCAGCCTCGACAATGAAAATGGTTCTCTGTAATGCGTTTCTATCCAGTCCATCATCTGTTCGATATGGCCCGATGCTTTCTCCGGAATGTGTGACTCCACGTCCTCATGAGGGAATACATATCGTTGCAGATGGCGTATGACCGAGAGCAGCGATAACGCTCCTTCTTCGTCCTGCGGCCGTTCTCCCCATATATGCCTGGAATGCTCCATCTCTCGCAGCAGCTCGGGCAGTCCGTTATCCTCGCTCAAGCAGAAAACCTGTTGAGTCAGCAGTCCCTTCCAGAGCGTTCGCAGGAACGCTTGCAGCCTCGGGAACGGAGCGGTATACAGCTCTGCGAAGCGCGGGTCAAACGTCAGGTTCGTACGGACATAATAGCCATCAGCGCAGGCCGGTACTGTCACTTGATGCAGCTGATAGGGTTGAAAGAAGAAGAGCATGCCCGGCTGCAATGGATAAGTCTTGCCCTCCACCGTTACAAAGCCGCTTCCTTCTTCCACATACAAAAGCTCGCAGCCTTGATGTGCATGATACATTTGCCAATCCTCCGCACGGGTCTCTATACGATACGACAGGAAGAACGGACTGGCTCCTAGATGTATCGGTTCGATTCTGTTCACGGGGCATCCCTCCATCACAGCTTTTAAAAGAATCGCAATATAGCTATATATTATCACAAATGAACGAAAGGGGACGGCTGTATAATGGAACCATGCTTACAAATTACGGGTAAGACAAGGAGGCAATGAACATGACTCAATGGACAAAAGCAATCGATGACGCTTTACGCGTAATCAAATCGGGGATTTCCACTTTCGGTGACCGCTTCCCGCATGTTAGCAATAACGGTAATCGTGTATACGATCTGAATGATAATGATGATTGGACCGATGGCTTCTGGTCCGGCATGCTTTGGCTTAGCTACGAGTATGCGGGCGATGCTGTTTACCGCGAAGCTGCAATTAAAACAATTGAGAGCTTCCGCAGCCGGCTGGAGAATAGAACGAGCCTCGATCATCACGATATCGGCTTCCTCTATTCGCTCTCCACTAAAGCGCAGTGGATAATCGAGAAGGATGAAGCCGCAAAGCAATTAACGCTGCAGGCCGCTGATGTCCTAATGGAGAGATGGCGGGACAAGACACAGATCTTACAAGCTTGGGGACCAAAGGATGATCCGGATAACGGAGGCCGTATCATCATCGACTGTCTGATGAATTTGCCGTTGCTGCATTGGGCCTATAACCAAACGGGCAACGAGGAATATCGCAGAGTCGCCGCTATTCATACTGATCAAAGTCGCCGCTACCTCGTACGCGGGGACGACTCCTCCTACCATACCTTCTACTTCGATCAAGAAACAGGTGATTCGCTGCGCGGCGGTACGGCTCAGGGCTACCGGGACGGCTCGACCTGGACGCGCGGGCAGGCATGGGGAATCTATGGCTTTGCGCTTGCTTATCGTTATCTGGGACAGCAAGAATACCTTAATACCGCCAAGCGGCTCGCGCATTACTTCATCGAGAGATTCCCTGAGGATGACGTGGTGTATTGGGATTTCGATGCGCCGATCACACAGGAAACGAAGCGCGACAGTTCCGCCTCGGCCATTGCTGCTGCCGGCATGCTGGAAATCGCTTGCTTCCTGAGCGAAGACGATCCCGAACGCAAATTGTTGCTTGACGCCGTTAACCGTTCTATGACATCACTCGTGAAAAATTATTCAACGATCGGTGAAAACGATGCTCAAGGCCTGCTCAATCGTGGATCCTATTCCGTTCGAGGCGGTGCGTCACCCGATGATTATGTCATTTGGGGCGACTACTTCTACTTGGAGACACTGCTGCGCCTCGAAAAAGGCATTACGGGATACTGGTACGATAGATAACTTAGCGCAATAGGTGAATGCCCAAAAGCCGGATAATTGCAGGAACAACTCCTGCAATTATCCGGCTATTTTAGTTTGTATGGGAACTGAATGCCTGCTTAGAACGGTATGTCCGTGACAGGCTTTTTGGCAGGGCGCACCCTAGTTTCCTACAGCTCCAATAGGTGTCGATACTATCGAATCTATTCGCTTTGATATAAGTCTCTACAGATAAACAGCCTTGCCCGTCTTGGATGACTCGTAAATAGCTTCTAGAATTTGCGAGACAACATAAGCTTGCTCCGGTGTGACGACCGGCTCTGTATCTTCATCAATCGCTTTGAGCCACATTCTCATTTCCAGATCCGCTTCACTCTCTTTGTTGCCTTCGTAGAAAGCGACTCCGCCAGCCTTTAAGTCAACTTCAGTGGTGAACAATCGGCTGTGCTTCTCCCCGTTAATGCGGAGACCATTCTTCATATCCGCACCGCCTTCTGTGCCGGATAAGGTGCATTTGGCCTCATCGACTTCAAGCGTGTTCAGCGCCCAGCTGGATTCAAGCATTATTGTGGCACCGTTCTCCATGACAATCATCCCGAACGCCGAATCCTCGACAGTAAACTTCGCAGGGTCCCATGGTCCCCATGCATTAGCGGCATTCTCACGCTGTGAAAGCTTGTGATAAGAAGTGCCTAAGACTACCTTCGGTTTATAATTGTCCAGCATCCAGAGCGTTAAATCGAGCGCATGCGTACCGATATCGATAAGCGGTCCGCCGCCCTGCTTCTCCTCATCAAGAAATACGCCCCATGTCGGAACAGCGCGGCGGCGAATGGCATGCGCTTTGGCGTAATAAATGTCACCAAGCTCGCCAGACTCGCATATTTTTTTCAAATGCTGGCTGTCTGGCCGGAAGCGGTTGTTGTAGCCTACAGTCAGCTTCTTGCCCGTACGGCGAGCGGCCTCTACCATGCGCTTGGCGTCATGAGCAGTCTTTGCCATCGGCTTCTCGCTCATCACATGCTTGCCGGCTTCCAGTGCGGCGATTGTGATGTCCGCATGCGAATCGTTAGGCGTGCAGACATGAACGATTTCAATGGAGGAGTCAGTCAGCAGCTCCTTGTAGTCTGTATAGACACGAGCTCCCTCTGCGCCATACAGCGCCGCCGCTTCAATTGCGCGATGCTCCACAATATCGCAAAATGCGACGATCTCAACGTTGCTTAATTTTTTCAAGCTGGGCAAATGCTTGCCATTTGCAATGCCACCGCAGCCGATAATTGCCAGACGATATAATTTAGACATGAATAAACTCCTCCTATAGTCATTATTAGTGTATTTTGTGACGTGAGCTCTTCCGATATTCGGAAGGGGTTATGCCGAATTTTTTACGAAAAACAGTATGAAGATAATTACCTCCCGCAAAGCCAGTGAGCTTAGCGATTTGTTCAATGGAATGCTCGCTGTTCTCCAGCTCTTTGCAAACGGCCGTAAGCCTAATGTCTTCCAATATACTAGAAAAGGTGTTGCCGTGATGGAGCTCTTTAAATAATCTTTGAATATGCCGCGAGCTCAAATTAAGCGTGTCAGCCACATCCTCAAGCGTAATGAAGCCGTCATAGTTGGCGTACATATACTCCATGGCAAGGCGATAACGATATGCCTTCATGTCCCGGGTAGGGAACTGCTTCTTCTCATTTGCCGTTTCGTATGCCCGAACCGCTCTCAGCAGGATTTGAATAACCGCTTGCTTGATCGTCGTATAGCTGCCGACATAGTTATCGCTGCATGCTTGATAAGCCTCTAGAAATCGGGGCATCGCTTGATGCAAATCCATAGCGGGAAAGAGAGGAAGCGTTCTCAACTTCTCTATACAATGGCGTGCTTCGGCCGCCTCCCAGTCATCCAGACTCTCAGACTCCTCATCCTTGCCGCTTGCTGTTCGGTCGATAATGTCTATATGAAGACAAAGCTCATCCATCGCTTCATGAGCATCCGCCTCCTGATAGTGCATAACATCCGGTCCTGTCATATAGAACATACCAGCTCTGAGAGCATACTCTTGATCAACAATAATGACCTTCCCTTTACCATGCGGAATGAAATGAAACTCATATTCAGCATGCTTATGAAATCCGACAATGCGCCTGGGAGGAAACTGCGTCAGATGGAATCGAAGCACATGGATGTCGTATTGTCCCCATCTAATGCGAAGCTCCAGCCGCTCAAGAGCATCTTGCCGGTCATGCATGATTTGATAAGGGAAGTTAGCCATGTCGATTCCTCCTGAACTGTTTTAATAGGTACGCTGTCTATTATGCTTGCAACTCATCTAATCGAACGACGCGCCGCTCGCGCGCAGAGAGGTTTGAAGCCTCAATCAGCCTCGTCAAATCAACGGCCAGATTTATGTTCTCATCAGCTGATGTATCGTTCTCGATATGATTCACCCACTGATGGAAGGCGCTCTCCCTTGCGTTTGGAATCGGCAGCTCAGCCCATTGCTCTATTCCTTTTCCTCCATCGACAGAAGAACGAAGCAGCAGCTTATTATCCGGTGTTCCATATAGCAACGTGCCTTCGGTGCCATGTACCTCTAGCGTAAATGGCGAATGATTATTAACGAAGCCCGCTTCAACGATTCCGATTGCGCCCGTAGGGACGGATAAGAGCGAAACCGCGTTATCCTCGACTTGCTTGCCGGTTACATAACCGTACTGTGCCGATACTGTGCTTGGCATCTCTCCTAAGAACAGTCTAGCCAAATACATCGGATGACAGCCCAGGTCGATTAATGCGCCGCCGCCGCATTCTTCCAAGCTGTAGAAGTGCTCAGGCAGCCAGCTTGCCGTTGCGCCGTTATGGGACAGACGAGCCCGAACGAGCGTGGTTTTCCCCAGCAGGCCTTGTGATAAAATGTCGCGAATAGCGAGCGTATAGCCGTCATTTAAGCGCGGCAGCGAAACCGTTAATTTGACATTATTTCTGGTCACTTCATCTAATATTGCGTTAACCTCTTTCAACGTAGGTGCAATAACCTTCTCTGTAAAAATATGCTTGCCCGCTCGGGCAGCAGCAATCATTACCTCTTGATGCATAGTGGTCGGAGCATCTACAATTACCGCGTCGAGATCTTCGCGCTGCAGCATTTCTTCCAAGCTCGAATAGTAAGGCACGTCCAGCTTCTCAGCAGCAGCAATTCCTCGATCACCTACTTCATCCCAGACGGCTGCGATTTCCGTATCCGGATGCTCTTGCGCCTGCTTCGTATAATCCCATGCGTGCACATGCCAATAGCTGATTTTACCAATTCGAATCATAGGCTCGCCTCCTCAATTACTCAATATTAATGAATGTAATGATGTATAATTCTATGACACAATTTTAATCTATCACATTTTCGCGCTTGTTATTAGTGCAATTTAATGACTGTCTATGTATAAAATTACGACATTCTTTTGCGGACTAGATGTAAAGCTTATTGTGAATAGCAGGAAAAAGGGTTGCGAGTATTGAAACAGTATTATTATATCCTTACTCTTGATAGGTTAGGAGCTGTGCACGACTATTACATGCTTGAAGTATAGCGAAATAGTATGGGGAGGAATAATCTATGCCTAAACTGTCAAAAGAACAATTTAACAAAGCTAGAAGCTTCATTATGAATAATGCGAGGAAACTCGAACAAGCCGTGTTTAAATTAGAGTTTGAAAACGGCAGCAAAGAAAGTGTACTTACTGAGCTTAAAGCCTATCAAAATAGTGACGGCGGCTTCGGGAATGCCATTGAGCCTGATATCCGGTGCACTGAATCTTCCGCTATAGGCACAACCGTTGCTCTCCAGCACCTTTCTAGAGTCCAAGCAGATGAAAATACCGATATAGTAAAACAGGCTATTTCTTATTTACTCCATTCAGTCAAAAGAGCAGACTCTTATTATTGGGATATTGTCCCCAAAGAAGTTGAAACAGCTCCAAGAGCGCCTTGGTGGAGCTATTTTGAATCAAGTCCGCTTACGGGAAACCCAAATGCGGAGATTTTAGGATACCTGTATGAATATAAAGGGCTCGTTCCTTCCAATCTGTCAGATGAGCTCACTTCTTACATAATGAACTATATAAACAAGCTGCAGGAGCCCGAATTTCATGAGCTGCTGTGCTTTTTAAGAATGAACGAACGAATGCCATCTAACTTGAAGGAACATCTGTCAGACAAGCTAGCCATAATGGTTGAGAAATGTGTTACGATTCAACCGGAATTATGGCAACAGTATTGCCTGCAGCCCATACAAGTTGTTGAGTCCCCCCAATCTCCGTACAATAAGATGTTTGAAAATGTTTTACCTGCTAATCTTGATTACCTTATTGCGGGGCAAACAGAGGAAGGCTGCTGGAATCCAGCCTGGGCATGGGGGCAATTTGAAGACACTTGGAAAATCGCAAAGGTAGAATGGCAAGGTGTATTAACTCTTGATTACCTGAGACTATTACGTCAGCATAATTATATAGAATAGACTTAAGCAAGGTATGCATCGTCCGAAGGACGGCAGTAGTTTTATTGCTGCTAGAATTGGACAAGCAAAAGACCGTAATATAGCATCCTGCTTTATTACGGTCTTTATTTATTTTCATCTGCTTGTCATGCCATAGTTAACCCAGCGAAATTAGAAATAACCCTTTCCTTACACTATCATAGTTCTATTGCTTGAGTTTGAATAAAATCCTTCATATTAGTTATTTCGATACCTTTAGTCTGATATTTCTCAAGCATTCTATTCAGCATTTCCCTTTTTACTGAAAATATAGAATCTTCCAAAACAACAACACGATAACCTCTGTTTATGCCGCCCAATGCTGTCTTATAAACACAAGCACTGGCATCCGCGCCAACAATGTAAAGGGTATCAATCTCATTTTCTATGAGGTATTTCTCAAAATATTCCACTGAAAAAGCATCAGTGCGGAGCTTGCTAAAAATGTTATCCGATTGAATGGATAATTCACTGTATAACTCCGATCCATCACTACCGGCCTGATACATACCACTAGAAATCAATGAATCCAAAGGGTTTTTTGTAAATTGTTGCTTTGTGTAAATAATATCCATTTTAGTGTCATTGGCGTATTCGATAGCTTTATTGATATTAGCCATTAATGGTTCCGTGTTGCCGTATTCGGATATACCTAATGTGTCATTTTGGACATCTAACACCAAAAGTGCGCTCTTGGGGCTATCATATTTTGCGATTGAATCTCCCTTTGTGGCACTCGACAAATATACCAATCGTAAGGCTATAATTCCTATACAAATTATTAATATTCCGATAATACCAATGACTATCATACGAAGATTTCTCCTTCTAATCTTTGTTTTCATAACAATCACCTCTTATTTGTCGTTTGGGGGTGTAATAATAGTTGCAAGAATACGCATTCTTTGTTCCTCAACCGACGCGTTTCTTGTTTGATAAGGTGCAATTATTTCTTTAAATTTACTTCCGATATCTAACATTTCTTCAACAGTCGCATAGATAGGTATTGCGCTGAAACCCGACCCATCCTCAACAATATTTATAGAGGATTTATCAGCGTAATTTTGAAACTCTTTCATCAATACCATAATAAAGTTCGTAAATAACTTAAAGTACGCTTCACCATCATTCTGCTCAATGATAGATTGGTTGACATTCAAGAAATTCTCATTCAATGCATATACTTTCTCCGTTACGGCTCGGACCTTAGTTTCTGCTGCAATCTTTAAAACCCCACTCTCTACCAATCGATTTAATGTACGATAGAGCGTTGCCTGCGGGATATCATGCTGTGATGATAATAATTCTTTTGCTGTACACTCACCTTTTTCTTGAATAAAAAGAATGATCTTACTTTTAACCGGATTGACTATGCAATCCATTATTTCCTTAATACTAACATCCATTTGGGTAATCACCTCTTTTATATTATCAATATGATTATATAATCACATTGATAATATAAAGTCAAATTTTTTTACTTAGACTCTCAACGCGCTGCCGACAAAGGCAAGTTTTAAGGGGCTGTCCAGAAAGTCAGTGAAAACTGACTGACGGACGTCCCGTTTTTATTAAATGCTAAATTAAGGCACAAAAAAACCGTCTTTTCATGTAGAATGGAAGTTACCACACCAACAATCTA
>Ga0182739_1002509_pt1 | contig 17083 bp, 19 predicted proteins | sample eDN5th30CBELigBY_FD_128873 | JGI IMG/M metagenome (GOLD analysis project Ga0182739, IMG submission 128873) | Enriched backyard soil microbial communities from Emeryville, California, USA - eDNA 5th pass 30_C BE-Lig BY (version 2) (version 2) | ecosystem: Environmental > Terrestrial > Soil >... | reverse complement strand
GGCGCCGCCTGGTACGGGACTACGAGGCCAGGCTCGATGTGTCCGAAGCCTTCATCCACGTCGCCATGGGCAGCCTGCTCCTGCGCCGCATCAGCCACCCATAGCTATTCTCAAACGGGCTCTGAGGGATGGTGCCCGCCGCCACAGCCGGTGTGGTGAAACATACCTTAAAGATCGCTCGGATAAAGTAATGCTCGACGAAGTAGGGCGGACAATGCTCTAATGAGCGGAAATATCTTCTCCTTCACAAAACAGAGTCCCATGCCTGCGATTCAATTGCACTATGACGGCTGGCTCAGCCTGCCAGCCGATGCCCGCAAGCATCTGGACGTCACCACTGGCGACCGGCTGGAGATCGAGTTCACCCAAGCTGGCCTGCTTCTGCGGTCGGCAAGGCAGGTCAAGAGTGCCAGTGCTCCGGAACCCGAGGCGGTGCTGGCTCAGCCGGCAGCAGCGCCTGTCGAGCCACCAGCACCCGTGGCAGCCGAGATGGTGGCCGCCAAGCGCGGGCCAGGCCGGCCACGCAAGCCCGTGACGCAGGAGTTGGCGCCGCGCGTCAAGGTCGGTGGCCGACGCAAGAGCACGCAAGCCGTCTCCACCTGAGCGGTGCCGCTTCCTGGTAGGAGCCGGCACGGGCCGCAGAGAAAGGCGGCGAAAGGGAGGTTCCCTTCCGCTTCATCTATGCCGGTGCAGCCGGCCGCAATGGCCGAATGGCAGCGAGATGTCCGTGTTCGGCGCTGATCTTGAAGGAGGAGAAGCCTACGGCACCACCCGCCGCGGCGACACCATCACCATCGAGATTGATGATCCCAGCTTCGAGGCTGACTGCTAGTCGGCACGGCCGCCTGGCATGGTGACGCCCATGAAGACCTTGTGGCTGTGATGGGCGATCTTGGTGATGTTGCCGGGTTGATCGGCAGTAGCCGATCCCCCGGCGACCGCCTCAGTTGAGGCAGCCTGCCCCGTTTTCGAGGCCTGGGCGCCCTTTCTCGATCCGCACCCGCAGGCACTGGAGGCGCTCGAGATGTTCATGCAGGGCGACCAGCAGGTCACCGGCTTCAAGCTGAGCCCGTTGGTCGGCCCTTACGCCAAGAGCTACATGTTCCTGATCGGGTCGCCCGGCTCCGATTGCCCGGAGCAGATCGCGTCGGTGGGCTCCTACAGCTACATGATCGACCAGGCCGAGCCTGGTCGCCGCTTGTACCACTTCGACATCTATGAGCCGAACGTCATGTGACGGTTTGGATCAAGGACCAGCTTCCGACCTATCAGGAGATCCGGCAGGAAGTGGTGGATGGCTTCTAGGCCTTTGCCCTCTGTCTGACCTGAGCGGCCTCGGGCCATTGCAGGAGCGCCGCCCTTCTCGCCTCGGTCAGCGCATACACCCCGCTCGACCGGACGAACCAGCCGTAGACGTTGCGGCGCAGGATCGAGAGCGCGTCCGGAACGGCCGGTTTCAGCTCCCGTGGCCGTCTGGCACCCTCGGCCAGGGCCGCCGCACAGGCCAGGGCACGCTGGCGGTAAAAGCGGTCATGATCGGCTGGCGTGACCCGCCACAGACTGGATGCGGCAGCCTGCGGCCGCCTCGGCTATCCGACCGGCGCCGGAAGACGAACGGCCGTGCCAGGAGCCAAAGAGCATGACCGAAGCCAGGACCGTCCTGGCACGCGCGTCTCGAGCTGCGGTTGCCCAAAGAGCGGCTTTCCTCCACGGCGCAGAGCATGTTATTACACACGTAATAACGGATGAAACGCATGATCGAGCTCAAGGTGCGCAGGTTCGGCAACTCTCTGGGCGTGGTGCTGCCCAAGGAAGCAGTTGCCCGCCTGCATACGCAGGAAGGTGCGGCGCTGTACCTGACCGAGGCGCCGGATGGCGGCTATCGGATCGTTCCGCATGACCCGGGCTTTGCCGAGAAGATGGCCAAGGCCGAAGATATCATCGACCGTTATCGTAATACGCTGCATGCCCTGGCCAAGTGAGCCGGTCTGGATCGGCGAGGCCGAAACCCTGGCACTGCACGACCGGCTGCTGGCGCTGGACGGCGGCCCATCTGGCGTGCGCTCCTTGGATCTGCTCCGCTCGGCCCTGGCGCGGCCGCGCCAGCATCTGGCCTATGGCGAGGCGGTCGAGCCGGCCATGCTGGCCGCCCTCTACACGGCCGGCATCGTGCGCAACCATCCGTTTGTGGATGGCAACAAGCGCACCGGCTTCGTGGTGGGCGTGCTGTTCTTGGAGCTGAACGGCTGGACCTTCATCGCCAATGAGGCCGAGGCGACGCAGGCGGTGCTGGCGCTGGCCGCGGGGCAGATGGACGAGCATGCCTATGCCGCCTTCCTGACGGCCAATATGAAATAGATGTTTCTGCAGATAGGGGCACTCCATGCTTGGAGGAACTTCATCCATCTGATGATATCGAGAGTTGTGCCTTTCAAGCGCAGGGAACTTCCTTAACCCCATTACTTAATTTCGCAATCATACACATGTGGGTGGGCCTGCGGTCTTCTCCGCGAAAGTTCCAGAGATTTACCCTCCCCTCCCCCATGTCGCCGGGCTTGGCAAGCGCACCAGCCGGAGCAGAGGCTTGATATGCCACGACCTGCTCGCCGCGCCGCCGGCTCATCCTGTTATGTCTCTGCTGCACCCGCCGGCGCTTCCGCGTGTCTTGGCCACTGCTGAGGCCTGCGCGCAGGAAGCACACGCCGCTGGTGGCCATGGCACGGCTGTCTCCCCAGGACGGATGCTGCCATCCTACAACCGGGCCGACTTCGCACACGCCGGCGATACCAGGCCGCCCGGTTGGTCCCTTCGGCTGCCCATGGCCGGATCCGCGCCAGCGCTGAGCAGCATGTTTGGCATGCAGCGTTCCCTGCGCCCGTCGCTTCTCGGCCTGCCGCTGCCGATCGTGCTCCCGCCGGAGATCGGGCGTGACGTGATGTCGGAATTGGCACGCACGCATCTCCACCTTGGAGGTCGAGGGGTCCTGCTCAGTGCTGGCGCATGGGCCGTTGAATGAGCCATCTGGTCCAGCTTCAAGTACGCTGCGCCTTCATCTCGGGGAGGGCGACGGGTTCGGCCGCCGGGATCGCGATGAGCCTGGGGACAAGGGAGGGTGCGGTTTCCGTGCTGATCCCGCGCCAGAAGAGGCGTCACTTACCAAGTCTGCAAGCAGGCTGTAGCGCCTGCTAGCGGCAACGCCGCTATCTTGAGAGTAGTTGCAGCCAAGCGACCAACATTGTGAACTCGAGGCCGCCGTTGCCGAAAGGAGCGCTCGACCTCTGTTTGCCTATCAGGGGATGTGGGTTGGAAGCTCTGGCTCTTCGCGCTTGATGCTCGAGCATCCGAAGCTGGTTGATGCGGAACGACGACTCCTTACGCCGGCCGCTTCACCTCCAGCTACCTCGATCTGAACCAATGCTTCTTGCTTTGAGCCTTAGACCATACCTGCATCTTGGAAGACCTTGAGCGAAGGACATAGCGGGGCCAGCCCTAGCCGGCCGAAGCCGCCCGGGTGGCCGCTTGTCCTTCTGCGATCGAGGCTCTGCATCCCGGAGCCGACCCGTCGCTTTCGGACACATCCCTGGCCTCGTGCGCCGGGATGCTCGCTCGCTACTTCTCGACGGAAACACGATCCGCCGGCGGCCCCTGGGCTTCGAGCTTTCGCGGTGCCCTTTGGGTGGATGGCCGCAGCCCCACAGTACCCGATCCCGTTCCGCGCTGCCGTCTGGTCACCTTCCGACCACGGAACGGAACTAGACGCTAACGCGTCCAGCGCAGCCAATATAGATATGGCTGGTTCTTCTGGCAATGCCACTGCCACATCTGCAATGCCACTGCCACATCTGCAATGCCTCTGCCACATCTGCGAGGCGAGAAATGTGTTCCACTTGGATAGTTGTTCCTCTTGCCTCACATTATTATGCGGGATCCGCGTAATTGATCATCTGAGGCCGGCCTATCCGCGCCGCGATCGTGTTCGGCAGGGGCTGCCCAAACGTATCCCGCGGCAGCTTTGTGAGCTGCCGCGCCTGATCCGCCGGTCCGCTAAGGTACTCCTCCTGCACATCGAGGCGGGCCAGCATCACAACCGACGGCGGGTTGCTCTGGGGGCTACGCAGGAAGCGCAGCGTCTCGCTGGCTATCGGCTCGGGACGGAGGTGGCCTGCAACATCCCTGCCCACTTGGCGGGCTTGATGAGATCCCAAAACTCCACGCAGAGCTCACCGCCCTTCTGCAAGAAGCAGCACTTCATCGTGCAGGGCGAGATGCCTGTCGCATCCCTACCCGGGTTGCTCACCCAGCTTCTTGCGGTGGTTGGCGACCGTATAGGGCTGCACCCCCATGGAGCGGGCGATTTCAGCATCCGGCTCACCGGCCTGGATGCGGCGCTCGATCTCCGCTTTGCCCGCCGAGGTGAGCCGGCGACCCCTACCTGTGCCGGTCGTCCAGCCCGGGACAGTGGGCGGGATGATATTCGAGGGGCTGTCCACGGCGGCCGGGGTGCTGCCAGGAACTCCCGCGGCATCCCTGGCAGCGAGCAGCGCCTTGACATGCCGTTCCAGGTGCTCGACCCGATCCGAGAGCAGCGGCCCGATGCTTGGATCGGCCTGCTCCGCCAGCCATCGCTTTAGCCGGCCCGCGAATGACTGGTCATCGCGCAAACGCGCGGCGAGGTGCAGGATCAGCCCGCGCGTGGCAGACGGCACCCTGACGTTGACCTGCTCCGTCGCCGCCATCGGCATCCCCACATCTAGGCTATAGAATGCTAGATTTGGCTAGCAACACTTGCAAGCAGATTGCAGCTGGCCTGCAGCCTGAGGTCAGATCTTCCGCCATCGACTACCTTAAGCTTCGGAGCCGCGGCCTGTGTCTTGGTTCGGGTCGCGCCGGTCATGCACGTGCCGACGTTCGGGTTCATGAAGTACCAGACAACGCCAGGGCCACGCATCTGGGCTCTCCCGCGTGAGCGGGGATCGCTCGTATCTCGGTCGAACGGTCAGCCAGCTGCCGTGGGCTTCCTGAACCATTATGTCCGGCTTACGACCAGACCTTGCGCGATCTGGAGCCGCGCTTGCGCTGCCGGGCCTGTGGCGGGCGCGGCTTCCTCGAGCTCGACAACAGCTTATAGAGCGGGTTGATCAGGAGGCTTCTTCAGCGCTTTATTCGACCGCGAATACCTCGGGCACCCCTCGCCCCGCCGAAGGTGTAGACGACCAAGGACTTGGTCTTCGGTCCTTCCATACCCGGCGAACCCATGGGCATGCCGGGCAGTGAGATGCCCTTTACCGCAGGCCGCTCCGTCAGCAGCCATTTGGCACTTCCAGCGCTGCCTCAGGTCGGATGATTATGGCAGATCAAGCCATGCCGTTGAACGCTACGTCACCCTTCTCGCTACGGCTCATGGCCGAGCTTACTCAGCGGCGGCCTTCTGGACGAGATCGATCGCTTGCCACGCCGGTCTACTGGATCAGGTAGATTCTACCGCCCCAATGGACGTTCCGGTGCGCCATCTCTCCCTCACTACGCCCAGACGGGGCTTTCGCGCCAGCCGCCTACGCGGCTGGGTAACACGCGTTGATTACAACAAACCAAGACACCGGCCGTGACGGAACGAAAAGGCAAAGTCTCATTAGCTTGCACGCAGCTCCGCTAGATGCAAATAGAAGGCTACGGTCTTGTCTCAGGAGGACGCCGATGGCCAAGTCGAAGAAGGGCAACGCTGAAATTGTCCCGCTTCACGAGAAGCTTCCGCGCAAGCAGTACGAGAAGGAGTTGGCACGGCTCCAGGGCGAGTTGGTCAAGCTCCAGATCTGGCTGGCCGAGAGCAAGGCCAAGGTCGTGGTGGTCTTCGAAGGGCGCGATGCTGCCGGCAAGGGTGGAGTGATCAAGCGGATCACCGAGCGGGTCAGCCCACGCGTGTTCCGGGTGGTGGCATTGCCGGCGCCGAGCGAGCGCGAGAAGACCATGATCTTCGGGCAACGCTACATGGAGCGCTTCCCCGCAGGGGGCGAGATCGCCCTGTTCGACCGGAGCTGGTACAACCGGAGCGGGGTCGAGCGGGTGATGGGATTCTGTAGCGACGAACAGTACGAGCGATTCCTGGGCGGCGTGCCGAAGTTCGAGTCAAGCCTGATCGCTGGTGGGCTGCAGATCATCAAGTACTGGTTCGAGGTCAGCCAGGAGGAGCAGACCAAGCGGTTCGAGGAGCGCATCGACGATCCGCGCAAGGTCTGGAAGCTGAGCCCGATGGATCTGGAATCGCACCGGCGCTGGTACGACTATAGCCGGGCGCGCGACACGATGTTCCAGGCCACCGACACGGAGGCCAGTCCCTGGCACGTGGTCCAGGCGGACGACAAGCGTCGCGCCCGCCTGAACTGCATCAGCCACCTGCTGTCGCAGATCCCTTACAAGGAGATCCACCGGGACAAGGTGGTGCTGCCGGACCGCCAGAAGTCCAAGGGTTATGTCGAGCCGGCCTATCCCTGGCGTTTCGTCCCGAACAAATACTAACTTGGGCGACCGACCATGCTTCGGGCGCGTCAAAACCGCCCACTACAAGGCTCATCTCATGCGCTCGGCCCGGATCCGGCCGGCTGGACGCGGTGGCTGCCGGGTCTCCTCATCCTGCGCCAATACCAGGTCGCCTGGCTGCCCCAGGATATCGTAGCGGGCCTTGTCCTGACCACGATGCTGGTGCCGGTGGGCATTGCCTACGCGGTGGCGTCAGGGGTGCCTGGGATATATGGCCTCTACGCGACGATCGTACCGCTCTTGGCCTATGCGCTGTTCGGACCAAGTCGCATCCTTGTCCTGGGGCCGGATTCATCATTGGCCGCCATCATCCTCGGCGTCATCCTGCCCCTGTCCGGCGGGGATCCCGCCAGGGCGATTGCTCTCGCCAGCATGATGGCGATTGTTTCCGGCACGGTGTGCATCCTGGCGGGCGTGGCGCGTCTCGGCTTCATCACGGAACTTTTGTCCAAGCCGATCCGCTACGGCTACATGAACGGCATCGCCCTCACGGTTCTGATCAGCCAGCTTCCGAAGCTCTTGGGCTTTTCGATCGAAAGCGATGGGCCCTTGTACACCCTGTGGAGGATCGGCGCGGCGATCCTGGGCGGTGCCACGAACTGGACGACGTTCGCGGTCGGCGGCGGCACGCTCGCAGTGATCATGCTTCTTAAGGGCGTCAAGCGCGTGCCCGCCATCCTTATCGCGGTGGTTGGTGCGACCGCCGTGGTCGGTGCCCTCGATTTGGCGACCAGCGCCGACGTGTCGGTGCTGGGTCCGCTGCCGCAGGGCCTGCCGCAGTTCGTGATCCCCTGGATCACCATGACGGACATCGTCCCGGTATTGATCGGCGGTGGGGCCGTCGCCATGGTGTCCTTTGCGGACACGAGCGTACTCTCGCGCGTCTATGCCGCGCGGACCAGGACGGCCGTGGATCCAAACCAGGAGATGGTCGGTCTCGGAGCCGCCAATCTGGCGGCAGGGTTCTTCCAAGGGTTTCCAATCAGCAGCAGTTCGTCGCGGACGCCCGTCGCCGAAGCGTCGGGCTCTCGGACGCAATTAACGGGGGTAGTGGGCGCACTTGCCGTCGCCCTTCTCCTCGTGATGGCGCCGAACCTGCTCCAGAACCTACCTGTGAGCGCGCTGGCCGCAGTCGTCATCGCCTCGGCGATTGGCCTGTTCGAGGTCAAGGACCTGGTCCGCATCTATCGGATGCAGCCGTGGGAGTTCTGGTTATCGATCGTCTGTTTCGTCGGTGTGGCCGTGTTCGGTGCTATTCCCGGCATCGGTTTCGCGATCGTCGTCGCCGTCATCGAGTTCCTGTGGGACGGTTGGCGGCCGTACTCGGCGGTCCTAGGTCGCGCCGAGGGGGTGAAGGGCTACCACGACATCAAGCGCTATCCGGACGCGCGACAGATACCTGGCCTCGTGCTGTTCCGCTGGGACGCACCGCTGTTCTTCGCCAACGCTGAGTTCTTTAGGGAGCGGGTTCTCGATGCAGTCGCGAAATCGCCGACGCCGGTTCGCTGGCTGGTGGTGGCAGCCGAGCCCGTCACCAGCGTGGATGTCACTGCCGCTGACGCCCTTGCGGAGCTGGATAAGGCTTTGGAGGCCAATGGCATCGATCTGCGGTTCGCGGAGCTCAAGGACCCAGTCAAAGACAAGATGAAGAGGTTTGGGCTCTTCACGAATTTTGGAGAGGACTCCTTCTTTCCAACCATTGGTACGGCGGTGAGCAGCTATCTAGCGACCTATCCCCGCTCGACTGGGAGGATCGGAAACCGCAACGAAGGGCCGACGCAAAGCTGATCTGTATGCTGCTAGCGGAAGCGGCTGCTGCTCGATCACCGCCAGCAGCTGAGTAGCCTGCAGCTTACCCGCCGCGATGTGATCCTCCAGCTTGGCCAGACGATCACCGGCCCACACCCTGTCCGCCATGGCCGTAGTCTCCGCACCCGGAATGATGCTGGCCTAGACGCGCCGAACCACACGATCGGTTCTCGAAACCTGCCCCTGGCTGCCAGCCCACCTCGCGTGGGCGGCGGGGGGGGTAGGTGCCCGCCCGCAGCGAAGGTCAGCCTCGGCCACCAGGGCATTCAACGCATCTTCGAATTGCTGGTCCAGGCGCGCCAGTTCATCCCGATCTGCGTCTTTCGGCACGCGGATCGGGGCGCCCATCATCAGGACACCGTTGGTCCAGGGAAACGGGATCAGCAACCGGTCCCAGGTGTTGAGCTGCCTGCCCCACTGGCAAGAGCCGATGGCCGGCACCACTGCCCGGCCGGTATGCTTGGCCAGGAACATGATGCCGCCTTGCACCCGCTGGCGGGGACCTTTGCCACCGTCTACCGCGATCGCGATACAGCCGCCTTCCTTGACTGTCCGGCGGATTTCGCCAAAGGCCTCGACGCCACGCTTGCCGCTGGCACCCATGATCGGCTTCACACCAAACATCTTGAGTGCATCCGCCATGATCGCCCCGTCGCGGTGCGGGCTGCTGAGGGAGTAGCCAATTGTCTTCGGATCCTTGCCGACCACCTTCAGCAGGTCGCGCCATCCCAAGGGCATGAACAGGAGCCGGCCATGCCAGTAGCCGATCAGGATGCCCTCATCACTCGTCATGATCGCATGAGCCTGCGGATGAAGGTCGAACTCCATCCGGCAGGTCTTGTGCAGGAATTCTAGCACGGTGGCGATCACCCGGGCACCGTGCTGCCGCCAGACCTGATCCAGTCCAATCCGTTTCAGCATGCCCATGACCGTATCTTTCATCCGGCTAGCCGAACCCATTGGGACATTCAGCTAGTCTGCCATAAACTCTTTAGCAGATTGCAGCCCGCCGAGCGGGAATCATCTGTGCGACAACACCGAACGGCGCAGGGACGTGCTGCCCAGCCTGCATCGGTCATGATCCTGTCTCGCGTCTGCTCCGCTGAGAAGTGAGATGCCATGAACGGTGATGAACCGGTGGTGGGACCGTGAGCTTGCCGAGACCATACATCCAAGTCGCAGAGAGTAGCAAGATCCACGTTCTGCATGTTGTGCCAAGCTATCATATAATTGCGGTCAAATAAGCCGCAGCCACCCGTCACACCGTGCAAACGACTCTCCACCCTGCTGCGAACATGTCTGTTGCCTCAAGTTTCTGATCGACCATGGCTGCCAAAACTGGATAGGCTGCGAGTATTCTTGTTTTGCTGAACAGCAGCTTAGTGCATCATCGAGCAAGTGGTAGAACAGCGCGGCGCCAGGATCCCCAACCTCACCGTGCTTGCCGGTTTGAGCCGCCGAAATGACGGACCATCTTTCGCGGAGAAGGTTGATGATCGCACGCCGCACCCTCCTCGTCGCGGCAACGGGCGCCTGCCTGGCCGCGAGGATGGCTCTTGCTGGCGGGGTGTTCGAGAACATCACGTTCAAGATCGTGCGCAAGGGCTCCGATATCGGCTGGCACGCCATTCGCTTCGAGCGACAGGGTGCCGGCGCCAAGGTAACCACGGTCATCGACATCAAAGTCAAGATGGCCTTCATCACGGTCGCCTCCTTTCAACAGGAAGCAGTGGAGACATGGCAGGAGGGCGGGCCAATCGAAGGTAGGTCGCGGATCATCGACGATGGTGACATCTTCGACGTTAGCTTCTCAGCTCAAGGGCAGGATCTGCTTGTGCTGGGGCCGAAGGGCCAGGTGAAGGCACCGGTCGGGACCATGACCGACATCTCGTTCTGGAACCAGGATATCGTGCGACAGCACGTCGTGATCGATCTCAAAATGGGCGATCTCGAGCGGATGTTGTCCAAGGGCGGCAGCCGCAGGGAAATGGTAGATCTCGGTAACGGCAGCCAAATGGAAGGCATGCGCTACGAGTTCAGTGGCTCAAGAGGTCGTTCAGGCGTTGTGTGGTACGACAGCACGGGCAGGTTCATCCGCACCAGCTTCACGACCCGCGGCGAGCAGCTCGAGTACTACCCGATCTGACGGTCGACGTTGACGGGCGCATCGGACCAGCAGGCGCTCCAGTCCATAAAAGCGATCTTGCGGCATAACCTTCAGCCGCGCTCGCGCCGCCGGCCCCAACTCATCGCGGCGTCGCCAGATCCTCCTCCACGAAGCGCAGGAGAGCTTCGAGGAGAGCCTCACGCGGGTAAGCGTTCTGGGTCACGAACATGGAGGCGATCGTCGGGTGCGTGCGGTTGATCGGCACCGCGATGGCCCAGTGGTCAGCATTGAGATAGCCCAGGAGGGTGCTGCCGGGCACGACCTGGTCATAGAAGATCACCTGGCTGTCGTTGCGCGCGTCGACGCGGGCCAGCTTGGCGTAGCTCGATTCGAGGATCGAGGAGATCCGCTCCGGCTGCGGGAACGTGACGAGCGAGTAGTAGCGCAGCTCGCGGGGAAGCGGGTTTCGTGCGAGCCATGCCATGCGGGTCGCGGGCTTCAGGCTCGCCACGCCGCCGCCATCGCCCGAACCGCAGGTCGCGCCGGGAAAATGCTGCAGCAGGTCGGCCTGGTACTGCTGGGCATCGTTCGCGAGCGCTGATCCGCCGACCGCGCCGGCGACGCTGACCACCGCGGCGACGCGGCTCCGGATCTCCGGATAGGCGGCCACCGCCTCCAGGATGTCGGGAGCGCCCTTCGAATAGCCGACGAGTACGAGACGGGGCGCGCCCGCATCCGGCGGCCCCGCCATGATCGCGTCGCGGATCTGCCGCGCAACGGTCTCCGTGCCCGACAGTGCGTCGACCTTGAGATGCAACCCGTCGTACCCGAACTGGCGCACGTGCTGGGTGACAGTGCCGGGTGGATCCAGCCACGGTTCGAAGCATTCGTACCCGATGCCGGGCACCACTGCCGCGATGAGGTGCCGCTTCGACGGGCCGAGATCGACGGGTTTGCCGGTGCTCGCAGGCTCGATGCCAACGCGGGTCAGCGCTTCCTCGCAGGGCCGGTAGTCGGGGAGTCCGTGTCCGCGCGCCTCCAGCACGGCACAGTAAGTCTCGCGGAAGCGCGCCCGCTGGTCCCGCACGCCTGCCTCGGAAGCGGGTGCCAGCACGAGCGGAGGTGTGTCAGTCGAGTACGGTATCAGCGGCGGTGGTGCGCATGCGCTGAGGGCAACGCACGTCGCGATCGCCAACGAGGCGGCGGCTATACGCAACTCGACGACCGGGTTGCTTGCAAGCATTGCCGTCCTCCTCGCTCGCAGGACCTCATGCCGCTCCACCTACGGAACCCCAGCGGAAAGAGGTAGCCCTTGTCTGCTGGACAGCTTGGCGGCTGGAACAAGCTCGGTTCTGATGGTTGTCAGACCGCCAGTCTCTCCATCGCTGCCGCCTTGTATGCCTCATCGGGCGTACGCCCGGCCAGGGCCGAGTGCGGGCGCTGGATATTGTAGTAGCCGGGCCAGCGGCTGAGGCCCGTCCGCAGCCCCGAGCGGGTCTCGAAGGCGTGCAGGTAGACGCACTCGTACTTCAGGCCGCGCCAGAGCCGCTCGATGAAGACATTGTCGAGCCAGCGTCCTCGTCCGTCCATGGAAATGCGGATCCCAGTCTCCGGCAGGAGGCCGGTGAACCGTGGCGAGGTAAACTGACTGCCCTGGTCGGAGTGCTGCATGGCCACAACAATCGGCGCCAAAAACGGCATCCTACGGCCCGACCGGCTGGAAGAGCAGCTTCATATTGACAAACACGTGATAGAACCCTCCAAGGTAGTCGTTGAGACTGGGCAGCATGCCATGAAAGTTCTGCTTTTAGAGGGGAAGGTTGTTGTCAAGTACACAACCCTCGGCCGGTTCATCAACGATTACTTCGGGCCGCTTACGAGGGAGGGCGAAGGTGGCAAACACAGTGCGACAGGCCGCGGTGGACATTCCGGTCCGCCAGTGCATGCCCCAACCTGAAGTGGAACAGCGGGTCCAGGGATAGGAGCTGCAATCTATCCAGATGCGTGACCAAGCAACAGCGCAGATCCGTATCGCAGTCGATGCCACGGCCGCAGCGGTCTTCTACGGCTTCATCGCCTGCTACGGGGTACCTTGACAGTTGCCGTCGGCGGCGTGCCGCGTCACGCACCGATCTCGCAAGAAGTGAACCGATAGTGAGTGGAGGAATGCAATGATCCGCACGACCGGTTTTTGCGTGATGCTGAGCCTGATTGCGCCGGCAGCCTATGCTCAGACCTCGTCCGAAACCGAACCGATGGCGACCGGGGGTGCTGCGACCCAGCCCCAGCTCGGAACTCACCAGGTGTTCTTCGGCCTCGGCAGCACCGAACTCGACAGCGATGCGTTGGCCGCGGTGACGGCTGCCGCGAACGAATATCGCCGCACCGGTACAGCGGAGCTGACGGTCACTGGCCACACCGACACCACTGGCAGTGCGGAGCTCAACGAAGAGGTGTCGCGGCGTCGCGCCGAGACGGTCGCGCAGGAACTCGTCCGCTTGGGCGTTCCGGAGACCGCGATCACGCAGAGGGCCGAGGGCGAGAATGATCTGCTGGTCCCGACCGGAGACGGCGTGGCTGAGCCGCAAAACCGTCGTGTCCAGATCACCCTCCAGGAGCCGCCGCCGCCTCCTGCCGTGGCCGAGGAACCAGCCATGGCGATGGTGGAGGAGGTCGAGAAGGTCGTGAAGCGCGGGCGCTTCGGCCTGGGCTTCTATTACGGGGCCAACCTGCTCGATCAGGGCGACGACTCGGGTGAGGAAACCCACAGCGTCACTCATCTCGTCGGCCTCAACCTCACTTTCGACTATCTGATGACCAACTGGCTGAACCTGTCCGTGGAGCAGGCCGGCTTCTACAATTTCAACACCGACGATGAGGGCATCGGCGGCCGAACCGTGGCCGGCCTCGACTTCGTGTTTGCTCCAAGAGAGGAGGGATTTGGCTCCACCATCACCAACTTGCTGCCCTATGTCGGCCTCAATATCGGTGGCATCTATGGTTCCGGCCTCGATGATGACTTCATCTGGGGTCCGGAGATCGGCCTGAACATCGGCCCGGTCATCGCCAAGATCGCCTACGACATGCCATTCGACCGCGACATCGACGAAGGCATCATCTCCACCACCTTAGGCCTCGGCTTCTCCTTCTGAACCGGGACGTGCCGGGCAGGCACCGATCCGACTGTTCCTGCTCTTTGGTAGGGATGAGGGTCTGGTGCAGGCCCGGCCGGCCAGGTCGTCGTCGGAAGGCACCACGTTCTGCCTGGAGTTCGCTGGCCATTGGCTGATCAGAGTGACGCCAGAGTCCGGGCGGCTACCAGACCTCCTGCCGCACAGCCCAGCTTGAGCGTGTTTTGATCCTCTCCCGTTTGATGGATGGGCCGCCATCATCAGGGCGGCGAGGACGAGTTCGGTCCGCATGTGATTGCGCATCGCCTATCAGCGGTCAGCAAGACCGCTGATCCATACCCGAAGGGACCACAGTCAGTAGACTGCGGCGGGCCGACGATCCTCCTCGTGGCCAAGTCGAGAATGGCAGCGAGATAGAGCCAGCCTCGCCGGTTGGAATATAGGTGATATCGGCCAGCCGGATCCGGCTCGGCACGGGCGAGAGGAACTGTTGCCCCAGCAGGCTGGATGCCGCCGCGAGAAGATGCCGATCGGTTTGAGCTGATAAAATCATCCTCCCATCTCGGCAAATATCGGTTAACATGCTTGCAGTGCCACGCCAGCGGGATTTTTGCCAGATGAAGACGCTCGCGGAGTTCACCAAGACCACGCTCATCGGCGGCCTGCTGATCATTCTGCCGATGTACATCGCCGTGCTGCTGCTGGCGAAGGCCATCCAGGCACTGCTGAGGCTGCTTGCGCCGGTAACGGCCCAGGTCCCGGCCGGTGCGGAGTTTCGCCAGCTCATCGCCATCCTGCTGCTCGTGGTGATCTGCTTCGTCGTTGGCCTGATCGTGCGCACTGGACCCGGCTTGAGGGCAAAGAATGCATTCGAGCAGGCTGTACTCGAAAAGCTGCCCGGCTACTCCTTTCTCCGTGGATTCGCCAAGCGGCTGACGGGGCGCAGCGAGGAACAGACCCTTCAACCGGCGTTGGTCGAGATCGAGGACGCTCTCGTCCCGGCGCTGATCGTCGAGGTACTGGACGATGGCTCCTATACGATCCTTGTCCCGTCGGCGCCGACGCCGATGGCCGGTAGCATCTACATCCTGCCGCAGGAACGGGTGCATCCCGTGGACATCCCACTCGCCAGGGCCATCGGCGTGTTCTCGAAGTGGGGTACTGGGGCCGGTGAGTTCGTGCGCGCGATGAGGGCCTCCGCGGCGGCGCTGCCGGCCGAGCGCTCACCCCCGCAAGTCAAATCCTATTGAGTTGGCTTGGGTATGGTCGGAAGAGGGTGCCGACCCTGCTGACGGCGTTGGCTTCACCGATTGGCCAGCCTAGATTTCTCGAGCACCGAAAGACCGCAACAAGCCACGACGCTCCAACTATTTCACGGGCGACCGGATAATCGAAGGGCACCGCCCTGGAGGAGCTAGGAAAGCGGGTGGTGTGAAACGCATGAGCTGAGCCTTTCTTGCCAAGCGCGGCAACTGCCGGTCACTTGGTGGACGGCCGCAGCAGCGCTGAAGTTGCATCAATCCCATTCTCCCACTGCCGTACTGCATCTTGGTTCGTCACGGCATCTGGTGCAGAGTAGGTGATGAACAAAGCATCGGTGCGACTGAAGCCATGGTGCGGTCTGGGAAAGTGGGCAAGATGGGGTGCGGGACGCTGGTCATCCCTCTGGCAGGATCGCGCTGCGTGGCAGCCAGCACGCAGCGCATGGTCCGCATGCTTCTGCTCCTGCTGGTGATAGTCGTCACGGGCTGCGCCACGATCAATCCTCCTCAGCCGATTGCGGAGGTGCCCTTTGTCGAACGTGGCCAGACCAAGACGGAGGGCACCCTAACGGTCACCGCCGCCGTGCCGACTTCGGAGGAAAGTGCCCGGATCTTCGGCGTCGATATCGCCGGTGAAGGAATCCAGCCGGTCTGGCTGCGGATCGATAACCGTGGCGACGATGAATATTATCTGTTCCCCGCAGCCATGGACCCGAACTACTTCTCGTCCTACGAGGTCGCCTGGCAGGCGCATACTCTCTTTGGCGGTGCGGTCAACCAGCAGCTCGATGCCCTGTTCGCGCAGCACAGAATGCCTGTCTACATTCCGCCGAGGAGCCAGAGCTCCGGCTTCGTCTACACGAACGAGAGTCTGGGCATAAAATTCATCAAGGTGGAGTTGCGCAAGCTGGGCAGCATCAAGTTCTTCAATTTTCTGATCAATGTCCCGGGTGTTCAGACCGACTATCAGCAGGTCGATTTCGCCGCTCTTTATCGTCCAGACGAGATCCGGGACGTCGATGACGAGGGCCTGCGGACGGCGCTGGAGGCGCTGCCGTGCTGCGTGCTGGGTGGCGATCGTGAAACACTCGGCGATCCGCTGAACATCGTCGTCATCGGCGACGGACGGGCGACATTCCAGCCCTTCGTCCAGCAGGGTTGGGACGTGACGGAGACGCGCACCACGGACACCATCTTCAGCACCATCTGGTCTTCCTTGTTCGGCAGTCGCTATCGGACATCGCCGGTATCGGCCCTGTATCTGTTCGACCGGCCACAGGACATCGCGCTGCAGAAGGCGCGGGCCACGGTCGACGAGCGCAATCATCTTCGTCTCTGGCTGACGCCCCTTCGCTATCAGAGTCTGACGGTCTGGGTCGGCCAGATCAGTCGGGACATCGGCGTCCGCCTGAGCGCCAAGACCCTGGTGACCCACAAGGTCGATCCCAATGTCGACGAGGCGCGCTTCTACCTTCTGCAGGACTTGGCCACTTCAGGCGCGCTCGCAAGGCTCGGCTTCGTCGGCGGGGTCGGCCTCGCGCCCTTGGACGAGCCCCGGTTCAACTACACCGACGACCCCTACCACACCGATGGCTTGCGGCTGGTCATGGTTCTTGATGACGATTTCGTCCCCTTCGAGCAGCTCACGCTGTTCCCGCGACCGCCGTGGCGGAGTCCCATTGACATTATTCGCTCAAGTCTGCCTGGCAGCTCCGTCCTGACGAATTGAGTGGTTTCAGCCGTTCGTTGCCATATTGGCATCCGGATCGGTCGTGCAGATCTTCTTGTACCTGCCGGTCTGGCGGTCCTCCCATGCGAACTCGGCGGGATGGGCATCCTCGGCGATCCGGATCAGCAACAGTGGGCCAGGCATCCCAGCCGATGATGAAGCCTGTATCTTCTTCGAGCGCGCTATCCCTTCCAGTGAGGCGCAGACGGCTTCGACATTGGCCTGTGGGGCGCACGTCAACTAACGGAAGCCATGGGCGGCATGGTGGAGATAGCAAGCGTGCCAGGTACAGGTTCGACCTTCACCGTAACTCTCCCCCTCAAGTCCGCGAAAGACGCCGGATGAGCCAAGCAGGTCCAGGGCATGAGCGGCAACGACCGGATCTATGGTGTGATTCGGCGTGCAAGTTTGCCCCCCTGAGGCGGGGGATCGGCGTCCAATACTGACCCTGCTGATCGTGCTGATCAGACTGCCCATCGGTGTTTTCCGGTGGGTGGGTGGGGATGAAGGG
>Ga0182739_1002508_pt1 | contig 17096 bp, 12 predicted proteins | sample eDN5th30CBELigBY_FD_128873 | JGI IMG/M metagenome (GOLD analysis project Ga0182739, IMG submission 128873) | Enriched backyard soil microbial communities from Emeryville, California, USA - eDNA 5th pass 30_C BE-Lig BY (version 2) (version 2) | ecosystem: Environmental > Terrestrial > Soil >... | reverse complement strand
GTTCGCATTTTCATTTGTTCCCTACTTTTTCTAGCATTAAAACCATTTCCTTGGTCTGAGAAAAGGATGAATAAAAATTGCGCCTGGCTCCGGATTGTTTTCGTTATTAAATGGGGGAGACGACTAGAAGCAGAACGTCTACCTATCAATAATACTCCAATAAGACCGATCACACTTCCGATTAGAATATCAATTAATCTGGCTGAAGCAAAATAGGAAAAGCTAAAGTTGGTTTGACTCGTACTTTCAGCCATTAGCAAAGCATTTGGTGTAAAGAATAATGCGGCAAGGCCATAATTTTTTACAATAAATAGCTCTGTAATAAATGTTAACAGCAGAATCAATAAAGCGATAACGAATCCAGCAGGGTGAGTTGCAAGAATCAAACTTGCAATTAGAATACCTAGAATTGTTCCGATTCCTCTTTGAATTGCACGATGATAGGTAGCGACAATCGTAGAACCCGACATAACAGCTACACAGGATAACGGTATCCAATAGGATCGTGTAAATCCAAAATAATAAGCTATAAGTGCGGCGATAATGGTGACAACACCGAACCGTACAGCAGTAATAAAAACAATAGAGTTTTTATCAAGGGCACCGAAAAAAATGGTCTTGAGTGACGGTTTGTACATGCGAATGACTTGATTAATCTTGGATGTCGGCTCATTGAAGGTAGCATCCGCATCAAATATTTTTGTGAATAATCGGGCGACCTTTTCATCCAATTCTTCAGGCTGAAGAATTTTCTTGAAAACTCCTTTCTTCTTATTTTTCTTTTGATCTAGCGAATTGGCAATTTCGCGAACGGTTTCCCCTAATTCTGATGGTATTTTGAAATTATTTTCTGAAAAATTTTCAAGTATGTATAAAAACATTGTATTTGCATGACCATTTAATATATATAGTCGATTAAATAGGTCAGTATTTTTCCAAGGAATATACCCTGCTACAAGTGTTTCTTCTGCTTCCTTCAAAACAGACATAACCCGATGTCTTCCCTCATTAAATGTATCTGTACCAACTGAATCGAGAAGTGCTGCCAGTTCTACATATACTCTTTTTACTACACTTGTTTCCGGCCCATGGGGGTCAAAAAACCATCCTATCATAGCGATCACCCATGATAGGGTTCCACCTAGAAAAACAAGACCAGCACGTAACGGAGCAAGCTCTGGATTAACGGGCATACCGGTTGTCATAGCAAAAACTAAAACGAAAAAGATAGCGGAGGGGCCGATAATTCTTAAGGCTCCAAAAATAAAAATAGCTGTTGCTCCAATAACTCCCATTAAAATGGCTGTTGCAAATGGGTAAGGAGCAGCCAGGGTCCCTAGTGCAGAGGCCAAAGTTATGCCAAGTACAACAAAAAATAGCTTTTTAGCTCTTTGTGCATAGGGGATATTAAATACGTATAGATAAGTAAAGCCCCCCATTCCAGCTAACAACCCATATTCTAAATTTCCAAATAATAACCCGATAATAACGGGAAGGGATGCCGCTAATCCTGCACAAAAGGCCTTTACCCATGGAAACGGTTTCCTATTAACGGTTAAGGCTTGTTTTATGAGGGAGGGGGATTTAGTAGAGACAGATTTAGAGGTTTTGCTCATACTAATCGCTCCTTTTTTATTTGGTACTAATAAATTTGTGTGCCTCAAAATACATGGGGACAGTTATGCTTATATTCTCTTTTTAGTTAAAATGCTATTCACCTAATTAACCTGGCTTGCTAATGAGAAAGAAGTAGTTGATTTGGATTAGGTCACTCCTTATAAAATTTTTTATAATAAATTTTTCACTTTCACCAAGTTTCGCCAACCGCTACTAAACTCTAATTATTATCCTATCGTTTTACGGCGGATGTGATTGGCACGAAGTTACCCTGTTGATGGCTTGATTAAGAAAAAAAGTTTCTCTTGGAACGGTAACCGATGTCGATGAGTAATTGGAGGAGGAAATAGCTTGGATGTTATCGTCACCTATACGGGAATAATGGCTGTGTTTGTCATGTTGACTTATTACCTGAAAAAACTAACAGGTCGGATGAAGAAAAATAAAAGAGAGAAAAGCAATCAATCATTGCAGCAAACAATGAATTAATGTCTCTGTGCCGTGTAGCTAATTCTGGAGAATGCTTTTTGTTAGAATAATTTTCTAGGAAAATAATTGAAGTTACATAGTGAGAACAATCTATTTATCGGCTAATCTGAAAAAAATTCATATGGAAACATTTTTAAGGTTGAAAATTAATAAAGAATTCGATAGAATAAAGGCAAATGAAAAGGCTATGTGTGACTGGCGAAACGCGGATAACCGCGAGGGAGCACATAGTGTCGTAGCCGTTCGCCTGGGCAGAGGTAAGGAAAGTGTAGCAGCATTCCTTACCTCTTTCTGTTTACTAGGAGGGATAGTCAATATTGATTGTAAATTTCTTATTGTAGTAAACAAAAAATTTTCAAAAAATTTAACCAATAGTAAGTCACTTGCTTAAAATTTTGTTAATATTAGAGTAGGAATTTGAAAACTATCAAACATAAAAGAGGAGACGACAGAATGAGCACAGTAATTTTAGATAAAGTGAACACAATTAAAACGTTAAATAATATTGCAGAAGCTGGGTTAAATGTATTCAATACAGAGAACTATAAGCTTGATGATAACAATGAAAATCCTGATGCTGTTGTTGTTCGTAGTTTTAACATGCACACAATGGAATTCGGAGATAATTTAAAGGCTATCGCACGAGCTGGGGCTGGTGTTAATAATATTCCGGTTGAAAAATGCACAGAGCAAGGAATCGTTGTGTTTAATACTCCAGGTGCAAATGCTAACGCTGTAAAAGAAATTGTATTAACTTCATTAATGGCTTCATCTCGTAACCTTTTTGATGGTGTAACTTGGACAAAAACATTAGCAGGTGAAGGCGAGCAAGTTCCAAAGCTTGTAGAAGCAGGAAAGAAACAATTCGTAGGTAAAGAAATTAAAGGGAAAACTTTAGGGGTAATTGGTCTAGGTGCAATCGGTGCACTTGTAGCAAATGATGCTCTTAATTTAGGTATGGATGTAATCGGGTTTGATCCATTCATCTCTGTTGATACTGCTTGGAACTTATCTCGCAATGTGCAACGTGCTATGACTATTGAACAACTGTTTGCTAATTCTGATTATATCACTGTACATGTTCCTTTAACTGATGACACAAGAGGAATGTTTAACGAAGCAACATTCAGTATCATGAAGCCAGGTGTTCATATTTTGAACTTCTCACGCGGTGAGCTTGTGAATGAAGCGGATATGGAAGTGGCACTTGAAAGCGAAAAAGTTGGCAAGTATATTACAGACTTCCCAAATGAGACTGTATTGAAAATGAAAAATACAATTCCAATTCCACATCTTGGTGCTTCTACAGCAGAATCAGAAGAAAACTGTGCAATTATGGCAGCTCGCCAAGTGAAGGAATTTTTAGAAACAGGAAACATTAAAAACTCAGTGAATTTCCCGAATGCTTCTCTTCCTTACACAGGAAAACGACGTGTGGCAGCTTTCCACAAAAACGTTCCGAACATGGTTGGGCAAATCACATTAGCTTTATCAAGTGATAACTTGAACATTGCTGATATGGTTAACAGAAGCCGCGGAGAGTACGCGTATACAATGATTGACATTGACAATGAAGTTAATGGTGATATCATTCCTAGCCTACAAGAAAAAATTGGCCAAATTGAAGGTATCGTTACAGTTCGAGTGATTTAATATACGAGAAACTATAAATGAATACGTAAGTAACAAACAGTCCCCCTGTCCGAAAGTACAGGGGGACTGTTTGTTATTGATATTAGGAGTTCGAAGAGAAGATTAAAAAACTTTCTTACTCGACTTTTTATGGCTTAGTCACGTAGCTTTAAGAATTTTAAGAAACTGTGATAAGGACACTTTGACAAAGATGTATCATCATCTCTTAAAAAGTATTGTTTCCATTCATAGTTATCTTCTTGACCATAGCTGTTTAGATGAGGATGAATAGTGGTGGAGTCATAATTTTTTAATCTATTTCGTATCTTCTTTTTTATCCGTTCAGCATAGGACTGAGATGTATTAAATTCCTGCAATACCCACCTAGGTGTAATAGCGAGCATCATGAAATCAAATTGTCTGCTTTTCCGATTCTCATGAGCAGGGGTTGCACAATACATAAAATAGGGTTCCCCGTGATAACAAAACTCCCAAATAGGATTATGTGGATCGGTTGGCATACCCTTTGGCCAATCTATAAGGTCAATTTCGCTTAACCCGCTTAGTTGTTGCCAAAATATCTGTTCATATTGTTCAACTTGGTACGTTTCCTTCATTTCCTGTGGTGTCTCATAAAATACAATGAGGGAAGTATAACTGCCCAATTGTCTTGAAACTTGGGTGAAATCATTCAGTAGTTTAGCGAGCTCATATAATGTTGTGTCTTCCCTTGGATCTCCTATAAAACCATAACGTAGTTGGTTTAAAGAAAAACCTATTGTAGCTGGTATACAAGGAAATGGTTTCTGTTTATCGGTCATTTTTATTTCGAACAGTTCTAAGGCTGTTCTTTCCCAATAATTAAGTTGGTTTCTAAGAGAGGGAGTATCCATGTATAAATCATTGATAAGAATCACCTCGCAATCACTTCTACAATGTATTCAAAGTAGGGATAATTGGGAGGGTGTCCTAGTGAAATTGGGCATTTAATCAATAGTCCATAATAATTATGAGGATACTTCGTGTGTGTAGATTTTGTGCAGCTTTTGAAGATGTATAAGTTATGAGGATGAATGTGGAGATCTTGAACTACTCGCCTAAAAAGATAAAATTTCTCCTGAAAAGTCGCTATTTTCTTCAATTTTCGTGTATAGTTATCTGAGTAATTATGTATGGAAAAGAGCTGAATGGATTGCAATCTTCAAAATTATGGACGAAAGATTTTGTATTATTTATTGGTTCCAACTTCTTTGTTGGCCTAGCGTTTTATACGCTGATGACTACGGTGACACTTTATACGATTCAACAATTTAGTGCTTCTCAAAGTCAAGGTGGTCTTGCTTCAAGTATTTTTATTATCGGGGCCCTGCTCGCACGCTTAGTTGCTGGTAAATTGGTTGAAAAAGTGGGCCGTAAAAAGATGATGTATAACAGCTTATTACTATTCTTTCTTGCGATGCTTTTATATTTCTTCGTTGATAATCTCGCATTATTATTTGTGGTTCGTTTTATCCATGGTGTCGGCTTCGGCTTTGCGAATACCGCAATGACAACGACTGTGATGGATGCTATTCCAACTAATCGGCGTGGAGAAGGAACAGGCTATTATTCGCTGAGCACAACAGCCTCAACCGCAATCGGTCCATTTGTCGGTATTTATTTAATGAATCATGCGGATTTTACTTCGATTTTATACTGCTGTACGTTTTGTGCTGCGGCGGCGATGGGTTTTGCCTTACTTGCAAAGGTGAAGGAAGCAGATTTAACATCGGAAGAACGTAAAAATATTAAACTTGGCTTTAATGTTTCAGATTTTTTTGAGAAGAAAGCCATTCCAATTGCCGTTATTACCGTATTTATGGGCATTGCCTATTCAAGTATTATGTCATTCATTAACTTATACGCATATGAAATTGAATTAGTTGATGCGGCGAGTTATTTCTTTTTAATTTATGCGATTTTCTTATTCGTAACACGTCCATTGGCAGGGAAATTACTTGATCAAAAAGGCGATAACTTCATTATGTATCCATGTATTTTATTGTTCTCTGTCAGCTTGTTTGTAGTGAGCTATGCACATAGTAGTTTCATATTATTACTTGCAAGTGCTTTGCTTGCATTTGGCTTTGGTACGTATATGTCTAGCGCTCAAGCTATTGCAGCGAAAGTTGCTCCGCCGAAAAACATTGGACTTGCGATTTCAACCTTTTATATTGGACTTGATTTTGGAATTGGTATCGGTCCGTTTTTACTAGGCTTCGTTATTCCTTTAGTGGGGTTCCGCACACTATACGCATTATTAGGGATTCTTGTCCTAATTTTACTTGGTGCCTACTTTATGCTTCATGGAAGCAAAGTGAAACAATTATATAGTAACTAAATAAAAAAGAGGTGAATGATGAAGTGATTCACCTCTTTAGTGTGTAGAGAAATTTTATATTTTTAAATGATAATAGTTGATTAAGTTTTTAGTAGCGGGCACCATCGATTTCTAGATGGTGCCCGTCACTTATTTAGAGGTTTAGTTTAAAATTTTTCGATTTGAAATGTGATTTTTTGTTACATGTAATTACCGTGAATAAGTATATGATAAATAATTTATATATGTATGTCGAAATAAGTCTGTATAATTGTTTCAGGATTATAGGGCTTATTAGCGGTGTTTTCGGAATATATATAGAACGATTATAGCTTTAAAACTATTAAATTTTTAAATAAATATGTTATAAAAAGTTACATCGCGTGTTAATAAATGAGTTATAATTATTAAGATGAAATTAATAGAAAAGGAGGGGGAGATTAAGTGAGGTTAACAATAAGTAAAAAATTGATTATTGGGTTTCTTTCTGTTTCTCTTTTCTCCGGAGGAACAATAGGAATTATTTTCTATTACATAAATAAGGCAGATGGTTCTTATGCAAAAATAGAGAATCAACAGATAACGATTTTAAATAATGTAAAGTCTATACAAGTACTATCTTATCAACAGACTAATAGCTTACGAGGGTATCTTCTGACAGGGAATTCTGAGTTTAAGGAAAATCTAAAGAATGAAAATAACGAAATGACTCATTTAATTGATGAAACTAATAAACTGACCATCGAGTCTGAAAGCGAAGTAGACATTATTAAGTTAGGCGAACTTAATCAAGAATTTCAAACGAGATATGAAGAACTATTAAGCATGTTTAAAGAAAATGTTGATCAAGAACAGGCTTCTGACTACTTTGTCAATAAACTGTATCCAATTGGGAATGAGCTATCCTTGCTAACAACGTCACTTGCTGAACGCCAACAGATAATGATGGATGTAGCCAGGGAGGAATATTCTAAAAAAGAAAGACAAATGAAACATATGCTAATCATATTCAGTGTGCTTGCTGTACTGTTAAATATGATTATCGGACTCATAATTTCTAGAAATCTAACAAAAAATCTTTCTAAAATTACAAATGTTATTAAAAAGATGACAGAAAATTCTAGCAATGAAATGGAGATACCTAAGATTGACGTTAATTCCGGAGACGAAGTCGAAGATATCGCGACAGCATTTAATAAAATGACATATTCGATAAAGGAAAAAAGCTGGTTGGAAACAAGCATTGTCGAAATGGCTACGATGTATCAAGGAATTCATGATCTTAAAACGTTAGGTCAACGATTTATGAATAAAATTACTTCCATGATTGATGCAAACTATGGTGTTTTTTATGTTAAGCAAGGAACGGGAGAAGAGAGATTTTACAGTATTGCCTCTTATGCATTTAATGGGCAAAACAGCGGCCAATCTAGTTTCGGATATGGAGAAGGGATTGTAGGACAAGCAGCGCTTGAAAAGCGAACGATTTGTTTAACCGATCTCCCGGAAGACTACATTAAAATCACTTCTGGTGTTGGATCAGCATCACCGGCGAATCTTATGGTGATACCGGTTGAATATGAAGGAGAGATTATAGTTGTTATTGAATTAGCAAAGTTTAAAGAATTCACGTTGATTCAACAAACATTGATAAACCAAGTAGCTAACCAAATTGGGGTTACAGTAAAGAGTGTTAGTGGACGAATGCAGGTTGAAAATCTTTTGAAAGAATCAAAAGATTTAACAGAAGAGTTACAAAGTCAGTCTGAAGAGTTGCAGTTACACCATAATGAACTAGTTTGTATGAACGAAAGGCTTGAGGAACAGGCCAAACAATTGGAGCTTACTTCGAACTATAAGTCAGAATTTCTTGCTAATATGTCTCATGAGTTACGTTCACCGCTGAATAGCTTACTCGTTCTTGCCGATTTGCTTGCTGAAAATACAGAAGGAAATCTTACAGAGCAACAAGTGGTTTTTGCTGATACGATTTATAAATCTGGGAATGATTTGTTACAGCTTATAAATGAAGTATTAGATTTATCGAAAATAGAATCAGGAAAAATAGACATCATTCCTGGTGAAGTCTTATTAAAAAATATATGTTTATTTGCTGAACGTCAATTTTTGCCACTCGCTAAGCAAAAAGGACTTCAGTTATCTATTCAACTGGATGAAAATCTTCCGGAAACAATACAGACGGATCAGTATCGATTACAACAAATTATAAGAAATTTACTGTCAAATGCTATTAAATTTACAGCAGAAGGTGTGGTTACACTGCATGTTCATCAAGTGCATGTTGAAAATATGAATACAACAATAGCTTTTTCAATAAAAGATACCGGTATTGGGATATCGAAGGAGAAACAACAGTTGATATTTCAAGCTTTTCAGCAAGGGGATGGAACGACTAGTCGAAAGTATGGAGGGACTGGATTAGGCCTCTCTATTAGTCAGGATCTTGCTAGTTTGTTAGGCGGTAATATAAAAGTGGAGAGTGATTTAGGGAAGGGAAGTATTTTTACATTATATTTACCGATAGATGAAACGAGTAATATAAAAGAAGCGGCATCGGCTATTGAGGTTATAGATGGAAACGAACGGGGGACTATAGCTTTAGACCAGGAGGATATTCTATTTATAGGAAAGAAAATCCTTGTTATTGATGATGATATGAGAAACATATTTGCTATCACATCTGCACTAGAAAATAAGCAAATGGAAATAGTCTTTGCTCAGAATGGTAAGGATGGAATGAGTATCTTAAAGGAGAATTCTGATGTGGATTTAATTCTTATGGATATTATGATGCCTGAAATGGATGGATATGAAACGATATATGCAATTCGGGAAATGTCGGAGTACAGGAAGTTGCCAATTATTGCATTAACGGCAAAAGCTATGGCGCATGATAAAGAAAAATGTATAGAAGTGGGTGCATCTGATTACATAAGTAAACCTGTTTATATAGATCAGCTTCTATCCTTAATGCGAGTGTGGCTATATAAATAGTTGAATTTGTTTTACATACCATTTCGATAGAAAAGTCAGTTTTTAAACTTAATAGACAATGCACAGGGGGAGCCGTTTTAAATGAACAACTATATCGACATATGGAGGAAAGATGAAAAGAAAGTAAACATATTATTAGTAGACGACCGTCCTGAAAATTTATTGGCACTTGAGAGTATACTTACCTCATCAGACTATCATTTAATTAGTGTCAATTCAGGGGAAGAGGCATTGAAGCGTGTGTTAATAGAAGATATTGCTGTTATTTTGCTTGATGTACAAATGCCGGGGTTAGATGGGTTTGAGACAGCGAAATTGATAAAATCTCGTGAAAAATCAAAACATATTCCGCTTATCTTTCTAACTGCTATTAGTCAGGCTATAGAGTATGTTAAAGAGGGTTATCATGCAGGAGCGATTGATTATATATTTAAACCATTTCACCCAGAAACATTGAAGATGAAAGTGGAAGCTTTCGTAAAAATCTATCAATATCAAGAACAGATAAAATTTCAAAATGAAGCGTTGAAAGTGATTAATGAAACATTGCTAGATACTCTTGTTACATTTGATAAAGCAGGACGGATTGTAACGATTAACCCTGCTATCACAAAGATGTTTGGGTATACAGAAGAAGAATTGAGTGGAGAGCCGATTGATTTGCTTGTTCCCAGTATAACTAGTTATTATTCAGACCCCCATAAACTAGGTAGGATTATTGAAACGTTTGCTGTTTGTAAGAATACAACTGTTTTTCCAGCTGACATTCAACTTGGTGAGGCGAAAATTGGAGGGCAGCATGTTTATATTTGTTCGATTCGGGATGTTACGGAACGACATCTACTGGAGGAAGAGAGATTTCGCAAAATATTTGAGTCAACCTCTTGTCTTGTCTCATTGCAAGCGGTAAACGACTGGCATTATATTAATGTAAATAAAACTTGGCTGACAAGCTTTGGTTATAATCACTATGATAAGGTTGTTAATCGATCAGATCTCTCTATAAAATACATCGTTCAATCAAATGATAACGGTGAAACCGTTGTAGAAACAAAGGATTTAATCCATCCTGTTCAAAGCAGCAGAATTAAGTATTTCAATCAATTAGGGGAATTGCGAGATGGGTTATTGTCTACTGAATTTATGGACATTCATGGAGAAGAATGTGTTCTATCTGTTATTACCGATATAACAGATAGAATGTCTGTTGAAAAAGAGATGGCAAGGCTAGATGGATTAAATCTCATCGGTGAAATGGCTTCAGGAATTGTTCATGAGGTGCGTAATCCGATGACAACCATTCGTGGATTTTTACAAATTTCTAAGGATGTACCATCTCCTGAATTTATTGATATCATGCTTGAAGAGCTAGATCGTGCCCATAACATTATTAGTGAATTTTTATCCGTATCAAAAACGAATAACACAAAACGAATTTCGAAAGATTTGAATGTCATTATCGAAAACTTATTTCCTCTTATTCAGGCAAAAGCTATGTATTCTAATCATCAAGTTTGTCTGGATTTAAACGATTGTTTTGAGCTGAAAATTAATGAAAGGGAAATTCGGCAATTGATTTTAAACCTTTCTCTAAATGGGCTTGATGCAATGTCTTCTGGAGGGACACTAACAATAAAAACATATCAGCAAGATAATGAAGTAGTTTTAGCGATACAAGATGAAGGAAAGGGAATTAAGCAAGAAATCATTAATAAAATTGATAAACCTTTTTTTAGTACAAAGGAAAATGGCACGGGATTAGGTTTATCTATCTGCCAAAAAATAGTGTCTAAGCATGATGCTATCATGGATATAAAAACAAGTAATGAAGGTACAATATTTTTTGTTCATTTTCCTATTTAACTCAAAAAGCCTTCAGATTATCTGAGGGTTTTTATACATTCATGAATATTTATGGACATGAGATACGAGAAACTGGAGCGGCATCGGCGGTAAAATTTGAAGGTGATTCGGAAGTGATAAAAAAGGAATGAACCTTTTTGTCTTCTTGTTTGTATAGTTAGAAAAGAGGATAGATTGGGGATGTTACAAATGGATACAGGTTGGATTGTTTCTCTTATCGTTGCAGGTGTTTTACTGGTTTTAATTTTAGCGATTGCGATTCCAATGGATCGTAAGCATATTGTCCGTGAAAAAGGCAAAATCAATTATAAGAAAACAAAGGTATACTTAAGGTGGAACGTATTTGATACACTTACGCTTATTTTAGCTATATACTCCATTATTTGTGTTCAAATCCTTAATTTTTTAGTCTCTAGCGGTGAAACAGTTGAAAATGTTTTTGTACAATTTTTTACAAACCAAGCACAAGTATGGACCCTTGTATCTATTCTTTACTTAATTTCTAGGGTATCGATGACGTTAAAATCTATCAAGGAACGCTGGGGCGATGATATTGAATGAGCGTGAGGATCAATTGATGATTGCTTATCAAAATGGAGATGAAGAAGCGTTAGAAGGCATTTACACTTTATTAAAAACGTCTCTTTATTCGTTTATTTTCCGTTATACAAGGGATGAGCAATTAAGCATTGATATTGTTCAAGATACATTTGTCAAACTTCAGCGTTACAAGCACAAGTATAATCCGAGGAATGGGAAACTAAAATCCTATCTCTTTCAAATTGCATATCGATTGATGATAACAAAATTAAACCGCCGCAAGAAATGGAGAAGCCTGTTACCCTTTCTTAGTCCGATACAGTCCGAAGAACTCCATCATTCAGACAGAATAACTATTCGAGAGGCTATTGCGAAGCTCCCTGAAATCCAGCGTGCTGTGGTATTACTGTTTTATTATCACGATATGCCACAAGAGGAAATAGCCAAAGTCCTTGGAATTCCGAAAGGGACGGTTAAATCCAGATTGCACATAGCAATCAAAAGATTAAAAGAAGAATTGGGGGGAGACGAATATGAGTCAGGATCCCTTTAATAAGGATCATCATCTGTGTAAAAAGTTGGATGAATATCACGTAGATATACCAGATTTCCCAATGAAGGCGAGTAGGTGGGAGCGATTCGTCAATTTTCTAGCTTCCCCTGCAAAAGACCCGCTGGATTCATTAATTTCAACGGCGGATGGGGTAATGCTGTTAAAAATTGCTCCAATAATAGGAACTGTTGCGTGGGTATTCATACAAGCTTTCATTTTTTTATAAGCGATAACATTAGGAAAAGGTGGATTTACAACGTTAAAGAAATTCCAATATTAAAAAGCCTCATTTCTCGATGTTAATGCTGAGAAATAGGGCTTTTTCTTTATTTGGCAATTTAGTTGGATTTAAAAAATTATTTTTCTAATCCAGCTTTTCTCACCACTACTTCATTTTCAAGCATATCCCACATGCCTTCATCTTCCATTCCTAATCTCCAAAGTGCTAAGCCTCTTATTCCAAGACGGTCTGCAAGTTCAGCCTTCGCTTTTATACTTGCTCGATTTTCAAACCATACCTCGTGATTGACCCCTTGTTCATCTGTATAGGCAAACATTGGGGTTTTCGTTTCTTCATCAAATATGATTTCTTTATTATATTGTCTAGCTAGAGTCATTGCTCGATCAAATGATGCATAAGCCGCGCGACCTGTTTGGAGATTAAAATCAAAACCAAATACTGAAACAGCAGCAACGATTTTTTCTTTAGGCATCACTGTAATAGCATAACGTAGCACTTTCTCCATCCGGCCAATTGATACGATTGGACCTGGCCCGCTTCCTGGCCAACCGTGTTCATTATAAAGCATGATGACAAATTGATCAGTTGGTACATGTAATTTTGGGTAATCAAATGGTTTTGCAAAAACACTTGGATCCTCTGGTCCTGTTTTAGATGGTACAGCAGTCGAGAAGAAATATCCTCGTGCATCAAAAACGCGCCCGATTACTCGATATAACTGGGTTAAACGATCTCGATCCTCTTCCAATACATCCTCAATATCAATATCAACACCGTCTAATCCATATCTTTCGACTAATCTAACTAAATTTTGAGCAAATGCAACCATATTCTGTTCAGAGGAAACCAACTCGTGAATAACCTGCTTTGCCAGTTCAACGCCTTCTGCATATAAAAGGTTATGAACAGTTGCTAACATTTTTACATTATGACGATGACCGATTCGTACAAGATTCCGTACTTCTTCGTCAGTGAAATTCCCAAATTTATCAATCGTTGTTGGGTTGTCTTTGCTAATTCTAAATAAGAATAATCCATTTTGTGAAATATTCCCTGTGTTTGTCACGAATGATTGATAAGAACTAGGCAATGTAGGCCCTTCTGATAATGTATAATATCCTAAAATTTGAATAATAGGATTAGATCCATCATATGCTCTTAAGGTAGAAACAGTCTTAGAAATCCACCCTGGATTACCATTGAATAATACAACTTTATACCAATTTCCTTGGACACCAATAAGAGGTAATCTTGCACCGCGATCCATTTGGGCAATTACTCTAAAATTAGAACCTGGCCGTTGCCGAATGTTCGCACCATCTATATTGACAATCACTTCCGAGTATTCCGGAATCTTAATTTTTTGACCGACAGTTAGATTCATGCCTTCTAAATTATTTAAGACAAGGATACTCTCCACGGTTGTATTATATCTACGAGCAATCTCATATAAGGAGTCACCTGACTTAACGACATATTCAGTTTGTCTCTCATCTATGTCAGATACTTTCAATCTTTGATTAATGTAAATTATATTCGTATCTAGGTTATTCAAGGTTTTTATTTTGCCAACAGTTGTTTCAAAACGTTGTGCAATTGAAGAGAGAGAATCTCCTTCTTGAACAACGTAATAATCCTCATCAATTTCTTCAGGAATAACAAACTGTTGTCCAACATAAATTACGTTGGAACGTAATTGATTTGCTCTTTGCAATTCTTCAATCGAAACGCCAAATTTCGTTGCAATTGTGTACAAGCTGTCACCTGGTTGAACAATATAAATATTCCTTTCAACAGTAACGGGCACCACCAATTGCTGACCAATATAAATAATATTAGAAGTTAGCTGATTTTCGTATTTAATACGTTCAGCATTTGTTTCAAATTTTTGAGAAATCGTATCCAACGAATCTCCAGGCTGTACAATATAATTAATCTGCCGATAATACATACATATATCATCTCCCTCACCAACGCATCTATATTTATATATGCGCTGGCCCGGAATTATTGACAGTTATTTTTAGGAACAATCATTATATGCTGGGTCATATAGATGTAGTCCTAATAAATTAAAAAGACTCTTGTATATAAGTAAAGGTCAATCGATTAGCCATTCTTTATCATCTCTTGAACCATCGCATTAATGGTTTTTGTGGAATCTTTATCTATGGCATGTTGGACATAACCATATTTAATTTGAAATAAATTTTTTATTTAGGAAGTTGTTCAAGTAAGGAGCAGCTTCTTTTGCATGTTTAGGGGGGGATTTTACCCTTTCTGTAGATGTAAATTGAGAAAGGCGTTGATTGTATGCCATCCAAAATTGTAGAGTCTTCATTGGTATACTCTTTTCGTTATTTTGAAGTTTAAACGGGTTGTGATTTTTTACTATATAAGTAGTGTTATTTAACTATAAAAACGCAAAGGATTCAAATTATTGAAGAGTTTCGTTTTCAGTGGGAAACGAGGACACAAACTGCTCATCACTATTTTTTTACGAACAAATATGAAACTAAACATAAATTAGAGAACAAGACTATATACTTACATTGTTCTAAAAATCGATAATGGAAAATTAGGAGGAATGGCATGAAAAGGTTTGTTTCAGTGTTCTTGATTATTACGTTTTTATTAGTATCAGGAATTGCTTCAGCGCATGGTGTACACCAAGAACAAGTAGAAGAAAAGCTTTTGGTACAAGTTAATGGTGTAGAAGTTAAATCAGATTTGAATCATGTGTATAAATCTAAGGCTTATGTTTCTGTTCGTGCATTTGCAGATTTGTTTGAAAAAACATTTAAATTAGCTTCGAATAAAAAGTCAGTTACTTTTAACAATAAGAAAATTAGTAAAATTAGATTGGTAAAAGGTGAACCGACCGCATTGATTAATGACTTAGGTGCTGCAGTTGGTGCGCAAAAGATTAGCTGGGATGCGAAAAAACAAGAGGCTTACGTTTTAGTCTTGCCAAAAGGTACTATTCAGTTAGACCCTCATGTAGTACCAGCGATGGGAGAACACTGGGCAAATCCTAAGGATATGCCAAATGGTCCTATTTATGGCGTATATAAGGGGAAACTTATTTTCCTAGAGTATATGATTGCACAAGATGACTTCATTAATGGTAAAAATCATACTAATCTTGGGGGTATGAAAGGATTACCTTCTCCATCCGTTGTTCAGACTGATATTGAATTCCAACCTCACGGTCACCCGGGATTTGACACAGCGCATTTTGATATACATTCTTACTTCATCTCTGATGAGGAGCAACACAAAATTGGCACTACTTTTTTTGAATTGAAGGATGATAAAGGAAAGAAAATAGGATTCGCCGCATTCAGTCAACTAGGTGATCAGATTATGCTTAAAGTGAGTGCTTCGGGTCTTGCTCCTGGTAAGCATGGCTTACACATTCATGAAAATGCAATTGTGAACAATGATTTTCAAACAGCGGGTAGTCATTTTAATCCTTCAGGTAAGCAGCACGGTGAACATAACCCTGATGGAACCCATCTTGGTGATCTGCCTAACCTAGTTGTAGATGAAAACGGAAAAGTGGATCAAACGATATTCCTTAACGGTTTATCCCTTGAAAAAGGAAAGAGCAATAGTGTATTAGGGAAATCACTAATTATTCATGCCAAGGAAGATGATGGTGTAACGGATCCCTCTGGTAATTCTGGAGATAGGGTTGCCGGTGGAAATATACCGAAATAAAAGATGAGAAGAAGTTGTTCCTTTGCAATCTGAAAAAAGAAGAAGTACATTTGGGATGCTTGCTTAATTTTTTACATGGTTTATAACGAATAGTCGGCTTAGATTAAGTTGTGCAGATTTTTTGCAAGTTATGACGGTAAGTGTGCACATAATAAAAGACCAAAACCCTTGATATATAAGAGTTTTAGTCTTTGAAAAAGGATGGAGCATAGGGGGATCGAACCCCTGACCGCTACGCTGCCAGCGTAGCGCAATACGTTCAGTCTCCGATAAGTCAATCAATCGGAAAGTCAACGGAAAGTGAGTCAGGTCAATGCTTCACACGCTTCCTATATTCCGTTCAATTACGATGTTAGTCCCTATTTTACGTAGTCGCTGCGGGTGACTTTACGGTAGTTTAGTATGTCCACATATTAACGCCTCTTTTATTGGCAGCGAGTGGAGTGCCTGATCCGAGCCCTGCCAAAAAAAGTAGACCCTAATCGGATTATCGTTCCAAATGCCAGATAGTTGATAGAGAAGTTAGGTTAATAAATTCTCCCTTTGATAACCTAGAACTTTTCGCACTGTTTACTTTATTGGAATAGGTGAAAAAATATAAAGTTATTGATATACTAAAATGGAATTTAGCGGAATGGTAGGGTTTGTTATGAACAAATTTTTGGCGGGGTTCGTACTATGTCTTGCGATATTTTTCGGTGTATCGCATAGTGATAATGCACAAGCAGCAACGTATACGCTAAAAGTAAAATCAACAGCAAGTGTATTAAATGTACGCGAAAAACCATCAACAAAATCAAAAGTCGTAGGTAAATTAAAGAAAAATCAAACTGTGGCTATGCGTTACGTTGACTATGGTAAAGGTTTTTATGAAGTGATATATAAGGGCAAAAAAGCCTATGTCTCAATGGATTATGCAGTGGAAGTAAAACCGAATGAACGCTGGATAGGTAGCTATTTTAATCAGGGTTATTCAGGAACTGCTGTAAGTACGGAATTATATGTGTACAAAAAAACATCCAACTATATTTACTTTGTATCAAGAACAGGCTATCGTTACAATC
>Ga0182739_1002507_pt1 | contig 17096 bp, 11 predicted proteins | sample eDN5th30CBELigBY_FD_128873 | JGI IMG/M metagenome (GOLD analysis project Ga0182739, IMG submission 128873) | Enriched backyard soil microbial communities from Emeryville, California, USA - eDNA 5th pass 30_C BE-Lig BY (version 2) (version 2) | ecosystem: Environmental > Terrestrial > Soil >... | reverse complement strand
AGCCCTGACAGGGCCCTAGACCAGTTTGGTCTTTGTTCGATCATGCTCGGCTCTGAATCCCTTGTGTTTCACTGGAATTCACGTGAGAGATCATTGGCAACTCCGTTCTAAAGCCATCTTGTCGGAGCTGCCTGGCAATGGCAGCCTGGTACTGCTCCGCAGCCTGGTATTCGGGTCGGTTTCTGGAAAATTCCGCTCCGTTGTCGCTCGCTTCATCTTTTTCGAATCGACTCTGATTCGTTGGCTTCTGCCGGTGCTGATTCCCCGTTGGGAGGCGACCAGTCTCCCCATTTCGATAGATAATGTGCGAATGCCGGGGTTTCGCTTTGACGCTCTTCCAGCCACAGGCGCGTCTGATGAACAAGTTCCTGTTCGCGCTCGAGAGAAATCTGTCCCTGCAGGACGCGGGTCCGGAGAAAAACGAAATAAGTATCCAGCACATCGCCACGGCAATAATCGTTGATTTCTTTTAACTTGCCTGCGTCGTACAAATCCTGCACCTGTGAGCCGTCCACTCCCGACTTGCCCGGCTTGCCGATCAAATTCGCCAGCAGGTTAAGCCCGCCGGTCATCCGGGTTGCTCCAAAATTGCTGAACAGATCCATCAGATCCAGATGCGACGTTTTGTGATAACGGTTTCGAAGCTGCTCATAAGCAGGAGCTTGTGTGTTAAACCAGTCGGGTAATGGAATTCCATATCGATAGGCCGCCAGTTCCAGGACCGGCAGGTCATAACCACGACCGTTAAAGGTAATCAACGTCGGCCGCCCGTAATGTCGCCACCCCTGCCAGAACCCCTGGGTGATGACATGCGGGCGATAGAACGGATCATCCAGAACCGCGACATCCATCAACTCAAATTCCGAACTCACTTTCACGACGGCGACCGAGACCGGCAGCACGAACGTATAGGGCAGCACGTCCCGTCCCGTCTGCTCCAGCAGTTCATCTCGAAATCGACGCAAAGCGGCTGTCGCATCGAGATCGGACGAAGGATATTTCACTCGCGAAATGAGTGCGCCGTCCCCCACGGTCTCGACGTCAAAAATCAGATAAGCCACTTTCGAAGTGGGAGGCATGTCGACTCCTGGCGATAAATAATGACTGACGATCACCCCGGTCGGTGCAGGGCTCTGGGCTTTTCAAACTGGCTGAAAGCCCAGCCAATGAATGATCACCCAATGGATCAGGATTCCGGATCACGGCCAACAGGATTAAGAGATTGGACAGCGTACGCTGCGGAATGTGAACCGAAAAACAATCGAATTTGTGCGTAAAACCGGGATGAATCAAAGGAATCATCGGCGAGTGGAGTGGCCACGCCGCCCTGGCCGGTGCCTGGAAAATTGCCGCGGGAGAGAGGAGCACGGAAAAATCAATCGATCCGGGGGGATTTACGAGAATTGGAAAATCCGGATCTCCCTACTGGAAGGATGCCCCGTTGCGAGGAAATGCCATAACCGGTTTTATGAAAATGCCTTAACAAAACTTCGATTGACATAAGGTGGGAAAATTTCCACATATCGGCCGAAACAAGCCCGATCCTCAATTGTGAAATCCATAAAGGAGGTGCTTGGATTCGTGCAGGAAGACCGATACCATAAAGCCTCAAGACGGATTGGTTCGCGAGAGAACTGCCTGCAGGCTTTTAACGGACTTCTCACAAAAAGTTTCCCTGTTTTTCATCAGGGAAGGGCTGTCGGAGCGGCAGATGTGAAGAAGTGTGTCTGACAGTCAGTTTGATCAGGATTCACGGAAAGCCGTTGTGATCCAGCCCCTCAATGGAATTGGCGTCGCGAACCCGAGTTGGCAGCCGCTTCATGGATCAGGAACGATCTGCCCAAGATTTCTGGACTCTTTGGATGGCGACTCTTACTGAAATTCGACGTGGATTTGCTCACTCACCTGATTGCCAGTTGGTGAGTGTGGACGTTTACATCGAGCGTCTGACGGGACATCAATCTCTCATCCGGTCCGACGAGCCGAGCGCCAACCTGGCGGGGCTGCTGGATGAAACGACCGGTCAGAGAATTCTGGTTCCCATTGAAGATCTGGCCCGTTGCCGCAGTCAGATCGCATCGCACGTCAACTGAAGCACGTTGCTCCGCTCTGTGTCCGTGCAGTCCGCGTTCCGGCCGACGACGCTGTTCGTCATGTGACAAGGCACGGATCATCCGATAGGAATCTGCTTGAAGCGAAGAGGCAACGCGGAAAGCTGGACGAGAACGACGCCATCAGCGCCTGCTTCCGGTGCGACATCAGCATTCGTGGTTCGGGGGCCAGACTGCTTCGTCGCGCTTCTGTCACGCTGGAGGCACTGGCCCATTTGAGGCAAGTGGTGACGTTCCCGAGGCTCCTGCAGGGTGCCGGCGTGTTTCATTGCCGTATGCTGTTTGCGGCAGGGGAGGTTTTCCGGAAACATGCCTGCGCGAATCTTTTACCGGACACGTAAGACTGATGTAACTGGCGTTCTCCGGTGGGAATGCGGAAAATCTGCGGAAATCGGTCTATTCACCGGGAGGAAGACGTGTTCTAATAACTTGTGCTCAGGAGTTGAACTCACGTTGGAACGCAGAATCGGAAGACCTCAGCTTCTTTCGTTCTTCGAGTTCAGTTGAAGGACTCAGCAGTCAATGTCGCTTTGGCTGTCTCCACGGCCGAGCAGAACCGTCTTGATCTCAACGGGTCTCCGTCTGCCATCAACAGTCACATTCCGGCTTCGGCATTCAAGCATGTTGCCCGGAAGATGGCTGTCCTGGTTCAGGACAGTAGCGGATGAGGTGAAGTTTCGGCTCCAAGAAGTTGTATTCCACTTGGTTCCCGCGGTCTGGGATGCGATGAAAAAACATCGCTCGCCGTGTGGCGGAATGTAGGCCGGGCGGAAAACTGCTCGGTTCAGGGCCACTGAAGTCGTGCCTGGAGGCACTCGTTGACGGCAGGAGCGCCGTTCGAAAATGGACGATTCACGCTGACGAAACCCACCGGGGTGATTGTCGGCAGATCGTTGCCTGATGCGAGGAATTTCTGCAGATGAGACCCGTAGCATGGACGGGCCGGCCTGTCTGTTTTCCTCAACCTTCCTGAATTTGTGATCCCCGCCTGAAACGGCCCGGACCAGCCCCGCAGACTCATTCACGAGCAAATACAACCCCCTGCAACCAGAAATCATCAAAGGAACATTCTGGCCCGCAAGGGATGATTCACTTTAAGGGTAATAATGGCAATGCAACAGACCGTCAAATTCGTGCGACTTCTTCCCGGCATGGAAGTTCCGCGGTACGCCCATGTTCCCGGTTCGGGAACGCCGCATCCTTATCGTGATCCGCGCGGACATAGCTACAGCAAGCGCCCGCAGACTCCGAAAGGGCTCAAGGAAAGTCAATGGGCCGAGAATCGCAGCTATCTGATGGCGCTGGATTACTTCAATCTCGGTTTTTACTGGGAAGCCCATGACGAATGGGAACGGCTGCTTCGCGCGACCGGAGCGGATACGCTGTGTGGACTGTTCCTGAAAGGGCTGGTCAAAATGGCGGCTGCGGGAATCAAGGTGCGGGAAGAAAGCATCCATGGAGTTCGCCGCCATGCTGCTTCCGCAGGCGAAGTCTTTGCCGACGTGGCTGCCGAGTCTGATCAGGACCGCTTCTGTGGCCTGAGTTTCACGCTGCTCCAGTTCGCAGCGGACAGGGCTGCCCAGTTGGCCTACCCCACCGATCTGGAACCCGGTCGCCCGTTACGGGTCTTTCCCTTTCTCCTGATGCCGGACCCGGTGCCGCTGGTTTAGCAGTCTGCCGAAAAAGAGCACTCCCAGCCAGACAGAGAGCGACCCGGCCCACCTTTTTCCAATGAACCAGAAGCCTCTGGTGGGGCAAGCCTTTGTGTCTGTGCATTTTCCACAGACTGATGCAGGGGGGATTTCCATCGGATGATGCGCGTCCCGCCGCGCGGTGAATCGTGAATCATCCGTTGCATGTCCGCTGCGCAGGCTCCGGTCAAAGCGGCTCGAGCTCGAACATTTTCCAGGTTGGTCTTCAGTGTTCCGTATCAGTGTTCCGTATCTGGCTGACTCAACCTGATCAGGTTGACAAGGCACTTGTGGTCCATCGAGGGCTTGGCATTGCTGGATCGTGAAGAGTTCATCGAACAGGCATACTTTTTTCGCACGCTGCGGGAGCGGGTCGAAAACGGAACGCCCGTTCAGGAAATTCTTGCTTCGGTCCGGGAAGAAATCCTGGCCACGACCAAGTTGCCGATGGCGGTCGACTTTCTGATGGGCGAGCTGCAACTGAAAGGGCGGCTCGGCGATGGAATGGGACGATTGCCGCACTACTTCACTTCCTTTCAGTCCTTCATCATCAAGCGGGCTGAAGATGATCGAGCCCGGCTCGATTTCCAGATCGCACTCCATATTCTGGAACGGGAAGCCGAATTTCGTGGCAGCGACAGCATGCAGCCTGCTGCACTGTTCATCTATCAGTTTGAATGCCTGGCCCGGAACCGTCTGGGTTATGACATCGGCATGTCAGCAATTGCGGATGATCCGGCCTATTCAGAAGGATGGCGGACATGGATTCGGCGAATCCGGTTTGAACTGGGAACCGTCGACTTTGCTTCGCTGGTCTTTCAGCAATCCCAATTGAATCTGGAAGAGATCCGACGACAACGACGCGATCCCGACTATGGTGCGGACATTCCGATCCTGTTCAACATGCAGGCGGGACGAATCGCCCGGGCCAATCGCGGAAAAGATCCGCTTTACCTGTTTGCAGCCCTGCAACGTCAACTGGCCTATCCAGTCGTTCCCCGCCCGAAAGCGACTTCCGCTGGCTATGCGTTTCCCCCGCAGGTGGAACTTCGGTTTCAGCGTCTGGAAGCCCGCATGACTCTTTTGGAGCAGGAACAGAAAGGGGGACTGGACCTGACGAAATTCTACCAGTCCGGAGAAACTCCGCCGACTGCCTCTTCCAGCGAAGAGACCTGATTGAAATCATTGGTTGCCCCCGCAGCAACGCCTCTTCTCGCAGCACGCAAAGCAATCCGCCGCGTCATGGACACGGCGGATTGAAGAGATTGTGGATGATCCATCGTCATCCTGCTGATGGAGAAGCCGACGGCCAGCGTCTCAGTCTTTCTTTTCGATGGCGTCAGCTTTCTGCTCCGCAGCTTTTTCGATGGCTTTGGCAGCTTCGTTGCCTTCTTTCTTCACGGCCTTTTCCTTTTCGCTGCCAGCTTTTTCAATCGCGTCGGCAGTCTTCTCCGCCGATTCCGTCTTGGCTGCGCCGGTGATTGTCTTTCCCGAGGCATTACGGACGCTGTCCGCATCATGTTTCGCAGCATTCCCGATGTTTTCCGCAGCTTCGTCGGTGCGGTTCCGGACTTCATCCGCTTCCTTCTTGGCTTCCTCGCGAACTCCATCCGCCTGCCGTTCGGCAGGGGTTCGTTCACAACCAGAAAATGCCAGGACAGGCAATCCCAGGCAGGCAGCGACCAGCGTCAATTTCAGAGTTTTCATTGTTGTATCCCTTTCACGGTCTCCAGGAAGAGCATTTTGACTGATGGCTTCGGCTTTGCGGATCACAGAACAGGAATTGCCAGTTTCCTTTCCTCCAACATCCGCCTCTAAAAGAGCAAACTGCTCTGAATCTTTGCCCTACCAGACCTCATCCGCATCATTCTGGAGAAATCCTCACCGGCTGGATGTCGGCGGCACTTCATCTTCGATGAGAGCAAATCGCTCTTTCCTGCCGCGTCTGCGGGAAGAGATCCCCCGGCGATCACGAGCTTGGGAGCCGACCGGCAAAACAGAATCCCGTGCCATGCTCTGTCAAGATTTGAAGAGGGAGACGTCGCCGCGAAACGCACTCTTCATGGGAGTGGGTGGATGACGCCCCGATCCTCAGAATTGACAGACACACAATTCTCTCCTGCTGGATGGCCGTGGTTCACAGGCGTATTTCAGTTCAGGCGAATGTCGTACCAGTTCGACTGATGCGGTCGACAATTGCAAAAAAGAGAGAGTCCCGGCACGGCGGATTTGTCCCTGCCGCGTCCTGTGAGAGTCATGTTTCTCCAAAAACTCTTGCAATTTGAGAGAATTTTGACTGTTTGCAATACCGAACCTGTCCGCTGACGAGATGGTCAATTTTCAACCACAATGTTTGCTGAACAGCCATGATTCTCTACGAAGTCGGCGGAACGGGAGTCAATTTCATTTGGTCTTCAAACCATCAATTTCCCGTTTTTTCGATGGCAGGTGCATCAACAGATATTAAAATGAAATCCCCTCACGGGGGTTCACTTCAACGACAGTTCGTCAGTTTGTCATCCGAATCATCAAGTGCCGCGAACAACGCCTCAGACACAGAACCCCCTGTCCACGAGTGGATCAGGGTCCGTTTTGCGAGAGATTCAAAGCATGTCCTGATCGCGAGTCGTTCGCGGACAACGCCCCAATGCGATCCTTTGCGTTAGAAACGCATTCGGATCCCTCGATCACATCCGTCAGCGGGCTGAAGCCCAGGAGCAAGCCATGTCCATCAAACCATTCGATCCCGATGATCGACCACTCAATCTGGAGCAGGAACAATTCGTTCAGGCGGGACGTCTGCCGACATGCCAGCCGGAGCCGTCGGGCGAGGCAAAGGCGGAAATCGACTTCCAGGCTGCGCAGCCCTGCTGTTGTCAGGATCACCGGGAATTACATCAAGCGAACTTTCATCCCTGGATGCAATAGTGCCTCCCTGAAAATGGTCTTCGGGATTCCGCCGGGGAGTGAGGGCGTCCGGAATAGGCAACACCCCGGGGTCGTCCGGGAATGATTCGGCGGTTCCGGCTGATCGGGACATGATATTCGCCGGCCACGAACAGCCTATGATGTCCATTCCCACTGAACCTCCCGAACTTCCAGGGACAATCCGAACACATCTTGCGAATTCAGCATGAAATTCCGTAGCATTCGCCACTTTGACCGTTCCCCATGAGATCGGGAAAAGAGGTCTTCAGCCTGTTCGAATGCTGATCGGAGTAACGGGCTCCCGGATCATGAGAACGGAATCAAAACGTGCCGGGTGTACTGCACCGATTTCAAGGAAGAAGTTCGGCGCCCCAGAATGATCCGCAGTCTGACGCGGAATATGACCTGCATCTTGGCAGCGGTCCTGCTGCTCGCGCTGATGGTTTGCGCCCTGGAAGTTTCCTTGCGAAGCTGGCGTTTGCAATCCCGATTGCATTCCGGCCGGCGGATTCGCCCGTTGGAAGAACTGATCACCCCTCATGAAACTTCGTGGATCGACGTTCGCCCGCTCATCGACCTGAAGCGTGAGTTCAAGCAGGGCCCCTCGATCCACATTCAGACCAACGAACATGGCATTCGAGGGCCGTCCATCACACTTCCCAAGCCGCGCGGGGTCTATCGCATTCTCTGCGTGGGAGGTGACAACGTCTTTGGCGCGTCATTGAATGTGAAGGAGACGGTACCGGATCGCTTACAGCGGGTTCTCAATCAGCAGGCAGGCATGCCGGTCGAAGTCCTGAATGCCGGATGCCCCCGGGCGGGCCCGTTGATCAATCTGCTGCGTTATCGCTCCCATCTGTCGGTACTTCAGCCAGATCTGGTGATCTTCTGTCTGAGTGAAGAAGACCTGGGATTTGACCGGGAAGTCCGAGGGGCTTTGCATCTGGATCAGACCAGAAATCCGGCTTATGCTTCTCATCCGGGACTGAGAGGACAAGGCTCTGCGTTCATGGATCGGCTGTGTGAGGAATTCATCACGGTCGACTGGCTGCTGAGTTGGGCTGGCAATGTGGTGGGCGTTCGGCCTCAATCCGCCACGGCGAACATTGCTCCGGTGCGGGGAAGTATTCAGCGGGATCTGGCTGCCATGGTTCCTCTTTCCAGTCTGGTCTCCGGGAATTTCGGCCATCTGCTGATTTCCGTCTCTCCCAGCGCCTGGGGAGTGGACCGGGCTCGAAATTCGATTGATAAAAGCCAGTCTTCCTTTGCGCAGGACATTCGGAAATTCCTTCAGAAAGTTCGACTGTCACAGCAGGTCGATGTGCATGACGGACTGACCGCCTTCCTGACAAGCCCCGATGCCCATCTGGCGTTTTCTCTCGAGACAGGGGCGTTGACCGCAGCCGGAAATGATCTCTATGCACAACAACTCGCCGAGTATCTCCTGCAGACGATTCCCGGCCTGCGCGGAACCGCTGCTAGCGGGGCCGCTGCCAGCGGGGCCACTGGTGTTTCAGAAGTCCCCGTGAATTCGCCATCCGTACAGACGATCTCGGGAGAACGAATCCGGGAACGACTCGAACGTCCCCGCCCTCTTCCTGGGTGGAATCCTCCCGACAGGAGCCCTGCCATCCTGACTCGGTAGAGGCGTGCAGAGCGCCCGGAGAGATGGGGGATGAGAGATGGGAGCGACGGAAGTTCCCTGATGAATGCAGCAATCCGGAAGTGCGTCATGACAGATCACAACATTGATGATGAGAGCAACATCGGGGCTTCTGGAATGGGGGAATTCCCCTTTCAGGTCGTCGTCCGGCAGGCTTCCGCCACGATGGCCCCCGTATCAGCAGAGACCACTTCGAACGCGGATGACGATGCGATCTCGCTGGAAGAGATTGAAGCGGCTTATCTCCTCGCCCTGGAATCCGCGGACCTGGCGGAATCACAGGCATTGCTGGAACTGGGACATTCCACAGAACCCGTATTCACTGACAGCGCACCCGTATACACCGCACCCGAATACTCCGAGCCCTTGCCCACGCCCTCGCCTGTGGCTTCCGTTGAACCTGCGGGGGCAGAGGAAGCTTCGAGACCGGCGGCCACCGCAACAAGCAGCCAGCCCGCCTGGCCGGCCGATTCTTCCGTGGATACGGACCTGCCGGTCACCAGTGCTGAGCAGGTTGTGGAAGCCTTGCTTTTTGTCGGAGGGGCTCCGCTGCCGGTCAAGAAATTTCTGGATGTGCTGGGAGGAGCTCATTCTTCGGAGCAGGTGGAAACGATGCTGGAGGCATTGAATCTCCGGTATCTGGCTCAACAGCGCCCTTACGAAATCCGGCTGGTGGAAGGGGGATACCAGCTTCAATTGCGATCGGAGTTCGAAGGGATTCGCGCACGGGCGTACGGGCATGGACCCAAAGAGGTCAAACTGGCACAGGACGCACTGGAGGTGCTGGCGTTGATTGCCTATCAGCAGCCGATTGATCGGGAAACCCTCAACGATTCCGAAAAACAGAACCTTCCCGGACTGCTCCGTCAATTACTCCGGCGAGAACTGATCTCCGTTGATCGCTCGGACCCGGAACACGGAGAACGCTACCGGACGACTCCCCGTTTTCTGGAATTGTTTGGACTCAAGACGCTGGAAGATCTTCCGCAGGCAGGCACGTTCCAGTTCAAATGAGGACGGAATGGCTGGCGGTTCTGATCTGATCTTGCCCGGGGAATTGCTCTCGCCAGGCCGTCTCACCTGATCGGACATGACTGGATGACGATCCCGGTTTCCACTGGACGCCCTGCCGGAATGGCTGGGGCTGCGACTGCTCCCGCGAGGGGTGTTCAGATCGCTCTTGTTCAAAATTCCGGGAATTCCCTAAACTTCCGACGCTCTCGTGAGCGGATTTTGCACGGATGTCCTCTCGAAATCAAATTTCACTTCGATTTTGTGAGTGGATTCGCCCAGATGGGTGCAGCCCCAGGAAGGGATCTGCACAGGGGCAGGACGTGATGAGATCCGGTTCCTCTCTGTGACGAACGTCTGGACTGTGACGGACGTCTGGAATCCTTTCGAGATGCGAGAGTTTTGGGCAATGTGAATCACATTGGCTGCGGCTGGAACAAACCGGCTGCGCCGGGAGGCATGGATGCTGATCACCTGGTTTCAGACACTGACTCAGACTCCCCGCTTTTTTCGGGGGTGGTCGCTGTTGTTCGGAGTGATTTCCGGTCTGGTCTTTTTATGTGCATCGACCCTGCTCTGGTTGCGGCTGGGGATCACCCATGAAGTGAATGCTGCCATCATGCTGACGGTGGCCCTGGGATGCTGCCTGATGCGAACGGCCCCAGAACGGAAACCGGGTTCGATATTCCGTGTCTGCCTTCTTCTCATGACAGCGGGACTCTGGACGTTGCTGCTGCCATTGGTCCTGCGAGGACTGCTGGGGTGTCTGGGGGCGCTGCCGTTGACCTGGTTTGAAACGCCCGGCGTCAGTTTTATCCTCATTCAAATCCTCACGCTGATCGGTCTGTCTCCGGTGGTTCTGGCGGCCTGTGTGTCCTATGAGAACTCCCGGCAGTGCGATCTGGCCAGCCAGGTGCAATGGCAGGCGGGGCTGGCACTCTCTCTGCTCCTGTTGCCTCCTCTGGTTCTGCCGTTTCTGGGAACCGTCGCGGTGGGATATCTGGGGATTGCCGGGTGCGGAATGGCACTTGTGGCGGGACGAAGACGTGGGACGTTGCTCCCACCCGCGACCGAAGAAGCAGTTGCCTCTTCCCATGCCAGCGATTCACCGATGTCTCCGCTGCTTCCCCTGCTGGCAGCAGGCACGGGGGGATTGCTGGTGGTTTCCCTTTTCATTGCCGGACAATTGATTCCCCGCAATCTGATCGAAGATGGAGCCTTGCTGGCGGGGCTGGCACTTGGTTTTTGTGGAGCATCTCTCATCCGCCGACAGATCTCCGGCCCGGTCGCCAGCGGGACACTCTGCCTGAGACTGGCCCTGTGTGGAGTCGTTCTGGCAGCGGGCTATCCGTTGTGGACACGAATCTGTCTGAATATCAATGCCTGGGCGAGCCAACTCAGTCTGATTGTGGCGGCCCGTTCAGGTCTGCTCGCCGGATTGATGCTGCCCATTGGATTTCTGGCTGGTCGAATTCTGGCTGCACCGGGAACACGCGGGCAGCGTTCGATACTGCCACTGTGTCTGGGAGCAGGATTCGCGTTGACTTCTCACCTCCCCTGGGCGCCCTGGAAAATCTCTGCCGGGCTGACCGGATTCTTTCTGCTGACGGGCATGTGTGTGGTCATCCGAAACTGGAGCGAATCCTGTTCGACGCGCGTTCGACAGGCAGGTTTCGGACTGACAGCAGGGGCAACGATTCTCGGACTGGTGAACATCCGGAACCTCGACCCTGGGAATTCCGAACGCATTCTGTTCAGCGCAGCGGCTCTGCAATCCTTGCGGCAGGGAGTTTCCGCGCGTCAGTTGAACTGGATTGACGACAGCCGGCAGATTGCGGAATTCACCACGCTGACAAACCGTGTCAGCCTGTGGCGACAACGTGGCTCGCAAGTGCTGTTGCGTCAGAATGGAATGATCCTGGGATTGCATTCCACAGACACGGGGCTGGGGCCGCATCACGCCGGTGATCTTCTTCCCGCCCTGCTCCCACTGGCAATGCACCCGGCCCCGGAACATGTGCTGATCATGGGGGTTCATCCTCCCACGCTGCTGACCTGCCACACATGGCCATTGCGGACCGTGCATTGCATCGATGGTGCTGCGGAGTCGCATCGCCTGTTGAACTGGCTGACGTCGACACCGTCGGGAGCACTGCATCTGGACAATGGTCCGGAATTCCATTTCCATCAGGCAGATCCCATCCTGTCTCTGTACGGGCGGCATGCGAAACAGTACGACCTGATTTCCTGCCCGATCACGCACGCGGGATCTTCTTCAACGCTGAATCAACTGACGCGGGAATTCTATCTGCAGGTCTGCTCCCATCTTTCCGAAGACGGCATTTTCTCACAGCGACTGCCGTACTATGACCTTGGCCCGGAAGTCGTTCAGCAGGTGGTCAGCACGCTGTTGAGCGTCTTTGGCGAAGTGCGTGCCGTGGAATCGATCCCGGGAGAACTGATTTTTCTTTGCAGCGTCCGGAAGTTACCGGAGATTGATGACCACTTTGTCGAGCGGCTGAAGTCACCACAGATCCGGACGTTACTCGGACAGGCCGGCTGGGACTGGTCGCTGATTCTGGGGCGAGGCGGTGTCGATCATAAACGCCTGAAAGAATTCTGTGCGGGCAAGGCGCCTGTCAATACGTGCAGTCAGAATACCCTGTCCTTCCGGCTGCCGATGGAGGTGGCCCGTTGGGGTCGGAAAGGGGACGCCACCCGGGCGTCGCTGGCCAAGTATGGCGATGCCATCCGTACTTCGCTTGGAGATTCGTCGAGTGGCAAAGAAGTGGCTGAACGGCTGGAAGACCTGAATCTGGCTCATCAGATTCAACGGGATCATCCGAATGATCCCTGGGCTTATCGTGCCGCATTGAAAGCCCGGCTGCAGAACCGTCCCCGCGCAGCGATTCTGCCGGTCAATCATCAACTGAAACGGGTTCTGGACCCGGAAGACCAGCGGCGGAAAGATTACCTGCTGGCGCTGGGCCCGGCCGCGAAGAACCGTCATCCCTCTCCGGCTGCCATTCAGGAACTGGCGACTTTCGAAGCCCCGTTCGATCCGCTGGTGAGCCTGTTTGTCTACTTCGAAACCGCCAATCTGTTCGAACGCTGCGATCCTCCGGAAACAGTGCAGCAACTGCGGCACCTGCTGCATACGGTCTACTTCTCGTCCGGTTACGATCAGTCCATCCGGAATGTCGCCGATGCCCTGGTGATTCTTTGTGAACATCCGGAAGCAGTGGCTGATGACGCCGCCCGCTGGGATGAAATCAACAGCCTGATGCAAATCATGGCACAGCGCTGGCAAATGCGACTGGGCGACCAGAAGCTCTCCCGGTACGAAGCCACCGACACCGAACGGAGCCTGCAATCCATTGAAGCAGGCATGTCGGTCCTCGAAACGCATTACCGTCTGGCGGGATTGACAGAACAGGAATGGTCCCTGCGAAAGCAGACGCTGGAACAGGCATTGATTCGCCCGCTGCGACAACATCGCAGCACGCAGGCCCGGGAAGTCCGGCTGACGGCTCCTTCGAAAGTCCGTTGAGCTGTTGCCCCGAAGCCTGCTTGTGGGCACATTCCGCACGACTGGTCTACACGACCGATCTCCCGGTGCAGCCCGATGCAGGGGCTTGCTCCGATGGCCTCCCAAAGAAACGTGCGCGGGTGGAGCGGGACCAGCTTTGCTGGAAGTCTGAAAATATTGGAAATCTGAAAACGACATCAGCACTCCACCGCAGCCAAGCGATGAAGTGCTGATCGGTTTGATAACGGTCGAGCACCGGGTCTGTCAGGGAGTTCCGGAGTCGGGGGAACTTTCCATCGGGACCGAGACAGGGACCGGCGGTCTGTCAATCGGAGGGACTGGTTCCAGCAACATGGTATCCGGCGTGCCGGCTGGTGTGGGAGTCATCTCCGGTTGTGCTTCCGGAGCGGTGAAGTAGACGCCTCCCACCGGTGACGGAGATGCAAACGGCGTGGGGATCGTCTCCAGGGCCCTGGAGGCATCGACGGCATGATTTCGAGCATCCGCGTTATGCTTGGCATCGCGGTAGGCTTCCGCATCCCAGGCTCCTTCCGACAGATAAACCGAGTTGTGTGATAACACGGTTCCCTTGCGGAATTCCAGGTCGTTCAGGGACTGATTATATTCGACAAGACTCTGGTAATACGCCACTTCGGCCTCAGCCTGACGCAACTGGGCACGCAGGAGTTCGTCCAGCAGGATCGTTCCTTCCCGGATGTTGGGCTCCAGGTACTTGACGTTTTCCCGGGCGGCGATCATTCGATTCATATTCGTTTCCGCAGCCGCGTAGGACCGGGACAGTTCCTGAAAAGAGACCGCCAACTCGTGCGTGATTTCTTTCTCCTGTTCCGCGAGCACCCGCTGGGCTTTGGCAACGCGCAGCTCGTAGTTGCGGACCTGCGACATGGCGGCCCGGAAGCCGATCGCCCAGTTGAAATTCATACCGACATTCCAGCCAGTCTGATTTCCGTCGGTCATGTTCTGGAAGTAATTTCCATAAGGGGTCGACTGGTTATAACCGAGCAGATCGTCTCCAAACCCGTTTACCTGATAACCACTGACGAAGTTCAACTGCGGCCGGACAAGACTCTTAGCCGCCTCCATCTGCAGTTCCATGCTCTTGATATTCCATTTCTGGGTCCGCAGTTCCACTCGGCGGGTGAGCGCTTCCGTCAGGCTGGTGTACCAGTCCGGAATGAGTTGAGCGGTCACCGGTTCGTCCAGCGGACGGAGCGTCGTCCCATCATTGGCGGGCAAACCGATCAATCGGCGCAAGCGAATTTCCGAAGTGTAAATCCGGGAGCGGGCGTTGATCGACGCGGCATCCGTGGCGAAATACTGGTCGCGGGCCTGAGCGACTTCCGCCCGGGTACGGACTCCCCCCTGCAACTGCAGGTCGGCAATTCGCCAGGTCAGCAATGACGATTCTTTCGCGGTGACTGCCGTATGATAAGTCCGATAGGCCTGGTAAAGATTCCAGTAGGCATCTTCGATATCCCGGACCAGTGAATGCAATGATGTTTCGAACTGGGCAATCGAGATGTCTTCGTTAATACGGGCGATCAGCACCCCCTGGGAAACTCCGGTCAGTCCGCCGAACTGTTGTCCCAGCGGGCCGGCAATCCGGGTGAATTCGCTTCCCGATCCTGCCAGTAATGGCAGGGTGTAATTGATTCCGGTGGCTCCGGTATAGACTGAGGGCAGGAACGCCGCCGGCGAACTCGTCCCCAGGTAGTTGATGTTTTCATAAATACTGATCTGACCGCCGTTGGCCATAGTCTTGGACAACGTGGTATTAAAGTTACCGGTTTCGTTGGTCACTCCGGTGGGGCTGCCCGCCACCACGTAATTAGAGTTTTGTATGGCGTTATTGCGCCCCCAGATCATACTGGAGTTCAACTGGGCATCGAATGCGGAGAGAGCCGCTTCCACGCCGCGGCTGCCGAACAGCACTCCGGACGCCTGAATCGCGGGATCAAACGACGAGGGAGTCATCTGGGGATTACTCAACAGCGAGTTCCCTGATGTCAGAAAAGTTCCCGCTGCGCGGATCACCTGGCTGTTCTGCAAGCCGGTCTGAATCGACTCCGCCAGACTGATTTCACGAATGGGAATCTCGCCCGTTTCCAAAATGGTATGGGGCGGAGCCGATCCGGTGACTTCGCTGGGAAGTGGTTGATCCACGGTTGGAAACGCCACTTCCAGGGCATGGTCGCGATAGAGCTCGCGTTTTTCCTTCCCCAGATATTTGACGTCACTGCGGTCGCGAACGCATCCTGACAACAAAGTTCCCGCAATGACGGAAACTGTCGCCCAGCTTCGCAGACACCTCAAATTGCCCCTGTGCATCGCACATCGCTCCTGGCGGCAAGTTCCCTGTAGCACGTACAGGGACTATCGTCCGCTCAGATGTCAACTGATGAACGATTCCTTTCACCCACAATGTCGATATGTGGCATCCCAAGAATTCTTTTTACCAGGATTATCTCGCCAGCGTCGTTTCCCTCAATTGCGTGGCCCGCAAACTGCATGGCATAACCGGCCAGAAATGCCGCGAGCGCCCACCACCAGGGGCGTTCCTGAATCAGAAAAACGATCGGAAGCACAAACGTCACCGGTAATCCAAAAACATGTAATAGCCGATTGAAAGGATGACGATGACGTTTGGCATAATTTTTCAAAAAGCGAAGGATCATCATTCTGGTCCAAAGAAACAGCCAAAGATCCGGAGATTCACGAGTACATCGTCTATTCTAAAAACCGGGGCAGGTCTTAACTGTCTGTTAAAAAACACAAACTTTCAGCCAGACAGAAATATCCGACCCACTTTTTCCGATGAATCAGGATGGGCTGGTGGCGCGGACGTTTCGATGTGAACCTGGAGCATCTCTCGAAATCGGGGTTCTGATCGATCTGACGCGGAAGCATTTACAGCGGTGCCTGGTCACCGATTATGATCTGCCTGCGGATCGGCAGCAACCGCCGGTCAATCGCATCGGCTGATGCGTGTGAAACAATTCCTGTCAACTGTGGTCGATCAGTTGGCGTCCTCTGATAAATAAACGAGTTGAATTGTGCCCGATTCTTCCTCTTCCGCCCGGACGTCACCCCCTTTGGAGACTGGACGTCGACCGATCGTGGTCGTGGGAGGTGGAATTATCGGAGCAAGTTGTGCCTCCATGCTCCAGGATTCGGGAGCTTCCGTGCTGTTGCTGGACAAGGGGCAATTCGGCCGTGGGAGCTCACACGGAAACTGCGGGTATGTCTCCCCCAGTCACATCCTTCCCCTGTGCCGGCCGGGGGCGATCTCTTCCTCGCTGAAAACCCTGCTTCAGCGGAACTCGCCGTTTCAGCTTCGCTTCCAGTTCAGCCGTGCCTTCTGGTGGTGGATGTGGCAATTCGCCCGCCGATGCAATCAGATTGACATGATTCAGGCCGGGCATGCCCGCCAGGCTCTGCTGGATGAATCGCGAAAGCTCTACGGCCAGTTCATGGAACAGGGCCTGCTGACGGACTGTGAATGGGAGACCAAAGGGTTACTTTTCGTGCATCAGTCCGCATCGCACTTCGAAAAATATGGCCAGACGGATGCACTGCTGCGGGAAGAATTCGGACTGGGAGCCCAGCCTTATCCGGAAAAGGAACTGCTTGATCTGGAACCGGCTCTCAAACCGGGAGTCGCTGCGGGTGCGTGGCTGTACGCCTGTGATGCCCATCTGCGTCCTGACAAATTAATGCAGGCCTGGCGCCGTCGGCTCAGCGAATCGGGTGTCGACGTTCGGGAAAACTGTGAGTTGATCGATATCGAACGCGGAAACGGTGGACTGACAGCCATTCTCACCACATCTGGCCGCATGGAAATCGATCAGGTGGTGTTTGCCACAGGCGCGTGGACCCGGCTGCTGAAAAAACAATTGCGGATTCCGCTGCCGATTGAACCGGGAAAAGGCTATTCGATCACAATGCAGCGGCCGAAAATCTGCCCTCAATATCCGATGATCTTCGAAGATCACCGGGTTGCGGTCACTCCGTTCGCATCCGGATATCGCCTGGGATCGACCATGGAATTCGCTGGATTCGACCGGTCGCTGAAGCCGGCACGATTAAGCCTGCTGACCCAGGCTGCCAAGTTGTATCTGCGCGACCCCCTCACCGAGCCATTT
>Ga0182739_1002506_pt1 | contig 17099 bp, 38 predicted proteins | sample eDN5th30CBELigBY_FD_128873 | JGI IMG/M metagenome (GOLD analysis project Ga0182739, IMG submission 128873) | Enriched backyard soil microbial communities from Emeryville, California, USA - eDNA 5th pass 30_C BE-Lig BY (version 2) (version 2) | ecosystem: Environmental > Terrestrial > Soil >... | reverse complement strand
TCTTGCCGAAATCTTGCCGTAGCTGATGTCCAGAGGCGGCATCTGACCGGAAACAGTATCGGCTAAGTCATTGAAAAATGGCGCGCCCTGCAGGGATCGAACCTGCGACCTACCGCTTAGAAGAAAAAAGGTCAGGCATAATAACCACTGTAACGTCAATCAGTTACGTTTGATCTTGCCAAAACCTGGTCGTGCCGCCGCGTTGTCCACAGCCTCCATCGCCGCCCGCACCCGCTCTTGCCGCACGTGCGCGTAGCGCCGCCGGAGCTTCGGGTCGCTGTGGTGCAGGGCGGCGCTGATCACGTCGCCCAGGCCGGCGTCCTCCAGATCCTGGGCGAAAGTGTGGCGGGTGTCGTGCAGGCGGAAGTCCGGGCGGCCGACCTTGACGCGGGCCGCCTCGATGTCGTCGCGCAGCTCCTGCGGGCTCACCTGGAAGACCCGGCCGACCTCCGGCAGATCCAGCCTGCCGAGCATGGCGGCGATCCTCGGCGTCATCGGCACGGGCGTCGGCCGCCCGCCGGCCCGGCCCTTGCTGACGGCCAGGATCACGCCGCGCTCGAAGTCCAGGTCGGCCGCCGTGAGCCGGAGCAGGGCCCCGCGACGCAGGCCGGTGGCGAATGCGAGCTCGACCAGGGGGCGGGAGCGGGGCGGCAGTGCGTCCAGTAGGGCCTTGCGCACGTCGCGTGGCACGGAGCGGTCACGGGGCTCCGGCTCGGCCAGCTTGAAGCGGCCCCACGGGATCGGCTGGAGCGGGAGGCCCCACAGGTCGGCCGCGCGCCGCCACAGGCGCTGGAGGCAGGACAAGCGGCGGTTGATGGTGGCCTCGGTGACGGGCCGGCCCTTGCGCTCGCTGATGGCGACCCGCCAGCGGCTGACGACCTGGGCGATGGTGTCGCGGCCGATCTGGCTGATTGGCGTGGCGGGGTCGATGGCCTCGTGCCAGGCGCGCAGGTAGCCGCGCTCGCTGGACCAGGACGCGATGTGCTGTCCGTGCTCCTGCCAGTAGCGCTGGGCTACGGCGTCGAGCGTAGGGGCAGTACCTGGGGCGATGATTCGGGCTTCGACGGCGGCGCGAAGTCGTCGCTCTTCCGCTTCGACCTGCCGGCGCGTGAGCGAGGCGTGGAAGCCCTTGCGGAAGCGCTGGCCGCCGACGGTGAAGTCGACAAGCCAGCCACCGTCTGCACGTCGCCGGGCTGCCATGCTGCTGTCCTGGTCTGCTCCCTGACCCAGCGCTCCAGCTCGGCGACCGGGATGCGCAGGTCATTGCCGACGGCGACCGTGCCGACGGCGCCGCAGGAGATCAAGCGCCGCATGAACTCGACGCCGGTCCCGAGCTCGTCCGCCGCCGCGGTGATGGTCAGCAGGAGCGGCATTCGTCCTCCTCAGCAACGGCCGCGGCGCGGATGCGGGTCACGGCGACCTCTCAGGCTTCATCGCTTTCTCCATCGTGTTTTATGGGCAGACCCTACTGAGATTGGGCCGTGAGACACTTTTCGTCCTGCATCTCGCCCGTCTCCAGGATGAACGCAGAGATTTCGTCCTCGCCCATGCCTAGATGCTCGGCGACCGCGAAGAACACGTCGGCCGGATCTTCCAAGCCGACGCCCTGCAAGCCCTCGCCAGAAACCCAGTCTAGCTGGCGCAAACAGCGCAGCAGGAGGGCGCGCGTTTCCTGTTCCATGGTCTTCTCCTATGGGTGCGCCCTAGCGAGACGGCCGGTGCGAGACGGATTGGCGTCTCAAGAGGGTTGTTCTGCATCTTCCGAGACAATGGCCGGCGAGGGTCTAGAGGCATCCGAGGCAGACGCAGCCGTGGCTCTCGCCCTCACAGCGGGCCACGTCGCGCATCAGGGGGCGGTCAGGCATGGTCGTCCGCCGGCTCCACCCGCAGTGCTTCTTTGCCGTCGAGGCCATACGCGACCAGCATCGGCACGCCGTCGGTGCGCGCCCAACGGTGGTATGTTCTGGAGAACTCGCCGGTCAGTCGATACGTGTGCTGTCGTGCTTCTTCGGCGCTTGGATAGCCATCCTCATCCCAAGTCGGGCCCCAGCGATCACCGCAGCAGCTACAATCCAGGCCCTTGTCGCATCCGTCGAAGTAGACGTTGTGCATCTGGGCCAGAGCGTTGGCTTGCTCCCGGCTAGTTGCTTCGATCAGCACGGTGAGGGCAGGTCCCTTGAAGACACCGCCGCTGCCGTTCTGGTTAAAACTGTACCATTGGGTCTTCATCGCCTGTCCTCCAGCAGCTTCGCCGCCCTGGCCACGCGCTCGTCCTGGGCAGCCAGGCGCTTCAGCTCCTCCGCATTGGCCTCGAGCAGGGCAGGGATGGCGTCGGCGTCCTTGGCCAGACGCCACAGCCCGCGGAACAGGTGCAGCCAGGAGCCCGTGTCGGTGCGCACCTCGCGCACCTTGCCACGGTGATCGGCGAGGCGCCGATCGGCGAAAAGGGTGGTCATGCTGCTTCGTCCTGATGCTCAGGCTCGTCGAGCATGCCGTCGTCGTCGGCCACGTCGCTCTCGCCCAACAGGTCGAGCACCGTGCGGGCGACTTCCTGCGCCTGGGTGTGGAGCGCCTTCACCTTGGCGTTGCTGCTGGACTTCGCCGCCTCGCTGGCTGCGTTTAGCGCCTCCATCACCACGTCGCGGTTGGCCTCGGCGAGACCTACCGTCCACGACATCCCGGCCAGGATCGGGAGAAGCGCCGACACGCGGTCGTTGCTGGCGGTGACCACGCCATCCTCGTCCACGATCGCGTACTTGCCGGTCAGCGGTGGAAGCATGTCGAGCGCCTTCCCGATCGCAGGCGTCACGTCCTTCATGCCCCGTCCGCTGTACTCGCGCCCGTCCTCCTCGCTCTCCTGGCGCAGCGCTTCCTCCAGCTCGGGCGAGGCAGGAGCGCGCTTCAGCAGGCGGCGGATGGCGGTCTTCTTGGCCATCTCGTCATAGGAGGACGCCCAGGGCGTGTCCTTGATCTTGCCGGCGCGGAATGCCTTCCAGCCGTCGGAGCGATCCCGGATCTCGTTGATCTGGTCGATCGTCATCGGCTCGAAGTCGGTGTCGCCGTCCTTGGTCTTGAACACGGCATAGTAGCCGACGACCTGGCCGCGGTCGCCGAACAGCTTGGGCCGGTGGTCGAGGCGCTTGCTGTCGCCCAGCACGCAGTCGATGTGGTCGTTCTCGCAGACCTCGTGGGCGTAAATCGAGGAGATCTGGCCGCTCTGCCGGGCGAGCTTGATCAGGCCGCGATAGCCGATGCGGGCCTGTACGTCGCCGCGGAAGTCCGGCACGAGGTAGGCTTCGCCCAGGTGCGGATCGGTCAGCAAACCGAGTGCTGCGATCTTGGCGGCGGCGTTGACGACCTTCACCGGATCGGCAGCACGCAGGCGGTCGTTGTTGGCGACGCTGGTGACCACCACCCGCTCGAAGCGGGCCGGCGAGATGTGCTGCGGCAGGCTGCGCGAGATATTGGGCATCTCACGTTGGAGCGTCTGCTCGAACACGGCGATCTGGTTGTTGCTCATCAGGTTCTCCTCACGGCGACAGTCCGCCGGGCATTGCTCAGGGCGGCGCCAGGCACGTCCTCGCCAGCATCGAGCTTGGCTCGGATCGCCTTGGCGTCCGGCGTGGTGGTGGTCTTGGTGCGCAGGCAGTCGGGCGGCAGCGCGTCGGGATCGGTGATGGTGACGCCGGGCCGCGTGGTGGTCAGGCTGACGGTGGCGGTGCCGCAGTCGAGCCTGGGCAGGTCGGCCGCCTCCAGCGCAGCAGCGATCTCATCCCGCCGCCGGTCGATCCGGGCCTGGATCCGCTCGGCACGCAGCCGCAGCTCCTGGGCGCGCGCCTTGCAGGCCTCGATCGCGGCTTCGTCGGCGACCTCCGCCTCGATCAGCCGGGCGATCACGTCCGGCAGGCGCGTCTCGGATTCAGCGGTGATCTGCGCTTCCTCGCCGTCGAGGCCATAGCTCTCGATCAGGCGTCGGGCTTCCTGGGCCGCCAGGAACAGGTGCGATGCCATCACAGCACCCACCAAGTCGCCGCCGCGATCCCGAAGAAGAACGTGCCGCAGAAGCCGCCGATGAAGCCGCCCAGGAACAGCATGAACCGGTGGCTGAAGCCGGCTTCCTCCGGCAACGCCTCGCGGATCTGCCGCTCGATCTGAGCGCGGGCCTTGGCCTCTGCCTCAGCGGCAGTGCGCGGCCACAGCGGCGCGTGCTCCATCGGGTGCCGGGCGTGGGTCAGGATGTCGTCAATCATGGGCCACCCCCAGATCCATCGGGTTGAGCGACCAGCCCCGGATGCAGACGATCTCGCCCTGGGCCTTGATCGCCCAGATGCTCCAGGTCTTCAGCCGCGGGTTGGCCATCATGAGCGCGCCCTCGCCGTCCTCGGAGACGAAGCCTCCGGGCATGAACGGCACCTCGCCGATCTCGGCCGACATGCGGATCGCGTCCTCGGTGGCGTAGCATTCACCATCGCCCGGCACGCGGACCGGCTGGGGTTCTTCCTGGGCCATGGCGGGCGTCGCCAGCAGCAGGGCGGCGATCAGGGCACTACGCATGGTCGTTTCCCTCGCTGGCGCGGATCGCCGCGAGATCTTCGTCGCTCGTCAGCAGGAAGTTCAGGCCGTCTTCGATGTCGAAGAGTGATCGGTCGTAGTCGTCGACCCGCTTGACGGTCACGAGCCGCTCGGCCTTCCCGGCCAGAAGTTGATCGGCGTATGCCGCGATAGAGAGCCCCTTCTGCCTGATCGAGAGCAGGAGCTGAGCGGTGGTTTTATGCTCCATCACCCCTCTCCCTCAGCCGAGGCGGCGGACAGGGCGGCGCGCCACGCAGCGGAGCCAGTCGGGTCGTCTTCGTCGTCCCAATTGACTGGGCGGGCGTCTCGCGTCAGGCGCTTGATCACTTCCAGCAGCCGCGCATTCTCGGCCTCGGCCGCGTCGAGGGCGCGCAGGAGCTTCCGCCGATCACGGGCGGCACGGTCGTACTCCAGCAAGGGCTCGTCGAAGTCCCCATCCCGCTCCCGGATCGCCTCGATCTCGGCCCGGCTCACGGGCTGCTGGTCAGGCTGCATGGGGACGTTCCTCCACGATCCGGGCGAGGCTTTCCGCCGCCCAGCGTTCCACGAGCTTGCGATTGCGGATGACGGTCTCGACCAGATGCTGTGCACGGCTAAGCTCGGCGGCGGCGTCGGTGATCACCAGCGCGTCGTCCTCGTGATCGTCGGCCAGCTCGGCGGATGCCATGGCCTGCAGCTCGAGCCACAGGCTGCCCATGGCTTCGTCGATCTGCTCCAGGGTGCGGGGCATCACGCCACCTCCAGCTCGAAGCTGAAGGGCCAGCCTTGGCCATCGCAGTCGAAGCTGCTGATAAAGTCCCGCGCCTCGTCCGGGAGCTGGAACGATATCCACGGCCCATTCTCGCGCCGGACGCCGGCGTCATCGGTCCCGACATCGACTTCGTAGAACCCCTGCCGAAGCAGGGCCGAAGCAATTGGACACCTCTGGCAGTCGCCCATCCGCCCGGAGGCAATGTCGTCCGCGGTCACGTCGATGGTGATCTTGGCCATCAGTCCAGTCCTCGCTCAGGGTCGTTCAGGTAGGCTTCCTCGTCGGTCAGGGCCCAGCCCGCATTGGTCGCGAGCGCGTCGATCTCGTCCGCGATGGAAGCCGCTTCGCCGATCAGGCAGTGACGGCAGTGCTTGCGGGCGACCTGCTCGACCTTGCGCAGGGTCTTCAGGACCCGCTCCAGGTGGCGGATGTACTGGTCGTCCGGCAGCTCGCGCTCAGCCGGCAGGCCGGGGCGGTCCAGGAGCCACTGGCGCTGGTGGATGGTCATGCCGCCTCCTCCAGAACGGAACGGGCCAGTGCGCTCGCATCGCCGAACAGGTCCTGGTTCGCGTAGAACTGCAGGGCGGAGCGCATGCGATCGAGCCGGCTGCTGGGGACCTCGACCAGCTCGGACACGTCCACGCCCAGCGCCTCGGCAATCCGGTTCAGGATCGTGGGCCCGGGCAGGTTCTGCCCGCGGACGTAGCCGCTGATGTTGTCGCGGCCGATCCGGGCGCGCCGGGCGAGCTCGGACTGGCTCCAGCCGCGCTGGGCGAGCAGGCCCCGCAGGCGCCGGCCGAACTCGGCCTTGGTCGCGTCATCGGCCCGGCCGCTGTCCCGGGCATCAGCTTGGATGGTCATTCGCCAACCTCCTGCAGGAGGAGGTCGATCAGCGGCCAGGCCACCATGACGTTGATGAACGCCCAGGCGGCAGTGATGCCGGCGAGTATAGCCAGCGCGGTCATGGCTGATCGCTCGCTGCAATCCGGCATGCGATCGCCATTGGGACGATCACCAGCTGCAGGATCGCCAGAACGATCAGGAGGGTACTGAGCAGTTGGAACATTGGTCTCCCCATCCGCGGTGCGGTGTGGTCACTGGTCTGAGGGCCGGCGGGCATATTCTCCGAAGATTTCGACTTCGGCGGCTCGCCTGACCAAGGCGGCCTCTTCCAGGGTGAGGAAGCACCCGAGGTGCTTGCCCATGATCCGGGCATTCCACCTATGGTAAGAGCGGTTGTAGTTTACCCCGACAACCCCGCTGGTATTGCGCGAACCCGCCGCCCTGTTCATTAAGTTCTGACTGGGCGTGACCAAGCGGATATTCTCTCGTCGATTGTCGAGAGGCACTCCGTTGATATGGTCGCATTGAAGGGCCCGAGGAATCCTGCCCTTCATTCGGAAGGCGACTACCCGATGAGCTTCGACGCTCACGGGGTGTTTTTTGCCGTCAGGCCCAGCAATCCTGAATGTACGGCGGGCGTAGCCATCCCTGGTCAGCGACCAGCGCAGCTCGCGCAGATCCGCATCCTCCTCAGAGAACAATGGGAAGCATTGCGCCATCTGGTGGCCCCTACATCTGGAGATCAGGTGTAGGGAGAATTTGCAATCTGTGCAAACCGAGGTCAACCGGAAATTTGCACTATATGCAAATCAAGGCCGGATACCACACTCCCTGCAGGTGAGAACCCGGGCGACCGGAAGGCGCCTGGCTTGCGGCTGCCGCATCTACCGGAAGGCGATCGTCCCAACGAAAACGCCGCCCGGAGGCGGCGCTGTCAGAGGTGATGGCAGGACGGATTAAGCTAGGGAGCTGCCATTGCGGTCACGTTGAGCACTGAACGATCAGATCGCGCTTAATCACCTGGCTGGCGCCGTACTGGTGGATGATGGTTCCGCCATCGTACTGGCTAGCATTCAGGACGGCATACCCTGCCGGGCACACCTCGTTTGCCTTCTCGTAGCAATCCGCGAAGCTGTTGACCAAGCCGCCACACTCAATCAGGTGGGCGGTCTGTCCGCCAGGGCCCTTAATCTCTGTCACTGGCGTGCATCCGGCCAGCGCGGCCACGGCCACAGCCAGGGCGGCCAGGCGGATCACGCGAAGTCTCCTGCGGTGAGCGTGGTCACGCCGTACAGCGTGATGGTGCCGGAGAAGCTCCCGGGTGAAGGCTCTTGGAGCGCCGCGAACTTCGCGACGTCTATCGTCAGGCTGAAGCGCTGCTCGCCCATGAAGGAGGCGAGGCCGATCGAGACGGCATCGTCGGCATCGGTGATGATGCCATTCCCGTTCGTATCGAGGTCAGCGAAGCTGAAGGTATAGGTTTCAAGCGGCTCGAAGTCGGGGTCATTCCGGCTGGAGATCTGCAGCTTGTCGCCGGCCGAGAAGTCGGTGATGAGGTCGTTCACGAACGTCATTTCCGGCTCTGGGTTGTCCGGCCGATCCACGACGCCTGGCTGGAAGTTGTAGAGGAAGGCGTCGTTGCCGGACCCGCCAGTCAGGATCGACCGGTCCTCGGCGCCTTGCCCGCTGCGCAGCACGTCATCCCCATCACCACCTATCAGGCGGTCGGCGCCAGCGCTGCCGAAGAGACGATCGTCGCCAGATCCACCGTCCAGGCGATCGTCGCCCCAGCCCCCATAGAGCGTGTCGTTGCCCAGCTCGCCGCGCATGTTGTCAGCACCATACCCGCCGAAACCACTGTCGTTGCCGGAGCCACCAAAGAATAGCATCGCGGCTGAAAAAACACCCGGACCATCCCCGTCGGTAGCCGAGAAGGGCATGGACACATAGTCGTCACCAGCGCCGCCGTGGATCGTGTTCTGCCCGTATCCCGGCTCGATCCGGTCATTTCCGTCGCCGCCATAGATCAGGTCGTCACCGAGCCCGCCATAGAGGTCGTCGTTGCCGGCCTGGCCGGAGAGGGTGTCATCCCCGGCGTCGCCCCATAGCCGATCGCGGCTGTCGCCGCCGAACAGCACGTCATTGCCATCCCCGCCGCTCATCAGGTCGAAGCCAGCGTCGCCGTAGAGGCGATCGTTGCCGGCTTCGCCTCGCAGCGTGTCGTTGCCGAGCCCGCCGAAGATCGCATCGTCGCCATTGCGGCCTTCGAGGAGGTCATTGCCGGCCAGGCCTTGCATGGTGTCTCGGCCAGCCGTGCCGAAAAGCCGGTCGTTGCCGGCAGTGCCGGTGATCTTTGCCACGATGATGCCCCTTGTCGTTATGGTGGGTTGAGGGCTCCACTCTGTCTTACTTGCTCTTGGCCTTGATGAGCTGCTGCACGAGCTCGCGCATCTCCGGATCGAGCGTGCGCCCTAGCTCGAGCCAAGATTTTTCTTCGGGCGTTTGCGCCAGGACGCTCAGATCAAACAGGAGCGCCATCGGCTCAACTTCAAGTGCTGCGGCTATCAGCTCAATATATTCCTGCGTTAGGTCAATACCGCCGTTTTCTAGCCTCGATATGGTGGAAACATGCACGTCGACCTTCTCGGCTAGTTGACCCTGAGTCAACTTTTTCGACTTGCGTACTTCCGCTATCCGGTTGCGAGCACCAAGCATCCGCTTCCACCAGTCCGGCTGAATATTCATGTGGCACCCCAATATTGCACCATATGCAATATCTGCGGAAGCGCACAGGATGCAAGTCCCTGCGACATACTCCCAGGCGCCTCTTGCTAAAAATTTGCAGCTTGTGCAAATTTCCGGGCATGCAGCTAGCCACCTGGCGCAAATCCCGAGGCTTCACGCTCGCCGCGCTTGCCGAGCTGGTCGGGGTTGGTGCGTCCACCATGAGCCGGATCGAGCGCGGCCTCCTGCGTCCTAGGGGCGAGGTGGGCGTGAAGATCCATGAGGTGACCAACGGTGAGGTCACTCTGAACGAGATCTATGGCGTGCAGGACCAAGCGGTTCCTCCGAAGAAGGTGGCCGCATGAACGTGCGTCCATCTGCCGTACATCAGAGTGACATAAATCACCGAGGAACGAGTTACGCTCGCGGATCGGCCCCAACGCCACATCCGGGTGCGCCGCGATGATCCGGCCCGGCGGCGGCCGACGCTGCATCGACTGGGACGCGTTCTTCGCGCGTCCAGGCAGCCGGGAGATGACGGCGCCCGAGATCGGTCGGGCTCTGGGCGTCAAGGCTGACAACGTGCGGGAGGCTGCCCTGCGTCGCGGCATCCGGCTGCCGCATGGCAAGCCTGGGACAGTCCTGCCGCCGCCGTGGAAGCCGCAGCTCGATGCCGCCAAGGCCGAGCGCATCCGCCAGATGGCCGACGACGCTGCCACGCTGGCCGAGCTGGCGGCCCTCCAGGCCGTGCCGCGCTACGATGCGAGGGTGGCATGAGCGCGCTGCCCTATCGGCGGGCGCCCAAGGGGGTCCACTGGCCGACCGCGCTGGCCGAAGGCGCCGCTGCCGGCCTCAGCCCCACCGAGCTGGCTCAGCGCCTGGGCGTCCAGCACACCACCGTGCGCTATGCCGAGATCCGCTACGACATCCGGCTGCGCCGCGGCCGGGCGCGTCGGGGCAAGCCGCAGCCATCGGTGCGCCGGCCGCGCGTCGCCCGGGTGCCGGACCTGTTCACGCTGTCCGAGCGCCAGCGGCGGGCATGGGATGCGAAGCTCGACGAGGCGTTCGCGCAGTGCCGCACATGATGCAGGCAGCGGGGAGCATGGTCGGTATCGGCTCGGGCGTCGCTCTGCCGGCCATGCTCCCTGGTGCGCTGGATTCCTACAACCCAGGAGGCCGCCATGTAGACGATCAGGCCGCCCATAGTGCCGCAATGCGGCCGGGAGGCGTTCTCGCAATCGTGTGCAAGTCATCCATGGCTACCCCGGGGCTTCGGCTCCGGGGGATCTTCCAGCCCAGCATGGTCCGCGGGTCTACCCCCTCTGCCGGGCCCGCGGATCATGGTGCGCTGGTCGCACCGTTTACCTCCCTGATCACTCGCCCGGCTGCCTCAGGGTGGCCGGGCGCTCTTTTTGGAGCTGAGCATGCACGGATTGGCAGGCGCCGGATCTGGATTGGCGAATGGGCAGAAGTTCGACCCCGGCGGGGCGGACATGCCCATGCCAGCCAAGACCCGGCATGAGGTCTTCTACGGGCTGAAAGTCGGCGATCGGTTCTCGGCCGGCAATGGCGGCGCGCAACTCCAGGTGATCGGTTTCCACATCGACCAATTGGGCGAGACGCAGGTCGAATTATCCCTCTCTACGAGCAGCGGCGCCTCATCGCAATCGGCAGACGTCCACACGACCACGGCCTACGCGATCATGACCGGCCTCGCGAACGGCGACCTGAAGCGCGTCGTGCGCTGATGCGGGTCCTGGCCATCGACCCGGGCGTTAGTCTCGGCTGGGCGGTGGTCGCCCCCAACGAGATCCCCCAGTTCGGCGAGATCAGCCTGAAGGGCCGGCTCGACCCGAAGTACCTGCACGTGACCGATCGGCACGCGGCCTACTTCGACCGCTGCACGGGCGCCGTGGTGCATCTGATCGAGGAGCACTGCCCGGAGTGCCTGCTGGTCGAGGAGATGGCCGGGCGGATGCTTGGCGAGGCCGCCCGGATCCTGCCGGGCCTGCGTGCTCAGGTGCTGTGCGTCGGCCGGCGCCGCGAGCTGCTGACGATCGAGGTCAACAACGCGTCCTGGGCGAAGTGGGCCAGGCGGCATGGCTACGTGAAGGCCGACGACGGCTCCGATGCGCGGTGGATGGCCGAGTACTGGCTGGAGCACGAGCTGCGGAACGTGCGGGAGGCCGCATGAGCCCCGCCGCGTGGATCCTGACCATCGGCGGTCTCGCCGCCGGCATCGGCTGGTGCGTGTTCTACTGGCGCCTGATGCGCGCCGTCGAAGGAACGCCCGAGCATGACTGATTGCTGGCTCAGTTCCGGATCAGCGGCTACAATGAAAAAGGCCCCGGGCGAACCCGAGGCCCCGAGCGGAAACGGTGTTGGAAGCACCGGATCTGCTCTGACCACCAACCGCGATAGGAGCGCGGCGATGGCTGAAACGCTCATGGGGCAGGAGTCTGCCCCGCGTCTAGATTCGCAGAAAACCCCTGCGTCATCAAGCAGCACCGCGGTGACCGAGGTCACTGACAGGTCGCCCGCGCCTACGACGCGCGATCTGTGGCTGATGGTGCACTGGCTGGCCGAGGGCGATCCGGTGCCGCTGGGCATCGTGCAGATGATCGCCGATGGCAACATCGCTGCCCACCGCCGCAAGCGGATCCTCATGGCCCTGCATGGCCGCGGCCTGATCGACGACCGGCTGCTGCGGACAGCGTTCGAGTATCATCCCGAGCTGGCGGGAGCGTGAGATGGGCTGGTGGCGCGCATACGACGGCATCAGCCAGGACCCGAAGCTCCATCAGATTGCCTGCAAGCTCGGCATGGAGCGGTGCACAATCAATGGGGCGTGGCTGGCCGTTCTCGACCAGGGCAACCAGGCGACCGAGCGTGGTGAGGTGAAGCACCTGCTCGACCCGGGCGTCTTCGCGTGGGCCGCGGGGCTCCGGAAAACCGCCGCGAAAAAGGTGCTGGAAGCCTTCATCGAGGCCGGCCTGATCGACGCTGAAGGCAGCATCGTCGCGTGGAAAAAAAGGCAGTTTTCTTCAGATTTTTCAAAAAATCGCACAAAAACGTATCGCGAGCGTAAAGCTAACCCATTGGGACCAAACGATACTGACCCGCCCGGTGACGGCGGTGTGACGCCCTATAACAGAACAGAACAGAATATATACCCCCCTACCCCCCAAGAGGGGGGAGAGGGTGCGGCCCCGGCGGAGCCCAAGAAGGCCGATCCGCACCAGGCGGATTTTGCCGAGTGGTGGGGCGAGTACCCCCGCAAGGTGGGCAAGCCCGACGCGCTCAAGAAGTACCGAGCGGCCCGCAAGGATGGGGCAACCGTCGAGCAACTGGCCGAGGGGCTGCACCGCTGGAAGCGCTACTGGGACAGCCGGCGGCAGGAGCTCGACAAGATCCCGCACCCGGCGACGTGGCTGCACCAGCAACGCTACAACGATGATCCGGATGGCCGGGGCATGACCCCGGAGCAGGAGCGACGGCGGCGGCTTCTGGCGCTCGTGTCGTGAGGACCATCGACGAAATCACCCGGGACTGGGGCTTCAGGACGTGGCGCCACGGCAAGACGTGGACGACCTGCCCGAAGTGCTCGGCGACCCGCAAGCCGGCGCACCGCAAGGCGAAGTGCTGCCGTCTCACCGTGAACGAGACCTACGTCCGCTGGACGTGCCTGAACTGTGAGCACGAAGTCTATGAGCGACACGAAGAGGGTTCCCCTGACCAGTGGGCTGGCCCACGAGATCGAGGTGGCGCGCGGCATCCTGCCCGAGACACTGCACAAGCTGGGCGTGGAGCAGCGCGCCGGTCGTGGGTCTTCGGAGTGGATCGCGTTCACCTACAGGCAGCACGGCAAGCCCGTCGCGGCTAAGTACCGGCTCCTGGAGCCCAAGCGGTTCTTCGCCGAGGAAGGCGGGAAGACCTGCCTGTACAACTTCGACAGCCTGCTCTGCCGGCCGAGCCGGATCGTGATCACCGAGGGGGAGTTCGATGCGCTCGCGGTTGTTCAGGCTGGCACTGATGCGGTCGTTTCGGTGCCGACCGGGGCTCCAGGTGAGAACGAGGACGGCCCGCGCTCTGGCCGCTACAGCTACCTCGACGAGGCCAAGCCCTACCTGGACGCCGCGCGCGAGGTCATCCTGGCGACAGACGGTGACGCCAACGGCCAGCGGCTGGCGCGTGACCTGGCGCTGCGGATCGGCAAGGCTCGCTGCCGAGTGGTGGTTTATCCGGCCGGCTGCAAAGACCTCAACGACGTCCTGATCAACCACGGCCCGTCCGCGGTCGTCGCCTGCATCGAGGAAGCCCGCTGGTGCCGCGTCCCCGGCCTGGTCGAGATGGCCGAACTGCCCGAACTGGACGACCCGACCGTGCATCGCCTCGGCTTCAACGCGCTCGACAAGTCGCTGGGCTATCGCCGCGGTGACTTCTCCGTGCTCACCGGCATCCCCAGCCACGGCAAGACCACGTTCATGAACGACGTGGCCTGCCGGCTGATCGAGAAGCACCGGTGGCACGTCTGCTTCTGCTCGCCGGAGCAGACCCCGCAGACCGACCATCTGCGGGCGCTCACGACTTGGTATAGCCGCACCAAGACCCCGAGCCCGGAGCAGAAGCGCGAAGCGTTCGACTGGGTGAACCGGAACATGAGCTTCATCGTCACCCCCGACGAGTTCGACGAGGGGGAGGACGGCATGACCGTGGACTGGCTGATCGAGCGCATGGCCGCCAGCGTGATCCGCTACGGCACCGACCTGTTCGTGATCGACCCGTGGAACGAGCTGGACCATGCGCCGCCACGTGAGCAGTCGCTGACGCAGTACACCGGCTACGCTATCCGGAAGTTCAAGAAGTTCGCCAAGCACTACGATGTTCACGTGTGTGTCGTCGCCCACCCGGCTAAGATGATGCGCGAGAAGGGTGGGGAACTTCCGATGCCGACGCTGTATGACATCAGTGATAGCGCGCATTGGAACAACCGGACGGACCTCGGGATCATTGTGCACCGCACTGACGAGGGCAACGTGATCAAGGTCGCCAAATCCCGGTACTGGGATCAGATCGGGCCGACCGGATCGTACCTTGCCCAGTTCATTCCGAGCCAGGGCCGGTTCCATGTCCTGGAAGAGATCGTGAAGGATAACGGGTGATGCCTGAGATGGATCTGGGCTGGCTGACGAACATCCCCGAGCCGAAGTGGCCGGAGGTCAGCGCGTACCGGGAGGACAGCGAGCCGCACCGGCTCGTCCGCCTGCATCGGCTGTCAGGTCTGCTTGCGCTCGCGCTCCCGGCGGCCATGCCGAAGATCAAGGATCTTCACGACCACAAGGGCGAGCTGACCGTGACGTGGGTGCGATTGCCGACCGATCAGGAGCAGTCCGTGATCGACCACATCTGGTCGCAGTACTTCAACGAGATCGACGTCGAGCACGTCCTGCCCGGGATGTCGTGGCTGTGACCCCGCCCGACACAGTGCCGGGGGAGAGCCGGATTATGACAGATGGGGTGGTGGAGCTGGCGTTGGCCGAGTACGAGGCACTGTACCGGCAGGCGGCGGACGAGGGCATCAACTGGGAGTGCAGCGCGGCCGAGCAGGCTGCGGCCGACCGGGAGGTTGCTGACGCCTTGCAAGCCGCCCGAGCCGAGCTGGCGGCCCTGCGCGATCGGGAGCGGCGGCTGCGGGAGGCGTTGGAGACGATCGAGGATGAAGGCAGCGGCTGGGCCGTCACCGTCGCCCGCGCCGCCCTCGCTGCCGGCCAGCCCGCTAGCATGGATGCTCCGGCCGGTAACATGGATGGTAAGCCCGAGGGGCGGGAGGTGGAGCGGCGGACGTGGATCGCGATCAGGTCGGCGGAACGGGGATATGCGAGCCGGTACTCTGGCTGCTCGGGATGGAGCGACCTGCTTGACGCGCGTCTGATGGAGACCGCGCCGAGCTTGACGAACGCGAGCGTGCCAGACGCGGAGTTGGTCGACGTCGAGGTCATCGTCCGCCGCCGCGAGCCGCCCCGATGAGCGCCGGGCCGGGCGAGCTGCGGGCGCTGGAGCCTGGGCAGGTGTGGGTGCCGACGCGCTGCCTGCCAGAGCGCTCGTGCCAGGTCCTGAAGCTGGATGGCGGCTGGGTCGAGCTGGCCGTGCTGCCTGACCATGATGGCGCGACTGGTTACGTCACGCGCTGCCGGGTGGTGGACCAGCATCGCTGGATCGCCCGCCACGGCGCGGTGCTGGTGGAGGAGGGGAAATGAGCGGGTTCCGTATGCCGGACTTCACCCTGCTGGTTTGGTGCGCAGTGGTTGGGATTGTCGCGATTGTAGTCGGTGGGGCCGCTGCTTTGGCGTGGCTCGGCTACGTGTTGTTCCTGGGCTTGCAGGTGGCGTTCTCATGACCACCCCTGACCGGCCCGCGGTCGAGCGGCTGATCGAGGCGACGCTGGACGACCTGCGCTGGCTCAATGACGTGCGGCAGAAGCCGGTGATGATCACCAGCCAGGAGTGGCAGCGCCTACAGGAGAGGCGCGCCCTGGCCGAGGCGGCGCGGCGGGAGCGGGAGGCGGTCGAGAACGTCCGGCGGATCTCGGCACAGGCCAACGCCATCGCGCCGAAGACGCTCCAGCCATGAGCAGCGCCATCCTGCTGCTGATCGCCCGCGTGCGGCAGATCTGCGCCATGCCCAACTACGGCATCCACGAGAGCCCGAGCGTGAAGCCGGAGCTGATCGAGGCGGTGCTGGGCGACACCAAGGAGACGCCACCCAAATGAAGCCCCTCCTCGGCCGCGCCCTCTACCACATCGGCCACCGGCTCACCGTCCTGGGTCTGCAGCTGCAGCTCGGCATGGCGCGGTTCGATGCGGAGATCATGCTGATCACGCTGCACAGCAGCATGGCGGACGAGATCAGGAAGGCGGCGGAGATGGAGCGGGGATGAGCGAGCGAGGCCGGCCGCTTCTCGATGACGGCCAATACCTCACCAGGGCGGCAGCGCTTCTGTACGAGCGGCGGGCATCGTCTGTTCGCAGTGCCCTTTGCCAAGCCAAGCCTGGGTGTTCAGACGCTGACCTGCGTCGCCTGCAAAGGAAGTGGAAGGCCATGACAGACAAGCCTGCACACGTCGATCTTGAGGCGCTGACCAAGCTGGAGCGGCTGTTACTGGAGATCCTAGTGGATTCGGAGGCATCGGCTCGCCACGACCTGTACATGGAGCTCAACGGCGAACAGGCGCGGTTGCTTCGGTCCTTGGCTGAGGACGTGGCCCGAGAGCATGGCGTCTATGACAAGCTGAAGGGATTGGAGCGGCAGGAGCTGGCGGCGCTCAAGTGGCCCGCGAAGTACGCCTAGTCATCTCGACCACTGCCGCGACAGACGGCAGGGCAATCGACAGGGGGGCCACCTACCACTGGAGCCCGGATATGAGCAGCATCGCAGCGAAGAAGAGGGCCAAGCGCAAGCGGCTCGAGATCGAGCGGGCCAGGCCGAAGGCGACGGCTGAGACGGCATCGCAGATCACCAGCATTATGCGCCGGCACGAGGCGGACGCGGTCAGGGCGGACAAGCCCTATGCGGAGAAGCGGAAGGCGCTGGGCCAGGCCGCCATCGACTGGTTGTTCGACCGTGGGCACATCGACGAGGTATGCCGGTCGGCCGCCTGGGGCTTCCACGCCGACTGGCGCAGGGCCCAGCTCTGCCCGCGGACCACGGCCAGCTACCAGCCGCCCATGCCGCGCAACGGGGACGAGGAGCCTCTGGACCAGGTCGAGGCATACTCGCGCTACCGGTGGGTGCAGATCCGCCTGAGCGCAGAGGTGTGGCCGGTGCTGGAGGCCGTCGTGCTGCACTGCCAGCCGATCATGGACTGGATCGGGAGCAAGCGTGTGGAGCTCCTGGCCCTGCGCGCCGAGCGTAGCGCCTTGGTGACGCAGGTGATGGACCTGGGCGACCACCGCTCGCCCGATGCACGAGAGCAGGCCAACAGGCTCGGCGAGGAGATCCGCAAGCTGGACCACCAGATCACCCTCATCCTCGGCAGTCTCATGGACCGCAGGACTGCGGCCAACCTGTTGCAGCGGGGCCTCGATGAACTGGTGACGCTGCGGGGCGAGTACCACCGCAAGTACGGGTGACCACGAGATCTTGCCATTCTCCCCAAGCCGATGCATACACCTGCTATGCGGTCTGTACCGCCTGACGATCTCAGGCCCGG
>Ga0182739_1002504_pt1 | contig 17117 bp, 16 predicted proteins | sample eDN5th30CBELigBY_FD_128873 | JGI IMG/M metagenome (GOLD analysis project Ga0182739, IMG submission 128873) | Enriched backyard soil microbial communities from Emeryville, California, USA - eDNA 5th pass 30_C BE-Lig BY (version 2) (version 2) | ecosystem: Environmental > Terrestrial > Soil >... | reverse complement strand
GGCGAACGACGTGTCGGCCTACATCCCGACCAACGTGATCTCGATCACCGACGGCCAGATCTTCCTTGAGACCGACCTGTTCTATCAGGGCATCCGCCCGGCGGTGAACGTCGGTCTCTCGGTGTCGCGCGTCGGCTCCGCCGCGCAGACCAAGGCGATGAAGAAAGTCGCCGGCCGCATCAAGGGCGAATTGGCGCAGTACCGCGAGATGGCGGCCTTCGCGCAGTTCGGCTCCGATCTCGACGCAACGACGCAGCGCCTGCTCAACCGCGGCGCCCGCCTGACCGAACTCCTCAAGCAGCCGCAGTTCTCGCCGCTGAAGATGGAAGAGCAGGTGGTCGTGATCTATGCCGGCGTGAACGGCTATCTCGATCCGCTGCCGGTCGACCGCGTGCGCGCTTTCGAGGACGGGCTGCTGAGCCTCGTGCGCACGAAGCACAACGAGATTCTCGAAGACGTGCGCAAGACCGGCGACCTCAGCGACGCCACCGCCGCCAAGCTCAAGAGCCTGGTCGACGACTACGCCAAAACTTTCGCCTGACGATTCGGTGATCGGCCTCGCCGCCTCCCCCCGCGCGGGGGAGGCTGGCGCGCCGGGACGGCGGTGAGCGGCAGAAGCTGCCGTTCACCCCCCTCCCCAACTCTCCCCGCGAGGGAAGAGGCAGCTCGCCCGAGCAAGAGGATACGCAGAGTTCCATGGCCAGCCTGAAGGACATGCGCAACCGCATCGCCGCGACCAAGGCGACGCAGAAGATCACCAAGGCGATGCAGATGGTCGCAGCCTCCAAGCTGCGCCGGGCGCAGGCCGCGGCCGAGGTCGCGCGCCCCTATGCCGAGCGCATCGACACGGTGTTGCGCAACATCGCGGCGAGCGTCGCCGGTTCCGAGACCGCCCCCCGGCTGCTGGCCGGAACGGGCAAGGACGAGGTCCACCTGCTCGTCGTCTGCACGTCCGAGCGCGGCCTGTGCGGGCCTTTCAACTCGCAGATCGCACGTCTGGCGCGCGAGCACGCCGCCACCCTGATCGGACAGGGCAAGCAGGTGAAGATCCTGTGCGTCGGCCGCAAAGGCTCTGATCTGCTGCGCCGGCACTACGGGCGCAACATCATCGAGACGGTCGAGCTGCGCGGCATCCGCGCCATCGGCTTCGAGCATGCGCAATCGATCGTCGAGAACATCACCCGCCGCTTCGAGGCGGGCGAATTCGACGTCGCGACGCTGTTCTTCTCGCGCTTCCGCTCGGTGATCGCCCAGATCCCGACTGCGCAGCGCATCATTCCCGCGGCTGCGGAAAACACCGAATCCGACAACGGCGGCGCCGTGTACGAATACGAGCCGGAGGAGGAGGAAATCCTCGCCGAGCTTCTGCCGCGCTATCTGGCGACGCAGGTGTTCCGCGCGCTGCTGGAAAACGCCGCGTCCGAGCAGGGCGCACGCATGACGGCGATGGACAACGCGACGCGCAATGCGGGCGAGATGATCCGCAAGCAGACGCTGACCTATAACCGTACCCGTCAAGCGATGATCACCAAGGAACTGATCGAAATCATCTCCGGCGCCGAGGCGCTCTAATAGAGGAGTTACGATCATGGCCTACAAGACATCAGCCACGACCAAGGGCGGCCGCAACGGACGGGCGATGCTCGCCGATGGCGGCCTCGCGCTCGCCATGGCCCTGCCGAAGGAAATCGGCGGCGCCGGCGACGGCCACAATCCCGAGCAACTGTTCGCACTCGGCTATTCGGCCTGCTTCGGCCAGGCGATCCTGGTGCTGGCCAAGAAGCACGGGCTGGACGGACAGGCTGCGCGCGTCACCTGCGACGTGACGCTCAATACCGACGGCGGCTTCTCGCTTGGCGTCGAACTCAAGGTTTCAATTCCGGGCGCCGACAGGGACAAGCTTCAGGCCCTGATCGAGGACGCCCATCAGGTTTGCCCCTATTCCAAGGCGACGCGCGGCAACATTCCCGTCACGCTGACCGTCGCCTGAGCACGCGCTTCCAAGGAGACACCATGGCCAACCCCACCGGACGCATCACCCAAGTCATCGGGGCCGTCGTCGACGTGCAGTTCGACGGGCACCTGCCGGCGATCCTGAACGCGCTGGAAACCCAGAACCAGGGCAGCCGGCTTGTGCTGGAAGTCGCCCAGCATCTCGGCGAGAACACCGTGCGCACCATAGCCATGGACACGTCCGAGGGCCTGGTCCGCGGCCAGGAGGTGGTCGACACCGGCGAGCCGATCTCGGTGCCGGTCGGCGAGGAGACGCTCGGCCGCATCATGAACGTGATCGGCGATCCGGTGGATGAGGCCGGCCCGGTGAAGACGGCGCAGCGGCGCGCCATCCACCAGGAAGCGCCGAGCTACACCGACCAGTCGACGGAAGCCGAGATTCTCGTCACCGGCATCAAGGTCATCGACCTGCTCGCTCCCTACGCCAAGGGCGGCAAGATCGGCCTGTTCGGCGGCGCCGGCGTCGGCAAGACGGTGCTGATTCAGGAACTGATCAACAACGTCGCCAAGGCGCATGGCGGCTACTCGGTGTTCGCCGGCGTGGGTGAGCGCACCCGCGAGGGCAACGACCTCTATCACGAGTTCATCGAGTCGAAGGTGAATGCGGACCCGCACAATCCCGATTCGGATGTGAAGTCCAAGTGCGCACTGGTCTACGGCCAGATGAACGAACCGCCGGGCGCGCGCGCCCGCGTCGGCCTCACCGGCCTGACCGTCGCGGAATATTTCCGCGATCAGGGCCAGGACGTGCTGTTCTTCGTCGATAACATCTTCCGCTTCACGCAGGCCGGCTCGGAAGTGTCCGCTCTGCTCGGTCGCATCCCGTCGGCGGTGGGCTACCAGCCGACGCTCGCGACCGACATGGGCGCGCTGCAGGAGCGCATCACCACCACGACCAAAGGCTCGATCACCTCGGTGCAGGCGATCTACGTCCCGGCCGACGACCTGACCGACCCGGCGCCTGCCGCCTCCTTCGCGCATCTTGACGCCACCACCGTGCTGTCGCGCGACATCGCCGCCAAGGGCATCTATCCGGCGGTGGACCCGCTCGACTCGACCTCGCGCATGCTGTCGCCGGCCATCGTCGGCGAAGAGCACTACGCGGTCGCCCGCCGGGTGCAGCAGACGCTGCAGCGCTACAAGTCGCTGCAGGACATCATCGCCATTCTCGGCATGGACGAACTGTCGGAAGAGGACAAGCTGACGGTGGCGCGCGCCCGCAAGATCGAGCGCTTCCTGTCGCAGCCGTTCCACGTCGCCGAGGTGTTCACCGGCGCGCCCGGCAAGTTCGTGGACCTGCCGGACACCATCAAGAGCTTCCAGGGCCTAGTGGACGGCAAGTACGACTACCTGCCGGAAGCTGCCTTCTACATGGTCGGCACCATTGAAGAGGCGGTCGAGAAGGGCAAGCGGCTGGCGGCTGAAGCGGCCTGAGCAAGCGAATAGCGGACAGCGAACAGGGAGTAGCGAGCAGGGAACCACGGACAACGAAACAGCGAGGCTGTTCGCTAGTCGTCATTCCCTATTCGCTAGATCATCATGGCTACCTTCCAGCTTGATCTCGTCTCGCCCGAGAAGCTCCTGTTTTCAGGCGAGGTCGATCAGGTCGACGTGCCGGGCGCCGAGGGCGATTTCGGCGTGCTCGCCGGGCATGCGCCGTTCGTCGCCATGCTGCGGCCGGGCATCCTGACCGTGCATGCCGGCGGCACGCGGCAGCGCATCGTCGTGTTCGGCGGCTTCGCGGAAGTCTCGCCGAAGGGCCTGACCGTGCTGGCCGATCAGGCGGTCGCGGTCGAGGACTTCGACACCGACCGGCTGGCGCAGGAAATCAAGAACAACGAAGAAGACATCGCCGACACCAAGGACGATGAACTGCGCGATAAACTGCGCCGCAAGGTCGATCAGCTTCAGGCCGTACGGGCCGCCATCGCGGCCTAAAGGTTCGGGTGGGTCCGGCCCACGCTTCTGAAGCAAGAGTAATCGAGGCCCGGTCCGCCGTGAAACGGCGAATCGGGCCGTTTGCATACAAGTGCCAGGCAATAGCCGGCCGATTGCGCTGCTCCGCCGGAAGCGACGTTCCTGCGGCCAAAGGGGTGGCCATCACGCTGCCATCGCGTATGCTGCGCGTCATGTCGACACTCCTCATCAGCCACAGCGCCTGCCTCAACCACCTGACGCCGGCCGGACATCCCGAGCGGCCGGACCGGCTGCGGGCCATCGAACGCGCGCTCGAGGACGAGAAGTTCCAGTCCCTGCTGCGGGTCGAAGCGCCGCTCGCCGACAAGGTGGCGATCGCGCGCGCCCATCCGATGGATTATGTCGAGGCGGTCGAGCAGGCGAGCCCGGCGGAGGGGCTGGTGCGGCTCGATGCCGACACCACCATGTCCCCCGGCACCTATGAGGCGGTGTTGCGGGCGGCCGGCGGGGCGGTGCTGGCCGTCGACGAAGTGATGGCGAAGCGCGCGTCCAATGCGTTCGTCGCGACCCGCCCGCCCGGCCACCATGCCGAGACCGCGACCCCGATGGGCTTCTGCCTGTTCAACAATGCCGCGATCGCCGCTCGCCACGCCCGCGCCGCCCACGGCGCAGAGCGCGTCGCGATCATCGATTTCGACGTCCATCACGGCAATGGCAGCCAGGAAATCTTCTGGAACGACGCCGCCGTGATGTATTGCTCGACCCACCAGATGCCGCTCTATCCCGGCACCGGCGCGCGCACGGAAGAAGGCGCCCACCGCACCATCGTCAATGCGCCGCTGCGTCCCGGCGACGGCGGCGAGCAGTTCCGCGAGGCCGTCGAAACCACGATCCTGCCGCGGCTGCGCTCGTTCCGGCCCGATCTGGTGATCGTTTCGGCCGGCTTCGACGCCCATGCCCGCGACCCGCTCGCCAATCTCAACCTTCTCGAACCCGACTTCGCCTGGGCAACGCAGAAGCTGATGGAAATCGCGGACGAGACCGCCGAGGGGCGGCTGGTCTCGCTGCTCGAGGGCGGCTATGACCTGCAGGGCCTCGCCAATTCGGTCGCCGTGCACGTCAAGACGTTGATGCACGGATGATCCCGCAGGAAAGCACAGACGCGTTATGGCCGCACAGAAGCAAGCCGATCCCGCCACGCTGAATTTCGAGACCGCGCTCGCCGAACTGGAGGCGATCGTGCAGCGTCTCGAGCGCGGCGACGTGCCGCTGGAGGAATCGGTCGCGATCTACGAGCGTGGCGAGGCGCTCAAGCGCCGCTGCGAGGAACTGCTCAAGCAGGCCGAGGCGCGGGTGGAGAAGATCGCCCTCGACGCTTCCGGCAAGCCGACCGGTACGACGCCCCTCGACGTGGAATAGGTTCGCCGGCCGCAACGCCTCCCCTGCCCGCTCGCAGACCACGCGCCGCCGCCGCGCTTGTGCCGCCCGTTGCCGTCCGCTACCACGCAGGCGAAGAATATTACGGGCAGACAGATGGCCTCGAAACCCAAGCAGAATCGCCTCAAGGCGCGGCTCCCGCGCGGGCTCGCCGACCGCCGGCCGTCCGAGATCGCGGCCACCCGCCGGATGCTGGAAACGATCCGGCGCGTCTATGAGCGCTACGGCTTCGAGCCGGTGGAGACCCCGGCGATCGAATACACCGACGCGCTCGGAAAGTTCCTGCCCGACCAGGACCGGCCGAACGAAGGTGTGTTCTCGTTCCAGGACGACGACGAGCAGTGGCTCTCGCTGCGCTACGACCTGACCGCGCCGCTCGCGCGCTACGTGGCCGAGAATTTCGACGCGCTGCCAAAACCCTATCGCAGCTACCGCGAGGGCTATGTCTTCCGCAACGAGAAGCCCGGCCCCGGCCGCTTCCGCCAGTTCATGCAGTTCGACGCCGACACCGTGGGCTCTGGCTCGCCGGCGGCGGACGCCGAGATCTGCATGATGGCGGCGGATACGCTGGAGGCGCTTGGCATCCCGCGCGGTTCTTACGTCGTCAAAGTGAACAACCGGAAGATACTCGATGGCGTGATGGAGTCGATCGGGCTTGTGGGCGACGAGAACGCGGGACGTCGACTTACGGTGCTGCGAGCGATCGATAAGCTCGATCGGCTGGGCATCGAAGGCGTGCGTCAGCTTCTTGGTGAAGGCCGCAAGGACGAAAGCGGAGATTTTACGAGAGGTGCGAAGCTTGCCACAGACGATATAGATTTCGTTTTTGAGACCATGCATCAGATGCAGTTCGATACCCAAAAGATCAGTGACGGCGGTACTGACGAAGACAGGATGCCGTACGTTGGCGCCGGCGGCCGCGTGGATTTAGGCTACGGGATACTAGAGGGTTACGACGCGGGCACGGATGTGGCTCGGCGGATCGGGGATCGATTGTCTGACAGCCCGATCGGAATGGATGGGGCACAAGAACTTGAGATCATCTCTGCTTTAGTCGCTTCCGCTGGTTACGGTCCTGACCGCATTCGCATCGATCCCTCGGTCGTCCGCGGGCTCGAATACTACACCGGCCCGGTGTTCGAGGCCGAACTGACCTTCGAGATCAAGGACGAGAAGGGCAATCCCGTGCGCTTCGGCTCGGTCGGCGGCGGCGGGCGCTATGACGGCCTTGTCGGCCGCTTCCGCTCGGAGTCGGTGCCGGCGACCGGCTTCTCGATCGGCGTATCGCGATTGCAGGCCGCGCTCGCGGCACTGGGCAAGCTCGGCGGCGAAACGGAATATGGGCCGGTGGTCGTCACCGTGTTCGACCGCGACCGCCTCGCGGATTATCAGCGCATGGTGCAGGCCCTGCGCGCGGCCGACATCCGCGCCGAACTCTATCTCGGCAACCCGAAGAACTTCGGCAACCAGTTGAAATATGCCGACCGCCGCAACAGCCCCTGCGTCATCATCCAGGGCGGCGACGAGAAGGCGCGCGGCGAGGTGCAGATCAAGGACCTCATCGAAGGCGCGAAGGCCGCGCAGACCATCGCCAGCCACGAGGAGTGGCGCGAGGCGCGCCCGGCTCAATTCGCGGTGCCGGAGGAGAAACTGGTCGAGGCCGTGCGCGAGGTGCTGGCGCGGCATCGCAACGACACGCGGTAGACTGGTGCCTTTTCCGCTCGTCCCCGCGAAAGCGGGGACCCAGAAATGGCAGTGCGAATGCCGCTGGATTCCCGCTTCCGCGGGAATGAGCGGAGAGTGGGGCAGCGGGTTTCATTCGGCCATTGCCACCGCTGATACATCAGACGTTTCGATCCCCCCACCTCCCCGGTCGAAACCTTAACCTTCCCGTGCTACAGGCTGCCTCCAACAAGGCTGCGCGGGAAACGCGCGGCGCAGGGGCGTCATGGTCATGTCGGCGTTAACGACGAGCGAGAGCGGGCCAAACGGCGCGCGCGAGGCCGAGGCCCGCGCGGCGGGGCTGCTCACCCATTTCGAAGCGGCGGGCTATGTGCGTGCGACACCCGCGCTGCTGCAGCCGGCGGAGCCGTTCCTCGACCTCTCCGGCGAGGACATCCGCCGCCGCATGTTCCTGACCACCGATGCGGCGGGGCAGGAACTCTGCCTGCGCCCGGACATCACCATTCCGGTCGCGCGCGACTACCTCGCCTCCCCGCAGGCCGGCCAGCCTGCCGGCTTCTGCTACCTCGGCCCGGTGTTCCGCTATCGCGAGAACGCCCCGCCCGAGTTCCAGCAGGCCGGGATCGAATCCTTCGGCCGCCGCGACATCGCCGCCGCCGATGCCGAGATGATCGCGCTCGGGATCGAGGCGGCGGAGCATTTCGGGCTCGGCGAGCCGACGATCCAGATGGGCGACATCGGCCTGTTCGCGGCGCTGGTGGCCGCGATCGACCTGCCAGCCGCCTGGAAGCGGCGGCTGGTGAAGGACTTCAACCGCACCGAGAACCTCGAGCACGATCTCGACCGGCTGGTGGAAAGCACTGCCGGCGCCCCCGCCGAATATCAGGGCGTGCTCGATGCGCTGGCCGGCGCCGACCGGGCCGGGGCCCGCGCGCTCATCACCGACCTGCTGTCGATCGCGGGCATCACCGCGGTCGGCGGCCGCAGCGTCAACGAGATCGCGGAACGCTTCCTCGACCAGGCGGCGCTTTCGGCAACCACGCGGCTGCCGCAGGAAATGCGCGAGGTGATCCAGCGTTTCCTGGCGGTCGCGGGCGACCCGGACGAGGCAGCGGGCGCGCTGCGCGCGCTGGCGGCCGATGCCGGGCTCGATATGGAATCAGCGCTCGACCTGTTCGAGAGCCGAACCGGCTTCCTCGCCGCGCGCGGGCTCGACGTGACGCGCATCGCCTTCTCGACGCGCTACGGCCGCGGCTTCGACTACTACACCGGCCTCGTGTTCGAACTGCACGATCCTACCGGCCGCGTCGGCCGCCAGCTCGTCGCCGGCGGACGCTATGACGGCATGCTGGGCCGGCTCGGCAGTGCGGAGCCCATCCCGGCTGTCGGCTTCGCGGTATGGATCGAGCGGCTCGCCGCACTCGGAGGCGGCGCATGAACGGCAACTTCGTCATAGCCGTGCCCTCGAAGGGGCGGCTGCAGGAACAGACGCAAGCCTTCTTCGCGCGCGCGGGGCTCAGCCTCGTGCAGCCGCGCGGCGCACGCGAATATCGCGGCGCGATCGATGGGCTGGAGGGCGTTGAGGTCGCCTATCTCTCCGCGTCCGACATCACCGCGCAACTCGCGCAGGGCGGCGCGCATTTCGGTATCACCGGTGAAGACCTGGTGCGCGAGATGATCCCGGAAGCCGAGCGCCGCGTCGTGCTGCTCGCTCCGCTCGGCTTCGGCTATGCCAATGTCGTCGTCGCCGTGCCGCAGGCGTGGATCGACGTGCGCAGCATGGCCGACCTCGACGACGTCGCGACCGCGTTCCGTCTGCGCCACGACCGCAAGATGCGGCTCGCAACCAAATACGTGAACCTCACGCGCGGCTTCTTCGCGCATCACGGCATCACCGACTATCGCATCGTCGAAAGCCTGGGCGCGACCGAGGGTGCGCCGGCCGCCGGCGCCGCGGAATTCATCGTCGACATCACCACCACCGGCTCGACGCTGACGGCCAACGCGCTGAAAGTGATCGACGACGGCGTGATGCTGCGCTCGCAGGCGAACCTCGTGGCCTCCAGGACCGCGAACTGGAGCGCTGCCGCCCGCGAGGCCGCGCGGCTGATCCTCGACCGCATCGCCGCGCAGGACCGGGCGCAGAAGTATCGCGAAGTCCGCACGCGCTTTGCAGCGTGCGACGAGGCACTGCTTTCGGAAGCGCGCGAGCGCTTCGGTGTCGTCGCGCCCTATGGCGGGCCGACATCATCGGGGATGCTCACTTTGCACTGCCCCCCGCGCGCGGTCTTCGACCTCGCAGGCCTGTTGCGGGAGCGCGGCGCGGAAGCGGTCTCAGTCTGCGAACTCGGCTACGTGTTCACGCGCGAGAACCCGCTTTACACCAAGCTCGAGGCCGCGCTCGTCGCGTGAGACCCGGCATCAGCCGCAAGGACTGCGACGCCATCGTCACTCGATGGAGGAGAGTCCGTTCCTCGCGATGTCGCGAATGCGCCTCTCGCGGGCAGCGTTTCGCGCGGCGCGCCATCGTTCGAAAAACCGGCGAATCCGGGCCATGGTTCCCTCACCACGCACGAACGGTGTCGAAACGATCGCGCCAATCTGTTGCGTGCGAGGCACGCGACCCCATGCAGCCATCGGTGCACGCTCCTTCCAGATGCGATTCCCTTGCGCCCCATCGGCCAAGCGGATTGGCGGCGCGCTCCTGCTTCGCCCCGTGCACCGCCACGACCGCGGTCACATGACCGACGGCAATGCCGGCGAAGGCGAGAACTCCGAGAACAGTGTCCATCGCACTCTCCTTTGGCTCACGCGCGCAGCGCGCTCCTTGGATGCTTCGATGCTTCGCGAAACGGAGCGCCTGTCGCGCCGTCTACCGGCATCGACGCAACCAGCGATTCAGCCGTGAGACTTTGACGTCCGGACGTGGATGACGGATGCGCGTGCTCCCCGGGCGCCGCTCCAACGACGATGCGTTCACACCGGGCCGGATGGCGGTCTGGTTCGGGCAGCAGTTTCTCGCAGATGTTCGTCCAGACCGGCAGGCGGTGGCGAAATCGCTTGTATGCCGTGAACATCACAATCGCGGCGCAGCCGACGGCGTTCACGCCGAACACTGCCGCCACGACGAGGGCTTCGAGTGCCATGAGGGCGTAGATCACCGTCGCGACATTGGCCGCGGTGAATATGATCCATGTCGAGAGCGATACCGCGATCGCGCGATCCGGATCACGGTGAATGCTCACGATCTGCGGCCAGTACGCGATCGCGCGGGCGACGTTGAGGGCCACGAAGATCGTGAGCGAGTAGTCTGCGACCGACAAGTCCCTGACCCCTCAATGCGTCCGGCCGTCCGGACCGGTGGGGGTTTTGGCACGTGCCGGACGCCGCCGCGTCATCGGAACCGATGATGCTCCTTACGAATAAAGAGCGGGCTGCCGTGGTTGCCGGATCGGTGGCGTCGCGTTCTGGAAAAGCCGGAGAAGGTCGGACTGCCGGACAGTGCTGGTCTTGGAATAGATGCGCTGCAAATGGGTGCGGATGGTTGGCTCACCGATGCCGAGCATGTCGGCCGCTTCCTTGCCGCCAAGTCCTTGCGCCAGCGCCAGCAGCACGCGCAATTCGCCGCCGGTCAGCTTGTAAAGTCTGCCGAAGGCCTCGCCCGGCAGCAGCGGCGCCTCGACCGGGTCTTTCGTGAACACGGCGACCGATGCCGCAACCGGCACCACAATGTCCTGGCGCCGGCCGCGCGCGACCGGAAGCAGCGTCGCGACATAGCCGGGGCCGCCATCGACGTCCGGAATCGCCAGGGAATGCTCGCACATACCCCTGTCGATATCGTCGCGCGCCGCCTCGTCGATCGCCTTCGAGAGAGCCGCCCGCGTCGCGGGGTCGGCAGGCGAAACCCGGCTGTTCACGATACGGATGGAATTGCCGGTCCTGACCTGACGCTCGGCCGCCGCGTTCATGTAGACGACGCGGCCATCGCGTGCCGTGAGGTAAACGCCCGAGACCAGCCCATCGAGCGTCCTTTCAAGCAATTCCGAGCGCAGCGCCCGAATATCGAGCGCATCGGAGATGGCAAGCACGCGGCAGACATGCGGGGCCAGGAGCTTGAACAGGCCGATCTCGCGCTCACGATAAGGCGGTGCGTTCTCGCTCCGGGACGCGTGCATGGAGGCTATGCGTCCTCCGGTCCGCAACGCGGGAAACCAGATGATGTCCTGCAGTCCGAACGGCTCCAGCACTTCACGAAAGAACCGGCTGTCGTGCAGATCGCCATTCTCGATGGAGAGCGCTTTGACGTCGCCGATATTTGCAACGACATCCGACGCCGCCATCGGACTTTGTCCGTAATTGCGCGCCAGCTTTGCCAGGAATGGCTGCAGGTATCCAAACACGAACAACTGATCGTTTTGCGTATGCCGCAGATCGTGAACGCAAATCCCGCCAGCGGTGCTTTCACACAGGTTTGCGATCTTTCGGCAAGTGTCCGGCCACTGGTGCGGATCGAGGGCGCAGTCATAGATCGCGCCGATCGTGTCCGACAGTTCCTGGGCTGTGCCCCCATCCAGACCGATCACGTTGAGCCCTCTCCCTACCCAAAAAGGGGCAAACCTTGCCGGTCGAAAAGCCGTGTTTCGGCCAGACAAGCCCGGCGACGCAGATGTAAGGAAGCGCTTTGTGCGAACGGTTCAAGCGTCAATTGACGCTGCGACAAAGATTGAGACGCTGTGCCAATGAATTGATCCCCAGCGTCAAATTCACTGGCCAAAACCACGCGCCGCAGGTCGTGCTAAGGTATGATCCCGAAAAGCGGGAGCCGGTTTTCGGCCCAGATCATACTCAAACAAAAAGATAAGCGCTGGCCTGATTCAACTAAGTTGAACCAGGCTCAAAAGCGTTCCGGGAGACAGGGCAGCGCTATGGCCAGAAGCAGCGACAAGGGTTCGTCAACGGATACTTCTGCGAAGCCGCCTGTGACGGACAGGGGCAACGGCGGCGCGTCGCCCAGGCTGCAAGGGCTGGATAGCAATCCGCAAGGCGAGTTCGGTCCGCAGTTCTGGCAAGCCTTTCGCGAAACCTTTGCGCACATCTACACGCTGTCACTGCCGGAGCCTTCCGAGGAAGCGCGCTTCACCCTCACCACCCGCACCTACCATACGCCCCGCGCGATCCTGATGCGCTCGCAGGGCACGGCGTTCATCATGACGCGGGGCCCCGCGATGGTCGCGCGTAGCCCCGACCAGTTGCTGATCTATCTCGAACTCGAAGGCTCGTGTGACAACGACTGGGCCGGACGGCGCGAACGCGTCGAGGCCGGCGATGTGCAGATCGTCGACTATGCGCGGCCGTTCCATAGTGTGACAAGCGACTACGCGAATCTGATCGTCATCCTCGCGCGCGAGAGCGTGCCTGCCGCGCTGCTGGCCATGGAGCCGCACGGCCTGGTCTTTCGGCGCGGGAGCGGCGCCGCACGACTGATCGGCGCAGCGATGCAGGCGCTTTATGCCCAGGCCGACGATCTGACGGTGAGCGAAGCCGAGGCGGCGATCGAAGGCATCGTGGCGCTGACGACCGCCTATGCGCGCGCGAGGCTGGCGGGCGATGAAGCGGGCCACGTGAAGGCGAGGAGAAAGGCCGCGCTCGATTACATCGACGCCCATCTTGCGAACGAGCAGCTAGGGCCCGACGAGATCGCCGATGCGGCCCACGTCTCGCGCGCCTCGCTCTACCGGCTTCTGGCGGCAGAAGGTGGCATTCGCGCCGTGCTGTTGCAGCGCCGGCTCGACCAGGCCTTGCGGCTCCTGCTGGCCGACAACGAAGATGAGCCGTCGCTGACGGATGTTGCCAGGCGCTGCGGCTTTGGCGGCACGAGTCAGTTCAGCCGCGCGTTCCGCGCGCGCTTCGGCATGCCGCCGCGGCAGTACCGCGCGCTCGTCCGCCAGCAGGACCGCGACTGGCACGAAGCGCGGCTCAAGGCCGACGGCTTCGACGGAGATTCCCTGTTCTGGCGGCACCGGGGATTGACCGGTTCGAAGCAATCCAGTGCTCCGGATTGAGGCAGGGAAAGTCCCCACAAACCTGGCCAAGTGCGCGGTTCGGGATCGCATTCAGCGCAGCGGTAGATTCTAGAAACTCCCGCCGGTCCGCCAGCCCCCGTCGCCGCCCCCTGAACGCCCGCCACCTGACGAACCGCCGCCGCCCCACGGGCTTGGCCATGATGTCGGGCCCGAACCGCCGCCCCATCCGCCGCCCGATCCACGACGCGGCGCGCGGTAGTTGTCGCGCAACACCTGATCCAGGGCACCACCCGACAGGGCCCCCCGCAGGATTCCGCCGATGATATCGCCGATGACTTCCGCGCCATTGCCGCCGAAGGTCCCTCGCGGGTCGTCGTATCCGGAATCGCGGGCGCGATCGCGCGCGCCTTCGAGTTCCATTCGGCGGCGGCCCAGTTTCCGAATCTCCGAACGAATCTCCTTAACCTCGCTGTCCGCCTTCACGAGCGCGGCATCGCTGGCCGAGATCGCCGAAACGACGCGATCATCCGCGGGGCCCGGCGTTCGCCGTGCGTCCTCGTAGAGTTCGCGGATGTCTTCCCGAGCCAATGCTTCGGCCAGAATGTCGACGGCGCGTCCGAAATTGGCGTCGCCTTCGGTCTCGAGGAGTTCTTCCCGCTCGGCATCGATCCGTTGAAGATCGGACGTAATGCGCACGACCTCATCGGCGGCGGCCTTCATGGCGGCCTCGCTCTCGGCGGCTTTTGCCTCGTGCGCGTCGATGCCGTTGGCGATCAGCGCCTGACGCTCGACATTTGCAAGCCGCTGCTTTGCCGTCTCGACGACAGCCCGTCTGCTGCTGGCGTGCTCGCGCAGCCGGAGGGGGATTTCCTTCAGCATCGCGTAGTTTGCCCGCGCATCGCGGTAGCCGACGAGGGCCGCCACCTTGCGGTCGAAGAAACGAACGAGCGTGCTGCTCCCATCCTCGGAGGAGCCGTGCTTTTTGTCCCACAGATACATAAACAATGCGTCGGACTCATACGGCGCGCCCTTGGCCGCAAGATCCTCCTCGGCGAGCGCAGCCTTCTTCTCGGCGTTCTCCGCAACACCGATCGCCGCTTCAACAGCCTCGCGCGCGCTCTGCCACGCCGGCGTTGACTGGAGTGGCTCCAGGGTCCGCTCCTGCAACTGTCCTATCCGCTCCAATGCGGCTGCGAGTTCTTCATCGCGCTCATGCTTCGCGGCCTCGGCCCGGTCGAGTTCGGCCTGTCCTGCATCGCGTCTGCGCGTAAGGTCCGCCAGTTTCTCGCGATGCCGTTCCAGCATCTCCAGAGCGCGCCGCTCGGTCGTGTTGAGGTCGTCGATCACCCGCTCGCGCATCATCGCGTCGAGCCGGATGCGCGCCAGCGCGCGGAAACTTTCCGCCTTCTCCTGTCTCAGGCGGGCAGCCTCGTCGATCGCCGAACGCAGGGTGGCGTCGAGGCGGCTTTCATTCGATCGAACGCGGCTGATGGCGTTTTCTACCGAGGACAGCGCTTCACGGCCGGTAAACATGGGTTCTCTGTCTCACCAACGGGTGATCCGGCCTTCGAGAACAGGCATCGCATATTCCGGATCAAGAAGTCCCCGGCGCTTTTCCGCCAGACGGGCGTTCTGCACGATGCCGTTCCGCGCCTTGTCGTTTCGCACCGCTTCAAAGGTTGCAAACGGAACACGAACCGCAAAGCGCGATACGGTCTCCATCTGGTTCGTCTCGTCGTTCCGGATCGGCAGGCGGACCGGCCGACCATTGCGTTCGACCGCATCGACGACGACAAAATAGGCTCGTCCGTCGAAGCTTGGATGTTCGCGATAAAAACCGGTCTGGTCCTCCGGCCTGCCGGCGATCCGCAGCACATATTCCTGCCGCAGCGCCGTGGCGAGCCGATCGAGATCGGCGATGGTGGAACGGGCTTCGGCGGCGTTGCCGCGCTCGAGCGCAGCCCTTCCTTGCCCGCGGATAGCCTCGGCCCGCTGGCGGGCCGCCGGAACCTGCGCTTCCGCAATAACGGCCTGATACGCCGCCGCCAACCTTTGGGGCAATGTCTGCGTGAGTTCGATGCGTGCGGTCTCAGTCGCATTCTCGCGAGGGCGAACGACGCCGAAGTGATACGCGCCGAGGCCGATGAGGCCGGCACCCGCGATCGCGAGCAACCGCCTGCCGTAGCGCCCGCGCCTCACCCAGATTGTTGCGAGCGTCCGCCTCAGGCTCGGCGCGGCCGGCGTATAGACGAACCGGTTCTCCTTGAGCGCCTTCACGCCCTGCGTGATGACGCTGTCGGGAACGGCTATCCCCTGGCTCTCATAGAGAGCCTTCAGCCTCGCTACGAGTTGTTCCTCGCGCAAGTCCTCATTGAGTTCGCGTTCGACCAGCCGCTCGCGATGGCGCAATGTGTCGACGACGTCCATCGCCATCATGACATCGTCGAGCGCGGCCGGACGAACCGCCGTTTCCTCCGACGGGGCCGTGGTCGCGGTGGCAGTGGCGGACATCAGAGCGGCAGCGCCTTCCCGTCAGCAACCAGCTTGGCCATCCGCCGCTTTCCATCCTCGACAGCTTCGCGGATCTCGGCTGAATTCTCGGTCGACAGCTTGCGCATCTCTTCGATGATCGTCTGCGCCCGCTCTTGATAATTTACGACCGAGTCAACGAGTTTCTTGACCGCATCGGCACGGATGGTTGGGCCGTAACCGGCCTTGACCGCTTCCTCCTGAACCTTGTCGCCGATCTCGGACAGGGTTTCGAGCGACTTCGAGACCCCCTCCTTCATCGCATTCAGCGTCGCCGTCGACTCATGCAGACCGAACAGCCCGGTGAAGGACGCCTTGAGCGCGGTCAGAACGGAATCGTTGGTCGAGAAGAAGGTGATCGACTGCGAATAGATGCGCTCCTTGGCATTCGTCGTCTGCTGCAGGCGCGCCATCACGACTTCGGACGTGTTGTAGGAAATGGTCAGATTGTCCGAGAGGTCCTTCACGATCTGGTATCGCTTCTCCTCGTCCTGAACGCGCCGCAAGTGCTCATCGCGCTCGAGTTCCAGGCGAGCCCGATCCGCCGGCTCGCTGCCGGCAAAGGTCGCGACTTTTTCCGAGGCGACCGTGAGGGCCGTGCGGGCAGCCTCCAGCTTCTCGGCCGCAGTCTTGAGGAGTTCCAGCGCCAGGACCTCGGACTGCTTCAGCGCGCCGCGGAAGTCCCGATAAGCCTCGAGGATCGTATGCTCACGATTGACCTGATCCTTCGTATCCTTGGTGACATCGAGGTAGATCGCCTTCACTTTATCGAAGCGATCGGCGATGTCGCCGCGGGCGACCTTCATCCACACATTCGTCGCGCGCTCGAGAAGATCGATACGATTATCGTCAAGCTGATCGACCATCCGCTTGGCGTCGTCACGGATCGAATCGAAGCCGTTCGTGATGGCCTTGTAACGCTCGCCGATCTGCATGCCGGAGATCTGGTCGCGCACGATCTCGTTGAACACAGACGCCTGGCCCAGCGTACGCGCAACGACCTGGATCTTGTCCGGGTCAAGATCAGAAACCTTCTCCAGCAGGGCATTGATCGGAGCAGGCTCGACCTTGTCCGGCATCAGGCCGACATCGCGCAACGCGCCGACGGCCTTGTCGAGATACTGCATAGGCGTTCTGACGACGACATCACTCATTGCGCGCACTCCCCTGCCAACGCTCAATAGACTATGAGCGCGACACCCGCGTCACAAGCCCACCCCCCGACGTTGATTGCACAAACTTCCTGATGCAGCGCCACGGCGGCATATCCGGACGGATCCGAAGTGCTACGCGGCACTTTCAGTCACGGCACCTTATAGTTGAGATCAGATCGACCGCAACCGGGTTCCGTAATGCGCGGCGGGAAGGCGCGGACCCGACCCGAAAAGCCGCTCACGCAGCGTCCCCGGCCGGTACGCCTTCTTGTAGGCGCCGCGGCGCTGCAGTTCCGGCACGAGCAGGTCGGCAATATCCGTAAACGTCTCCGGGAGCACGGCATAGGCCATGTTGTAGCCG
>Ga0182739_1002503_pt1 | contig 17122 bp, 14 predicted proteins | sample eDN5th30CBELigBY_FD_128873 | JGI IMG/M metagenome (GOLD analysis project Ga0182739, IMG submission 128873) | Enriched backyard soil microbial communities from Emeryville, California, USA - eDNA 5th pass 30_C BE-Lig BY (version 2) (version 2) | ecosystem: Environmental > Terrestrial > Soil >... | reverse complement strand
TAGACCGGTTCCTCCACCAAACCCTCTATCCTTGCGCGTTTTTCGTCGAGCCCCCCAATCCTGTTCGCGCATGAGGTAATCAAGTGAAGCGTCGGCATTCCCCTGCCCGCAAGTCCAAGTCTGTCCTCACCCTGAGGAATCTCCGCGCCACAGGCCCGCTATTGCTTGCGGCCACGCTGGCGCAGGGGCAACAGGCGCCGAATGGCACGGCCAGCCCGCCCGAGGAAATCCTGGTGACGGCCACCCGCTCGACGCAGCGCCTGAGCCAGTTGGGCAACGCCATCAGCGTGCTCGATCTGGAAACCATCGAACGCGAGCAGGCGATCAGCGTGCCCGAGCTTCTGGTGCGAACCCCCGGCGTACACTTTACCCGTCCGGGCGGGGTGGGCCAGAACACCACCGTGCGCATCCGCGGCGCCGATGCCGACCACACCGTGCTGGTGATCGACGGTGTCAGGCTCAACGACCCCTCCACCACCGGCGGCGGCGCCAACCTGGGTGAGCTCATGGTGGGCGACATCGCACGCATCGAAGTGCTGCGCGGGGTACAGTCCACCCTGTGGGGCAGCCAAGCCATCGGCGGCGTGGTCAACGTAACTACCGCCACCCCCACCGAGCCCTTGAGCGGCAATCTGCGCACCGAAGCCGGTTCCTACGGCACCGGCATGATCAAAGGCGGCGTCGGTGGCCGGCGCGACGCCCTGCAGTGGCGCCTGGCGGCCTCGCATTACGATACCGAAGGCATTTCGTCGCTGGATACGCGCTTGGGCGGGCGGGAAAAGGACGGCTACCGCAACACCAGTGCCAGCGGCACCCTGCGCTATGACTTCACCGACGCGCTGCAGCTGGACCTGCGCGGCTTCTACTCCGATGGCAAGACCGAGCTCGACCAGGTCAGCACCAATGCCAATAGCCGCGACAGCGATGCCTACACGCTGATGGAAAGCCTGATCGGCTACGCCGGCCTGAATTTGGCGCTGTTCGATGGACGCCTGCAGAACCGCGTGTCGCTGCAACAGACCCGCAACGACGGCAACCGCATCGATCCCGCCCAGGCCAACAACCCGGTGACGCGCGACACCCTGGGCCGCAGCAAGCGTATCGAATATCAGGGCATCGCCGATGCGAACGACTGGCTCGACGTGGTGTTCGGCCTGGAACGCGAGCGCGCCGACGTTTCCTATGCCTCGCCCACCGCCGCCATCCCCAACCCGCTGCCGCGCATCAATGAGGTCGGCATCGACAGCGCCTATCTGCAGTTGCAGGTGGAACTGAGCGAAGCGCTGCATCTGACCTTCGGCACCCGGCGCGACGATCATGACACCTTCGGCGCGCAACAGAGCCACCAGGTTACCGCGGCGTGGGCCTTCAACGACGGCAACACCCTGTGGCGTTCCAGCTGGGGCACGGGCTTCAAGGCGCCCACCATGTACCAGCTCTTCGACGCCCGCTACGGCAATCCCGACGCCCAGCCGGAAGAGGCGCTGGACAGCTGGGACACCAGCGTCGAACAGCATTTTCTCGAGCGCCGCGCGATGGTGTCCGCCGGATATTTCTTCACCAAAACTAAGAACCTGCTGGTAGTCACCCAATGCACCGCGGCGCCGGCGCATCCCTTGTGCCAGGGCACCGGCCATCCCGGGTTCTACTCCAACGTGGACATGAGCGAGGTGAACGGCGTGGAACTGCAGGGTTCGCTGCAGCTTACGCCGCAATGGTTCGTGAACACCAACTACACCTACACCCGGGCGCTCGACATGGACGGCAACCTGGACCTGCCGCGCACGCCGCGGCGCATGGTGGGCATCGAACTGAGCTACGAAGCGCCCTGGGGCCTGAAGGCCGGCTTCGCCACGCGTTACGTCAGCGACAGCTTCAACGATGCCGCTAACCTGCAGCCGCTCAAGGGCTACGCGCTGACCGACATCCGCGCCTCCTATCCGCTCACCGACCGGGTGGAAGTCTATGGACGCGTCGACAACGCATTCGACCGCTACTACGTCACCAACCTGCGCTACGCCACGCTGGGCCGGGGCGCCTATGCCGGCGTCCGCGTGAACTTCTGAGTGCGCGTGCCCGTCTGGCTGGCCCTTGCCTCGCGCGTACTCGCCGCCACCGCGGGGGCCTACGTCTGTAGCGTGCTGGGGGCCCTGGCACTGTCGCGCCTGCTGCCGCTGGCACTTGGCCCGGCCACCATGGCCGGCATGCTGGCGAGCTTTTGGATTTTCTGTCTGTGCGCGCTCTGGGCATTTGCGCCTCAGCGCCCCGCCATGGCGTGGCTGGGCCTGGTGGCATTCGGCGCGCTGTGTGGCCTTGGCCTCGGTCTCGGTCTCGGTTGAGGGGGGAACGAAAATGCTGCAGGGTGTGATGCAACGCATGGCCTGGCTGCATACTTGGCTTGGCCTCTGCGTGGGCTGGCTGGCCTACTTCGTGTTCGTGCTGGGTTCGGTCGCCTATTTCGATACGGAAATTGATCGTTGGATGCGCCCGGAGCTGCCGCTGCGCACGAGCGCGGCGCAGGCCATTCCCAGTACGCAAAGCATCGTCAGCGCCTACCGCTATCTGGACGGCGAGCCGCTGGCAGAGGGCGCGCAGGTGTGGGAAATCGTCGCCCCCCAAGGGCATGAGGTGGCTCACCTGAGCGCCGGCTGGCGCCAGCCACAATCCGGCGGGCGCATGTCCCGCGGCATATCCAGCGGCACGCGCCTGCTCGACTACGACGGCACGCCGCTGATAGCGCCACGCGCCACCGGCGGCGGCTATGCGCTGTACCGGCTGCACGTGCAACTGCATTACCTGCCACGGCTGACCGGGTTCTACCTCACCGGCATCTGCGCCATGGCCGTCTTGCTTTGCGTGTTCAGCGGCATCGTGCTGCACAAGCGCCTGCTGCGCGATCTGTTCCTGTTCCGCCCGGACAAACGCGCCCGCTCCTGGCTCGATGCCCACACCACCGTCGGCACCATGGCCATCCCCTACCTGATCTTCATGGCCTACAGCGGCCTGGTGTTCCTCAATTCCAGCTACCTGCCCTGGCTGGTCGACGGCAACTTCGGCGACAACGGCCGTTCGCGCTACATCGCCACCGTATTTCCCCGCCATGCCATCCCCGCGCCGGCCGGCATCGCCGCCCCCACGCTCACGCCGGAGACGATCTTCACGCGGACACAACAGCACTGGGGCGGGAGCGAACTGGCCGCCTACACCATCTGGAATCCCGGCGACGCCAACGCCCGGATCGGCGTGGAGCGCGCGCGCCATGGCGTGGAACGCGGCAATGAGCAGTTGTTGTTCGACGGCGTGTCGGGCGAACTGCTGGAAGCCCGGGAAGCGCCACGCTCGACACCGCGGCGAGTCTATGACGCCATTCTTGGCATCCATGAAGGCAACTTTGCCCCCGGCTGGCTGCGCGCGCTCTATTTCGCCGCCGGCCTGCTGGGCAGTTCGGTAATTGCCACCGGTTCGATCCTGTGGGTACACAAGCGCCTGCCGCGCCATGCGGCGCAGCGCCCCACGCTCGGCTGCATGCTGGCGCAGCGTCTGAACGTGGGCGTGTTCGCGGGCCTGCCGATCGCGCTTGCGGCCTATTTCTGGGCCAACCGGCTGCTGTCTGCGGACTTCGAGACGCGTGCCGCCTGGGAGATGCATGCGCTGTTTCTCACCTGGGGCATTTGCCTGCTTTTCGGCCTGTTCCGCTCACCTGCACGCAGTTGGCGGGAACTCTGCGTGTTGGCCGCCGCGGCCTATCTGCTGTTGCCGCTCCTCAATGGCCTTTGCTCCGAACGCCATCTGGGGGTCACGCTGCCGGCGGGCGACTGGGGCCTGGCAGGGATCGACCTGGCCCTGCTGCTAATCGGTATCGTCTTCGGCGCACTGGCCTGGTGGCTGGATTTCCGCCGGCGGCGCAGCTTGCCGCACAGAGCAGATCCACTGTTCGCGCCGGCAGGCTTCGGCGGTAACCGGCCATGCTGATGGGCAGCGTGATACTGGCGCTGACCGGCATGAGCCTTTGCTATCGCGCGCTGCAAAATGCCACACGGACGCAGCGCGTCTGGCAACTGCCGGCCGCCGCATGCGCGTTGCTGCTGTCGCTGTGCGGCCTGGCACTCGCCAGCAGGTCCTGGGGCATCGGCCTGATCGCCTGGATGGGCCTGTTGATGGCCTGCCATGGCCTGCTGGTGTTCCTGGCCCCGTATCTGCCCGGCGCCCTGCGGCAGGGCGCGCGCGCCTCCAGTTCTCCCCCATCGACTTCCTGACCAGGCTCCCCTACCGACATGACCATGAACCCCGTAGCGCTGTGCTCTTGCTCAAGTTTCTTCGCCACCTCCACCCGGCACTTTCCATGGGGTTCCCTGCTGCTTTGCGTCCTGCTCGCCACCCTGCTGGGCAGCATGCCGGCCCGCGCGCAGCAAAGCACTGACGCAGGCCCCACGGTACTGCTGCTGGCAGTACCCGAGGCCCAGCGCGCCAAGCTGGAAATGCTGGCCGCGCTGGCGCGCGGCAAAGGCTTCGTACCGCAAATACAGTACGTCAACGAAGCGGAGCCCGAGGCCATCGTGCAGGCCATCGAACAGGCGCAACTGATACTGGTGGACTGGGTGACATCAGGCCCCTACGAAGCCCTGCTCGCCACCTACGGCGATAGCTTCGCGGCGCACCCTGGCGTGGTGTTTCCCGGGCGCGACTACCAGCGGCCCGGACTCAGCGCCGGCCTGAGCGCGGAACAGGCCAGCATGCTGTTCGACTACTACGACAGCGGCGGCCGCGACAATTTCGACAACATGTTCCAATACCTCAAGACCACGGTATTCGGGCTGGACACGACAGCCGCCGTACCGCCAGACATGCTGCCCGAAGAAGGCCTGTACCACCCAAACGCCGCACGCCTCTTCAGCAGCCTGGACGCCTTTCTCGACTGGCGGCAGGCCGACCCCGCCCAGCCTTTCGTAGGCGTAGGCTTCATGCGCGGCGACCTGGAACAGAACCGCATGGACTATATCGATGCCGTCATCGCCGCGCTGGAGCAGCGCGGCCTGAACGTGGTGGGCTATTTTCACCCCACCAACGGCGCCTCCGCGCACCTCTTCTACCGCAACGCCGACATGCCGCCGGCACTGGCCGCCGGCGAACTTGCGCCGGGTACTCGGCTGCCACCGCCCGCGCTCGATCTCGCGGTGACCTTTCGCGGGGTGATGACCTCGCCGGGGCTGCGCCACCTGGAACATGAGGCCATGCAGTTGCCGATGCTCTCTGCGATGATCGACAACTCGCGCAACGTGCAGGCCTGGCTGGACTCCTCCGACGGCTACCCCAACACCAGCATGGCGGCACGCTGGACCAATGCCGAGATCGCCGGCTTCATCGATCCCATCGTGGTGGGCGCGCTTGGCGACGATGGCCTGCCCACACTGATCCCCGAGCAGCTGCAGGCGCTTCTGGAACGGGTGGAAAACTACCTGGCGCTCAGGCTCAAGCCCAATGCCGACAAGCAGCTTGCCATCTTCGTGTGGAACTCGCCCGAGGGCGAGGACAACTTTTCCGCCACCTATCTCAATGTGCCGCGCAGTCTGCTGGCCATCTTCACCGCGCTGCGCGGCGCCGGCTACCAAGTGGACGACATCGATGAAGCCACCCTGGTGGAAAAGCTCAAGCTGCTGACCCGCCCCTACTATCGCAGCGACGATGACGCCGCGCTGCGGCGCCTGTTGGCCGAAGGCCTCGCCGAACGGTATCCGGTGCAGGACTATCTCGACTGGTTCGCCAGCCTGCCCGAGGAACTGCGCCGGGATGTCGATGCCAACTGGCCCGATGCCGAAGACAATTACATGACCTTGGAAGAGGACGGCCAGCATTATTACGTAGTGCCCCGCCTGCGCCTGGGCAACGTGCAGGTGCTGCCCCAACCCATGCGTGGCTCGCAGCGGGCGCGGGAAAGCGAGATATTCCACGACAAGACCCTACCCGTGCACCACGCCTACCGCGCCATCTATCACCAGCTGACCGCGCGCGAGCCCGTGGATGCCTTCGTCAATCTCGGCACCCACGGCACGCAGGAATGGCTGTCCGGCAAGGAACTGGGGCAGTGGGTATACGACGATACCCAGTCCACCGTGAGCAACATTCCGGTGATCTACGCCTACAACATCGGCAACAGCGGCGAGGCGATGGTGGCCAAGCGCCGCGGGCGCGCGGTGCTGATCTCGCACAACACCCCCGCCTTCGCGCCCGCCGGGCTGCACGGCGAACTGCTCACCCTGCACGAACTGCTGCATCAGCTCGGCAGCCTGCAGCAGGGGCGGGTATTCGACAACACGCGCGAACAGGTGTGGACCGCCATGCAGGAGTCCGGGCTCGACCTGGAGCTGCAATTGAGCCGCGAGGACCTGCTGAATGATTGGGACACTGCCCATGCGCGCCTGCACGGCCATCTGGAAAGCCTCGCCGCGCTGTCGCAGCCGCTTGGCAAACACGTGTTCGGCAGTCCCGCCGAGCCGGCACATCTGTTGACCACGATTCTACAGATACTGGGGCAGGACTACCTGCGCGCCCTCGACCCCGCGGGCGAGCACGCGCTGCTGCAGGATTTCGAGGCGCTGACCGCCAGCGCGCCCTATCTCACGCTGCACGCCTATCTGATCGACGGCCAGCCGCTGCAAAACTTTCCCGCCACCCTGCAGGCCAGCCTGACGCAGGCACACGAATTATGGGACAAGTTCAACGGCGAACAGGAAATGGAGAGCCTCCTGGCCGCCCTGGAGGCGCGTTACGTGCCTCCAGGCACCGGTGCCGATCCGCTGCGCAACCCCGATGCGCTGCCCACCGGCAAGAACATCTATGTGTTCGACCCCAGCCGAATTCCCACGCAGGCGGCCTGGGAGGCCGGCGTCGCGCTGGCGGACAGCCTCCTGGCCAACTACCGCGAGGAACAGGGACATTACCCGGCCAAGGTGGCGCTGGCACTGTTTTCCACCGAATCATTCAACCATTACGGGGTGGTGGAAGCCGAAGTGCTGCATCTGCTTGGCGTGAAGCCGGTATGGAACCCCCGTGGCCAACCCACCGGCGTGGAAGTGATTCCCGCCAATGCGCTTGGCCGCCCGCGCGTCGACGTGGTGCTGACGCTCACCGGCGCCTACCGCGACAACCTGCCCGGCGTGGTGCGTTTCCTGCAGGAAGCCATCAACACCGTGGCCGCGCTGGACGAGCCTGAAAACCACGTGTTCCACAATACGCTCGCGCTGGCGCGCAGCCTGCAGCAGGAAGGGCTGGACGCGGAACAGGCCGCGCTGCAGGCGCGGCTGCGGGTGTTCGGCGCGGAACAGGGCCAGTACGGCACCGGCCTCAGCCAGGCCAGCCGCGCCAGCGATCTTTGGGATGAGGACAGCGCGCTGTCCGGGCTGTTCCTGGACCGCATGGCCACCACCTTCGGCAATGAAGACACCACCAGCAACAGGCGCGATGGCGCCCGCGGCCTGCTGCTGGAACAGCTCAAGGGCGTGGAGGTGGCGCTCATGTCGCGTTCGAGCAACAGCCAGGGGCTCTTGTCCTCGCAGGAGCCGTTCGAATACCTGGGCGGGCTGTCGCTGGCGATACGCGAGGCCAACGGCACGGCGCCCGCGCTGATGATCGCCGATCTGCGCAACACCGACGCCTTCGCGCACGAGAGCGTGGCCAGCTTCATCGGCAAGGAACTGCGCACCCGCATGTTCCATCCGCGCTGGATCACGGAAATGATGGCCGAAGGCTACAACGGCGCCACTGAATTCAGCGACAGCCTGGGCAACTTCTGGGGCTGGAACGTAATGGATGCCAGCGTGGTGCGCGCCGACCAGTGGCGAAACTTCTTCGACATCTACGTCGAGGACAGCCTGGACCTGGGCCTGCGCGAATTCTTCGAAACGCAGCATCCCGCCGCGCTGGCGCAGATGGCCGAGCGCATGCTAGAAGCGGTGCGCAAGGGCTATTGGGACGCGCCAGAGGAGGTGGTGGCCACGCTGGTGCAAACCTACCAGGACCTGAGTACGCGCTTCGACGTTCAAACCCGCAACGCGGCATTTGAGCAATTTCTCAGCGCCACGGCGCAGGGTTTTGGTCTGAACGCCCCGGGTGCCGCGTCACCACAGGGCGGTGGCCAGGCAACGCCCGAAGCCGTCAGCGGCCAGGTGCTGCGGCAAACGCCCACCGCCACCGCCCCGCCGGTACGGCCCTGGCTCTTGCTGCTGCTTGCCGCGCTGGTAGCCTGCGGCTTCGCCGCCAGCGCTTGGCAAAACCGCCGTTTCTCCGCCTCACCACAGGACTGATCCTTCATGAATCTGGAACTACTGTTATCCGACGTCACCCGTTACCTGATGCTGCCGGTATTGCTGGTGCTGGTGGGCATGTTCGCCTACGCCCTGCTTGCGCTCGGCGGCTTTGTGCATGAACTGCTGACGCGCCGTCTCAAACAGCGCTACGGTTCCGGCATTTCCCGTCTCGCGGCGCGGGCAGGCATCACGCAGAGCGAACTCGAACTGCAGTTGCTCAAGGAGCTGGAACGGCCACGCATCGTCAGCCGCGTGGCGCCGATGCTCGGACTGGTGGCCACCATGATCCCGATGGGACCGGCGCTGATGGCGGTGTCCGCCGGCGATTCCACCGGCATGGCGCAGCAGCTCATGGTGGCGTTTTCGGCGGTGATCGTGGCGCTGGTATCGGCGGCGATCTGCTACGTGATCCTGCTGGTGCGGCGGCGCTGGCTACTGGAGGAAATCGACGCCTGCCTGCGCGGGCAGGCGGCGGCCGGCCTGGCTGGCAGCAAGGGAACGGCGGCATGAGCGCACGCAAACCCCTGAACATCCTGGGCGACGACGATGGCGACGATCCGATCCTGAGCGTGGTCAATCTGATCGACGTGTTCCTGGTGGTGATCGCCGTGCTGCTGATCGTGATCGTGGACAACCCGCTCAACCCCTTCCAGAGCGACGACGTGGTGGTGGTGCGCAATCCCGGCAAGCCCGACATGGAGATCATCACCAAGGACGGCGAGGAACTCACCCGCTACCGCAGCAGCGGCGAAATCGGCGAGGGCCAGGGCATGCGCGCGGGCACCGCCTACCGCATGGAAGACGGCACCATGATTTACGTGCCGGAAGATCAGCCCTAGCGCGGCACTTGCTCCGATCCCGGGAAACAAAGAGAATCGACCGACCGCTCGCCCATAACAACACAACAGGCAGGAGAGCACGGCAATGGAGTTCCTTCCCAAGCGTTTGCAGGGCCTGTCGTTTGGCCTGATTCTGCTGAGCGGCCTGCTCAGCGCGTGCAGCCCCGGCGGCAATGAGGCCGCACAACCCCAAGCCCAGGCTGATACGCCACCAAGCGGCGCGGCGCCTGCCGGCGACATCCTCAGGGCCGGCCATCTGGGCCGCAGCATCGGCGACATCGGCCGCACCATCCACTTCTACCACGATCTGCTCGGCGCCGGCCTGGCCGGCAACCGTGATCCCCTGCCGCGCTTTTTCGCTTCGCAGCCGCTGACCGACTTCGTCACTTCGCCTCCCGAGGCCGAATACCGCGCCATCAACATGCCGCTGCCCGGCACCTCGGTGGAACCCGGCACCGTGCCGGAGATGGTGGTGGAAGTGATCGAGTTCCGTAATTTCGACCGCCATCAGTACCAGCCCGGCCTGCAGGATGCCGGGGTGTCCAACCTCAAGCTGATCGTGCGCGATCTGGACCGCGCGCTGGCCACGCTGAAGGAAGCGGGCGTGCTCATCTTGACTGAAGGCGGCGAACCGGTGGCGGTCACGCCCACGCCGGGATTGAGCGGCAGCGCCCGCGCCATCATCGTGCGCGATCCGGACGGCTATCCGGTGGAACTGGTACAGCTTACGCCCGCCCCCGCCAGCAACGCGCCGGCTGACAGCAACCTTCTCGGTGCCCACATTTCGCTGGTGGTGAACGATCTCGACACGTCATTGAACTTCTATTCCACCTTGCTCGGGCCGGACCTGCGCACCTGGAAGGCGGACGATTTCACGATGGACGCCGCCTACAACCAGCTGCGCAACACCCCCAACGCCGAACACCGCCTGGCCACCATGCTGCTGCCCGGCACCGCCACGATCATGGAACTGATCCAGTACCGCGGCATCGCCAGCACGCCCTACCGGCCCGAGGTGCAGGACATCGGCGTGGGCCACGTGGCCTTCATGGTCCGGGACATCGAACAGATGATGCAGCGCCTCGGCTCACTGGATACGCCCACGATGGGACGCAATGGCGGCTGGTATAACCTGGGGCCGACCACCCGCGCGCTCTACGCCCGCGACCCGGACGGCTTTTTTCTGGAGCTGATGGAAAATCAGCAATAACGGACCACCTGCGAGGGAACCCTCATGCTCAAGCGAAGCACTCTCACCAAAACATTGTTGCTCACATCGCTGCTCCTGCCGCTGGCCGGCCAGGGCCAGGCCCTGCCACCGCTGGAAGTATCGGCACCGGCCGGCGACGTGCTGCGTCCCGGCCATCTGGGCCGCCAGACCGGCGACATCGAACAGATCGTCCACTTCTACTACGACCTGCTCGGCACCGGCCTGCGCGGCGAACGCGACGAGCCACGCCCCTTCTGGACTTCGCCCGGCCTGATCGAATTCGCCAACACGCCGCAACAGGCGGATTTCCGCGCCGTGATCCTGCACCTGCCCGGCACCACCGCCGAGGCCGGCGGCGTGGAAATGACCGTGGAAGCCATCGAATTCCGCAACATGGAACGCCACCAGTACGTGCAGAACCTCGACGACATCGGCGGCTCGCACCTGGTGCTGCTGGTGCGCAACCTCGACAGCGCGGTGAGCAAGCTGAAGGAAGAAGGCGTGCGCATCGTCACCGAAGGCGAGGAGCCGGTGGCCGTGCCGCTGATGTACGGCGACAACCGCACCAAGCGCGCCATCATCGTGCGCGACCCCGACGGCTACCCGGTGGAACTGGTGGAGCTGACCCCCACGCCCGCCACCACCGCGCCGGCCGACAGCAATCTCATCGGCGCGCGCATTTCCGTGACCGTCGAAGACCTCGCCGCGTCGACCAAGCTGTACGAAGATCTGGTGGGTTCCGACATGAAATTCTGGACCAGCCCGGATTTCGTGAAGGATGAGGCCTACAACACCCTGCGCGCCACGCCCAACGCCGAATACCGCTATGCCAGCGCGCTGATTCCGGGTTCTCCCGTGTATCTGGAATTCGTGCAGTATCGCGGCGTGGAACAGCGCAACATCGATCCGATCCTGCAGGACATCGGCACCGCGCATGCGCTGTTCATGGTGGACGACATGGACGTGATGATGCCGCGCCTTGCCGCCGCCGGCATGAGCACCCTGAGCCCTACCGGCGGTCCGGTGTTCATTGGGCCCACCACGCATGCGCTGTTCAGCAAGGAACTCAATAACTTCTTCATCGAGTTCATGGCAAGTACGGCGGCGGCTGAGTAAGGATTTTCCGGGGGTGGGAGCCGTGGCAGGCAGTCGGTGCGCGGGGCCGCGCACCGACTGCCGTCAAGAACTGCTGAACGTCTTGGGAAAACAGCTCAGCGCAGCACCCAGTACTTGTCGCCCTTCTCTTTCTCCAGCCGTGCCAGGTGTTCGCGGTGGATTTCGGCGACGCGGTCCGGCGTGATGATTTCGTGGGCTTCGACCGGTGAGATTTTCACGCTGGTCTTGTCCTCGTACAGGTTCTCGCCCTTCAGGAGTCCCCTTTCATCGTAGGGCCAGATGAAGGCCTGGCGGCTCTGCAGGTGGTAGTAGCCGTCGGGATTTTCCGCCTTGTAGCCCATGCGCAACAGATCGCTGCCCTTGAGCAGTTGGTTGAAGGTCAGCTCGTCCGCCACGCCCCAGTCGTTCACCGCCAGAAAATCGTCCGAGTTCCACAACACCTGCGCGCCCACGCTGTTGTAGAAGTTCACCACCGCTTGCTTGCCTTCCACGATCACGGGATTGTCGCCCCAGGACACGCGGTAGACCGGGTGGTCCACCATCATGTCGGGCGCCACGATTTTTTCGAATTGGCCGGAACCTTCCAGGTGCACGTGGCGGCGGAAGTTTTCCAGGATGGCGCGGTGCAGCGGCTTGGTGGTGCTCTGCAGCAGTTTTTCCACCGGATCCATGCATTGGTAGACGGCCTGTTCAAAACGATTCATTGCATCCCCTCTTTGTTCTGTTGTGGTTGATGTCGCCTTGCATTGATGCCGGCGCCGTGCCGCGCCGGTATTGTTCCATTATCCGCACAGGGCCTCGCTGAGCTCGCGCAAGCGTTGCCGTGCCTGGGCGTCGTAGGCCTGGTCGTTGGCGCGCGCCGGTTGCAATCCGTCGAAATAGGCGCCGTTCACGTCGGCCACGTCCGCGCCGAGCACCAGGTGCTCCAGCGCTTCCACGCCCTGCTCGAGCGAGGTCATCGGCCCGGGAAAATAGCTGGAATTGCTTACCATGCCGGTGTTCATCAGGGTGGCGGGATGCAGGCAGTTGACGCTCACGCCGCTGCCCTCGAGCTGCTCCGCCAGGTCGAAGGTGAACAGTATCTGCGCCAGCTTGCTCTGGCGGTAGGCGCGGGCGTCGTCGTAGTCACGCTCCAGCATCAGGTTGTCGAATTCCAGCGCCTGCTGCCCGATGGAGGCCACGTTGACCACGCGCGCCGGCGCGGACTGCCGCAACAGCGGCAGCAGCGCGTGCGTGAGCGCGTAACCGGCCAGGTAGTTCACCGCGAAGAACAGCTCGTGCCCATCCATGCTCAGGCGCCGCGGCGTGTCGGGCGTCAGCGGCCCCACGCCGGCATTGTTGACCAGGACGTCGAGCCGCGCTTCGCCCTCAGTGAGGGCGGCGGCAAGTTCGCGCACCTGCTGCAGCGAAGCGAGGTCGGCATTGAAATAATGCGCCTGCACGCCGGGAAAACGCTGGCGCAATGCGGCCACCACGGCCTCGCCCTTGGCGGCGTTGCGACCGTGCAGCAACAGCCGCGCGCCCTGGGCGGCCAGCCGCTCGGCCAGCGCCTGGCCAAGACCGTCGGTGGCACCGGTGATCAGCACCACGGGAGAAGCGTTGTCTGTCATGCGTGTCCTCCTGAACTGCAATCTGAAAGCCTGAGGGGCCGGGAAACAGGCCAGGTTTTTCCACGCGAAAACGTGGTCTGTCTCCGATTCCTGCTAATGCGAAGCCGGTTCTATTCGCAGCACCGCGCCGTCGTCCTCGTCGGTCAGCACGTACAGCAGGCCATCGGGGCCCTGCTTCACGTCGCGCACGCGCTGGCGCAGATCGGCGAGCAGCGATTCGCGGCGCATTTCCTCCATATTCTCGTTGAAGTGGATGCGCTGCAATTGGCCGGTGCCGCTGATTTCGCCGTATTTCATGCCGCCCACGAACAAATCGCCCCGCCACTGGGGAAACGCGTCGCCATCGTAAAAGGCCATGCCCGACACGGAGATCGAGGGCATCCAGTACACGATGGGGTCGCGGGTGTCGTCCATCTGGAACTTTTCGCTCTGCCAGGGGCCCTGGTAGCTGCGCCCCAGGCTTGCCAAGGGCCAGCCATAGTTATCGCCGGCCTGGATCAGGTTCACTTCGTCACCGCCATTGGGGCCCATTTCGGTAGCCCACATTTCATTGGTGCCGGGGCGAATGGTCAAGCCGGTAATGGTGCGGTGGCCGTAGGTGAAGATTTCGGGACGAAAGCCCTCTTTTCCCACAAACGGATTGTCGGCGGGAATGCCGCCCTCGGGCGTCAGGCGGATCAGCTTGCCCTTGAGTGATTCGGGCGAAAACGACATGGGCTGCACCACGTCCACATAAAGCCCGGCATAGAGCATACCGTCGGGGCCGAACAGGATACGCGAACCGGAGGTGGTGCCGGCGTCGGCCACGTAGATGTCCTGGGTATCCACCACGTTGGTGCCGTCCCAACGCCCACGGGCGTAGGCCACCGCCGTCCCTCCTTCGGCCAGCGGCTTGTTGTAGCTGAGATACACGTAGGGCTGGTTGGCAAAATCGGGATGCAGGGCAATGTCGAGCAAACCACTGTAGCCGCCGGGGACCGACGGGGGCGCGCCGAGCACCGGCTCGGGCAACAGCTTGTCGTCCTTGATGCGGCGTATCTGGCCGGCGTGCTTCTCGGTGACGAGCGCGCTGCCGTCAGGCAGGAAGGCGATGCTCCAGGGATGGTCGAGGCCGCGCGCCAGCACCGTGACGGTAATGGGCACGCCTTCGCCGGTGTCGTAGTGCAACGGCCCGGCAGGCAGCGGCGGCAACGGAATGCCGGGGGCGGACTCGGCGGCCCACAGCGGCGAGCACAGCAGTGATGACATCAGCACGCCAAGCGCGCCACCGATACGAATGAAGCCAGCCATGCGTTTCCCTCTGCCTGTTCTTGTTGTTGTCGGCGGGACCACCTGCGTCGTGCCTGGCGCCGGTGGCCGGACCTGGATCATACGGTACAACCTGCAAGGTATGCATGCGCGTACCGCACTGCGCATTAGGCCAGAGCGGCGCGGTCTTGCAAAGAGGCCGGGCGGGCGCCCGGGAGGTCAGCCGTCCGTCGGCGAGCCGTCCCGCAGTCTCATGACATAGACTGTCAGCAGCTCGATTTCCGTAGTGGAAAGTACGTCCTGCTGGGCGGGACACTGCGATTCGGCGCCGCGCGAGATCATCATGCGGATGTTCATCATGGAATCGCCATGCAGCCAATAGGCGTCGGTGAGGTCCGGCGCGCCGAGCGCGAGGTTGCCCTTGCCATCGGCGCCGTGGCAGGCCACGCAGTGTTCCTGGTACAGCCTTTGCGCGGACGGCCCGAACAGGTCCATCTGCTGGCCGCCCGCCAACGCCTGCACGTAGGCCACCAGGGTGCCGATGTCCACTTCGCCCATCAGGCCGGCATGCTTGGGCATGATGCTGTGCCGTCCCTGGGTGATGGTGGTGCGCACCGCGTCGACGGAATCGCCGTAGTTGAAAACGGCATCCGTCAGGTCCGGCACGCCGCGCGCGCTGGATCCGGCGGTGGCGCCGTGACAGGCGGTGCAGTGGGCAAGATACAGGTCCTGCCCAACCGCCAGCGCCTGGGCATCGTTGCGCAGGACTTCCGCCTGGCTGCCCGCAAACGCGGTGCTGCGCTCGCGCAATTGATCGAGTTCAACTTGCGAGAACTGCGGCGCCTGCGCCGGATCGCCACCGCAGCCGGCCACGCCGAGGCAGGCAAGCAAGCCCGCCGCCAGTGCGCTTCCCTTCCAGCCCACATGCCCGCGGCACCCATTCACGACACGATCCTGCATCAATGCTACTCCTGCAATCGTTGCAACAGCGCAATGGTATCAGGCTTGGGCACCAGGGGGCGTGAAGGCAGATACTCCCCTTCCGCCCAATTGGTGGGCGTGCGGCCCACCTCGTCGGGACGATCCAACTCCGCGCCATTGGCCGCCAGGTATTCGATGATGGCGTTGGAGCCGCGGTTGGCCGCGCCGTGGATGGCCTGCAGCCCCATGGCATTGGTGGCGTTGATTGCATTGCCGAGCGTATGCGCCAGCTTCACCGCCTCCAGCAGCGCCTCGGCACCCTCGTCGTAGGTCTGGTCCATGACCCAGTTGATGCCCGCTGCCGCCATCAGCGCCGTGGTGCCGTTCTCCGTGGCGAGGTTGGGGTCGGCGCCGTGGTCGAGCAGGAGGTGCATCACGCTGACGTCGCCCGATTGCGCGGCGCGGATGAAGGGCGTCTGGCCGATCATGTTCACCCATTCGGCGGAGCCGATGGCAAGAATGAAGAAGCGCGCCGGCGGATATTCCCGCGTCCGCACGTTGGGATCGGCGCCGGCGTCCAACAACTGTTCGATCAGCGTATAGGCGCGTTCGCGGTCCACGTGGTTCTCGGTGGCCGCCACCACGGCGTTGCTGCTGAAGAACATGTTGCGCACGTCGATGGCCGCGAACAGCGGCGCCTGACCATACCAATCGGTGGCGTTGACGTTGGCGCCCGCGCTCACCAGATAGCTGGCGGTTTCCAGATGCCGCCCCAGGCCCGCAATGGCGGATACGATGTTGCCGTTGATCACGGCGTTGAGCAGGGGGGTAACCCCATTGGCGTCCGGACGTTCCAGATCGGCGCCGGCCTCGACCAACAGGCGCGTGATGTCGGGATCGCCGAGCCGCGTGGCATACAGCAGCGGTGTCTTGGCACCGGCCAAAGGCTGGCGTTTGCCGCGCTCCGGCCAGCCGCCGCGAATGATGCCACGGCCATGCGAGAGCCCGCCGGGAATCTCGCTGGGGTCGACGAACACGCCGTCGCGGTCCGGCATCACCGCACTCTCCTGGGTCTGCCGGTTGACGTCGGCACCCGCCGCCAGCAGACGCTGCACCGCACCGGCCTGGCCATTGCGCACGGCCACCATCAAGGCCGTCTGGCCATACACCGCATCGGCCGCATCCACCACCGCACCGTGTGCCAGCAGGAGGTCGAGGCTGGCCAGGTCGCCAAGCTCGGCTGCCTTGAACAACAGCGGCTCGTCGGACTGGTCATGGCCGTTGGCGTCGGCGCCGTTTTCCAGCAGCCAGCGCACCAGGTCCACGTGGCCGTTCTCGATGGCCATCTGCAAGGGGCGCACGCCGTAGCGGTTGGGCAGGTTCAGATCGGCGCCTGCCCGCACCAGCAGCGCGGCCGTCTCGGCATCGCCGTAGCGCAGCACCCAGTGCAATGCGGGCGTGCCGTGGCGGCCGAAGGCGTTGACGTCCAACTGCACCCCGCTGCCGAGCAGTTCGCGCACGCGTGGCATGTCGCGTTCCATGGCGGCATCGGCAAGCGGCGAGCTGCTTGCCTGCTCCGCGGGCGGAATTTCGATCACCGCCGTTTCGGCGGCAAAGGCTCCGGCTAGCGGCAGGGCGCAGCACAGCGCCAGCAGGACCGCTGCCATCCAGAAGAAGGCAGGCGGTTTCGCAGCGGACAGTTGCGCGGCACAGGATTCTGCAACGCGCGGTTTCGTGGCGTTTCGCTTCGCGGCACTCGGCTTCATGGCACGTGGTTTCGTGGTGCATGAAAAAACGGCGCACGGTGTCGTTGATGGTTTCATGATTGCCTCCTCACGCATCAGAGGGTCAACGGTTCGGTGCTGTCGGCAAAGC
>Ga0182739_1002502_pt1 | contig 17128 bp, 9 predicted proteins | sample eDN5th30CBELigBY_FD_128873 | JGI IMG/M metagenome (GOLD analysis project Ga0182739, IMG submission 128873) | Enriched backyard soil microbial communities from Emeryville, California, USA - eDNA 5th pass 30_C BE-Lig BY (version 2) (version 2) | ecosystem: Environmental > Terrestrial > Soil >... | reverse complement strand
GCTGCTGCAGGCCTACGACTTCCTGGAGCTGTCCAGGCGGCTGGGCGTGCGGCTGCAGATGGGCGGCTCGGACCAGTGGGGCAACATCGTGAACGGCGTGGAGCTCGGCCGGCGGGTCGACAACGTCCAGCTGTTCGGCCTGACCACGCCGCTGATCACCACCGCGTCCGGCGAGAAGATGGGCAAGTCGGCCGGCAATGCGGTCTGGCTGAACGACGCCATGCTCTCGCCGTTCGACTACTGGCAGTTCTGGCGCAACACCGAAGACCGTGATGTCGGCCGTTTCCTCAAGCTCTACACCGAGCTGCCGCTGGACGAGATCGCGCGGCTGGAGCGGCTGGAAGGTGCCGAGCTGAACGAGGCCAAGGCGATCCTGGCCACCGAGGCCACGGCACTCTGCCATGGCCGCGCCCAGGCGGAGCAGGCGCGCGCCCAGGCGCAGGGCGTGTTCGGCGGCGGCGACCGCACCTCCTTGCCGGTGGTGGAGCTGCCGGGTACCGAACTGGCCGAGCAGGTGCCCCTGCCGGACCTGTTCCGTCTGGCCGGCCTTGCCGCCAGCAATGGCGAGGCGCGCCGGCTGATCCAGGGTGGCGGTGCCCGCCTGGACGACGAGGCGGTGGCCGATCCCCAGGGGACGGTGGCCCGCGCCCTGCTGGAGCAGGGCGTCAAGCTGTCGGCCGGCAAGAAGCGTCATGTGCTGGCGCGCCTCGCCGGCTGAACCTCCTCCGGAAGCTAGCGCGGCCGGATCGAGCGGAGGAGGTCGCGCACCACGCCCGGCACCAGCACCGAGCTGGTCGCCAGCTTGGCCTGCGGGTCGTCCAGCGTTCCGGTCAGGGTGAAGTCGGCGTTGATCGCGCCCAGCCCCTTGCTGCCGCCCAGGATCGTGCCGATGATCGGAATCTGGCCGATGAATCGGTTGATCGGATAAAGCGGGGTCACCTCGCCCGACATGTCGAGCGCCCGAGTCTGCCGGTCGAGGCTGCCGCTCACCCGGATGCCTACTGGCCCTCCGGTCATCCGCGCCCGATCGATCCGCAGCATCGGGCCGTCGATCTGGAAGGGCAGGACGATCTTTTGGAAGGGCAGCGGGTCCTGCCCGGCCATGCTGATCGTGGTCGGGCCGAGATCGACCCGGCCGGACGCCTGCAGGTCGGGGACCTGGCGGCTCAGGTCGGCCGCGATCTTGAGGCTGCCGCCGCTGATCGCGTCGGTAATGCCCAGGCCCGCGAGCAGCCGGCCGGCATCGGCCGCGTGCAGCTCCAGACGGTGCCGCCCGGCCATGGTCGCCGGCGTGATCGCCAGTGACCCGGGTCCGGCCAGGTCGAAGTCCAGCTGCACGTCCTCAAAGCCATCTGTACCGCGCTGGACGTGTCCGTTCAGCTTCGTCAGGCTGCCATCCTCCAGCTCGACCTGATCGATCGCGATCTCGAGCTTGAGCGGAACAGGTGCCGGCGCATCCGGCCCGCCGGCAGGAGTGCTCGCGACATAGGCGATGCCCGCGGGCAGGCGCAGCCGCTCGCCGGCCACTCGGCCGCTCATTCCGCCGTCCGCCGCCAGCAGCAGATCGGCGGTGAGGCTGGTGCCCGGCAGGACCAGCTCGTCCAGATGCAGGAGCCGCCCACCTTCTGCCGTTGCCAGCGAACCCTTGGCGCGCTGGGCACCGGCATCCAGCGCGAACCGCTCGATCGCCCAGTCGTCGGCACCGTCGAACCAGGCGTTCAGAGTCAGCCTGCCCGGCTGCCCGACCGGCTTGTCCAGGCCGATCGTTTCCTCCGCGACGCCGAGTTTCGCCAGATCGGCGTCGATGTCGGCATGCCATACGTCGTGGACGTCCTGGTGCAGCTGGCTGCTCACCAGGGCCGTGCCGTGCAGCATGTCCGGCATGACGATGCCGAACCGCTCGAGGAACTCCCGGCCGACCTCCCCCTTCAGCGCCAGCCGGCGCTCGTCCTGCGGGCCGTGCCAGCGGTCGTGCAGCTCGAAGCTGAGCGGATTGTCGTACAGCCTGGCCTCGCCGCTCGTGGCGATGGTGCCGTTGCGCGCGCTGAAGCTGCCGCTCGTGGCGGTGAGCGGCAGGGTCACCGGCAGGTGCAGCACGACCGCCACGTCCCGGAACCGCGCATCCACCTCGAGATCGACCGCTTCGGGCGTGATCTCGCCGGCCAGCGGAATGCCGACCCGCACCTGCCCGTCGACCTGGCCGCGCATCCCGTCCGGCCCGACCAGATCGCCCGGGATGATGCGCAGCGGCGGTCCGGCGAGGAACCGGTAGAGCGCATGGGCACTGCCATGGGCATGGCCGCTGAACCGCAGGTTCGGCGGCAGAGAGTCCGTGACGTGGTCGATCGTCACCTCGAACTGCTCGGCGGTCAGGTTGGCGCCCGTGGCACTTGGACCGCTGATCCGCAGCGTGCCGTCCTCGATCCGGATGTCGGCGCTGGGCGCCTCGACCACGGGCAGCCCGTTGGGCAACTGTGCCACCACCTGCGCCGCGTCGACCTGCAGCCGGAGATCGGCAGGGCCGCTCTCGACGAAATGGTACGTGAGCTCGCCGGTACGGATTTGGCCGGCCTGGATGATCTCGCGCAGCAGGTCCCGCACGTCGGGCAGGAGTGCTGGCGGCCAGGCCGAGAGCAGGGTCGGTGCGTCCGTGTCGACCACCCGGAGATCGGCATCCAGCAGCTCAAGAGGCAGTGCAAAGTTCAGGCTGAGGCGCTCTGCCTGGACCGGGGCAGCGCCACCGATCCGGACCGGGCCGGCGCTCAGCACCCAGCCGCCGGAACCGGCCGGGCCTCGGGCCAGGGTCAGTCCCTCGATCTCGACCGGCCGCCCGAGCCGCTGTTCAACCGGTGCTTCCAACCAGGATGCCAGAGGCTGCAGCGACAAGGGGCCCTGCTGGAGCCGCTGGTACAGGGCGAAGCCACCCAGCAGGGCCACCACCAGGAGTACCGCGACCAGTGCGGCCAGGACCCGCAGGCTGCGCACGACCCAGCCCTGCCGCTTGCCGCCGCCGCCCGGCGCAGCCACTCTCTGGCCAACCGGGCCAGGGGCACTCCCGCGGATCCGCGAGTCCGACGGGAGGGCCGCATCAGGAAGGGCTTCGACGTCCCTTGCCATTTCTCCACCCTCCGCTGACCACCGATCATGCCGCCGTTGCCCGCCATCGTGCACGGCTGAAGCGAGCCGTCGAGGCCGAACCGGACCCGGCGCGCCGGGACTTCGCCCAGGCAGTGCTGGAGGACGCACGGCACACCGGCCTGCTCGACGGCATGCTGGCCGGGAGCCCGTTTCTAGCCGAGAACGCGGTCGAGTTCCCGCAGGTCCTGGCCCGCACTCTGGATGCGGGAGCGGGCCCCGTGCTGGCCGAGATCCAGGCCGAGCTCACCCGGCCAGGGCCGCTGCCGGATCGGTCACGGCTGATGGCGCAGCTGCGCCGGGCACGGCGGCAGGTGGCGCTGGCCGTGGCACTGGCCGACCTGTCCGGTGCGTGGACGCTGGAGCAGGTGACGGCGGCGCTCACGGATTTCGCCGACCTCGCCGTCGATCGGGCCCTGCGCCGGCTCCTGCAGGACGCGGCCGACCGCAAGGAGATCACGCTCGACCCGGACGAGCCGGTGCGCCGCTCCGGCCTCGTCGTGCTGGGCATGGGCAAGTACGGGGCGGGTGAGCTGAACTACAGCTCCGACATCGACCTGATCGTGCTGTTCGACCCCGACCGGTTCCAGGTGGGTGGCGGCGCCACCCAGATGGGCCTGGCCTCGCGGCTGGTGCGCGGCCTGGAATACATGCTGCAGGAGAAGACCCGGGACGGCTACGTATTCCGGGTCGACTTCCGGCTGCGCCCGCACCCGCCGGGCCATCCGCTGGCGCTGCCGGTGCCGGCCGCCGAACTCTATTACGAGCGGCATGGCCAGAACTGGGAACGCGCCGCGATGATCAAGGCCCGCCCGATAGGCGGCGACCTCGCGGCCGGCGAAGCGTTCCTGGAGGGGCTGCGGCCCTATCTGTGGCGCCGGCACCTGGACTTCGCGGCGATCGCCGACATCCATTCGATCAAGCGCCAGATCAACGCCCATCGCGGCTTTGGCCAGATCGCGGTGCTCGGCCACGACGTGAAGGTCGGCCGCGGCGGGATCCGCGAGGTCGAGTTCTTCGCCCAGACCCAGCAGCTGATCCTGGGCGGCCGTGACCCGGGGCTGCGCAGCAACCGCACGGTCGAGGCGCTGGAGGCGCTGGCCCGGTCCCGCTGGGTCGCCGAGGACGCGGCCAGCGAGATGATCGACTGCTACCGCTATCTGCGCGCCGTCGAGCACCGGCTGCAGATGGTGGCCGACCAGCAGACCCAGCGCCTGCCCGAGCGTGCCGACCGCTTCGAGACGTTCGCTGCGTTTGCCGGCCATGCGACCGGGGCCGCTCTCGCCCGCGACCTGGAGGAAACGTTCCGCACGGTGGAACGGCACTATGCCGCCCTGTTCGAGACGAGCCCGGATCTCGGGGCCGGCGCCTCGCTGGTGTTCACCGGGACGGAAGACGATCCGGCGACGCTCGAGCACCTGGCGGCACTGGGCTTCACCGACCCGGCCGCGGCCAGCCGGCGGATCCGGGACTGGCATCACGGCCATGTCCGCGCCACCCGTACGGTGCGGGCGCGCGAACTCCTGACCGAGCTGATGCCGGCTCTGCTCCAGGCGTTCAGCCGGGCCGTGGACGTGAACGGCGCGTTCAGCCTGTTCGACCGGTTCATCACCAACCTGCCCTCGGGCGTGCAGATCTTCTCGCTCTTGCGCGCCAACCCGAAGCTGCTGCGCCTGATCGTCGACCTGACCGGTGCCGCCCCCAGGCTGGCCGCCCATCTGGCCGCTCATACCGACCTTCTGGACGCGCTGCTGGAGCCCGACTTCTTCGAGCCCCTGCCAGACCAGGCGCAGCTCCAGGCCGAGATGGGACATCGGCTCCAGGATGCGCGCGACCTCCAGGACAAGCTCGACCTGATCCGGCGCTGGGCGCACGGCCGGCAGTTCCAGGCGGGCCTGCACATCCTCCTGGGTGTCACCCCGGCCGAGTCGGCACTCGTGACCCTTTCTGCCATCGCCGAGATCGCGGTGGCCGACCTCCTGCCCGAGGCCCTGGACTGGCTGGTCGGCCAGCACGGCCGGATCCCGGACGGCCGGTTCTGCGTGCTGGGCCTGGGCAAGCTCGGCTCGCGCGAGCTGACGATCGGCTCGGACCTCGACCTGATCTTCGTCTATGACGCACCGGAGGATGCCCAGTCCGACGGGCAGCGGCCGATCTCGGCCGATGTCTACTTCGCCAGGCTGGCCAACCGGCTAACCAGCGCCATCTCGGCCAGGACCAGCGAAGGCACGCTGTTCGAGATCGACATGCGCCTGCGTCCGTCCGGCAATGCCGGCCCGGTGGCGACCCGCCTCCAGCGCTTCGTGCGCTACCAGGCACAGTCCGCCGCCACCTGGGAGCACCAGGCGCTGACCCGGGCCCGGGCCGTGGCCGGCGATACCCGTCTGGCCGCGGAGGTGCAGGACGCGATCGAGGCGGTGCTGCACCGCCCCCGCCCGCAGGCCGCCCTGGCGCAGGACGTGCGGGCCATGCGCATGCGGATCTTCAAGGAGCATGGCAGCGACGATCCCTGGAACCTCAAGCATGTCCGGGGCGGGATCGTCGAGATCGAGTTCCTGGCCCAGTACCTGCAACTGGCCCATCTGGCCGAGCACCCGGGCCTGCGCGACCGCTCCACCCCTGCCGTGTTCGCCAAGGCGGCTCTGGCCGGCCTCCTGCCGGACCACGACGCGGCGGCGCTGGATCACGCCTGGCGACTGCTGATCCGCCTGTTCGCCACCCTGCGTTTGTCCCAGGACAGCGGCACCATGCCCAGATCGATCCCGGCGGCCATGCAGGAGGCGCTGCTGCGTGTGGCCGATCCCCAGGGCCGCTCCGGCCTGCCCAGTGACATGGCGCTTCTCCAGCGCAGACTCGTTGAAAGTCAGGAGGCAGTGCGCCAAGTCTTCGACCGGCTGTTGAGCTGAAGGATGGAGGCGCGCTCGTGACCCTTTCGCCCGGTGACACCATGCCGGATTTCGACCTGCCGACCGATGGCGGCGGCCGGATCTCCTCGGCCCAGCTGAAGGGCCGGCCCTACGTCCTCTACCTCTACCCCAAGGACGACACGCCCGGCTGCACGCTGGAGGCGCAGACCTTTGCCAGCCGCTACGGCGAGTTCGAGGCGCTCGGCTTCGAGGTGGTGGGCCTGTCCAAGGACAGCGTGAGCAGCCACGACCGGTTCAAGCGCAAGTGCGGCCTGAGCTTTCCACTGGCATCGGACGAGGACGGCCGGCTGGTCGAGGCGCTGGGATCCTGGGTCGAGAAGTCGAACTACGGCAAGACCTATATGGGCATCGACCGCTCGACCTTCCTGGTCAATGCGGAGGGCATGATCGTGCGCACCTGGCGCGGGGTGAAGGTGCCGGGCCATGTCGAGGACGTGCTGGCAGTGGCAACGGAGGTGGGCCACTGACCGCGCGCACCATCGGCCTGCCGGCGGAACTCGCCGCCTATGTCGCGGCGGTCGGAGTGCGCGAGCATCCCGCGCAGGCGGCGCTGCGGGCCGAGACCGACCGACTGGAGCATGGCGACATGCGCACCTCGCCGGAGGCGGCCGCACTGGTCGCCTTCCTGATCGAGACGACCGGTGCCAGGGCCGTGCTGGAGGTCGGCTGCTTCACCGGCCATGCGACGCTCGCCATGGCGCTGGCCCTGCCCCCGGATGGCCGGGTGACCACGCTCGACGTCAACGCCGACTGGCAGGCGCTCGGCCGCCGGCACTGGGAAGCAGCCGGGGTGGCCGACCGGATCCGGTTCCGTGAAGGGCCGGCGCTCGCCAGCCTGGATGAACTGCTGGCCGAGGGCAGTGCGGACGGCTTCGACCTGGCCCTGATCGATGCCGACAAGAAGACCTACCCCGCCTATCTCCAGCGCTGCCGGCGCCTGGTCCGGACCGGCGGGCTGATCGTCCTGGACAATACGCTGTGGCGTGGCCGGGTGGCGGACCCGCACGACCAGAGCCGTCAGGCCGACACGCTGCGGCGCCTGAACCAGGCGATCCACGACGATCCGGACCTGGCGCTGGTCCTCCTGCCGGTGGGCGACGGGCTGACCCTGTTGCGGCGGCGCCGCTGACGGCTCAGCTCCGCTCCCGCGTCGCCGCGATCAGGTCTTCCAGCTGGTCGGGCGGCACGGCACCCGGGATGATCTCGCCGCCCAGCACGAAGGCCGGTGTGCCGCGCAGGCCGAGCTTGCGGGCGAGCTCCATGTCGGCCGCCAGCACCTGCTCGGTCTGCGGCGAGTTCATGTCGGCCTCCAGCCGGGCGACGTCGAGGCCCAGACCGGCCGCCACTGCCCGCACGCCATCCAGCGAAATGTCCTCGCTCTCCATCAGGGCCAGATGCATGTCCCAGTAGCGGCCCTGGTTGCGCGCGGCGACCGCGGCCCTGGCCGCCACCACCGAATCCGGCCCCAGGATCGGGAACTCCTTGAGCACGAAGCGGACACCCTTGTCCTTGCCCACCAGGTCGCGGAGCGTCGGCATCATCCGCCGGCAATAGCCGCAATGATAGTCCATGAACTCGACCAGGGTGACATCGCCGTCCGGATTGGCCGCGACCTCGGCGGGCTCGCCCTTCAGGGCCTCGGCATTGTCGGCAACCGCCTGCTGGGCCTGTTGGGCCTGCTCGGCCTCCTGCCGGGCCTGGAGCGACTGCAGCGCCTCCATCACCAGTTCCGGCTCGCGCTGGAGCAGTTCGCGCACGACCTGCTCCACCGCCGCCCGATCGATCGGGGGCGTCTCTTCAGCCAGGAGCGGCGGGGCGGCCAGCAGCAGGAGGCCGGCGAGGATGGCGGGGCGGATGCGCAAGGAGATCACTCCAGCAAGGCGGCAGTGCCGCCGTTCTAGTTGGTTCGCCGGTTGCGGGAATCTGCCGGCAGCGCATCGATCGCCGCCTGCAGGTCCTGCAGCTTGAGGAAGCCGGGATCGCCCGGCTGGATCATCTGCGACGCACGCCGGGCAAAGCGCCTTGCGTCGTCGAACTGGCCAATGCGGAGATTATACTCGGCCATCGCCATCGCCGCTGCCCCCTCGTTGCCGAGCAGACCCTCCGCGGTAGCGAGCAGCCGGAACGCCTCGGCGTTGTCCGGCTCGGTGACCGTCGTGTCCACGAGCTGCTGGCGCGCCTCCTTGAGGTCAGCCGGGTCGTCCGAATCGATCAGCGCCTTGGCCAGGCCCAGCTTGAGCAGGCCGCTGCGGGGCAGGAGGCGCAAGGCTGCGCGATACGGCCCGGCCGCCTCCGCCAGCCGGCCGTTCTCGTACAGCATCTGTCCTTCCAGCTCATGGAAGTAGGGGTCGTCCGGATGCTCCTTGATCAATTGGCGGATCGCCGCCAGCGCGTCGTTCAGGCGCGGGATGCGGTAGAGCGCGATGGCGGTGGCGTAGCGTCCGGCCAGCGTGCCGTCGTCCTGCCAGCGGCGCAGCGCGTCCGACGGCTCGGCCAGGAAGGCGTCGAGCTTGGCGCGCATCCGGGCATGCCGCTCCACCGCGGGCCCCTCGATCTGCCGGCCGGCAAAAGGCGACTTCGCGAGCTGGTTTTGGAGGAACTCGATACGCGAGCTGGTGAGCGGGTGGGTCATGAGCCAGGGATCGGCCCGCCCGCTCACGCGCAGGTCGTCGGTATCCAGGATCCGGAAGAACTGCAGCAGGCCCTCCGGGCTCTGGCCGAGATCACCCAGGAGCCGCACCGCGGCCTGGTCGGCCGCCTGCTCCTGGCCACGGCTGAACTTCAGGAAGCCGCCCTGCGCCACGGTGAGCCCGCCGGCCATCGCCGCGATGCCGACCTGCGGGGCGCCCATGGCGGCGGCAGCCAGCCCCAGCAGCGTGCCGAGCAGCGCCTGGCTGCCGGCATTCTGCATCGCGACCTGGGCACGGCTCAGATGGCCGCCGGCGATGTGGCCGGTCTCGTGCGCGATCACCCCTTCCAGCTGGTCCGGGGTCTCGGTGGTGATCAGCAGTCCGGAGTTCAGGAACAGGTTCTGCCCGCCCGCGACGAACGCGTTCAGCGAGTTGTCGTTGACGATGTAGATGCGGATGGAGGAGGGATCGAGCCCGGCTGCGCGGAAGATCGGGTCGGAGAGCTCACGGAGCGTCGTCTCGATCTCGACGTCGCGCAGGAGGAACAGGGACTGGGCCAGGGCCGGCCGCAGCGGTGCCGCCAGCAGGACCAGTACCAGGACGACCACCGCCACCATCCGGCAGGAGAAGCCGTGCCAGCCGATCGAAAAATTCCCCTTCCGCCCTCCGAACGCAGCGCGATCCCGTCCTTTTTGGTGATGGACGTGGTGATCGATGCTGCCCGGCAGGAAGCGGCGGGTCATGACGTCGTCCATCTCGAGATCGGCGAGCCAGGTGGCGGCGCGCCCGCGCCCGCCCTGGAGGCCGCGGCTGCCGCCCTGCGCGACGGCGCCCTCGGCTATACGCCGGCTCTGGGCCTGCCTGCCCTGCGCAGGCGCATCGCCCGCCATTACCGCGACTGGCATGGCCTGGACGTCGACTGGCAGCGCATCGCGGTCACCACCGGTGCCTCGGGCGGCTTCGTGCTGGGCTTCCTGGCGAGCTTCGACCCGGGTGCGCGCGTGCTGGTCGCCGATCCCAGCTATCCCTGCTACCGCAACGTCATGGCGGCGCTCGGAATCGAGGCGGTGCGGGTGGCCACCGGCCCTGCCGACGGCTTCCAGCCGACCCCGGCGGAACTCGACGCGATTCCGGGCCGGATCGACGGCCTGGTGCTGCAGAGCCCGGCCAATCCCACCGGCACCATGCTCGACGACGCGCGGCTGGCGGCCCTCGCCGCCTGGACCAGGGCGCGCCGTGTCCGCCTGATCGTCGACGAGATCTATCAAGGCATCACCTACGAGGCACCCGCGACCACGGTGCTCAAGGTCGAGCCAGAGGCGTTGGTCGTCAACAGCTTCTCGAAATTCTGGGCGATGACCGGCTGGCGGGTCGGCTGGCTGGTGCTGCCCGAGCCGCTGGTCCGGCCGGTGGAGCGGCTGGCACAGAACCTGTTCATCTCCACGCCCACCGTGGCCCAGGTGGCCGCCACCGCCGCCATGGATGCCGAGGAGGAACTGCACGCCCGGGTCGGAATCTACCGAGCCAATCGCGACCTGCTGCGCCAGGCACTGGGCCGGGCGGGGCTCGACCGGATCGCCCCTCCCGACGGCGCCTTCTATCTCTGGGCCGACATCCGGCCGACCGGCGTTCCGGCCAGCGAGCTGGCGCGCCGCCTTCTGCACGAGGCCCATGTCGCCGTCACTCCCGGCATGGATTTCGACCCCGTCGACGGCGAGAACTGGATCCGGCTGTCGTTCGCCGCTGATCCCGAGCGGATCCGGATCGGGGCGGAGCGACTCGAAGCCGCCCTCACCCCGATGATCCGCCGGGCCTAGCTGCCGGTCAGCCGGTTCCACCAGCCGCGCCGCACCGGCCGGGCCGGCGCTTCGGCCGCCACCGGCTCCGGTGCGGGAGCAGGCTCGGCCTTCGCGGGTTCCGGAGCCTGGGCAGGCTCCGGAGCGGGCACGGGCTCGGCTGCCGGTGCTACCGCCTGCTCCGGTGCAGGCACCGGTGCCGGCTCGGCCGCCGGCACCTCCGCCTCGGCTGCCTTCTTCGTGGTCCGCCGCCGCTTGGGCTTCGCCTCGACCACGGGCTCTGCCGGCTCTTCAGCCGCCTGAGCCTTCTTCCGGGCAGGTGGTGCTCGACGCGGCTTGGCTGGCTTGGCCTCCGTCGCCGCCTCGGTCACCTCGGCCGTCTTCTTGGCCCGGGTGCGCCGCTTCGGCTTGGCCTCAGCCACCGGCTCCGCCGGCTGTTCGGCCGCCTCCGGCACCGGCGGGGCTTCCACCGGCGTCATCAGCTCGGCCGGCAACGGGACGACCGGGGTATCGGCCGGTGCCGCCTCGCCAGCGGTCGCTACCGGCTCGGCCTCCACCGGCCCAGCCTCGACGGGTTCAGGCTCGACAGGCACGGCCTCGCGGGCTTCGACCTCGACGGGTCCAGCCTCGGATGGCCGGGCAGCCAGCGGCTCGCCCTCCTCGGCATCCTCGCCATCCTCGTCGAACTGCTCCTCACCACCCAACTCCTGGGCCATGCCGGCCTGCTCGCCGTTACGGTCGCCGCGACGACGACGACGGCGCCGGCGGCGGCGCTTGCGGCCACCTTCCTCGCCTTCGTCGCCATTGGCCGTAGCCTCGACCGGCTGCTCGGCAACCACCGGCTCCTCGGCCGCGTCCTCGGCCACGGCCACTGCCTCGACCGGCTCGCGGTGCTGCCGATCCTCGCCAGCCTCGTCCCGGCGACCGCCACGGCGGTCGCGCCGGCCGCGGCCGTTCTCGCTGCGGGCACGCTCGCTGCGGCGCTCGGCCAGTTCCTCCTCTTCCTCGACGATCGGCTCCTCGACCGGCTCCTCGGGCTCGGCCAGCGAAGCGGGCGGCGGCACCTCGATCGGCTTCTCGCGTCGCTCCATGCGCTCCACGCCGATGTCGCCCGGGATCATCTGATCGTCGGTGTCGACGAACACCCGCATCTGGTAGCGCTGCTCCAGGCGGAACAGCGCGTCGCGCTTGTGGTTGAGCAGGTAGTAGGCAGCGCTGCCCGGCACGATCACGCGCATCACCGCGGTCTCGCCGGCGATGCCGACCTCCTGGATGCGGCGCAGCGCCTGCAAGGCGCAGGATTCAGTCGACCGCACCACGCCCAGGCCATGGCAGACCGGGCAGGTCTGGGTGGACAGCTCCTGCAAGGACGGCCGCATCCGCTGCCGGGACAGCTCCAAGAGCCCGAACTGGCTGATCTTGCCGATCTGCAGGCGGGCACGGTCCAGCTTGAGGGCGTCGCGCAGCCGCCGCTCGACCTGGCGCTCGTGGCGCTGGTCGGCCATGTCGATGAAGTCGATCACGATCAGGCCGGCCAGGTCGCGCAGCCGCATCTGGCGCGCCGCCTCGTCCGCCGCCTCCAGATTGGTCTTCAGCGCGGTCTCGTCGATGTGCCGCTCGCGGGTCGACTTGCCCGAGTTGACGTCGATCGCGGTCAGCGCCTCGGTCGTGTGGATCACGATCGAGCCGCCCGACGGCAGGTCCACCTTGGGCAGGTGCATCGCGTCGAGCTGGTCCTCCACGCCGTAGCGGAAGAACAGGGGTGCCTCGTCGCGATACTGCTTCACCTGCCGCGAGCGCGACGGGATCAGCATGGTCATGATGCGCTTGGCCTGCTTGTAGGCCTCGTCGCCCTCGACCAGCACCTCGTCGATCTCGCGGCTGTAGAGGTCGCGCATCGCCCGTTTCACGAGGTCGCCTTCCTCGTAGATCAGGGCCGGCGCCATGCTCTTGAGCGTGGTCTCGCGGATGTCCTCCCACTGGCGCAGGAGATAGTCGTAGTCGCGCCGGATCTCGGCCCGGGTGCGCTCCTGGCCGGCGGTGCGGATGATCAGGCCCATGCCCTTGGGCACTTCCAGCTCCGCGGCGATCTCCTTCAGCCGCTTGCGGTCCTCCGCGTCGTCGATCTTGCGGCTGATCCCGCCGCCGCGCGGCGTGTTCGGCATCAGCACGCAGTAGCGGCCGGCCAGCGACAGATAGGTGGTCAGCGCGGCACCCTTGGTGCCGCGCTCCTCCTTGACGACCTGCACCAGCATGATCTGCCGGCGCTTGATCACTTCCTGGATCTTGTAGCTGCGCAGGAGCCGTGTGCGCCTGCGGGCGATGTCGGCCTCGTCGTCGTCGTCAGAGCCGTTGCCGCTGCCCTCGCCCTCGTCGCCGCGGGCGACGTCTTCCAGCATCGCCCGGTCGGCCTGCGGGATCTGGAAATAGTCCGGGTGGATCTCGGAAAATGCCAGGAAGCCGTGCCGGTTGCCGCCATACTCGACGAACGCGGCCTGGAGCGAGGGCTCCACGCGCGTCACCTTGGCGAGATAGACGTTGCCCTTGATCTGCTTCTTGGTGGACGATTCGAAATCGAAATCGACCAGCTGCTTGTCATTGAGAATGACGACCCGGGTTTCCTCCGGGTGGCCGGCATCGATCAACATGCGTCGAGTCATCGAGGGGAGTCTCCGCACGCGCATGGCGAGGCATAGTGATGCCCGGCGCCGCCGCGTGCTGCTGTAGGCCCGCGCGCAGTCCTGCACGCGAATCGGGTTGGCTCGCCCGCCCTGTGGCGGCCGAGGCGAGGGGTGCCACGCGGGCCGATGCCGACGGTTCGACCACCGCACTTCTGCGGGGTTCGTCGTACGGCAGGTATCCAACGTGGTGCATTGCGTTCGGAAGATGTGGGCGGCCCCGGGTTCGACCCGGCGGGGCAGCCTGTTGGTTGAGATGCGGCGGGATCGGCGCTATCCGGAAGCCGGGCTGCGAACTTGCGCGAACCACGGCGATCGGCACCGGATCCGCTCGCACGCACGGGACTATAGAACCATCGATCCGCTGTCTCAATCACCAAGACATACCGGAGACATCGGTTCCCGTCGAAGGTCGATGGCAGCTGTAACCGCGCATGGCCTGGCGGTCGTCGCCATGGTGATTCTGTCGATCCTATTCGCCACTTTCCCGGCCATCGCTGCCGAGACACTGATCTCCGGGCTGCGGTTCGGGATGCGGGACGCCCACACTCGGATCGTTCTCGATCTCGATGCCAACGTCCCGATCGAGACCAGCCTGTCCGCCGACCGCACCCGGCTCGAGGTGATCGTGCCGCAGGCCCGCTGGGCGCTGCCGATCGGCCGGCTGCCCCAGCCGCGCGGCCTGGTCGACGCCTGGTACACCAGCACCACGCCGGGTGCGGCCAGCCTCGAGGTCGACCTCAAGGGCCAGGCGCGGGTGGCGAATGCCGAGCTCCTGGTGCCGTCCCCAGACTCGCGCTTCTACCGCCTGGTGATCGACCTGATCCCCGGCCCCGCCCCGGCCCTGGCGGCCCCGGCCCAGCCGGAGCCGGCACCGCCCGCGGCAGGGACGAACGAGGAGACGGCAGAACGGGTGGCACCGCAGGCTGCAGCCGGGCGCGTGCCGCCCGTGCCCACACCCAAGGTCCTGCCGCGCCCGGAAGCGGTGGCACCGCCGGCGGCCACCGCCGGGATCGGCTCCGTGCTGGAGGCGCCCGCCGCGGACCAGGCGGCGCCGGCCCCGGTCCCGGCTCCTGTCCCCATCAAGCCGCTGATCGTCCTGGACCCGGGCCATGGCGGCAAGGACCCGGGCACGATCGGCCGGCGCGGCACCTACGAGAAGACCATCACCCTCGCAGTAGCCAAGGCGATCAAGGCCAGACTGGAAGAGTCCGGGCGGTACCGGGTGGCGCTCACCCGCGATCGCGACAAGGCGGTGCCGTTGCGCCAGCGACTGAACTTCGCCCGCGAGGCCGGCGGAGCCCTGTTCATCTCGATCCACGCCGACAGCCTAGCACGCAATGCGGAGATGCGGGGGGCCTCGGTCTACACCCTGTCCGACCGCGCCTCCGACCGCGAAGCCGCAGCGCTCGCCCAAAAGGAGAACAAGGCCGACATCGTCAGCGGGCTGGACCTGACCGACCAGGACCCGATCGTGAGCGAGATCCTGATCGATCTCGCCCTGCGCGACGCGACCAACCGCTCGATCGGCTTCGCCGATGCCCTGGTGCGCGAGCTCGGCAAGGTCACCCGGCTGGTGAAGGGCACCCGCCGGTTCGCCGGCTTCGTGGTGCTGAAGTCGCCCGATACTCCCAGCGTGCTGCTGGAGCTGGGCTTTCTGTCCAACCCGCGCGACGAGCAACTGCTCAACGACCCGGGCCACCGCCGCAAGGTGGCGGGCGCGGTGCTGAACGCGCTGGATGCCTATTTCGCCATCGCACCCCACTGAGCACATGCAATCGGCTGGCAGGGCCGGTGCGGAATTGAGCCCTGCCGGCGGATGCGGTAACATTGGGGCGAAGTTCGGTCGTGAACGGTCACCATTGCCGCATCGGCTGCCATATTGCCTGCCACCGGGCCTGCCACCAGATCCGGTACGAGGCCTGACACAGGGTCTGCCGCCGGCGCACTGCCTCGCACGGGAAGGTTGAAGAGCTTGACGTCGTTCCTGCGCGCGCTGGGCGTGCTGTTCAACCTGCTCCTGCTGGCGGTCCTGATCGGTGTCGGCGCACTGGGCTATGCATGGTGGCGCTATGGCCAGGACCTGCCGGACGTGGCGCAGCTCGCTACCTACGAGCCGCCGACGGTCACCCGCATCCATGCCGGCGACGGGCGGCTGCTCGCCGAGTTCGCCAAGGAGCGGCGCGTCTGGGTCCCGATCCACGCCATCCCGGTCCGCATCCAGCAGGCCTTCGTCGCCGCCGAGGACCAGAATTTCTGGAACCACTGGGGCGTGGATCCGCAGGGCATCGCGTCCGCCGTGGTCGACAATCTGCGCCGGGTCGCCAACGACGAGCGGCCGCGCGGCGCCTCGACCATCACCCAGCAGGTGGCGAAGAACTTCCTGCTCACCAACGAGATGTCGCTCGACCGCAAGATCAAGGAAGCGATCCTGGCGATCCGCATGGAGCGGGTGCTGAGCAAGGATCGGATCCTCGAGCTCTATCTCAACGAGATCTTCCTGGGCTACCGGGCCTACGGCATCGCCGCCGCGGCGCTCAACTATTTCGACAAGTCGCTGGACGAGCTGACGCTGGGCGAGATCGCGTTCATCGCCGGGCTGCCGAAGGCGCCGTCGCGCTACGACCCGGCCCGCAATGCCGAGGTGGCGCGCGACCGGCGCAACTACGTGATCGGCCGGATGCAGGCGGACCGCTACATCACCGCCGAGGAAGCGGACGCCGCCCGGGCCGAGCCGTTCGTCCTGCGCGCCCGCAGGGGCCAGGCCGACCAGGCCTCGGCCGACTTCTTCCTGGAGGAGGTGCGCCGCCGGCTGGTGGCGCAGCTGGGCGAGGCCGGCTTCTACGAGGGTGGCCTGTCGGTGCGGACCACGGTGCAGCCGCGCATCCAGCGAATCGCCGACAGCGCGCTGCGGCGCGGCCTGTCCGAGTACGACCGCAAGACCGGCTGGCGCGGCCCGATCGCGAACCTGCCGGACGCCGCTACCCGCCCGGACTGGCAGGACGCGCTGGCGGCAGTCGATCCGGGCTTCAGTCTGCTCGACTGGCAAAAGGCGCTGGTACTGGCTGCAGGTGCCGAGGGTGCCGATCTGGCGCTCGCCGACGGCACGACCGGGACGATCCGCAGTGCCGACCTGAAATGGGCACGCCCGGTGGACGCGGAGGGCCGGATGGGCCCGGCGCCCACACGCGCCGACCAGGTGCTGAAGCAGGGCGACGTCATCCTGGTCGAGAACATCGCGGCCGAGGGAGAGCCGCCGCGCTTCGGCCTGCGCCAGCGCCCCGAGGTCGAGGGTGCCGCCGTGGTGCTCGACCCCAATACCGGCCGGGTCCTGGCGATCTCGGGCGGGTTCGACTTCCGGCAGAGCAGCTTCAACCGGGCCACCCAGGCCTGGCGGCAGCCGGGCTCGTCCTTCAAGCCGTTCGTCTACCTGGCAGCCCTGGAGAACGGCTACACGCCGGCCTCGATCGTGCTGGATGCGCCGATCGTGATCGACCAGGGGCCGGACCAGCCCAAGTGGAAGCCCGAGAACTACAGCCAGCGCTTCTACGGTCCCTCCACCCTGCGCCTGGGGCTGGAGAAGTCGCGCAACCTGATGACCGTGCGCCTGGCCCAGGCGGTCGGCATGGACAAGGTGATCGACGTGGCGCGCCGCTTCGGGATCGATCGCGGCCTGCAGCACTATCTGGCCGGTTCGCTCGGCTCCAACGAGGTCACGCTGCTGGGCCTGACTTCCGCCTATGCCGAGCTGGTCAATGGCGGCAGGCAGCTGACCCCGGTGCTGGTCGAACGGATCCAGGACCGCTACGGCAGGACGCTGACGCGCCGGGACGACCGGAGCTGCGACGGCTGCACGGCCCTGGCCTATGACGGCGGCCTGCCGCCGCTCCTGCCCGACACGAGGTCGGTGGTGACCGACGAGCGGTTTGCCTATCAGATGACCAACATGCTGGCCGGAGTGG
>Ga0182739_1002501_pt1 | contig 17128 bp, 13 predicted proteins | sample eDN5th30CBELigBY_FD_128873 | JGI IMG/M metagenome (GOLD analysis project Ga0182739, IMG submission 128873) | Enriched backyard soil microbial communities from Emeryville, California, USA - eDNA 5th pass 30_C BE-Lig BY (version 2) (version 2) | ecosystem: Environmental > Terrestrial > Soil >... | reverse complement strand
CCCATGGGGTCGCTCTGAGCGTACGCAACGGTGGGGTCTTCATACTCCCGAAGCCGCCCCACTCGCGCCCGAGCTTCCCACGACGTACGAAGCGCGACTCCGTAGAGCCAGTTCCCGAGCGACTCGGGCCTTTGAATCGAGCCCGCCCGTCGCGCAAGCACCAGAAACGTCGCCTGGAACGCATCCTCGGCGTGGTGGCGATCGCCGAGAATCTGTTGACAGACGCGTAAAACCATCGGTCCGTGCCGGCGTACCAGCAACGCGAAGGCGGACTCATCGCGTTGCGCCGTGAACCGACCCAGCAACTGACCGTCGCTCACCCCCGACTCCAGGCTCATCCCGGTTCGTTGAGGGACAGGGATCGTTCGTGATTGACTCTGGCCCATGTACTCGACCTCCGAAGGACCCTCGGTGCCTCCGTTATCGTACTGGGGCGTGGGTTTCGGATTCTTTCAAAAACCGTCGAAGAAATGGATCAAAGGGTCTTTGGGGGCCAAGCGTGGTGCCAGACGCTTCGGGTCACCCCGTCACGTCCGAGCCTGGAACGAGGTCGCCGATCGGGAGAGAGCCCGTGTCTACAAGCGAGCCCCGCATCGCGTCCGCGGCCTACTTCCGTCGCGATGTGGGGCTCATTCCGGTCACGCGGGACTTTGTCGACGAATCACCGAGAACCACGCCTTGGGGCCTCCTTCACTGAAGGAGATGTCTTTGAGGTTGGTGACAACCTCGAACCGGACCGGCCGGATTTCCTCAACGGTCCACCCCTGCGAGAAGCAGGATCGAATCTCCTGCTGAGTGACCCGTCTCGGCCCCTGCGAGCCGGGTTCCTCATCGCTGAAACTGAGCATGAATAGCCGCCCGCCAGGCCTGAGAACCCGGGCCAATCCGGCGACATATCGGTGCCGATCCTCGTCAGAGAAGACGTGAAATAGCCCGCTGTCGAGAATGGAGTCGAATTGCTGCCCCAGGGTCGCCAGCTCAAGGGCATCGTATTGGATGAACTCGGCGTTCAGACCGCGTTGCGCCGCTTTCCGCCGGGCCTCGGCGATCGGCTTCTCGAGGAAGTCGAACCCGAGGACGCGATGCCCCTTTTCCGAGAAGAACAGGGCATTTTCACCGGTCCCACAGCCAGCGTCGAGAAGATCACCGGTCACCCGGTCCGCCGCCTCGACCAAGGCTGGCTGAGCCCGTCCGATCTCCCATGGGGGCACACCCTGGTAAATCGCCACGAACGCTTCACGCGGTACGGCGTCGCCCATCGGCCTCCTCCGAACGAGCCTGTGACGGAAGATACGCCCGCCGAGCATTCTCAACGGCCGGCGCTGAACAATCGGCTCCGGTACCCGGCGTGATCAACGTTGGGGAGGATCGAGTCCCTCTCGCCCATCGTCGGAATCGCGCCGCTGTCGATTCGTCCTCAAGGGATCGTCACGTCCCAAGCCACCGACGAGTCTACCACGGTCCGTCGGCGCTGTCCTCAAAGGTCTCTGCCTCCCAAATCGATGGTCTCGGTCCAACGACCGGGCGACCCGTCGACGTCCTGGGCGGATTTGGCGTTGCGCTGTCGGGTCAAGGGAGGCGCTGGCATGCGGAACTCGATTCCGCAAGCCAACCGGGGAGCTTCAGTGCCGGGCCGCTTGCTCACAAGCGTCTCGCATCGCCTCGAGTGGCTCGGGGTCGGCGAGGCGATGATCATGTCCCACGACCTTGAGGGCGAATTCGGGGAGGGCGCTACGGCGCAGGAGTTCTTGGCTTTCGGCGATCGGGATCACCTCGTCGCCCGCCGAGTGGAGGATCACTGTCTGGCGTTTCGTTTGTCGGGCCGTTCCCCAACGCGCCCAGGCGGGGCAGAGCAGCACCAGGGGCGTTGAACCTGAGTCGAGGTTCATGGCCAGCGCTCCGCCACGGGACGAGCCCACAATCACGTCAGGGCGATGTCGGTCGTACTCGGCCTGGGCGGTGCGCAGGGCCTGGTCAAAGTCGTCGTCATCAAGGGCAGGGTTGATGACGACATGACCGGCGTCGATCAGAAAGGTAGGTTTGACCCCGCCAGGTACGGAATGCCAGCCGTGAAGGAACAGGATCTTCAATGGCGTGTGCGATTCCTTCATGACGGCTCATCCCTTCTCGAACAACGCGGGAAGGACGCTGGTGTCCTCCCTTCGGTCCCTGGCCGGTTCAGAGCGCCATGGAAAACCGTGGTGAACCGCCCCTCGCACGAAACGAGGGGCGGTGACCGCTTTACGATCAAACGTTGAACAGGAAGTGGCAGATGTCACCATCCTGCATGATGTAACTCTTACCCTCGGTTCGGAGCCGCCCGGCAAGACGGATCTCTTTCTCGCTCTTGTACCTTTCGAGATCCTCCAGGGTGTAGACCTCGCAACGAATGAAGCCGCGCTCAAAGTCGGAGTGGATCACTCCGGCCGCCTGTGGCGCAGTGGCTGCAATCGGGATGGTCCAGGCGCGCACTTCCTTCTCGCCCGCCGTGAAGTAGCTCTGGAGTCCGAGCACGCGATAGGCCTCGCGGGCGAGGACTGCCAGGGCCGGCTCCTTCAGACCTGAGGACTCGAGCATCTCGGCCCGGTCCGCCTCATCGAGCTCGGCGATCTCGGCCTCAAGCTTGGCGCACACCAGCACGACCCCGGCGCCGGTCTTTGCGGCGTATTCGCGAACCTGCTGCGCCAGCTCGCTTTCGCCGGCCAGGTCGCTCTCATCGACGTTGGCGACGTAGAGCACCGGCTTGGCCGTCATCAGGCCGAAGCTCGACACGGCCTTGGACTCGGCCTCATCGAGCGCGAGCTTACGGAGCGGCTCGTCGCGCCCGAGTTGCTCGAGGCACTTGCGGATCACCTCAACCCGCAGCTTCGCCTCTTTGTCCCCCCCTTTGGCCGATCGTTCGGCGCGGGGGAGGGCATTCTCCAAGGTCTGGATGTCGGCCAGCATCAACTCGATCTCGATGGTTTCGATATCCGAGACCGGATTGACCGCGCCGCTGACGTGAACGACGTCAGGGTCTTCGAAGCAACGCACGACCTGAAGAATGGCGTCGACTTCACGGATGTGGCTAAGGAACTTGTTGCCGAGCCCTAGCCCCTCGCTGGCCCCTTTGACGATCCCGGCGATATCCACCAGTTTGAGCGCCGTGGGCACCAGCTTCTTGGGAACGATGTAGTTACTGATCCGTTGCAGACGATCGTCGGGGATACTGACGATGCCTTCGTTGGGTTCGATGGTGCAGAACGGATAATTCGCACTTTGCGCCGCCTTGGAGCTCGTGAGGGCGTTGAACAACGTGCTCTTACCGACGTTCGGCAGACCGACGATGCCAGCTTTCATGGTCCTCGACCACCTTTTGATCCAGACAAAGGAGGAGATTGGCGCGGGAGAGAAGGGGCAGGGCCGTAGCCGGCAGAAGCCCTTATCAAGGCTGAGGGTGTCCCTTCGACCCTGATTCTCGGGGTCGCTACCGTGGGACTTGGACGAACCAGGAACCGGACCGGTTAAGGGCCGGCGCACATCAGTCGGGCGGCATCGCGGCACACGGCCACCGACGATGAGGTCGACTCCCACCGCGTTTCCGAGCCCCTCCGATCGTACCTAAAAACCGAAGAGCGGCCAAGTTGACCAGTTGTTGCGTCCCGGCGTCGGGCGAGCGGCCGACGCGTACCCATCTCGTGAGCTTGATCCGCGGAAGGAGCGGACGGTCAAAATGGAGCCGCCTGGTCGTGGGGTGTCGCCTATTTCGGATTGAAGGACTCGAGCCGAACCTGTCCCAATAGGCCCGATTCGGTTTCGGTGGCCCCTTCGTTTTCCGAGGAAGGATGGCCTGGACGTGTCGAGTGGCTCCGGGTCCAATGAGGAGATGCCTTCCGAATCGGGAAAAACGCGGCTGGCGTTCTTGGCAACGCCCCCGAATCCACTCCCGGCCCCGCCTGGGCAGGTTCGACCGAATCCGCCAGCCGAAGACCGACGCGAGTCACCTCATCCCATGAAAACCATCCGATCCAAACGGGTGCCGTGCGGCGTCGCAACCTTGACCGTGGCCGGTGCGCTCCTGGCTTTGGCTCTGTCACTGACGATGATAGCTCCCCTCGCGCCGGTCGCCGCTGACGAGCCTGAGACTCTCGATCGGTTCCAGCGCCAGGTGCTGCCGCTGCTGGAACGGTACTGCTTCGAGTGCCACACGCAGGAGAACGCGAAAGGGGGCATCGCCCTCGATCGCTTCGATGACCAGGCTGCGGCCGTCAAGGACAACAAGACCTGGCTTCGTGTTCGCGATGCGCTCGAAGGGCATGCCATGCCCCCCGGCAACGAACCTCAGCCGTCTTCGAACGAGCGAAACGACGTGATGGCCTGGATCGAGGACGATTTTCTGGCCGCTCAGTGTGGGCAACACGCGGGATCAGCACCGATGGTCCTGCGACGGTTGAACCGGCAAGAGTACAACAACACGATTCGTGATTTGCTGGGTTTGGATCTTCGCCTGGCCGATGACTTCCCGGCCGACGAGATCGGATTCGGATTCGACAACGTGGGGTCGGCGCTGAACATTTCGCCGGTCCATGTGGAGAAGTACCTCGACGCCGCGGAACGGGCCATGGATCAGGCGATTCGGCTGCCCAACGCGGATCATCTCGCTCCGATGGAGTTGATCGGCCTGTCGACGTACCCGCTTCTTCCCAAGGGGGCGGTGGAATTTGAGCATTCCCTGAAGCCAGGGCGCTACGTGGCCGACTTCAGCCTGGTGCGAGTGGGAATCGATGAATCGGTTCCTCCGCCACGGCTGATCGTTGGGTTCGGCAAGGATCAGAGGACCGTCGAAGCCGTGCGGGTGCAGGACGAGACGGTGGTCTACCACTACTGGCTCAACGTCGAGGCCGGTGATCAGCAGGTCCGAGTCGCCCTGGCACCCGGTCAAGCCGAGACCTTGAACGTTGCCAACCCCAAGGAGATCGGCTCCAACGTCAGCGGCGATCAACGGTACGGCGGCAAACGTGGGCTGCACGTGGATTCGTTGGTGGTGCGCGGCCCGCTCCCGCTCGAGCCGGCTCGCGTTCCCGACTGCCACCGGCAAATTTTCTTCACAAGGCCAGAACACGGCGATCAGTCACGCCTGACGACCGCCCAGCGCATCATTGCCCGGTTCGCCGAACGCGCGTTCCGTCGCCCGGTCGAGGCGGACGAGGTTGAACGCCTGCTCCGCATCTATCGGCTCGCCCATGACCGGGGAGAGAGCTTCGAGCGTGGCGTCCAGCTAGCGCTGACGTCGATTCTCGCCTCCCCTCAATTCCTGTTTCTCATCGAGCCGGACTCGGGGACGGCGACCGCGGTGGCCGAGCGGCCATTGACTGAGTATGAACTGGCCAGCCGGCTCTCCTATTTTCTCTGGAGCAGCATGCCCGACGATGAGCTGTTCCGAGAAGCCCGTGCGGGGACGCTCCGGACCAACCTTCGTCATCAGGTGGTCCGCATGCTCGACGACTCCCGATCCGCGAGCCTGGTGGAAAACTTCGCAGGTCAGTGGTTGCAGCTCCGTCGCCTCGCGGCCGTGACTCCGGACCGGGAGCTCTTTCCCAGCTTCGACGATCAGTTGCGAGCGGCCATGCGGCAGGAGTCGGAGCAGTATCTGACCCACATCCTGCGGAACAACCGAAGCGTGTTGGAGTTACTTGATTCCAGCTACACGTTTGTCAATGAAGCCCTGGCGAAGCACTATGGGATTGAGGGAGTCAGCGGGAAGGATTTTCGGCGGGTGGAACTCAAGGATCACCGCCGTGGCGGGGTCTTGACTCAGGCGAGCATCCTCACCCTGACGTCCAACCCCAACCGAACCTCGCCCGTGAAGCGCGGGCAGTGGATCTTGCAGCAGGTGCTCGGCACGCCGCCGCCTCCGCCGCCGCCCGACGTCCCCAAGCTTGATGAGACTCCGCAGGCCGCTGACGCCTCATCGCTTCGAGAACGAACCGAGCTCCACCGTGCCAACCCTCAATGCGCCTCGTGCCATCAGCAGATGGATCCGTTGGGCTTCGCTCTCGAGAACTATGATGCGATCGGGCGGTGGCGGACCAAGGACGGGCCGTTCCCCATCGACCCGTCTGGCGAGTTGGTCGGCGGTCGTAAGTTCGCCGACGCCCAAGAGCTGAAGCAGGTCTTGGGAACGACGGCTGCCAAGACCTTCACCCGTGCGTTCGTCAAGAACCTCATGACCTACGCTCTCGGACGAGGTCTGGAGGTGCAGGACTACTGCACTCTTGAAGAGATTCGTAAACAATTGGTCGAGGACGACTATCGGATTCGTAGCGTCGTCTTCGGTATCGTGGAGAGCCGGGCGTTCCAGTTTCAGGGCGTGGCTCATTAATCAATCGCCGGCTCGCCAACCAGGCTCCAGGCCTGGCTCGGTTGGCATCGAGTCCGCCGTCGCGGTATCGACCTGGTGGTTCGAGTCTTGAGGGGAATGCAGATATGGCCAATCACGTGAGCCGTCGAACCCTGCTCCGCGGTCTGGGAGCCGCGCTCGCGCTTCCCTGGATGGAGAGTCTCGCCCCAGTCGCTCGCGCCGCTGGGGCGGCGGCGAAACCACCGATTCGGATGTGCTACTGGTACGTACCCAACGGCGTCCATCTGCCGGCCTGGTTCCCCGAACATGAAGGGACCCTGGTCGACTTGCCCGAGACGCTTCAACCCCTCGCGTTCGCACGCGATTGGCTCACCACGTTCCACGGCCTGACCCACAATACCGCGCTCACCAACGGCGACATCGACGGCTGTGGTCACGGCCAGGGAGCGGCCAGCTTCCTGACCGGGGCGCAGGCGTATCGCACGCAGGATGCCGTCCGGGTCGGTACTTCCGTCGACCAGCTTTATGCCCAGCATGTCGGCGGCGCCACCCGCTTTCCCAGCCTCGAGTTGGGCTGCGAGTCGGCCCGATCCGGGAACGCATTCGGCTACAGCGGAACCTACAAGACGCACATCTCCTGGCGGACGCCCACGTCGCCCGCCCCTTACGAGATGAATCCCAAGGTCGTCTTCGACCGTCTCTTCACGCAGGGGAGCCGGGCGTTGACCCAGACGACGGTCGCCGAACGCGACTACTATCGCAAGAGCCTGATCGACTATGTGCTCGACGATGCTCAGCGCGTTCGCGGCCGGATCGGGCGGACCGACCAGCGCAAGCTCGACCAGTACCTCTCCGGGGTGCGCGAGGTCGAACGTCGGATCCAGCAGAGCACCGCGGCTGTGGCTTTGCCAGGCGCCGAGCTTCAGCGCCCCGAGGGCATCCCCGAAGATTTCGACGAACATCTTCGCTTGATGTGCGATTTGATGGTTCTGGCCTTCCAGACTGACAGCACCAGGGCCTCCAGCTTCATGGTGACCAAGGAGGCCACCGACCGGAACTATCCGTGGCTCGGCTTTACCGACGGGCACCATGAGCTCTCGCATCACGGCGGTGAAGCAGAAAAGCACCGCAAGCTTCGCGAGATCGACCGCTACCATCTTTCGATCTTGGCCTACATGGTCGAAAAGATGATGGCCATCGACGAGGCCGACGGATCGACGCTGCTGGACAACTCGATGGTGCTCTACGGCAGCGGGATCAGCGACGGCGATCGCCACGACCATGTCAACCTGCCCGTCATCGTGGTCGGTAAGGGGGGAGGAACGTTGCGGACCGGGCAGCACCTCAAGTGCCGGCCGGAAACCCCAATGTCGAATCTGCTTCTGGCGATGTTGCAACAGGCGCAGGTCCCGGTCGATCGGTTCGGCGACAGCACGGAGCCATTGCCAGGGATTTTGGCCTGAGGAACGCGCTCGGCATCGGTAAAGCTGGCAAGACCCGGTGCGTCGCGGGCCCTCGCGTCAGCCACCGATCGCGACGAAAGACGAGCCACAAGGAGTCCCTCCGTTGCCGCTGCTTTTCATGTTCCGGACGCTTCTGGTGCTGGCCCTCCTTCTCGGAGGCCCCGCGCGCTCCGGGGCCGTCCAGGAGGCCGCATCCGCCGAACAGGCAGGATCACCGTTTGCTGAGCTTCGTGCGGAGAACGTCGAGACTCGTCGCCACGCGGCCGTCGCCCTGCGACTTTCGGCCCGGTCGGAGCAGCGGACCGCCCTGCCGATTCTGATCGACCTGCTGATGAGCGAAAAGGACGGCCAGGTACGTCTGGCCGTCCTGGACACGGTGACAGCGCTGGGAGCTGATGCCGAACCGGCGATCCCGGCCCTCGTCCATACGCTTCGGACCAACTACGGCGGACAGTTTCGAGAAGAGCTGCATCAGGACTACCGATCCGCGCTGGCGCTGGCCGCGATCGGCCGGCCTGCGGTGGCGCCGCTCCTGGGCTTGGTGTCCGGGTCGAAGGAGAACGTTCGCGCCGAGGTCATCATGGCACTGGGGCGAATCGGACCCGATGCCTCCTCGGCGGTGAGCGACCTGGTCCCGCTGCTCGGTGCTCCCAGTGAACGGATCCGCAAGGAAGTGGCATTGACCCTGGGCCGCCTCGGCCCGGCGGCGATCGAGCCTCTGATTGCGGCGTCAACGAGCCGGGAGAAGTTCGTTCGCGCCGGCGCGATCGAAAGTCTGGGGGCGCTCGCGCCGTCCAACGAGGTGGCCGAGCGGACCGTACTCGAGGCGATGCGCGACGAGGAGCCGGCGGTTCGAGCGGCCGCGTTGGCGGCGCTCACAAAATCGAAAGCCCCTGATGACGTGGTCCTGCCGATCCTCAAACAGAGCCTGCAACATCAAGACGAAGGTGTCCGCCTGGCCACGGTGAATCTGCTGGTCGCGCGCCCTGACTGGTGCCGGAAGCTCGCCCCTGACCTGGAGTCGCTGTTGACCGGAGAGCATGAGGACCCGGCCCGCCACGCCGCGTTCCTGCTCTCCAGGATCGGCATCGACGCGGCTCCGCGCCTTCTCGAGGCGCTGGCACGAGAGACCAGTCGGATCGAACAGATCGCCGAGGCCCTGGCCCAGATCGGCGCCCGCGGGACCGTCGTGTTGACGAAGGCGCTGGGCGCCTCCGATTCCAGGGTCCGGCGTGGGGCGGCACTCGCCCTCGGCCAGATCCGTCCGATTGCTCCCCACACTGTGGCCAATCTCACGGCCGGTCTGAGTGATCCCGATCTCGACGTCAGGACCGCGTTTCTCAAGGCCATCGGTGACGTTGGTCTCCGCGCCAAGGAGTCAACGCCGGCGATTCGGGCGTTGCTTCAGGACCCATCCTCCCAGATTCGCCTCCAGGCGACCCCCATACTCGCACGCCTGGGTCCCCGGGATCGCCAACTCGTCGCCGACCTCATCGCGCAGCTCAATGACTCGGATACGCGGGTCCAGCAGCAGGCGATCGAAATCCTCCGCTCGCTGGGTCCGCTGGGACGAACCGCGATCCCGGCGACGATCGCGAAGCTGGGAAGCTCCTCGGCGGAGGTCCGGATCGCGGCCATGGAAATGCTCGGCAGTCATGGCCAGGCTGCGGCCGAGGCTGTCCCGGCGCTGAGCGGGTTACTCGACGACCCCGCTCCCCCGATCCGCGCGACCGCTTCCCGGATCCTGGGGCAGCTCGGCAAACCGGCGCAGCCCGCTCAGAGCCAATTGATCGCGCTGACGACCGATCAGGACCGTGATGTTCGCGTGGCCGCCGTCCTGGCGCTGGGAAGCCTGGAGCTTGGAGCAGACGCCCTCCGGCCGCCGCTCGCTCGGGCGCTTCGCGACTCGCAACCGGAAGTCCGCCGTGCGGCGTTGCGGGTGGTCCAACGCCAGGGCCGCCAGGCCGCGATCTTCCTACCCGACATCATCTTGCTGGCCGCGAACAAGGAGACGTCCAAGTCCGCGGAACGACTGCTCCGCCAGTTTGAACGGACCGGCGCCGAGGTGCAATCGGTCGCCGAGTTGGTCCAACACCTCAGCCACGACCAGGATACGGTGCGTCTCCTGGCCATCAAGTTCCTGGCCGTTGCCGGTCGAGGGGCCAGGGACGCGATTCCCGCCCTCGAACGACTCCGCGACGATCCCAACTCCGAGGTCCGCAAGCAGGCGGAGGCCGCCAGCGAACGGATCAGGCAGCACTCGGCTCCTGAATGACCCCCCGGCTCGACTCGTCCCCAAGGCGAATCACGCCTGAACTGGCAAAAAGATCGCGGAAGACTCGATTTCGCCTCCGTTGAGGGTCGACGACCTCTGGGGACCTCTCAGATCGCATCGATGGACAATTGTTCGTCATGGGCAACTGCCTGCAAGAACTCGCGTCCATCGATCCGGGTTCGCGCCGCGGGACACGGCCGATTCACTTGCGTTCAAGTAAACTTGTTTGATTTGATTCGGAGACGATTCACCGCCGCGTCGCGACCACTCAGTCGAACAGGCTTGGAGAGGGCTCGCCCTGGCTTCGGTTCCAGGGCTGATCGGGGCTGGTGCGCCAGGCAAAACTGCCCCGCGGCAGGTCGGCGAGGGAGCGCAGGCTGGGATCGAACTCCACCATCTCGCCCAGACTCAAGACCACGGCGTCGGATTCGAAGACGTGCTCGCCGTCCAGGAACTGCCAGGCGTCGTCATCATCATCGTCGTGGGTCACCAATCGAAGGATCGCCTCACCTCGGATGATGCGATCCAGGGTGATAACTTCCAAGTCTTTAGAGTCGGAGAACGGCCATTCTGACTGCATAGTTCCGTGGCAAGAACCCCTTCCCCACGCGGCCTTGCGAAAGGAACGCCTTGCCCCTCCTCGGATGGAGCGGACGAAAGTCCAAAACTCGGGCCGGGCCTGGTCCGATATCAAACGAAGTCACAAGAGCCGACCTGGAGCGTAATAGCTCAGGGTCCATTCTCGCATCCGAAACCCTGCATTCCAATGTGGGTTCGTCCGACCGATCCAATTCCGCCTTGGAATGAAAGGGCTCGGGGTCCGGGTTGGAGGGAACATTGATCGACTCTTGCGTGATAGCTTGGCTGTTGATTCCTGAACACCGGCTGTAGATTATCGCCTTTTTCGGCGTGGATTCGAAGCCAGGGTCCCCGGAGACGCGACAGCGAGACTGGGAGCGGGACACTCAAGTCTCCCGCGCCCGGGTGAGAGGCGGGTTCATCAGGTTCATCATCTTGCCAGAATGAGCCGAGAGGTCTTGCCTGAGCCCGCCGAACTGAAAAAAAGACGCGTTTTCGACCGGTAGGTTCTTTTGTCAGACGATTCTTGAGGTATCGTAGTTAATCCTTCGTCAATCGGCTTCAGTCCACCATCATGGGGATAGATTGGCGGAGGGCACACCCGTCTCCAGTTAGGAATGCCGACGACGTTTTGACGTATCGACAATCCTCGTTTCTTTGCCTTCGAATCCGAATAAGCAGGCCAGGCGTGTCGGAGATCCCTTTGGATCCACCCGCGCGGCTTGGCACGTCTCCGCTCTCTCTTGATATTGCCTGATCGATCTCCGAGCCGCTCTAGGCTCGTCATTCTCCTCGGATCGATCGGGGCCTATTCGCAACAATTCAGGAATGGCAGGGCCGCCGTGAGAAGGGTTCGACCTAGACGACTCGTGCTTCCCACCTGGACGGTTTGGCTCCTCACCTCGACACTGCTGGGGGGAGAGCCGGCCAGTAAGCGAAAGCCACCCACGTACACCGAGGACGTGGCGTCGATACTCCAGCGCAGGTGCCAGAACTGTCATCGCCGTCATGAGGTCGGCCCGTTCCCCCTGGAAACCTATGAGCAAGCTCGGAAGCGAGCGGCGGACATCGCCACGGTGGTGGCGGACCGTTTGATGCCTCCCTGGAAGCCCGCACCCGGGGTGGGTCCCAAGCTCAAGCATGATCAATCGCTTACGCATGAGGAGATCGTCACTCTGGAAGCTTGGGCCGCTGCCGGCGCCCCACAGGGAGATCCCGAGCGGATGCCTCCAAAGCCCGAGTTCTCCAAGGGCTGGAGGCTCGGTCCGCCTGATCTCGTGTTGCAACCGGCTGAGGAGTTCTCGTTTCCCGCTGCCGGTCCGGACACCTACCGCTGCTTCGTCATTCCCACGAACCTCACGCGCGACACCTACATCTCGGCCATCGATTTTCGACCGGGGAACGCCAAGGTCGTTCATCATATCAATGCCTTTCTCGACACGAGCGGCGAGGCCCGGATGCGGGACAAGGAGGAGCCGGGCCCGGGCTACACCTCCTTCGCCGGCCCGGGGATCACGAGTTATGAAGAACTCAGCTTCTGGGCGGCGGGGCATACGGCATCGCACCTCCCAGCCGGGATCGGGCAACGGTTGCCTCGTCAGTCCGACCTCGTGCTCCAGATTCACTACCACGCCACAGGCAAGAAAGAGGTCGACCGAACCCGGATCGGGATCTATTTCTCCCGTAAGCCGGTCAAGCAAGCATTGCACTGGAACACCGCGTCGAACTCCAAGTTTCAGCTCCCGGCGGGAGACTCGAATTGCGAAGTTAAGGCAAGTTGGTACATCCCAACCGATGTCCAGGCCCTGGCGGTCTCCCCTCACATGCACGCCCTCGGCCGCGACATCCGGATCGCCACCACCTTCCCTGACGGGCACACCGAGGACCTGATTCATATCCCGACGTGGGACCCGTCCTGGCAAAGCAGCTATTTCTTCGATAAGCCGATCACGATCCCGGCGGGCTCCATCGTGAAGGTCCTCGCCCACTACGATAATTCCGCTCATCCCAGGAACCCGAACCGGCCTCCAAAACCTGTCAAATGGGGCTTCAACGCCGAGGATGAGATGTGCGAGGGCTTCATCGCCGTGGTCAAGAAAGGCCAGGATCTGACCATACCTCGCTCCCGAGACGACCTCGCCGAGATCTTCGCCCGACAGCGGCTCAAGAATCTCATGAAGGAGTACGCGCGAAAATCGCGATGACTCACGGGGGGGGAAGCGGAATGGGCCGCTCGAGCGTGAGCGGCTTCGGCCTCCTTTTCCCGGATTCGAACCAAGGAGCGAGGATTGACACGGCCAGGTATCGAGCTCGCCGAGCGTGTTCGACGCGCCTGTCTCGAGGCGGCGCAGGACGCCTACGAAGATGCAGGGCTCCAGGGCCTGTGTGCCGAGGGGCGGTGGGAGTGTGCCCTGGAGGCCATTCGACGGCTCGCCCTCGGGCCGCTCATGCCGCAAGGCAACCCCGAGCCCCAGGTTGACGACCCGGGGCAGGGGGGGCTCGACTCGCGATAAGAGGCCGCGACGAAGACCCCGCGATGCAATCCGGGCTTGCCACGAGGGACCGAAAGCCGACCGAGGCACTCCTGAGTCGCTTGCTCAGAGGCCCAGACGCGCGATGACGTCAGCGGTGTTCGTCAGGTCGTCCACAAAGCCGGACATGCCCACCCAGTCGCCGCGCGGCTGGCGATGGCCCACGGCGAGCGCGGTCACTCCAGCGCTTCGGGCCGCAGCCAACCCCGTCATTGAGTCTTCCAGGGCGATCGCCTCCTCGGGGCCAAGGCCAAGGCGCTCCAACGCCAGGAGGTAGCCCTCCGGCTCCGGCTTGACGTCCCGGACGTCCTGTTTCCCAACCACCGTCTGAAAATAATCCTCGAGCCCCGCGGAGTGGAGCACGATGGCAATGTTCTCTCGCCAGGTGGTTGAGACGACGGCCATCCGGACTCGTGTCGCGAGGGCACGAACAAGCTCGGCGACCCCTGGATAGAGCCGGGGCGAGTCGGCGAGCATCGTTGCGGTCAACTCCTGCTTGCTCCGGACCCAGCCCTCCACGTCTCCTTGCTCGATCTTGCGGCGGGCAAAGAGATCGGCCAGGAACTTGCGGTCGTCCACCTCCGCTGCGTTGGCGCAGATCTCGTCGGGAAGTTCCCAGCCGAGTCGTGCCAGTGTGCGCTGCCAGGCGGCGATGTGAACATTCTCGGTGTCGGCGATAACGCCGTCGAAATCAAACAGGACGGCGCGGATCGGCATCGCGGCTCACTCGTTTCATCGGAACGATCCAGGACCTGGGACCGGCTCAATTATCGCCTCCGACTCCGAGCGAGGTCAAATCGTTGACTTTCCCTTTCAGGCCCCCTATGGTTGCGTCTTTCCCCGACAAACCACTTCCGCCGTTTATCCACCGGCGCGATCCACGACGACCCCATTCGCGAGGCACGCTCCCATGGCTCGACCCGTCACTCTGTTTACTGGCCAGTGGGCCGATCTCACCTTGGAAGTGATCTGTCAAAAAGCCAGCCAATGGGGATACGAAGGCATCGAGCTCCCCTGCTGGGGCGATCACTTCAACGTTCAGAAAGCCCTTCACGACGACAACTATTGCCAGGAAAGGCACGACCTGCTCGCGCGGTATGGGCTCAAGTGCTGGGCCATCTCGAATCACCTCGTCGGTCAGCTCGTGCTCGACGTGCTCGACGACCGGACCGACGACTGGGTCCCCGCCGATATCCGAGGCAACTCCGAGAAGAAGCGGGACTGGGCCATCCAGGAGATGAAGGACACCGCCCGCGCTGCGCGCAAGATGGGGGTGAAGGTCGTCAACGGCTTCACCGGCTCTTCGATCTGGCATCTCCTTTACTCGTTCCCCCCTGTGCCCGACTCGACGATTGCCGACGGTTTCAAGCTCCTGGCCGAGCGCTGGAATCCGATCCTCGACGTGTTCCGCGAGTGCGGCGTCAAGTTCGCCCTGGAAGTCCACCCGACCGAGATCGCCTTCGACCTTTACACGGCGGAGATGGCGCTCAAGGCGCTCGACTTCCGCCCCGAGTTCGGATTCAACTTCGACCCCAGCCATCTGCTCTGGCAAATGGTCGACCCGGTGGCGTTCCTGCGGGCCTTCCCGGACCGGATCTATCACGTCCACGTCAAGGACGCCGCCCGGACGCTCGACGGCAAGTCGGGGATCCTCGGCTCCCACCTCAACTTCGGCGACCCGCGCCGAGGCTGGGACTTCCGCTCACCGGGCCGGGGCCAGGTCGACTTCGAAGAGATCACCCGCGCCCTCAATCAGCTTGGCTATGAAGGCCCGCTCTCCGTCGAATGGGAAGACTCGGGCATGGACCGCGAGTACGGCGCTGCGGAAGCCGCGCGGTTCGTCAAAGAGAAGATGGGATTCCCCGCCTCGGGCCGCGGCTTCGATTCGGCCTTCGCGGAGGCCCAGGCCGCCAAGCGCTGAGCGATTCGGCCCCGGTGGGTCGATCCCAACGCCCGCCGGGGCAACTCCCGCTTGACGCCGTTCGCTCAACTCAGAACACTTGAGGTAAGCATCGGCCGAACCTGATGCTCCGGACGTCCCTGGTCTGAGCGAGACTCCTGGCGGGCTCGGGGCCCCACCGGATTTCGAAACGCCGTCCAGCGGTTTCGCGGCCCTATGCCCGACGTCCTGAACCTCAACATCCCACCCCACTCGCCCCGAAGGAGCCCACCCCGATGAGTGGACCGATCGTTCGCAAGTACGGCTTCCCCAACTTCGATGACATCTTTGGCAAACGGGAGTTGGAACACGGAGTCGATGAGTCCGACGCGGCCGTGCCGACGCCTACGGAAGAAACGCCCCCCAAGGCCACGGATGGCAGCAGTGGCACGCAGGCCAAAGGGGCGCCGAAGGGCAAGAAGAAGGCCTGACCTCGCCGGCACGGGAGGAAGCCTTCGATGAGGTGGGCTTTGGCCTGACTCGGCCGATACGTTGAGCCAGGCAGGCTGAAGCCGACCCTGCGAAGATCGCTGCAGTCCGCTCGTCCGAATCCAAGGGCGGAGGGGAGGAGTCAGTCGTCGAGATCGGCGGAGAGGGCGTCCCGGAGTTTCTGGATCACCCGGGTCTTCTCGTTGCTGACCGTCTTGGGGGCGACGCCCCACTGGGAGGCAATCTCCGCGGGTGTTTCCCCTTTCAGGGTGGCGTAGATCAGGGCCGCCTCGCGCGGGTTGAGCGACTGGTCGATCGCTTCCTGCAACGCCGAACGCCAACTGGATTTGGCGTCCGTCTCGGTCGTCGATCCGGCGGCGACCACGGCGTCCAGCGGTTGGAACGAGCGTTCGCGCTGGGCCCGTTTCTTCACCGTGTCGATGGCGCGGAAGAAGTCCGGCCCGTCGGCCGTCTCGCGGCTCAACACGTCACGAATCCCGACCTGGCCGATCTCGGACAACAGCGCGTCGAATCGGGGCCGGCCCAGGTTCTGGAGCAGCGTCACGAAGACCGCCTGGGAGCAGTCATCGTGCATCTGGACCGCCACCCCGGCGCGATACCACGCCCGATTCAGATAGCGGTTCAACTGGACGAGCCCCGACGCCACCGCGTCGGAATCCACCTCCGGCGTCGTCGTCGTGCCGAGAAGTTCCGCCAGCCTCGTCTGGTCGAGAGCGGCATCCCAGGCTGAATCGGCGACGGACGAGGTGGGAGCCGGCGTCGGCTCCAGGACCGGAGCTGAATAAATGACGTCGCGCTCAACGGCAACGTCAGGAAGAGCTTGCGCGGCGCTGCTCAGCAATCGCAACGCCTCAAGCGCTTCGACCGCCGGCTGATACGAACGCCGGTGCTTCCCGTCACGATGGCCGCTCGACACGAACGTCTCTCCTCGACTTTCCGTCTCGAATCTCCCGACATGGCCCGTGAGAACCCCTCACTCCCACGCCAGGATCAAGCCTCAGACGCTCTCTGGTAGAGAAACCCTACGACAGGTTTCGGAGAATTGGCGCCCCTTCGTTCCGTTACCCTATCCCAATCCGGCCCTTCGTTCGAGACCAATCGATCCCTCTTCCACAGAATAATATCATGCACGCATTGAAAATCTAGCCCTGCTGGCTTGGATTATTGAAGCATTCCTCGTGCCAGGAGTGGCCAGACGGTTTCGACCATTCCCCAGCGGTGGCCGAGAACGCGGTCATGCAGGACAAAAGTAAAATCGCTATATCCCGGCGTCACCGTTACTTTTTTTCCGATCGGGAAATCTTCGCCGGGGGCGACCTCGACCACGGCATGCTCGGCCGACAGGTTGAGGACCGGGCAGTTGTCATAGTCGCGAAGGACGGGCATGGTCCGATGCTGGCTCACCGACTTCTGGCCGATGTCAAGGATGGCGCGGTTGGGGGCAGGGCGGCTCACGACGGTGGCCAGCAGACCGATCGCAGGCCAGTGCCCCTCGACGCCACAAACCTGCGTGTAATAACGACAGGCAAAAATTCCACCACCGGCCTGGAT
>Ga0182739_1002492_pt1 | contig 17162 bp, 14 predicted proteins | sample eDN5th30CBELigBY_FD_128873 | JGI IMG/M metagenome (GOLD analysis project Ga0182739, IMG submission 128873) | Enriched backyard soil microbial communities from Emeryville, California, USA - eDNA 5th pass 30_C BE-Lig BY (version 2) (version 2) | ecosystem: Environmental > Terrestrial > Soil >... | reverse complement strand
GTGTGCACCACTTCCGACACCGCCGAACCGCCGCGCTCGGCCACGTCCGATGCGCTGGCGGCCAGTTGATTGGCCTGGCGCGCATTGTCCGCGTTCTGCTTCACGGTCGAGGCCAGTTGCTCCATCGAGGCAGCCGTTTCTTCCAGCGAAGCGGCCTGCTGCTCGGTGCGGCTCGACAGGTCCGTGTTGCCGGCCGCGATCTCGTGCGACCCGACGTTGATTTCGTCCACGCCGCGGCGCACCGAGGCAACCGTGCGCGTCAGGCTTTCCTGCATGCGCTTGAGCGCCGCAAAGAGCTGGCCGATTTCGTTGGTGTTGCTGACCTCCACGCGGGCCGTCAGGTCGCCGCCCGCAATGCGGTCGAAGTGGTGGCCGGCTTCCTTCAACGGCTGCAGCACGCGGCGGCGCAGGAAAACATAGGTGGCAAAGACCAGCAGCGCGGCGATGATGCCGCCGGCGCCGACGGCCATCAAGACGAACTGGTAGCGCACCTGCGCCACGTCGAACGCGTCCATCATCTTGCTGGCGCGCCAGAAATCGAAGCCTTCGACGGCGCGCGCGAAACGGCCTTCCAGCGCGTCCTGCACCTTCTGGACCTGCGTCTGGTAGGCCGTCATGTCCGCCTTCTCCAGCGCGCCGACCAGCGGGGTGAGGCCCTGCTGCACGAGGACCGCGTAGGAGTCCTCGATTTCCTTGAGCGCCTCGGCCGCTTCGGGGGGCCGGGGCAGCGTCTTGAAGAAGTCGAACTCGGCCTGCCCCTTGTTGAGCGACGCCTTCGCGCGCTCCAGCAGGCCGGCCGCCTCGCTCGACAGCCCTTGCGTCAACAGGGCCGGCTGGCCCACGCTGCGCACGATGTCCGCGTAGTTCGCCGACGCGGCGCGGCCCAGGCCGTTCAGCGTGTCCTTGTAGCTCGACACGACGCGGCTGACGGCGTCGTCCAGTTCCTGCGATTGCTTGATTTCGGCCAGCGTCCCGTTGCTGACGCGCAGCGACAGCACACCCAGCGCGGCTCCGATCACCAACATGAATGAGAAAAACGCCAGCACCCACAACAGGCTGCTGCGTATCGTCATGTTCGCGAAAAACTTGCGCATCACAAGACCATCCCTAGACTGCAATCGTTAAAGGAAAGCGCCACATCGCGATCAATATGGCGCCTCTACCCCGCATTCCGGCCGGACTCCGATCAGGAGGCGACCTTCTCCACCAACGCCATTTCGTCGCTGGTCATCAGCTTTTCGATATCCACCAGGATCAGCATCCGCTCATCCACCGTGCCCAGGCCGGTGAGATATTCGGTCGACAGCGTGGCGCCGAACTCGGGCGCCGGACGGATCTGGCCCGAATTGAGCATCAGCACGTCGGACACGCCGTCCACCACGATGCCGACGACGCGGCGGTCCAGGTTCAGGATGATGACGACGGTCTGCTCGTTGTATTCGACACGGCCCAGGTTGAACTTGATGCGCAGGTCCACGATCGGCACGATGATGCCGCGCAGGTTCGTCACGCCCTTGATGAATGGGGGGACGTTTGCGATGCGGGTAACCGTGTCGGCGTCGTAGCCGCGGATTTCCTGCACCTTCAGGATGTCGATGCCGTATTCTTCGTCGCCCAGCGTGAAGACCAGGAACTCGCTGCCGACATCTTCGTTGCGCGCGGCTTGCGCATGCGGTTTGGCTGCCATGATTTTTAGTGCTCCATCAATTCAGAACGGCTTCGGGCTGCGACCAGCGTTCCCGGTTGGCGCGCGCGAGCGCAAATACGTCGACAATCAGGGCCACGCTGCCATCGCCAAGAATGGTGGCGGCGGAAATGCCCGGGACCTTGCGGTAATTCGATTCCAGATTCTTCACGACCACCTGGTGCTGCCCGATCAGATGATCGACCAGCAGCGCAAAGCGGCGGTCTTCGGCCTGCATGATGACGGCGATCGCCTGCGTGGGATCGGTCTGGGCCTCGCCCACCGAGAACACGCGGTGCATCTCCACCAGCGGCAGGTATTCGCCGCGCACGTGCATGACGCGCTCGTTGCCCGCCACCGAATAGATCTGGTCGTTCGTGGGCTGCAGCGACTCGGTGACGTGATTCAGCGGCAGGATGAAGGTTTCCTCGCCCACGCGCACCGACATCCCGTCCAGGATCGCCAGCGTCAGCGGCAGCACGATGCGCGTCGTGGTGCCGTGGCCCGGTTCGCACGACAGCTGCACGTGGCCGCCCATGTCCTGGATGTTCCGGCGCACCACGTCCATGCCGACGCCGCGGCCGGAAATGTCCGTGACCTTTTCCGCGGTCGAGAAGCCCGGCGCGAAAATGAGCTGCCAGATCTCGTCGTCAGGCGAATTCTCGTTCACGGCCAGGCCCTGCGCCATGGCCTTTTTCAGGATCTTTTCGCGGTTCAGGCCGCCACCGTCGTCGCTGACTTCGATGACGATGTTGCCGCCGTTGTGCTGCGCGGACAAGACGAGCTGCCCGACCGGATCCTTGCCCGCGGCGATACGCTTTTCGGGCGTTTCGATGCCGTGGTCCAGGCTGTTGCGCACCAGGTGGGTCAGCGGGTCGATGATGCGCTCGATCAGGCTCTTGTCCAGCTCAGTCGCGCGGCCGTAGGTCTGCAGTTCGATCTGCTTGCCCATCTTGCCGGCGATGTCGCGCACCAGGCGCGGGAAGCGGCTGAACACGTAATCCATCGGCATCATGCGAATGGACATGACCGCTTCCTGCAGGTCGCGGGCGTTGCGCTCAAGCTGTTCCATGCCATTGAGCAGGCGGTCGTGCAGCACCGGATCCAGCGTCGAGGCGGTCTGGGCCAGCATGGCCTGCGTGATGACCAGTTCGCCCACCAGGTTGATCACCTGGTCGACTTTTTCCACGCCGACGCGGATCGACGTCGATTCCTTGTCCGCGTGGGCAGGTGCGGCGGCGGCCGGCCGGGCGGCCGCGCGGGCAGCCGGGGCATCGGCGGCAGCAGCCGGTTCGGCCACGGGCGCTTCCGGCACCGGCGCGGCAACCGGCGCGGGGGCCGGCTGCGCGGCCGGCGCGGCTTCGGCCGCGGCGGGCGCGGCGTCGCCGCTGGCGGGAGCCGCCTCGCGGGTAATGCTGAGCTGGTCGCCGTCGACGATGAAGCAGCACACGGCCTCGATGTCGTCGGGCGTGCAGGTGCTCTCGACCCACACGGTCAGCGCGCCGTTGCTACGGTCGCTCGCCTTGACGGTGCCGAGATTGCCCATTTCTTCGAGCAGGGACGCGGCGTCCTTGTCCGATACCTTGGTGATGCGCACGCGCAGCGGCAGGCCGCCGGCCTGCGCGCCCGATTCCGCGGCCGCGGCGGCGGGCGCGGCGGGCGCCACGGGTTCGGGCTGGGGCTGGGGCGCCTGCTGCACCGGGGCGGGTGCGGGGGCCGGAGCCGGCGCGGCAGGCGCCGGGGCAGCGGCCGCGGCCGCCGCGGGATCCTTATGCTCCAGCGCAAGCTGCCTCAACACGGCGCAGATACGCTCAAACACGGCATCATCGGGCTCTTCGGAGGCCCGATAGGCATCCAGTTGGCTTTTGAGCACGTCTTTCGTTTCCAAGAAAATATCAATCATGTCCGTGCGCAGCGCCATTTCGCCGCGACGGATCGCGTCCAGAAGGTTTTCAAGCAGATGGGTCGTGCCCGCCAGCTGCGTGAAACAGCCGAACGTCGCCGCGCCCCCCTTGATCGAATGGGCCGCGCGGAAAATGGCGTTGAGCTGCTCGATGTCGGGCGCACCCACATCGAGCTCGAGCAGGAGCTGCTCCATTTGCGCGAGCAGCTCGTCCGCCTCGTCGAAAAAGGTCTCGTAAAACTGACTGAGGTCCAAACCAGAACTCATGACCCGTACGCCTTCCTAAATGAACCTGCTTACGCGCCGGCCTGCTCATCGAGCAGTTCGGTCGCCAATTCAACCAGCACATCGGGATCCACCGGCTTGGAAAGCCAGCCGCATACACCCAGATCCCGGGCCGCCATCTTGCTGTCCACGTCGTCTTCGGTGGTCAGCACCAGCACCGGCACATCCATGTACCGGTCCGCTTCGCGCAGCCCCTGGATCAACTCCAGCCCGCCCTTGACGGGCATGTTCCAGTCGCTGACGACCAGGTCCACCGGGTTGGCCATCGCCACCTCCAGCGCTTCCTGGCCGTTGCAGGCCGTCAGCACCTTCCAGCCCGCGCCGGTCAGCGTCGCCTGCACGATCATCCGCATCGTTGCAGAGTCGTCCGCCACGAGTATCGTTGCCGCCATTGCTATCGAACCCCTTCAGCGGGCGGGGTGTTCTCCGCCTCGCCCTGCTTGGTTGCCGTTGCGGCCTGGCCGGCGGCTTGCACCGCCTGCACGGCCGTCCCCACCTCGCGCGCATCCTTGGCGCTCACGTCCGCGGCTGCGGCGTTCTCGCTTTCGATGCGCTTCTGGGTGCTTTGGTTGAGCACCACCAGGCTGATGCGTCTATTAACGGCTGCATATGGATCATCTTTAACCAGGCTCATGCTGGAAGACAGACCCTGGATGCGCATGACCTTGCTTTCGTTCATGCCGCCCGCCACCAATTCCTGGCGCGAGGCGTTCGCCCGGTCGGCCGAGAGCTCCCAATTGCTGTAGGCGCGCTCGCCGCGCGCATACTGCGACGCGTCGGTATGGCCCGAGATGCTGACCTTGTTGGGCAGTTCGTTCAGGACCGGACCCAGCTCGCGCAGGATGTCTCGCATGTACGGCTGCACTTCGGCGCGGCCGGTCGCGAACATCGGGCGGTTCTGGTTGTCGATGATCTGGATGCGCAGGCCCTCGGTCGTCAGGTCGATCAAGAGCTGCGGCCGGAAGGACTTCAGGACGGGGCTGGACTCGATGACGTTTTCGAGGCGCCGCTTGAGGTTTTCGAGGCGATGCTGCTCGCGGCGCTCGGCGTCGCCCATGGGCTGGGACTCGACCCGGTTGCCCTGGCCGCGGCGCACGTCGCCCTCGCTGCGCAGCGGGTCCTGCCCGCCGCCGGGAACGGCGCTGGTCTCGGCCGAACTGCTGGGCCCGCCGGTGATGGCGACGCGCAGCGGCATGCGGAAGTATTCCGCGATGCCCTTCAGCTCCTCGCGCGGCACGATGCTGATCAGCCACATCACCAGAAAGAACGCCATCATCGCCGTGATGAAGTCGGCGTACGCGATCTTCCAGCTTCCCCCGTGATGACCGCCGCCCTTGACCTTCTTGCGGCGGATCACCACACGGTGATTGTTTACCGTGCTCATGGCCCGCTCCGTCAGGCCTTGCCGGTCGACTTGGTCTGCCGGACGTGCTCTTCCAGCTCACCGAAGGTCGGACGCACGGACGAGAACAGCACCTTGCGGCCGAATTCCACCGCCAGCTGGGGCGGATACCCGTTCATGCTGGCAAGCAGCGTGGTCTTGATGCATTCCAACACTTTCATGGCTTCGTCCGTGCGGCGCTCGACGCGGGAGGCCAGCGGACCGACAAAGCCGTACGCCAGCAGAATGCCCAGGAACGTGCCGACCATGGCCTTGGAGATCAGGTCGCCCAGAATGGCGGGGGGCTGGTCCACGGCGGCCAGCGCCTTGATCACGCCCAGCACCGCCGCGACGATACCGAACGCGGGCAGGCCGTCGGCCATCTGCTGCAGCGCATGGGCCGGGACTTCGCGCTCGTGGCGGTAGGTTTCGATTTCCTCGTCCATGAGCGTCTCGATCTCGAACGAGCTCATGTTGCCGCTGATCATGATGCGCAGGTAGTCCGTGATGAACTCCATGAGCTTCTCGTCTTTGGCGATGCGCGGATATTCGCTGAAGATCGGGCTGGAGCCCGGATCCTCGATGTGCGATTCGATGGCCATCAGGCCCTCGCGGCGCGCCTTGTTCAGCAACACATACAGGAGCGCCATCAGCTCCATGTACACGTCCTTGCTATAGCGCGAGCTCTTGAGTGCATCGGGAAGCGCCTTTTTGACCAGCCCCAGCGACTTCTTGCTGTTGCCCGCCAGGAACGCGCCAAAGGCCGCCCCAAAGATCAGCGTCAGCTCGAAGGGCTGGTAAAGCGCGCCCAAGTGGCCGCCCAGCGCTATGAAGCTGCCGACGACCGACACGATCACCACGAGAAAACCGATAACAATCAACACAACGGGCCCCTGCCAACGAAGTCTATAACTTGCGTCAATGATCCCCTGTCCCCCCTGCCCCAAAAAGGCGGGTTAGGGGGTGTTTTCCAGGGCTTTTGATGTATTTGGACGCCCGATCAGGCCGGCGCGACGGTCGCGGCGGGTGCGGGACGGCTGCCCGCCCGCGCCTTGGCCGCCGCGCGCGTCTTGCCCGCACGGGGTGGCGGCCGGCAGATGGCGCACACAAAATCCGACTGGGGATCATGGGCATGGGCGATGAAATGGCCGCCGCATTGACGGCACGCCGATAGCTGCAGCATGCCGCTGTCGAAGAATCGCACCAGCATCCACGCCCGGGTGAAGCTGAGGACAGGCTCACCGGAATCCGTGGCTTCCTGCCCCGCGTTTTCGAGATACAGGCGATAGGCGTCGATGGTGGCGCGTATGCCTTTGCTGGTGGTGCGCGTATTCAGGAACGAATACACGTTGTAGAAGAGCGACGAGTGGATGTTCGGGAGCCAGGTCATGAACCAGTCAACCGAAAAAGGCAGCATGCCCTTGGGTGGCGAGCAGCCGCGGATTTCGCGATACAGGCGGGCGAGGCGATCGTGGCTGAGGCTGGTTTCAGCCTCCAGCACCTGAAGGCGCGCGCCGAGGGTGATCATGGAACTGGCGAGCAGAATGTCGTCCGCTTCTTGGGAAACGCTCTTGGAGGCCATGACAGGTGTGTCCGAGTGGGATTCTCAGGCCGTCAGGCCAGTTCTTCGACGGGTTGTTTGGCGAGCAGGATGGTTGCATGCGCTTGCTGCAGCGCACCACCCAACACGTCGTGGGTCAGCGCGGACAGCAGGCTGTAATCGTCGAAACGGAAGCGGCACAGCAGCGAGCTGGAGCTGGCCAGCTTCACGAGCTGCGCGGGCGAGAGGCGCATGAGGATGTCAGCGACCTCGTTGCTGAAACCCAGTCGGAACATCGATGCCGCGTAATCATCACGCAACATCCGCTGAGCCAGTAACAGATATGACAGATTCACTTCGCGAATATCTGCCAGCAAAGAATTTTCTACTTGTTGCACGCCGTACTCCCTATCCCTATCCCACCCGAGGGGCTTGATTACCGATAGCGCAGGCAACGTCTGTTACCTGTCCGCTCGCTGCATCCTGTTTTAATGCGAAATGTATCATTTGTTCGCAATTTAAGTAAAATTTACCACAGGTCATGTCATTTTCTATGACTTATATGACAAATCTTTGTTGATGTTGCGCAACGTGCCTTTCTAGATACACCTTGACATAGAAGTTCGTGACAAATTTTCGTCAATTTGCCAAATAAGCATTCAAAAAGTTGCGTACTTCCTGAAATGAAAGGCCCTCGAGTGCCGACAATGGCATCTTGCCGACGCTTCAGATTCGTCCGCTTTACCGTAGCCGCGCTTGTCGACAATGTCGCAAATTGACAACAACGACCGCGCTTCACGATGGACTCCGCCAGAATTCCCGCAATGCCCCACGCAGATGACAGCCTGGTCGAATATGCGCCACTAGTTCGGAAGCTGGCCCTGCAATTGCTTGCCCGGCTTCCCGCGAGCGTTGAACTCGACGACCTGATACAAGCCGGCATGATCGGCCTGCTCGACGCCGTCCGCCGCTACCAGGAAACCGCGGACGCCCAATTCGAGACCTACGCCACGACCCGCATTCGTGGCGCGATGCTGGATGAATTGCGCGGCCAGGATTGGCTGCCCCGCAGCGTGCGCACCAAGGCACGCAAGATTGAACAGGCAATCCAGCTTCTTGAACAGCGTTTAATGCGAGCGCCCACCGAGACCGAGATCGCCGCCCAGCTCGATATCCCGCTGGGCGATTACCAGACGCTCCTGCACGACGCGCAAGGCGTGCAGATCGTCCATTACGAAGATTTCACGACCGAACCCGACTCGTCTTCCAGCCAGGCCGACTGGTCCGCCACCCTGAATCACGGCTCGGCGGGCGGCAACCCGCTGGACGCGCTGCTGGCCGGGGATTTCCGCCAGGCCCTGGTCCACGCGATCGATGCCCTGCCCGACCGCGAAAAGCTGCTGCTGTCGCTGTGTTACGAGCAGGGGCTGAACCTGAAGGAAATCGGGGCGATCATGAATGTGACCGAGGCGCGGGTTTGTCAGCTGCGGTCGCAGGCAACGGCGCGGATCCGGGCGAGGTTGAAGGATCAGGCCTGGCAGGAGTTGCCGGTTGAAGGGCAGATCGCGCAGATTATTTGAGAGCCGGATCATTGGCTGCCCCCGGGACGGGCGACCGGATGGGCGCGATTAACTCGATCTCGCCAATCGCCGCTAACGCTGTTACGTATTTCGTACGTGCATGCCTTACACATTCTTCCGAGCCGCATAGCATCAGATCATGAAAAATACCGACGCCTTGAACAAAACCTTGGCCGCCTCGTATGACGAGACGCCTTATGTCTCTAACGCAATATCCTATAGCGCCCCGGGACAGTTGCGGGCGGTCGCCCGGCTATTCGGGCACACGGCCCCCGCCCTTGAAAACGCTCGAGTACTTGAGATTGGAAGCGCTGCGGGGGGTAATCTGCTACCTTTTGCCGCAGCACACCCCAACGCAACGATCATCGGCGTAGACCTGTCTACCGCGCAGATCAACACCGGCCGTGGCGTGATCGCACAAATGGGGTTGCGGAACATTGATCTGCGAGCCATGAGCCTGACCGACATAACTCCTGATTTCGGTCAGTTTGATTACATCATCACGCATGGTGTGTATAGCTGGATCCCACCTGAAGTGCGCGAAGCGCTACTGCGCGTATGTAAAGAGAATTTGGCGCCAGACGGCGTGGCCTTCATTAGCTACAACACCTACCCCGGATGGAAGGCGTCAGAAGTTGTGCGCGACGCGCTAATGCTCAGTTCATTTGGCATCGAGTCGACTACGGAGAAGCTTGCCAAGGCGCGCGAAACACTAGAAATGCTCGAACACGGCTTGGCGCAGGGTAATGCTCAATCCATCGCGATTCGCAATATTGCCCAGAGTGTGCGTTCGCAATCAGATGAGTACCTGCAGCACGAATTCCTAGAGGCTGTGAATTCGCCCTGCTACTTTCTCGAGTTTGTTGCGCAAGCTCAGCAGTTTGGCCTGTCCTACCTGGCAGATGCGCTCCCGGAGACATCTATCTCGACAAACTTCGGCAACAACGTTGCTGCGTACCATCAGAAATTGTCCGCTGGCGCTGATCGTGCCGTACGCGAGCAGTACCTGGACATCGCAGTCGGCCGCCAGTTTCGGCGCAGCCTCCTAATTCACGCCGAGGCTAGCGCTGCCGCTCTCGAGCAACCAGAGGCCGCCGGATTTGCTGACATGCATTTCACCGCCTTGCTGGACCCGCTTCCCACCGACGCTCACGACGCCGACAACCGCGAACAACGCTATCGAGGTCGCAATGGCAAAATGCTGACGACTTCAGACGCAGGATGTATAGCGCTTGTCGACCGCCTGCGGTTGGCCTGGCCCGCGACGGTTCCCTTTGCTGCCTTGCGTGACCTCATACGTACACACATGCCTGAACTTGGCGATGCGGAAGTGGACACCACCGTATATGTCCACCTCGTGACACTGCTCAATATGGGCGCATTGCAATATCGCCTTGAACCGGCGCAATACAATGAAGGTTTGCCAGCCAAGCCGGCGCTCATTCCCGGTCTAGCCGCCCTATTTGCCGCGCAGGAGAAGCAGTTGGGCGGGTTTAACCTGTGGCACCAGACGCTGAATCCGCCCACTGATGAAATCATCAGATTCGTCATGAGCCTGCTTGACGGGACCCAGACGCATGCGAACCTGCGCAGCCAGTTGCGAACCGCGCTTTCGGCCGGCAAGCTGCAACACCCCACCGGCAAATCCATGAACAATGTTCGCAATATCGACGCGATTGCGCAGGATCTCTTGAACCAGGCGTTGGCCAATCTGAACAAGATGGGCGTTCTGTGCTGAATTGATCCTGTGGGCGGCGGTGCGCGGGCAATGTCCTCACGACATGCCGTCTCAGTCGCTCATTCATTTCAGACCGAAAGTGCCCCCCTGCGCCGGTCATCCGCGCACGGCCGCAAAGCGGCCAGCCCGCCTATTCCCCCTTAATCGAAATGCTCGCAATCCCTCGACAGAGGGTCGCGGGGCCACATGGCCCGCCTTTACCGCGCATTCGCCCACACTCCCCTGAGCCGTGGGAACGCTCCGCTCGCGACGCCAAGAATTTGAAAATTCTTAAAGCTCAGGCCCTAAAGAATGTTTCCTCGATGTCGTAATCCTGGCAACGGAAGAACTTACGCACCCAAATGCGCGTCTCCCCGTTACACAGTTGGGCGGCCTAGCTGCCCGGTTTGAAGAAGCCTTTCTCTCTTGGGAGCCTAAACATGGCTGCAGTCATCAATACCAACTACTTGTCGCTCGTTGCTCAGAACAACCTGAACAAGTCGCAATCTTCCCTGGGCACCGCCATCGAGCGCCTGTCGTCGGGCCTGCGCATCAACAGCGCCAAGGACGACGCCGCCGGTATGGCCATTGCCAACCGCTTCACCGCGAACGTCAAGGGCCTGACCCAAGCCGCTCGTAACGCCAACGACGGTATCTCGCTGGCCCAGACGACGGAAGGCGCCGCCTCCGAAGTCAACACCCACCTGCAGCGTATCCGCGAACTGACCGTGCAAGCTTCGAACGGCAGCTACTCGCAAGAACAGCTGGACTCGGTCCAAGGCGAAATCAACCAGCGCCTGGCCGACATCGACCGCATCTCGGAACAAACCGACTTCAACGGCGTGAAGGTCCTGTCCGACTCCGCCAAGCCCCTGACGCTGCAAGTCGGCGCCAACGACGGCGAAACCATCACCCTGAACCTGTCGGAAATCAGCGTCAAGACGCTGGGTCTGGACGGCTTCAACGTGAACGGCAAGGGTGTGGTGCAAAACCGCGCTGCCAACGTCAACGACCTGACCGGCCCGAACGTGGCAGCTGTCGCAGGCCAGCCCAACCAGTACGACGTCACCACCAAGAACACCAGCGCCACGGCCGCTGACGTGCTGGGCAAGCTGACCGACGGAAACAAAGTTGTCGTGCAAGGCGCCGCTGCCGACACCACGTATACGTTCGACGCCGCCTCGGGCAACTTCACCTACGACAAGGTGGACACGGCCGCCACGGTCGCTACCGCGATCACGAGCAAGATCGGCTCCACGCCGGCTACCGCCACGTTCAAGAACGACACGCAAGAAGTCAGCATTCAGATCGCCTCCGACGGCAAGATCTCCGATGCAAACGGCAACGCGCTGTACTACGACGGCGCTGGCAACCTGTCGGCTACCGACGACGGCGGCAACTATGCCCAAGCCACGGTTACCGACCTCACGACTTTCATGGGCACCGCTGCCACCCCGGCCGGCGTTGAACTGAGCGTGAACGGCACGACGTACAAGAGCCAAGCCGCTGCCACCGCCAACATCGTGTACGAAACGACCGCAACGACCGCTGAAGTCATCAGCGCGATCGACGGCCTGGCCGCCGGCAAGACCGCAACCATCACCATGGGTTCGGGCGTGCTGTCTGCCTCCGTCACGGTGGACGACGCTGGCCTGGTCGAACAAGGCGCGCTGGAACTCTACGTCGACGATAAGAACGAACTGACCACCACGGCGAAGGTCGTCCAACGCTTCGAGTTCGACCAGATCTCGGGCAAGGTCGAAGCCATCGCTGGCGGCGACACGTACACCTCGGCTGGCGTCACGGGCGTCGACCCCAACGCCGACAGCCTCGGTAAGCAACTGTTCGTCGATAGCTCCGGCAAGATGACCTTCGACACCACCAGCGCCGGTGACAAGACCACCGATCCGCTGAAGACCCTGGACGCTGCCTTCACCAAGCTGGACAAGCTGACCGGTGAACTGGGTGCCGTGCAGAACCGTCTGGAATCGACGATCGCCAACCTGAACAACGTCGTGAACAACCTGTCGTCGGCCCGCTCGCGTATTCAAGACGCGGACTACGCCACGGAAGTGTCGAACATGTCCAAGGCTCAGATCCTGCAACAGGCTGGCACCTCGGTTCTGGCCCAGGCCAACCAAGTGCCGCAAACCGTTCTGTCGCTGCTGCGTTAATCACGCCGCAACGCCCGACGGTTGGGCGGGAAGCTCGCAAGACGCTCCTGCCCTCCTCATCGCACCGGGTGCTTCGCACCTGGTCGAACAAACAAGCCGGCAGCCGCCGGCTTGTTTCTTTTTGCGCCCGTGTCTCTTGCACGCATTTCGTTTGCGCGTATTTCTGTTGTGGCTCGCAGGGACATCCTCCCGCACCGCGGCGCATTGCCCCCGCCGGAGAGCGCGCATGCGCGTCGTCCCGGCTCAGGAACGATAGCCCCTGTCCGGTTTTTCCCGGTAGGTTCGATTCCTCGCCAAGCCGCCCTTTTCCGTCGCTATTCGCCCATTGGCTGCCTGGTCGCTTGCCCCATAATTGCCTCCGCACGTTTGTATCCGTATTTTTCACCCAATGACCGCCACGCCTCCCGATCCACTCGCTACGCAGCACGACGGCACTCCGGATCACGATGACCAGGGGCCCGCGGACTCGCAGACCCGGCGTCTGCGCGAAGAAAACCGCGCCTTGCGCGAGCTGCTGGCCGCCCAGGTGCATGCCTCGCTGCCCCGGCAGGAGCCCGGCTGGTTCAAGCGGCTGTGCTGGTGGCTGATTTCGGCACCGGGCGCGGCGCTGGTCGGGTGGCGCAGTCTGCTCGGACGCGATGAGGCCGAACCCATGACGCGCCGCCGTGTGGGGTGTGCGACGTTGACCGTGCTCTATACGCTGGCCATCTATGCCGCCCTGGTGCTGCTCGTGGTGTCATGGAATTCGCCCAGCACCCCGAACTCGGGCGCGACCGCCGCCAGCCCGGTGCGCGTGCCGCTGGCGCCGTCGCCGCCGCTGCCCATGCCCCCGGAGCCCGATGTGGGCAGCAAGGGTGCGGACGCGACGCCTGATGGCGCGACACAGGACGAGCCATCCCGATCCGCATCGCCGGCGGCCGACACGTCGCCCTCCGCCCCGGCAGTGGAGCACGCTCCCGCCACGCCGGACACCGCGGACAGTGCTTCCCCTGCGCCAGAGCCTGCGGCTTCTGCCGCGCAGGACCGGCCGGCCACCGCCGAATCGCCGCACGCTCCTTCGGCCCCGCACCCCACCCTGCGCATCACCGAAATCCCCGCCCCCGACCCGATGGCCTGGGTTGCCGCGCTCGACGGCGAGTTGGCGCGTTGCGCGGAACTCGGATTCTTCGAGCGTCCCGACTGCGCGTGGACGGCGCGCAAGCAGTATTGCGAGGCCAACAACGGCTGGGGCGTCGTGAAGGAATGCCCGGCGCAGCCTTGATGCATCGCCCCCCCGTGTCACATGCCAGCCACGAACCCGCGCCACAATGCACCGCGGCCCGCAATCATTGCGAAATGTTTTGCATCATTCCAAGGGCGTGCCGCATAATGCCACTTGCTTCGGCCAATGAATCGGCCTCACATCACCAGGACACCTAGACCATGGATGCTTCCGTCAACAACACCGTCAATTCCGCCTTGGCCCTGCGCGACGCGAACCTCATGATGGAGGTTCAGGCCAGCGTGACGAAGAAGGCAATCAATGCGCAGGCCGATTCGGTGGCGACCTTGATGCAATCGCTGCCGGTCCTGGCGATCGACGGCACGCTGGGTTCGCGCATCAATACGCACGCCTGAACCCGCATCGCGCGGCGACAGGCCGCGTGGTCGCGAATTGAAGATCAGCCGCCCGCCCTGGGCGGCTTTTTTGTGTCGGGCTGGCGGTGTCCGGGCGTCCTGCCGATGCCTCGACTCGCACCCACACACACCCCCGCCTCCGCGCCCCGCCCCCCCGTCAATCCGCCGGTTTTGCCGCCAACCCCACGATCAGTTTGGCCAGCAGCGCATCCAGTTGCCCCTGCTCCTTCTGCGTCAAGGACGACAGCGCCTGCTGCTCGTTCGCGACGTGCAGCGGCAGCACCTTGTCGATGAGCGCCAGGCCGGCCGGCGTCAGCCGTACCAGGGTGCTGCGCCGGTCGTTGGGGGAAGGCACGCGTTCGATGAGCCCCTTGCGCTCGAGCCGGTCGAGCCGGCTGGTCATCGCGCCTGACGACAGCATCAAGCCTTCATGCAACTCGGTGGGTGTCATGGCATAGGGGTGGCCCGAGCGCCGCAGCGTGGCGATGACGTCGAACTCGCCTTGATGCAGCTCGAACTGCGCGGCCAGCGGCAGGAACCAGTGGCGCTCCAGCAGGTGCGTGGCTTCCAGCAGCCGTCCCACCAACGCCATCACGTTGGCGTCGATGTCTGGCCGTTCGCGCTGCCATTCTTCCCGGGCACGCCTTGCGCGGTCTTTCATGGTTGCCTTTATATGAAGCTATTTGGGATGGAAGCAATGATATCCCGTTGCCGGACGTGCAACCCCATCTATATACTTCGATATCAAATAACTTTATGTCGAGATAGTTTATGCGGAGCCTGCCGTTTCGCCCCCTGCTGGTCGTCGTCGCCATTGTGGCGGTGGCGCTGAATCTGCGTCCCGCCTTGGCGGCGATCGGGCCGCTGCTGGACATGATCCAGGCGGCCACGGGCGCGACCCACACGCAGGCCAGCCTGCTGACCACCTTGCCCGTGTTCGTGATGGGCCTTTGCGCGCTGGCCGGGCGGCACGTCACCGGCCGGTTGAGCGAACGCGGCGGAATCGGCCTGGGACTTGCACTGGTGGCCCTCGCCTGCCTGGCCCGGTACGTGGCGGTGGACACCTATGGGCTGTTGCTGACGGCAGCGGCGGCGGGCGTGGGCATCGCGTTGGTGCAGACCTTGCTTCCGGCATTCATCAAGCGCCATTTCGCGCATGAGGTGGGACGGGTTTTCGGGCTTTACACCACCGGCATCATGGCGGGCGCGGCCATCGCGGCGGCGGGCGCCGCGGGGCTGGCCGGCCAGATGGGCTGGCCAGCCGCGTTGGCATTCTGGAGCCTGCCCGCGGTGGTGGCGCTGCCCCTGTGGCTGAACGCGGCGCGCGGCCAGTCGGCCCGCCGCGCATCGCCACGCCTGCCCGCTTCGCGCCCGGCGCCGCACAGTTTCTGGCGCAACTTGCGGGCGTGGGAGCTGATGCTGTTTTTCGGCATCGGCACCGGCGCCTACACGCTGGTGCTGGCGTGGTTGCCGCCGTTCTACACCAGTTTGGGTTGGGCGCCTTCCGCCGCAGGCTTTCTGCTGGGCGGCCTGACGTTGGCGGAAGTCATGGCCGGCCTTGCCGTCTCGGCCTGGATCGGCAGGTTTCCCGATCGCCGCACACCGCTTGCGGCGGTCCTCGTCATCCTGATCTGCGGGCTGGTGTGCCTGATCCTTGCCCCGCTCAAACTGGCGCTGCTTGCCTGCCTGCTATTGGGCGTGGGCATCGGCGCGCTCTTTCCGCTGTCGCTGATCGTGGCGATGGACCATGTGGACGATCCGGCCCAGGCCGGGATGCTGGCGGCGTTTGTGCAGGGCGGGGGCTATGTGATCGCGAGTTTCATGCCGCTGCTGGCGGGCGTGCTGCGCGACCGATTTTCCAGCCTGAGCCAGGCCTGGGTCGTGATGCTTGGCGGCGCCATTCTCCTGTTGGCCCTTGCCCTGCGGTTTTCGCCCGCCTCGTACCGGCGGATCGCCGCATGAAATCGTCCCAATAAAAAAAGCGCCGCGCCCTCGCAAGGGCCGGCGCTTTTCAGGTGGCGGTCGCGGCAAGCCGCGGCGCGTCACCGTTGCACGTTACTTCTTTTTCATCGGCGGCAAATCCGTGCAGACGCCTTCGGCGACTTCCGCGGCCATGCCCACCGATTCGCCCAGGGTCGGGTGCGGGTGGATGGTCTTGGCGATGTCGACGACGTCGGCGCCCATTTCCACGGCCAGGGCCAGCTCGCTGATCAGGTCGCCCGCGTGGGTGCCCACGATGCTGCCGCCCAGGATGCGATGCGTTTCGGCGTCGAAGATGAGCTTGGTGAAGCCTTCGTCGCGGCCGTTGGCGATGGCGCGGCCGGAGGCTGCCCACGGGAAGACGCCCTTCTCGATCTTGATGCCTTGCTTCTTGGCTTCGTCTTCGGTCAGGCCGACCCACGCCACTTCCGGATCGGTGTAGGCCACCGACGGAATGACGCGCGCGTCGAAGAAGGACTTCTGGCCCGCGGCGGCTTCGGCGGCGACGTGGCCTTCATGCACGGCCTTGTGGGCGAGCATGGGTTGGCCGACGATGTCGCCGATGGCGTAGATGTGCGGCACGTTGGTGCGCATCTGGCGGTCGACTTCGATGAAACCGCGGTCGGTGACGGCGATGCCCGCCTTGTCGGCGCCGATCTTCTTGCCGTTGGGGCTGCGGCCCACGGCCTGCAGGACCAGGTCGTAGCGCTGCGGTTCCTTGGGCGCGCCCTCGCCTTCGAAGGAGACGTAGATGCCGTCCTTTTTGGCTTCGGCGCCCACGGTCTTGGTCTTCAACATGATGTTGTCGAAGCGGTAAGCGTTCTTCTTCTGCCACACCTTGACCAGGTCGCGGTCGGCGCCCTGCATCAGGCCGTCCAGCATTTCCACCACGTCCAGGCGCGCGCCCAGGGTGGAGTACACCGTGCCCATTTCCAGGCCGATGATGCCGCCGCCGATGATGAGCATCTTCTTGGGCACTTCACGCAGCAGCAAGGCGCCGGTGGAGTCGACGATGCGGTCGTCTTCGGGCAGGAACGGCAGCTTCACCGACTGGCTGCCAGCGGCGATGATGGCCTGCTTGAAGCGCAGGGTCTGGGTCTTGCCGTCGGCCGCCTTGACGGTCAGGTGGTTGGCGTCGGCGAATTCGCCCACGCCAGTGACCACGGTGACCTTGCGCGCCTTGGCCATGCCCGCGAGGCCGCCGGTCAGCTTGGCGACCACGCTGTCCTTGTAGCCGCGCAGCTTGTCCAGGTCGATCTTGGGCTCGCCGAAGCTGATGCCGTGGGCGGCCAGTTCGCGGG
>Ga0182739_1002491_pt1 | contig 17163 bp, 16 predicted proteins | sample eDN5th30CBELigBY_FD_128873 | JGI IMG/M metagenome (GOLD analysis project Ga0182739, IMG submission 128873) | Enriched backyard soil microbial communities from Emeryville, California, USA - eDNA 5th pass 30_C BE-Lig BY (version 2) (version 2) | ecosystem: Environmental > Terrestrial > Soil >... | reverse complement strand
TGCTCGCGGCGAAGGTGAAGCCGCGCCAGGGCACGCTGATCCTGTCCTTCAACAACATCGAGGCCTATCACGCGTTCGACCGGCGGACGCCGTTCCAGTCGCGCCTGGTCGACGAGGACTTCAACCGCGTCTGGGGCCGCCTCGATGAGCCCGCGACCACCGTCGAGACGAAGCGGGCGCAGGTGCTGGAGCCGTTCGTCGAACGTGCGGACCTGTTGCTCGACCTGCATTCCATGCACGACGATTGCGTGCCGCTGATGCTGTCGGGCCCGCTGGACAAGGGCGTGGCGTTCGCCAAGAGGATCGGAACACCGGTCGACATCGTGAGCGACGCCGGTCACGCCGCCGGCATGCGCATGCGCGACTATGGCGGGTTCGGCGATCCGAAGAGCCCGAAGAACGCGCTGCTGATCGAGACCGGCCAGCACTGGCGGGCCTCGTCGGTCGTCGTTGCCAAGGACGTGACGGCGCGCTTCCTCGTGGAGACGGGTGTCCTGGAAGAGGCCGACCTGCCCGTCGGCTGGCGCCAGCCGACGCCGGCGAAGCAGCGCGTCGTCGAGGTGACGCATGCGGTCGCCACCAAGCGCGGCAACTTCACGCCGGCGCGGCGCTTCGAAGGCCAGGACGTGATCGCCAAGGCCGGCACCGTGCTCGGCCACGACGACGACGAGCCGGTGACGACGCCTTACGACGACTGTGTGCTGGTCATGCCCTCGTCGACCCGGCCGTTGCGGCCCGGCGTCACGGTTGTTCGCCTGGGTCGGCTGATTTGAGGCCGGGCTGGCGGCGCATCACGTAGCGCAGCTCGGAGATTCGCACCACGCCCAGCGCGGCACCCAGCAGCGCATAGGCCGCTGCCCCGATCAGGCAGATGCCGGCCAGCGCCACGCCACCCTCGATGTCGGGACGGGACAGCGGCCGGGCGAGCCACAGGAGTCCGAACCAGAGGCTCGCGCCCATCCCCGCGCTTGCAGCCGCAATGCGGAGGCCGCGCGAGATCAATCGTCCGTCCGGGATCCACTGGCCGCGCCGACGCAATACCGTGGCGAGCAGCGCTGCGTTCAGCCAGCCCGAGAGCGAGGAGGCGAGCGCGATACCGACCAGCTCCAGCGACGTGGCGAACAGGAAATAGACGTTCAGCAGGACGTTGACGCTGATCGCGGCCAGGGCGATGTACAGCGGCGTCCGGGTATCCTCGCGGGCGAAGAAGCCGGGCGCCAGCGCCTTGACCAGTACGAAGGCCGGCAGGCCAACGGCAAAGGCGGCGAGCGCGCTCGCCGTGCGCAGCGTGTCCTCGGGCAGGAAGCGGCCGCGCTCGAACAGCACGCGGATAATCGGATCGGCCAGCAGCCAGAGGGCCACAGCGGCCGGCAGGCTGAACAGCAGGCCGAACTCGAGGGCGCGGTTCTGGTTGGTCATGGCCGATTGCGTGTTGCCGGCGCGCAGCTCGCGCGCCAGCAACGGCAGCAGCGCCGTGCCGACCGCGATGCCGACGACGCCCAGCGGCAACTGTGCGATGCGGTCGGCATAATAGAGCGCCGAGATCGTGCCCACCGGGAGCAGCGAGGCCCAGACGACGTCGAGCACGACGCTGATCTGCTGCGCGCCGCCGCCGATCGCGACCGGCGTCGCGAGCTTCACCAGCCGTGCCACCCGCGGCGTCCAGCGCGGCCGCACCAGCGTCATGCCGACTTCCTCGCGCCCGCAGGCGACCAGCAGCCAGACCCATTGCAGCACGCCGGCGATCGCCACGCCGATGGACGCGGCATAGCCCGCATTGGGCAACAGCGGCGTCAGCCCCAGCACGGCGGCGATCAGCGCGAGGTTGAGAAGGACCGGCGTCGCCGCGACATGGGCAAAGCGGTCGATGCCGTTCAGCACGCCGCCGTAGAGCGAGGTCAGCGAGATGAACAGCAGGTAGGGAAAGGCGATGCGTCCGAACTCGATGGCCATGGCGAAGGTCGGCAGATCGTCGCGCATGCCGGGCGCGAGCAAAGCCATCACCCAGGGCATCGCGAGGATCAACAGGGCGGTGAACGGAACCAGCACCAGCAGCAGCGCGGCCTGGGCCTGGCGCGCGAACGCCATCGCCTCTTCACGGCCGTGGCCCGTCAGTTCGCGGGCGAACAGCGGGACGAAGGCGGCCGAGAAGGCGCCCTCGGCGAACAGGCGGCGGAAGAAGTTGGGAAGCTTGAAGGCGACGAAGAAGGCGTCCGCCACGGCGCCAGAGCCCAGCACCGCCGACAGCACGATGTCGCGCACGAATCCCACGATCCGGCTCAACAGCGTGAAGCCGCCGACCGTCGCGATGGCCCGGGCGAGACTCACGCGCTTCTCTTCTGTCTCCTCTCCCCCGCCACGGGGAGAGGCCGGGTGAGGGGGCGACGCACCTCCTGTAACCCCCTCACCTAACCTCTCCCCCTAACGGGCAGGCCTATCGTATTTCCACAGAATCCCCGTCGTCTCGACCGGAGCGCAGCGGAGTGGAGAGACCTTCTTTCCTCCATTTGACGGCTAATGGTGGAATGAAGGTCTCTCCACTCCGCGCTGCGCGCTCCGGTCGAGACGACGGAAACTTTCATATGCGATTGCCTTGTCCTGGTGGGGGAGAGGAATAAAAAAGGCTGATCTGAACGCCATAAATTCGTCATCGCTCTCTGGCATATTTTCCCTCGGTAGCGGCCGGCGATGTGATGGTCGGTTTAAACCGCTGCCACGGCCGGTCCCGAGAGGGGCCGGTTTTCTTTTGTGCCGGCTACTTCGACGCGGCGGCGAGCTTCAGCAGCGTCTCGCGGTCCTGCGTGACGAGTTTCTTGTAGTCGCCGACGATCTTCTCGAGTTCGTCCGCCGGCAGCACGGTTTCCAGATCGGTGAAGCCCTGCGGCGCGCGCTGCTCGACGATGTCGAGCATGACGTCGATTCCCTTGCGCCGGTTGCTCTCGACGATGCGCGCGGTGGGCGGCAGGCGCCGCTCCTCGTAACGCTTGAGCGCGGCCTCGGGATCGTCGCCGACGGCCAGCTCCTGCGTGATCGCCTCGCCGTCGAGGATCGCCTGCGAGGCGCCGTTCGAGCCGATCGGATACATGGGATGAGCGGCATCGCCCAGCAGCGTGATGCGGCCATGGCTCCAGCGCGGCAGCGGATCGCGATCGACCATGGGGAATTCTAGGATCGTATGGGCGTTGCGGATGACTTCGGGCACGTCGAGCCAGCCGAAGTTCCAGTCGGCGAAGCGTGGCAGGAAGTCCTCGAGCCGGCCCGGCTTGTTCCAGTCCTCGCGCGACGGCAGCGCGCCATCGCCCATATGGAGGTCGCAGATCCAGTTGATCAGCGCTTCGCCGCGTTCGGCGTGGGCGCGGCTGATCGGATAGCAGACGAATTTCTGATTGTGATGACCGGCCTGCACCATCGTGTTGCCGCCCAGGAAGGGCTTGCCTACGGTGACGCCGCGCCACATCAGGATGCCCTGCCACTTGGGCGGGCCCTCGTCCGGGTAGTAGTGCGCACGCACCGCGGAGTGGATGCCGTCGGCGCCGATGAGGATGTCTGCCTCGACATTCTCGACTGGCATGCCGTCGCGATCGACGAACTGTGCGGAGACCTTGCCGTGATGCTGCGCGAAGCGCGCGATGCGCCGCCCCATCCGGATACGGTCGGCGCCCAGCATTTCCCGGGCCGCCTGGACCAGGATCATCTGCAGGTCGCCGCGATGGATCGAGAACTGCGGCCAGGGAAGGCCGGCATGGCGGCCGCGCGGATCGGCCCAGATCGTCTGCCCGTGGCGGTTGGCGTAGCGCAACTCCCGGGTCTCGATGGCGGTGGCGGCGAGGGCGGGCTCGAGACCGAGGCCGCACAGGATGCGGACCGCCCCGGCCTGGATGTTGATGCCGACCCCGAGCGGTCGCATCTCCGACACGGCCTCGTAGACGTGCACGTCGTGTCCTGCGCGGTGCAGGCACATGGCTGCGGTCAATCCGCCGATTCCGGCGCCGGCAATGATGATCTTCATGGGTGGCTCGTTGGTCGCTTCAGGTGTCCCGGCTCAGGCCGCGCTGGGCCAGCGCCGTCTCGTAGGCGGCCCATCGTTCGGTCCGCGTTTCGCTGAGCTCGCGCAAGTAGGCCCAGCTGTAGATGCCGCTGTCATGGCGATCATCGAATACGATGCGGATCGCGTAGTGGCCGACCGGTTCGACCGAGGCGATCTTCACATGGCGCCGACCGCCGACGATCTTCTTCTGATTGGGGCCGTGCCCCTGGACCTCGGCGGACGGGCTCTCGACCCGCAGATATTCTGCGGGGAGCGCGCAGGCATGGCCGTCGGAGAAGTCGATCTCAAGCCGACCCTCCTCCTTGAAGACCCGCAACTCGGTGGGCCAGGGCGCCGCGTCGGATTCGTAGCTGCCGCCATCGGGCACGGCCTTGGGGAACTCGGCCGTCACGGCACGTCCCGCAGCACGCGCGCTTCGCTGACCAGCATGATGGGGATGCCGTCGCGGATCGGATAGGCGAGGCCGGCCTTGCGGCTGATCAACTCGCCGGCGGCGGCGTCGTATTCCAGCGGACCGTGGGTCGCCGGGCAGACGAGGATCTCGAGCAGCTTGGGATCCACGCCGGCGCGGCGGGGGGCTGCGGAGTCGTCCGATGGAGGGTTCATCGTTCGGGGTTTCCCTGCTTCTTGTGCCTTTTCTTATAGCATGGCGTCCGTCGGGGCCCCTAGCCCGTGCCGATGACGCCCCGATCGGGTTTCTCAGTCGGCCGAAATAGTATAGGGGGGTATACTATGGCACATCTCCAGAAGAAGAAGGCGCAGCTGGTCGCGCGGGTTCGCCGGATCGCCGGTCAGATGGCGGCCATCGAGAAGGCGATCGAGCAGGATGCCGATTGTTCCGCGGTCCTGCAGCAGGTCGCCGGTGCACGTGGCGCGCTCACCGGGCTGATGGGCGAGCTGATCGAGGATCACGTCCGCGAGCATGTTGCCCGGCCCGGGCTCGACGCTGCGGCGCGCGCGGCCGGCGCCGAGGAGCTCATCGCCGTCGTCCGCCGTTACGCGAAATGACGCGGGCGGCATGATGGCGGAGCCCCCGTCCCACGATCACGTGTTCCTCGGCGAGCGGCACGACGAGAATGCACGGCGCACCCTCTGGGTCGTCGGCCTGACCTCGCTGATGATGGTGGGCGAGATCGCCGCCGGCATCGTCTTCAATTCGATGGCCCTGCTGGCCGATGGCTTCCACATGGCGACCCATGCCGGCGCGCTCGCCGTGGCGGCCGGCGCTTACGCCTTCGCCCGGCGGCATGCCGCCGATCGCCGGTTCAGCTTCGGGACGGGCAAGGTCGGCGATCTCTCGGGCTTCGCGTCGGCGCTGGTCCTGGCGCTGGTCGCACTGGGGATCGCCGTCGAGTCGATCGGGCGCCTCTTCGATCCGTCGCCCGTGGCCTTCGGGGAGGCGACCGTCGTCGCGATCCTGGGGCTGGGCGTCAACGTGGCCAGCGTGTTCCTGCTGTCGGGCGGACCGGGTCACGGACACCACCACGAGCATCATCATGACCATGGGCACGACCATGCCCACCATGACAACAATCTCCGTTCGGCATTGGCGCACGTTCTGGCCGATGCGCTGACCTCCGTCCTGGCGATCGTCGCACTGATGGCTGGGCGCTATCTCGGATGGGTCTGGCTCGATCCTGCCATGGGCATCGTCGGCGGCATCGTGATCGCCGTCTGGGCGTGGAACCTGTTGCGCGATACCGCCGCCGTGTTGCTCGACACGAGCGACCCGCATCTCGAAGCGGAGGTGCGGGAACAAGTCGAGGGGCCGGGCGACGCGCGCATCACGGATCTCCATGTCTGGCGGATCGGTCCCGGCGCCCATGCCGCGATCGTCAGCGTCGCCGGCACCGTGGACCGCGAGACCATCCGCGAACGGCTCGTGCCGGTGCACGAACTCGCGCATGTGACGATCGAGACGCGATGAGTCATGGTCGGGTCCGAGACGCTGAAACAGATCGAGGGCCTGGCGATGGAAAATGACAGCGAGACCGCCGCCATCCAGGGCGTGGCCTACATGGACGGACGCTGGATGAAGCTGTCGGAGGCGGCGGTCCCGATTCTCGATCGCGGCTTCGTCCGCTCGGATGCGACCTACGATGTGGCGCATGTCTGGAAGGGCCGCTTCTTCCGCCTCATGGACCATGTCGAACGCTTCCAGGCATCGATGGCCGGCCTCCGCATGTCGCTGCCGCTGACGGGACAGGAAATCGCGGACATCATGATCGAGTGCGCCAGCCGCTCGGGCCTGCGCGATGCCTACGTTCAGGTGACCTGTACCCGTGGGTTGCCGCCGGTGGGCACGCGCGACCCGCGCCTGTGCCGCAACCGCCTCTATGCCTTCGCGCAGCCCTTCGTCTGGATCGCCGACGAGACCCAGCGGCGCGAGGGCCTGCGCATGATCCTGTCGCATACCCAGCGCATCCCGCCGGAATCACTCGATCAGCGGATCAAGAATTTCCACTGGCTCGACCTCACGATGGGAATCTTCGAGGCCTATGACCGCGATGCGACCATCGCGCTGCTGCCGGCCGCCGACGGCACGGTGACGGAGGGGCCGGGCTTCAATGTCTTCGTCGTCCGCGACGGCGCCCTCGCCACGCCGGCGCGCGGCATGTTCGAGGGGATCACGCGCCGCACCGTGATGGAGATCGCCGAGGCCCTCCAGATGCGCGTCGAGGTGCGGCCCGTAGAAGCGCGCGAGGTGGCCGAGGCGGACGAAATCTTCATCAGCAGCACGGCCGGCGGCATCATGCCGGTCGTGAACTACGAGGGCCGTTCCGTCGGTGACGGCCGGCCCGGCACGCTGACGCGCCGCATGGAGGAACTCTATTGGGCGCGACACGAGGAGCCGGCGCTGTCCACCCCTGTGTCTTACGTCGACTGACGATCAGTTCCGGCGGCTGGGCGGCGTGTCGGATGCGTCGCCGAAGGCGTTCATCTCGAGGAAGGCGATCAGCAGCTTGGCGCGCGCCGTGCTGTCGGCCGCCTCCAGCAGTGCCTGCTTCTCGGCCGGGCCGAACGGCAGCACCATCGACAACGAGGTGACGAGGTTGGCGTCGGCCGCCTTGTTCACGGCGTCCCAGTCGGTCGAGAGCTGGCGCCCGCGGAAGAAGGCAGCCAGCGCCGCCATCAGCCGGTCGCGGTCGAGTTCGACGATGTCTTCCGCGTGGTCGAGGTCGGCGCGATAGGGCGAGAAGACCGAGGAGACGCGGCGGTAGCCGCCCTGGGCGAGGTCGAGTTCGCGCACGATGTCGAAGCGGCAGATGCCGCTCAGCACGAGCATCAGCCGTCCGTCCTCGGTCTCGTTGAAGTTGGTGATGCGCCCGGCGCAGCCGACCCGGTGCACCTTGGGCGGGCCGTCTTCGGTCGGCATTCCGTCGCCGGCAAAGCCGCCGGGCTGAACCGGCTGCACCATGCCGATCATGCGCGAACCGGCCAGTGCGTCCGAAATCATGGCGAGGTAGCGCGGCTCGAAGATGTTGAGCGGCAGCTTGCCGCCGGGCAGCAGCAGGACGCCCGACAGCGGAAAGATCGGCAGCGTCTCGGGCAGCTGCTCGAAGCTCGGCTCGAACGGATTGCGCGCCGGCCTTTGCGAGGAGCGCTCTTCGTCGCTCATGAAGGGCCGCTCATGAGAACAGGATGGTCGACAGCCGCTTGCGGCCGTCGACGGAAATGGGATCGCTGAAGCCCAGCGCCTCGAAGAACTTCAGGAGTTGCTGGCGCGCGGCGGCCTCGTTCCAGTTGCGGTCGGCCTTGATCATGGCGAGCAGCTCGTCGACGGCTTCCTGCTTCTGGTTGCCGGCCCAATAGGCCATGGCGAGGTCGAGGCGGGTCTGGAAGTCCTTCGGATCGGCCTCCGCCCTGGCCTTGAGGTCGCCGATCGGGCCGGCGTCCTTGGCCTTCTCGGCGAGATCGATGGCGGCCTGGGCCGCCACGACGTCGGTGCCGGTGCGCTCCTTGGCCGGAATCTGCTCGAGCAGCTCCTTGGCCTGCTCGACGTCGCCGAGAGAGACCTGGTAGCGCGCGAGGCCGGCCAGGGCCGCGACGTTGGTGGGCTCGAGGCCGAGAATCTCGCTGTAGATCTGCGCGGCGGTATCCATGTCGTTCTGCGCGACCGCGGCCTTGGCCTGTTCGAGCAGTTCGGCCAGCTCCGCGGCCGCCGGATCGCCGGTGGCGCCGCCGGAAGCCTGGATGAGGCGGGCGACGAATTCCTTCAGCTGGCTTTCGGGGACCGCACCCATGAAACCGTCGACCGGACGGCCGCCGAAGAAGGCATAGACGGCCGGAATCGACTGGATGCGCAGCTGCTGAGCCAGCATCTGGTTCTTGTCGATGTCGATCTTGACCAGCTTGACCGCGCCCTTGGCCTCCTTGACGACCTTTTCGATCATCGGCTGGAGCGTCTTGCACGGCCCGCACCACGGCGCCCAGAAATCGACGATGACCGGAACGGTCCGCGAGGCTTCGAGCACGTCCTTGGCGAACTTCGTCTGGTCGCTGTCCTTGATCAGGTCGGCGGGGGCAGCCTGCGGCGCGGCGCCCTGCAGCATCGTTTCCATGAGTCCTCGAACGGAATTGGGAGGGTGGCCTGCAATGTGGCGTCGGCCCCCCCGGGAAGCAAGGGGCGAGGGCGCCTCTGATTGGGGCCCGTTCTAAGGGCTGCGAACCTGGTGTTTCATCAACTCGTCACCCAGCCGGCCGGTGAGGAACAGGCCGCACATCCGATAATCGCTGATCAGCGACCAGAAGGGTGCCTCGAAGGTGGCGGGCCTGTTCTTCTCGATGAAGAAATGACCGAACCAGGCTGGTCCGTAGCCGAACACGGGGACACCCAGCAGCCACCACCAGTTCTGCGACGCGATCGCCCAGACGAGGAGCGCGGCGGAGGCGATGGTGCCGACATAGTGGACGGCGCGCGTGGACGGTTTCGCGTGCTCGCGCAGATAGAACGGCCAGAACTCGGCATAGGTCCGGAAGCGGGAGGCCATCCGGAGACCCTACCCCAAAGCGCCGGACTTTTTCAGGGCATCGATCTCGGCCTCGCTGAGGCCGGTCTCGCGCAGCACCTCATCATTGTGCTGGCCGACCTCGGGGGGCGGGCCGGCAGGGCGCGGCGTGGCGAAGCCCAGCCGGATCGGCGTGTTCACCGTACGCGGGATCTCGGGGTTGGTCGTGTCGGCGAAGATGCCGGCATGTTCGGCCTGCTCGTCGTCGATCACGTCGGACAGGCGTCCGATGACCCCGAACGGGATGCCGGTGCCCGACAGGCGCTTCTCCCAGTCCTCATAGGGGCGCGCGGCGAAGACCGGCGCCAGCAGGTCGTGCAGTTCCTGGGCATGGGCGCGCCGTTCCGGCCGACCGGTGAAGCGCGGATCCGCGATCAGGTCGGGTCGCTCGATGATGTCGCAGAAGGTGGCCCACAGCCGGTCGTCGCGCACCATCAGGAGCTGCAGCCAGCGATCGTCCTGCGTGCGGTAGAGGTTGGTCAGCGCATTGCGGGGCTTGTCGGGTGGCGGGCGCACCGGCAGCTGCGCGCCGATCAGCGCGCCGGCGGCGGTGGTGCCGTTGGCCCAGACGCCGTTGGCATAGAGCGAGGTGCCGACCCAGCCGCCCTTGCCGGTCTGGTCGCGCCGCCGCAGGCCCATCAGGATTGCCGCCACCAGGGTCATGGCGGTGGCGCGGTCGCCCTGCGCCGGCAGCGAGACGCCCGGCGGTCCGCCGTCGTAACGCGCCGCATCGAGGATGCCGGAGCGGCCGAAATAGGCGGTGATGTCGAAGCCCGGCCGGTCGCGGTCGGGTCCGGTCTCGCCGTAGCCGGTGAGCGAGCAGTAGACGAGGCGCGGGTTGATCGGCTCGATGTCCTCCCAGCGAAGCCGCAGCCGTTCGCGGGCCGGCGGCGGGAAGTTCACGATCATCACGTCGGCCCGCTTCAGCAGCCGTTCGAGGATGGTGCGGGCGCCGTCGGTCTTGAGATCGAGCGCCAGCGAGCGCTTGTGGCGGCCGTCGAGCTGCCACGGGAAGTTCCGGTCGCTCTGCGGGTAGCTGGCGTTGCGGAAGCTGTTGCGGTGCGGGTCGCCGTCGACCGGTGGTTCGATCTTGATGACGTCGGCGCCGAAATCGCCAAGCGCGGCGGCGGCCGCCGGCGCGGCGATGAAGGAGCTGATGTCGAGGACGGTGAGGCCGGCCAGCGGCAGCGGTTCATCCGGCGTCATCGAAGCGCACCGCTCGCCTTGAGCGCCTCGACTTCCTGGGCACTCATGCCGGCCTCGCGCAGCACCTGCTCGCTGTGCTCGCCGAGGTCCGGTGCGGGATGCGCGATGCGTTGGCTGGCGAAGCTGAGGCGGATCGGATCGGCCAGGGTGCGCGGCATGTCGGGAATCGCCGTCTCGACCACGGCGCCGCAGGCCACGGCCTGTGCATCGTCCGGAACATCCTGCGGGCGGCTGATCACGCCGAAGGTGACGCTGTGCGTGGCCAGCGCGTCGCGCCAATGCTCATAGGGCTGCGTGGCGAAGGTGTCGCTGAGGATGCCGGCCAGTTCGCCGGCGCGGGCGCGACGCTCGGGCTCGGTGGCGAAGCGCGGATCGTCGATCAACGACTCCAGTCCCATCGCGCGGCAGAGCGGTGCCCAGAGCTTGTCGGTCCGTACGATGGTGAGTTGCAGCCAGCGATCGTCGGCCGTGCGGTAGATGTTGCCCAGCGCCGACCGGGGCCGGTCGGGCGGCGGCCGGTGCGGCAGGAAAGCGCCGACGAGGGCTGCTTGCGCGATCACGCCGCATGACCACAGGCCGTTGCCGAGCAGCGAGGTGCCGACCCACGAGCCTTCGCCCGTCTTCATGCGATGCATGAGCGCCATCAGGATGGACGAGACCAGCGCCATCGCCGTGGCGCGATCGCCTTGCGCGGGGCCGGGCACGCCCGGCGGCCCGCCTTCGTAGCGCTGGGCATCGAGCAGGCCCGAACGGGCGAAGTAGGCGGTCGCGTCGAAGCCGGGCCGGTCGCGATCGGGGCCGCTTTCGCCATAGCCGGTGAGGGAGGCATAGATCAGCTTCGGATTGACCTGCTTCACGTCGTCGTAGGCGAGCTTCAGCTTGTCGCGCACCGGCGGCGGAAAGTTGCAGATCAGGATGTCGGAGACCGCGATCAGCCGGTCGAGCGCCGCGCGGGCATCCTCCTGCTTGAGATCGAGCACGATGGAGCGCTTGTTCCGCGAATCCATCTGCCAGGGGTAATTGACCTCGCTTTTCGGATAGTTCGCCGAATCCTGCATGATCCGGCGGTTGGGATCGCCGTCCGGTCCTTCGACCTTGATCACGTCGGCGCCCCAGTCGCCCAGCACGACGGCAGCGGCCGGTGCGGCGATGAATGAGCTGATGTCCAGTACGCGCAATCCCGCCAGCGGCAGGGCAGTCTCGGTCATGGATTCTCCCTTTCGCGGCCGATATGGGCGCGACGCTCTGGCCGCCGTCAACACCGCTCGTTAGCTTGATTTCGGCACGCGGTGTGCTTGCCGGAATTTGAGAACGAGGAACCCGATAGTGGCAAAGAAGCGCAAACCGAATTTTCTGATCGTGCTGATCGACGACCTCCGGTTCGACGAGCTGGGGATCTGCGGCCATCCTTACATGAAGACACCGCATATCGATCGAATCGGACATGAAGGCGCGATGTTCACCTCGGCGTTCCACACGACGCCGCTCTGCTCGCCCAACCGCGCCTCGATCCTGACCGGCCAGTATGCCAGCCGCCATGGCATCATCGACAACGTGGCGCGCGACGCCCACAGCCATCGCCTGCCGAACTACCACGTCATCCTGCAGCGCCTGGGCTACGAGACCGCCCATATCGGCAAGTGGCACATGGGCAATTCCGGCGGTCCGCGGCCGGGCTACGACAAGTGGGTGAGCTTCCCGGGCCATGGCTCGATCATCGATCCCGTGCTGAACATCGACGGCAAGGAGAAGAAATACGAAGGCTACATCACCGACCTGTTGAACGGGCACGCTGTCGACTTCCTGAAGAAGAAGCGCGACAAGCCCTTCGCGCTGTTCTTCGCGCACAAGGCGGTGCATCCCGACGCCTTCCAGGCGGCCGACGGCACGATCGACTTCACGAATGGCGGCTACCGTCCGGCGCCGCGCCATGCCGACCTCTACAAGGGCGAACACTTTCCGCGCCGGCCCAATGCGCTTCCGGCGGCCGATGTCGTGAAAGACAAGCCGGCGTGGACCGAAGCCCATGCGCTGAGGGTCAACGAAGCCTCGCGCAAGGTGCTGGACGGAATTCTTGCCGGCACGGACGAGGAAATCCGCCTGCGCGCCGCCATGATGGCCTCGGTCGACGAGGGCATGGGCGACATCTTCAAGGTGCTGGAGGAGAAGGGCGAACTCGACAACACCTTCATCCTGTTCTTCGGCGACAACGGCTACTTCTTCGGTGAGCACGGACTCGGGCCCGAGCGGCGCTTCGCCTACGAAGAAGGCATCAAGTCTCCATTCCTCATCCGCTACCCCGCCTGGTTCAAGCCGGGCACGATGAACGACGAGCTGGTGCTGGCGCTCGACATCGCGCCGACGCTCGTCGATCTGGCGGGCGGGAAAGCGGCGGACTTCAAGACAATGCAGGGCCAATCGCTGAAGCCGCTGGCAAAGGGGGCCAAACCCAAGGGTTGGCGGACCTCGTTCATGTGCGAGTACTTCAGCGAGAACGCCATGCCGTGGCTCGTGGGCATGAGCTACAAGGCGATCCGGACCAAGCGTCACAAGTACATCCACTGGACGCAGAAATCGCTCGACGGCGTCGCGTGCGACGAACTCTACGACCTGAAGAGCGATCCCTACGAAATGAAAAACCTGATCGGCAAGCGATCGGAGAAGGGGCTGATTGCGCGCCTGCGCAAGCAGCTCGCGTCCCTGGTCGCGAAGTCCGTCGGCCTCTAGGAGACTGATAGCCATGGTCCTGACGAAGAGAAGCCTGCTGGCGGCCGGATTGGCCGTCGTCTCGACGAGGAGCATGGCGCAGGCCTGGCCTTCCAAGCCGATCCGCATGATCGTGCCGCTGGCGCCCGGCGCCACGGCCGACATCATCGCCCGCCTCTATGCCGACGAACTCGGCAAGGCGCTCGGCCAGACCGTCGTGGTCGACAACAAGACCGGCGCAGGCGGCACGATCGCCTCCGCCGAAGCGGCGCGCGCAGCCCCCGACGGCTACACGATGCTGCTGATCTCCCAGGGCACCATGGTGTTCAACATGGGGCTCTACCCGAAGCCCGGCTACGATCCGGTGAAGAACTTCGATCCGGTGGCGGTCGCGGGCTCGGTTTCCAACGTGCTGATCGTGCATCCCGACAATCCGGCGAAGACGGTGGCCGACCTGATCGCCCAGGCCAAGGCGAAGCCGGGCGAGCTGACCTATTCTTCGGGCGGGACGGGGACGAGCCATCACCTGTCGGCCGTCCTGTTCGAGCGCGATGCCGGCGTGAAGCTGCAGCACGTTCCGTATCGGACGACGCCGGCCGGAATCATGGGCGTCGCCAATGGCGAGGTGACGATGGCCTTCTACAACACGCCGACCGTGGTCGGTCAGATCAAGGGCGGAAAGCTGAAGGCCCTCGCGGTCACGAGCGCGCAGCGCTCCGAGCTGCTGCCAGACGTGCCGACGATGGTCGAGCAGGGCATGAAGGATTACGTGTTCAGCACGTGGATGGGGTTCGCCATGCCGAAGGGCACGCCGGCACCGGTCATCGAGAAGCTGAATGGTGAGATCATCCGCATCGCCAACATGCCGGCCGTGCGCGAGAAGACGAAGGGGCAGGGTATCGACATGATGCCGCCCCAGCCGCCCGCGGCCGTCGACAAGCTCATCCGCGACGAGCTGGCGCTCTGGCTGCCCATCATCAAGGCCTCGGGAGCGACGGCCGAATAGCGGGCCGCGCCGGCCCTATCCTTGCCAAAGCGGGGCCGTGCGCGTATCTCCCCCTGTCATTCAATCAGGGGTGCGCGCACATCGGGCGCATATAGTCATGGGCTACAGAGTCGCCGTCGTCGGCGCGACCGGAAACGTCGGTCGCGAAATGTTGCAGATCCTGGCCGAGAGGAACTTCCCGGCCGATGACGTGGTCGCGCTGGCCTCGGCCCGCTCGGTCGGCCTGCAGGCCTCGTTCGGCGACAAATCCGTGCTCAAGGTCCAGGACCTCGCCAAGTTCGACTTCAAGGGCATCGACATCGTGCTCAGCTCGCCCGGCGCCAAGGTGTCGGCCGAACACAGCCCGCGCGCCGCCAGGGCCGGCGCGGTCGTGATCGACAACACTTCCTACTGGCGCATGGATCCGGACGTGCCGCTGGTCGTCCCCGAGGTCAATCCGCAGGCGATCGCCGGCTACAAGGGCCGCGGCATCATCGCCAATCCCAACTGCTCGACCATCCAGATGGTCGTCGCGCTGAAGCCCATCCACGACGCGGCCGGCATCAAGCGCGTCGTCGTGTCGACCTATCAGTCGACGTCCGGCGCCGGCAAGGAAGCGATGGACGAGCTGGTCAGCCAGACCAAGAGCTTCTTCGTCAACCAGACGCTCGACCCGGTGAAGTTCACCAAGAACATCGCCTTCAACGTCATTCCCCAGATCGACGTCTTCATGGATGACGGCTCGACCAAGGAAGAATGGAAGATGGTGGTCGAGACCAAGAAGATCCTCGACCCCAAGATCAAGATCCACGCGACCTGCGTGCGGGTGCCGACCTTCGTCGGTCACGCCGAGGCGGTGAACCTCGAGCTCGAGCGGCCGCTCGAAGACGACGAAGCACGGCGCATCCTTGCAGCGGCGCCCGGCGTCCTGGTGGTCGACCAGCGCGAGCCGGGCGGTTACGTGACGCCGAAGGAAGTCACCGGCCAGGACGGCGTGTTCGTGAGCCGCATCCGCTCCGATCCCACGGTCGAGAATGGCCTCGCGATGTGGGTCGTCAGTGACAATCTGCGCAAGGGCGCGGCGCTGAACGCCGTCCAGATCGCCGAGGAGCTGATCAAGGGCTACATCTAGGCTCCCAAACGGACCATTCTGATGATTTGAATGGCGTGGACCTCGCGGTCCGCGCCATTTTCGTTTGAGCGGCGGGATGCTTGTGAGAAGCCGCTGGGCTAAAGTGCGAGCGTGAACGACACGCCCCACATCCACCCGACGAAGCGTGAATCCGCGGCCTCCGGCGCACCGACGCCGTTGTTCGGCAACGCGGCCGACAGCTTCGTCCAGCAACTGCGCCTGGCGTCGCAAGCCCATCGCGCGGGGCGTCTCGACGAGGCGATCACTTCTTATCTGCGGCTGCTCGCCGTTCGCCCCGATCATGCCGAACTGCACAACAATCTCGGGGTCGCGCTGCGCCTCGCGGGCAAGCTCGAAGCCTCGGTGTCGCATCATCGGCTGGCGCTGGCGGCCGACCCGCAGAATCCGGCCCTGCATTCCAATCTCGGCAACGCGCTGCGTGCCGTGAACCGTTTCGACGAGGCGGTGAAGCATCACTACCGGTCGATCGCGCTCAGCCGCGATTATGCGGAAGGCTTCTTCAATCTGGCGCTCTGTCTGCGCGACCTTGGCCGCCTCGACGAGGCGATCGGCTGTTTCAGCCGCGCGCTGACGATCCATCCCGACAACCGGCGCGCCCGGGTCGAGTTCGCGATCGCGCTCCTGATGCAGGGTGAGCTCGAGGCAGGGTTCGCCGCCTACGAGATCCGCAAGCGCCTGCCCGAGACGCCGACGCCCGATTTCGCGCAACCGGCCTGGGAAGGCGGACCGCTTCAGGGCAAGCGCATCCTGCTCTATCCGGAGCAGGGCCTGAGCGACGTGCTGTTGTTCGTGCGCTTCGCCCGCGAGCTGAAGCAGCGCGGTGCCACGGTGCTCGTGCTCTGCCAGGCACTGCTCAAGGACTTGCTGCGGGCGGTCGATTATATCGACGAGGTCATCGCCGAGGGCGAGACGCTGCCCGCGTTCGACGTCCATGCCTCGATGGTATCGCTGCCGCACCTCTGCCGCGTGGAGTTCGCCGCGCTTGCGTCCGCAACGCCCTATCTCAAGGCGCCGGAGGAAAGCCGTATCAAGCTTGGCCAGCGGGAGCGGGCGAAGCTGCGCGTCGGCATCTACTGGGCCGCCATGCCGGGACAGGCGCAGGACCGCCAGCGATCGGTCTCGTTCGAGCAGTTCCTGGCACTTTCCGGCGATCCGGAGCTGCTGTTCTTCAGCCTGCAGGGCGGCGTCCACCAGAAGGACATCCAGTCGTACGGCGCCGGCGGGTTGGTGCACGATGTCGGCCGCGGCATCTTCGATTTCGCCGAGGCCGCCACCGCGCTGTCGCAACTCGACCTGCTGATCTCGATCGACGCACCGGTCGCGCATCTCGCGGCAGCGATGGGCGTGAAGACATGGGTGCTGCTGCCCTCGACCGCGGACTGGCGCTGGCAGCTCGGGGGGACGCAGGCGCCCTGGCATCCTTCGGCGCGCCTCTTCCGCCAGACTGTTTCCGGTACCTGGAACGACGTCTTCGGGGACGTGCGGCGCGAACTCGATGTATTGAAGAAGGCGGCGCCGGCCTAGCCGGCCAGCCGCCGCAGGGCCTCGGCATCGTCGACGTCTTCCAGTGTGTCGGCCAGAGCCACGGTGATGTGATCGGGCAGGCCGGCCAAGGTGTCGGCGAGCGCCGTCGGAGTCGACCACCGAACCCTCGCAAAAAGTGAACGGGGCAGGGGGCGAACGCGCCGTGCCCCGACCAGCCAGAAGCCGCCATCGCGTGCCGGACCGAAGACGAGATCGTGCGCGCCGAGAAGCGCGAAAGCCCGCGCGATGTGCGACGCGCGCATTTCCGGGATGTCGCTGCCGACCAGCACGACGGGGCCGGGCGGCAATGACGCAAACGGCAGCTTCATGCGCCGCCCCAGATCGCCCTGCCGCTGCGGCTTGCGGCGGGAGACGGGCACGAGGTGCCAGGCGGGATGGCCGAGCGTATGTAAGCGGTGTTTTGTGGCCACGTTGCTCTGAGGTGACGGGCTGAGCAAGTGTCTGACGGTCAGGTCAAGGGAGTTGGACCTATGTCGGACACAGTGACTAAGCCTATGTCGGAGCCGGCGCG
>Ga0182739_1002490_pt1 | contig 17165 bp, 18 predicted proteins | sample eDN5th30CBELigBY_FD_128873 | JGI IMG/M metagenome (GOLD analysis project Ga0182739, IMG submission 128873) | Enriched backyard soil microbial communities from Emeryville, California, USA - eDNA 5th pass 30_C BE-Lig BY (version 2) (version 2) | ecosystem: Environmental > Terrestrial > Soil >... | reverse complement strand
GTGCCATTTGGTGGGTCGTCTAACTAAAATAGAAAAAGCCCAAACCCTTGATACAAAAGGATTTGAGCCTTGTTTAAATGATGACCTGTGAGGGACTTGAACCCCCGACCCCCACCCTGTCAAAGTAGATCCAAAGATTCCTTTGTTTTCCCCTTATAGCCGTACACCGCTATAATTAATGTTTTTTGCATTTTGTTTTTCCTTATAAATCCTCAAAAATCCGCCTTTTATCTCAATTGCGTGACCATTTTGTGACTTTATAAATGTCTATTAATTTAAGTGTTCTTACTCAGAAGTTAAAGTTAAAGATCCCATTTGAATAAGAAAATGTATAACTTATTAGATATTTACAGCAAAATTCACAAGAAGTTTTTTAAACTCGTTTACATACTTAGACTGAAGAATTTTACTTGGAGAATGATTAGAATAATCAATATGATTGATAAAATCAAACTCCTTTTTGTCATATTTTCCAATTTCTTCATTCTTTAATGTGGTTGTTAATATTACTTGATTATCCAATTTGTGATATATTTCTAAAATTACTTTTTCTTTTTTAGTTGATAAATCTTCTGCACGGAATGAATCAACAACAATTGGATAATCATGGCTTAGTATTTTGGCTAAAGAATAGATTTTTACTAAATGATAAATAGTTTGTTCACTGCCAGAATAAGTTTCTGTTTTTTTAGTAAAGATATTATCGAACTCTATATTACCTAAAGAATCAACCGATTTATAACTCTTATTCATTGTTTTTAAAATCGAATCAAAGAGGTTATTTTGTTCTTCCTTAACAACCTCTTTATCATTTGAAGCTTCTCTCAATTGATTTTCTAATTTTTTTATATCAACTTCGATAGAGTTCAATTTGTTTTCTGCATCTGAAACACTATACACATCATCTTTATATGCAATTAAAGATTCTAATGAGATTTCTTCAACAGATAATAATTCTTTAAGTTTAGATTGTTCACTATTGATTAATAGAGTTATACGTTCAACTTCTTCTTTATAATCATAAATTTTATTATTAATCGATTCTATAATTTGCTTTCGGATTTCCGGCGTTGATACATCGAATGAATACGTTTGTTTAGGAGAAACTTTATAGCCAATATGATTGGCTCCACATTCTAAACAAATTAACTCACCGGAATCCAAATTTCTATTTAAAGAATTTAACTCTTTAATAGTTATTTCGCATTTTAGTTTTCTATTTATATTTTTATTTCGATCTTTATTTAATTCCGTTAATTTCTCTTTAATTTTTTCAATTTTTTCAAGATGATTTTTAAAATTAATTCTGTCATTCGCGCTACTTAAATATGAAATAGGCTTCTTCTGAGATTTCAAAATTTTTGATTGTTGCAATAAAAGTTTCTTCTCGTCCTTTAAATTTGAAAGCTTCTGTTGTATGTTTTTAATGCTATCGAAATCTACAATATCATTCTTTATCCCAGCTAATGAATAAAGCATATTTATGAAATCCTCTTTATTGTACAATCCTTTGTTTGCAATATTTGAAGTATCTTTTTTATCTTGCCCTACAAAAAAAACTTGTAAATAAAGTTCAGGATCAACTATTCGCGTGAAATCATTTTTAGTTATTATTGGCAAAGGCATTATATTCTTATGCCAATATCGCTTCAATTCCGAAACATTTTCAAAAAGCATCAAAGATTCATTGAATTGAATAAAAAATAAATCCTTATTTCTACAGATTTTATAAATAATATCATTATGAAGAAACTCAACTACATAATAATATTTAGTGTAATTGAAAGTTGAAGGGAATACAGGGTTATTGCCTAGTGCATACATCATTCCTTGAATTAAAATAGTCTTCCCTCGGTTATTATCATCACTAGAAATAATATTCATCTTCTCCGAAAATCTATTTTCAATAAATGCTTCATGCTCATTACCTATACCAACTTTTTTAATTATCATTATTCAATACCATCCTTAATTAAAGAAATAAAATACTTTAATGAAATCACCTCAAAATCGTAACATTGTTCTACAATATCGTTATTTAATTTATCATAAAGTACATTTACATTATCCATAGGATTTTGAACTATTGTGGAATAAATATTTTCAAATAGACTCCAAAAAATATTAGCGTTATTTTTATTAAACAATGCTCTAGATAGTGCCAACCGACTTTCTAATATCACGTCTTTTTTCCTTTCATCCGGGATATTATTTAAAATAATATAAAAAGGCAAGGGAGGTCCTTGTTCAAATAGATTTCTGTTAATAATCCGAGAAAGTGTTAATAACCTAATCTCGCCAGCCGTTAAATGCCGAGAATGATTTAATGCTTCATGTGTAGTTGTAATAGTGATATTTTCAACAACACTGGAATTTTTTTTACTTGCTTGTTTATCTCTAATCTCATTAAAAATACCATTTAATATTCCTTCATTAGGAATTAACTTGGTATGGGTTTTTATAATGGATTTTACATATTCATGTGGCATTTTATCATCAACAACAAATTGAACTTTTTTTAGAAATTCATCTATCTCTTTATCGCTAATTTTCGAATCATCTATGTAACTTTTATCATTACACTCTTCTAATAATCCTTGCTTCAATTTCTTAAATGCGTTTGGTTTAATATTATTGATATCAAAAATATTCTTTTTATCATCAACTCTGACGGTATTTGAAACTCCGCCTAAAAATAATACAAAATAATCAAAGTCAAAATCACTTGTATAATTTTTATATAAAGTAACTAGTTCTTTTCCTAGTTCTTTAGGTGAAGAATTCTTAGCTCCTTTCGATTGTATATCCCACATTTTTCTTCCAGTTCTATTCATTCCAGTTAAATCGTTAAAAAAGTCTACAACATAATAATAGACTTCAGGACTATCAGTTCTAAAGTTCATCAAGTATAAAAGTGCCTTCGTTTCGTATTCAGCACCAGACGGTCTAAGTTTTTCAGAAGACTTGATCGTATATGGCATAGATAAAACCCTCACAATTAGTATAATAATTCCATTATAATACTTATATCGTTTTGTTTATAGTTATCTTTGAAAATTATGGTAATGATAGAATCGTTGAATAAGAGAAAAAAACTATTTATTAGTAGAACTTAAATAACTACTAAACCTTAAAACTATTATAATCCACAAATTTTGTTCAACAAAAAAACCCTTAAATTAAGGGTTCTCTTGAACTTTGGATACCGGATCAGGCTGCAACAAGATGTATTTGACAATTAAAAAAATGCTGTAAATGGCAGTATATTTTATGAATGTCAAAAAGCCAAAAACACAAGTAATGCATAAAAACTTGCATATTTTAGGATCTTTATTTTATTCCTTATTGTGTTAAAGCACCCTATAGTTTAAGTACAATTCCTCACAATCTTTTATTTGCGCAAAAAAACTGTCCCAAAATCAATAAAAAATTGGGACAGTTGCAACATAAGAGTTGGTACTCTTCAAATTCTTGGAATTACATAAGCAATACAAAACAACCAAGACGGTTGACTTAGTGGAGGTACACGATTACCAACTCGATAGATTATGCATCCTCATACGCAAGAGAAGTTGATAACTCACGGTGAGCGTTGATCTGTTGCTGGAGCTCGGCGACTTTTTGCTCTGCACCAGCAATCGCATCTGCACCAGCAATCCAGCGGAACGGTGGTTCTTCCTGGCTTACAATGGTAATTAGAGCCTTTGCAAGTTTGACAGGATCGCCTTCCTGTTTTCTATTTTTTTCTTTAAAGAAAGCCTTGATTTGTGCATTACCCTCAGCGTAGTCATCGATAGACAGGTCACCCCAGAATGTTGATTCCGGCTCTAAAAGTTCGGTACGGAAGAAACCTGGTTCAACGATGGTTGTTTTGATACCGTATGGAGCAACTTCATCACGTAACGACTCCATCCAACCCTCAAGACCAAACTTCGAGGCAGAATAAGCGGAACCACCCGCACCTCCGACCAAGCCTGCAAGAGAAGAAATTGAAATAACGTGTCCAGACCGAACCTTACGCATCAAAGGCAACACGGCACGGGTGACGTTCATAGGACCGTATAGGTTGGTACTAATTTGGCGTTCTAACTGTTGTGGGGTTAGTTCCTCGAAGAATCCGCCATAAAAGTTACCTGCATTATTAACCAATACATCAATACGTCCAAATCGATTAACTGCCAACTTGACGGCAGCTTCGGCATCCGAAGGATTAGTTACATCCAGCTGTACGATCAGCAGATTCTCATCATCACCGAGGACTTTGGCTACTTTATCGGTATTACGACCTGTAGCAACGACCTGATGACCTGCGGCAAGAGCAGCCTTTGCAATATCAACACCCATGCCACGTCCGGCACCAGTAATAAACCAAACTTTATTGTTAGTCATATTTTTTTCCTCCTAAATTGTCTACTTTATTTTTCAAAGGTTCATTAACCTTTGTATTTGATTGGAACAAAGAATAGGTTACTCCTTAGAGTGCACTCTAAAGCAAGTTTTTTTGAAAAAAATTTAGAAAGCTGTCAGACGCAATTGAAAAAACAACTGGCTGCTTAATTTCAAGAGAAACAGTTTCCTAATTCATTTTCATAAAAATTTATTTTAGTATCAAGAAACTCTAAGCTTTGACGAATCTTCTCGTATTCTTCCACTACTTTTTTGCGATGATTTTTAAGTAGTGCTAACCTTTCTTCCATTGTTTCATCCCCCATATACCCCCACATGATAAATTGTTTCATGTCTTTTAGTGGCATCCCCGATTTTTTTAGGTGGAGTAAAGTTTCAACCCATAATTTGTCTTTATCCGAGTAAACTCTGACATTATTCTCGTCTCTGTTTACTTTTATTAATCCTTCTTTTTCGTAATACCTCAATGTATGTTCACTCACACCAACGATTTTAGAAAATTCTCCAATAGAATATGTCAATATATCCGCCTCCATTAAATCTGATATGTCTATTTTTCACTCTCTTTTAATTTACGACCCAAAGCAAGAGTAATACTTAGAGTTTACTCTAAGTCAAGAAATCTCAATCAGTCACGATATTTTGCACTTATTGTTACTCCATTCAATTTTATCTCGAATTCAACCAAGTCCAGATTATAAAAAGTATGGATAATAACGGCATGTGATTTACTAGAAAGGTTAAGTAAACACTTGCACAGGATTGTAGAATTGGTATCATTGATACTGTTTACTCTTATACAACAACTTTCCAGATAAGGAATAAATTCAGCATTCTTTTGAGCTCCCTGTTCATTATTGATTTATATTCCCTGTCCTACTTTTTTTATTAAATTTCTAGGGTGCGGAAAAATTTACTCTAGCTCAGGAGTAGTAGCTGAATAAAGGAGGATATAAAATGTCAAAGGATATAAAAGTTGCACTTGTCACTGGCGGGAATCGAGGAATTGGATATGATCTAGTCAAACAATTAGCTCAGAAAGGTTTTAAGGTCATTTTGGCAAGTCGAAATCAAGAGGTGGGTCATGAAGTTACGCAAAAACTTAAGGAGTTAAATCTGGACGTTTCGTTTGTGGTAATGGATGTAGACAATCAAGAAAGCATCCGTCAAGCTGCGATTATTGTAAATGAGCGATATGGAAAATTAGATGTATTGATTAATAATGCTGGCGTGTATTTGGATGAGAATGAAAAGTTATTGACTATGGACGCTTCCATTCTAGAGAAAACGATGGCAACTAATTTCTTCGGCGCTTACCATGTCATTCATTCCTTTATTCCGATTATGCAAAAGCATGGCTATGGAAGAATCATTAATGTTTCATCAGGATATGGGGAAATGAGAGAAATGTCTCAACAAGGAGTAGGCGCCTATAAGTTGTCTAAACTTGCCTTGAATGGTTTGACACAATTGGTAGCTGCAGAAATCAAAGGAGATATCAAAATAAACGCGGTATGTCCGGGGTGGGTCAGTACAGATATGGGTGGACCATCTGCTCCAAAATCTCCTAAGCAAGCTGCTGAGTCTATCCTTTGGTTAGCGACGATTGGACCTGAAGGACCTAACGGAGGATTCTTCAGAGATGGAATACGAATCGATTGGTGATAATACACCTATGAGAGCAACGCTTAAGTGTGCTTCGATTAAACTTTCTTCTGCAATTGTTATTGTTTAAAAACCAATTAAATAGAAAAAGCCGAATATCCTATCTCAACTAGGATATTCGGCTTTTTTTATAACTTTGTGAAGTATTGTACTTAAAGTAAACTGCCCGTTTGTTATATAAGAACATCTTTATTAATTGTATAATTATTAATATCTATACAATTTTTCATTGAGAAAAAACTTATAAAGATTAATAAACATACTACCGAAACATACATCAATTAAATGCCAGAAACAGATAGGACTTTACTTGGAATGGTGAGTATGATAGGCTGGTTTGCCTGCTGAACACCTACTTCAGCCTTTCAAGACTAATCATACCCACAGAGGCTCCAAATCAATTCCTTAAACGTTTCTATGGTTACATGTAAACACTGATAAATGGTGCACCATATCAATGTTTTGAAACGGATACTACATATAACTGCCAGTTACTTCAATAAGAAAAAATCCGCCAAAAAGGCAGCTGGTTCTTCAACTCTTGCACCCTTTAGTTCAACAAGCTTTTTCTATTTTTTATTTGTATTCATCTCGGTTTGCAATAAACCACTTTATGATTAGGTGTTCCACTGAATAAATTTACTCCTCAGATTAACAATAACCTTAGTGTTATCATTTAACACTAAATTCAATGTGGAGGGATATACTTTGAATATTCTTTTTAGCTTATTATCAACCATATTTATTATGGGTATTAGAGCAGCATTCTTAATTAGTAGTATAACTTCCAGATTAACATCTTTGTTAAGAATGCCATCTTTAACTTAGGCAATGAGTATTCCACAAGTGTCGTCTATTTCGCATTGTTGTAAGAAAAAGGTGAGCATACATTATGCTTACCTTTTTTAGTGAATTCGTTATTTCTAAAGAGTGTTTTTCCTCTTCGTAAAAATCAAACAAAAAATTTCATACCTCTTGATGAATTGGTAAATAATATCATAGAGGTGACGGAATGGAAAAGGATAAATTAAAGCTCACATCTTCCGAAATAGGAACTTTATGGGGAGAGTATGTAAATGGAACAGCCGTTGATATTGTAAATAGATATATGGTCTCTATTATTGAGGATGAGCAAATTAAAGCTATTTTTAAGGATGCTATCAAGACATTCGAAAAGCAAAAACAACAAATCGTTACTTTTATGGAGAACGATGGGTTTCCCGTTCCAATTGGATTTACAGAATTCGACCTCTTTAAAGGTAAACCGAGGTTGTTCACAGATATATTTTGCCTGAATTATTTACACATCATGACTTTACATGGTTTGCTAGGACACTCCACTTCATTGGGCGTTTCTGTCAGAGAGGACTTAAGATTTTTTTACGACTCTTGTGATAATGATGGGAAAAGGATGTATCATCAAACAATTGATTTATTGCTTGAAAAAGGAAGTTTTCAGAGAGACCCTTTATTTTATCCAGGTAAAAACCCTGAATATGTTTCCAGCCAAGATTTCACAGATGGATTTTTCGGAAAGGGTAGAACGTTAGCAGCGACAGAAATCATAAGTATTTCTTTCAATCTTAAAAAAAGTATTATGGCAAAAACTCTGTCAATCGCATTCAGTCAAGTTGCACAAACAAAAGAAGTAAGAAAATTTTTAGAGGATGCCGAAAAAGCGGCTGACAAACAAATAAAAAGTTTTTCAAAAGTTATGCAAACGGATAATTTACCCGTTCCTAAGTCGTGGGAAACTGAAGTTACAACTTCAACAGACTCCCCTTTTTCCGATAAGTTAATGTTGTATCATACTGGTTTCTTATTCCAAGCTGCTCAAGCGTATCACGGGGCAGGTTTAGCATCCGCAATGCGAGCAGACCTTGTAGCCGCTTACGAAAGCACCATTCTACAAAATCTTATGGTAACGAAGAAATGGTTTAATATTATGGTGCAAAATAAATGGTTAGAACAGCCTCCACTTGCTCCTAATAGAAAAGAAATTGCAAAAGAAATATAGTAAACAGTTACCAGGGCATATATAAGTGAATAAGAGTGCATTTGAAAAACTAATGTGGAGCATCGCCCTTCCAGGGTTTGGGCAGTTTTTAAACAAAAAATATTTTAAAGGCACAGTTTTATTAATACTTGAATTTCTGATTAATATACAATCCAACTTCAATCTGATTATACTTATGAGTTTTCACGGGGAAATCAACAATGCAATAAAATATGCGAATTATCAGTGGTTGATGTTTTATCCCTGCCTGTACTTTTTTTCAATGTGGGATGCAGTGAAAGATGCAGGCGGAGGAAAAGCCCCCTATTCTTTTCTTCCGTATGTATTCACTGCGTTTTTTGTAACTGTTGGTTTGATTTTTTCATCAAACTTAAAAATTTTTGGAGTATTATTTGGTCCTGTCTGGCTCCCAATATTGTTTGTTTTTCCTGGAATAATTATTGGATTTATTACTAGAGAAATCATAAAAAACATTCCGTAGAAAACCATCCTCTATTTACTATCAAAAGTGGATGGTTTTTTTACATTGAATAAGCGAAGTTTATTAAACTATCCTGCTTCGTTAATACAATAAGAACTGTTTTAAGGCAGTGTATAAATATAAGCACTTATACAGTTTTGGTTTTAGTATTGATTCAAAACGATTAATAATAATTGATTCAATTCCATTTATTTTTACCTATTGATTTTCTTTTAACATTTCTATCAATATAAAAAGCCATTATCGAAATGCGATGATGGGAGCTTGCCAAACTGGAAATAAGAGTAGACTTCTCCTCCCTTGTAAAATAGCTTAAAACTTTCCTAAAATCCTCCAAGGGAATTGTATTACCGGTTTTTTGATCAAAATTGCGGGGGTATTTTCTTTTTGAATTTATTCTGTTTAATTCTTTTCGAAACGTAGATTCATATTTTTCCTTTTTTGAAATTAGATATAAATCAACCTCATTCTCTTCTAAATTTAGCATAGCAGAATACACACTATTGCAGTAAAATTTACGGGCACTGTGAGGGGTAATATTGCTAATATTCAATCCTAAAGCAGCATCTCTAACAGCCTTTTCAAAGTCTGTTTTAATGGTTGAAAGTTTTTTATTAACGTTCATTTTCTGACCATTCTTGATAACCTCTTTCTTAAAGTTATCAAATAATCTCCTCTCGTTTTTGTGGTTTTCATATTCAAATTGCAATTTGTGTATGTAACTATTAATTTCGTAAAAATAATTTTTGTTATCCAGCGGCTTTTGTGTTATTAATTCAGGATTTAAGAGGTAGATTTCGCTTCTTTTACCTGCTTTTCCATGCTCAATATGAATATGACCTTCAAATATATCTTTTTTTTGCATTAATAAAGCTGATTCTAGCCGCAATCCAGTTATCCCCAGAAACCTCCACAACTTTTTATATTCTCCACTCAATTCATTTTCAATTGCTTCAAATGTTTTTATATCCCAAATCGGGCGTGACTTTTTCATATCCTCAATATTTCGGTAAATATTACTTTCCTTTAAGGATTCTCTTACTCTTTTGTCAGCAATGATACCAAACTGAATCAACTCGCCTTTATCTTTCTTCCATTTTGCTTCAAGGATGTTTTCAAATTTTGTAAGAGCTGCTATTTGTGTATAAATTGATGAAACTGATACATTTGGAAGGTTTTCTTCAGTAAATTTTTCTTTTAAATATTCTTCATACCAGGATTTTTTATAATACCTTAAATTAGTTTCACCCTTGGTAGAAAAAACCCACTTGCAGTATTGTTTTACCTGAGATGCGTATCCTTTTTTTGTTTTTTCCTTAGTTATTAAATGGTTTGGGATTTCATTTTTTTTACTTTTTTTCCTATCATATCTATTAATGTTATCGACATAAGCCCAATTAAAAAGACGATCAACATGCTTCTCGAAGTTTTTCCAACTTGCTTGTTTAGAATAGTTTTTTCCTTTTTGTTTTTTTTTATTGTTTTTTGACATTTTTTCACCCCCTAATTTAACAATGCAAAAAAGCCCTATGTTCCTGACTGGTTATACAATTCATTTCATTCATTGTATAACCGTCTGTATCCTCCCCTATATCAGCAATAGGCGTTGCTTCGCAACCGGTTTGAAAAAATTCTTTCTGAATTTTTTCAAACCTACTTATCCAAAGTTGGTACCCTGATTCCCATTATCGGCAATCAAACCCCATGATTTATATCAGTGAGGGGAGACAAGGTGTACGGATTAATTATCCGTACTTCTACAAGTCTTGAACCTTGTAGCACCGCTTAGGTGTGTCTTTTAATTATTTACAGTGAGCTCTTTAGCTCTAATCAAGTATTTGATATAAGGTTAGAAATTCGGGTAAATAATTTGCTGAAAAGCGATTAACACTTTTCATTATTTTAAAGATACAAGGCGGTTCTAATCCGCCTTAATATCGTCATTATTTTAAAGCAAAACTAACACTAGAATTAAGATTCAAAAGAATAATACCATTCAAAGCCAAAAGATTCGGCTTCTTCCTCTGTTTTCAAATCAAATTCTAAATACATTTCTTCAAAAACTTTCCTTACTAAATTCTCTTCCAAATTAGCATTTTTGCAGGCTAATAACATATAACCAATTGCTTGCCGATTTGTCATGAATAATACCTCTTTCCAATAGATTTTAAATGTAACCTTTTTCCTTCATGCTGAAGTATTTCCCATCATCACCCACGATCACATGATCAAGCAACTCGATTCCTAAAATATTTCCGGCATTTTTAATTCTTTCCGTAACAGAAATATCCTCACGAGAAGCTATGGGGCAACCACTGGGATGATTATGCCCTACTATAATAGAAGCACTATTTGCGAGAATAGCAGCTTTGTATATTTCTCTTGGGCTCACAATCGCTGAGTTTAAATTTCCAATTGAAACTGTGTTCAAAGCCGTAACCTTGTTTTTGGTGTCAAGGCAAATCAGAACAAAATGCTCCCTATCCTCTTTTCCAATAAACTCTCGTAAAAGTGATACAGCGGCAGACGGGTCAGTTATTTTGTTGGTTTCATAAGGAAATGTTCTTTCTTTTAACATTTGAAGTTTAACTATACTTAACCTCCTCATTTTTACTGTCTCTTTTTTTTCTTTTAGCTGTTGCATTTTTGCAACCTCCTTAAATTTTTATTGTCTTTGTCAATCCCTTGTTCGCACAAGGAAATTCTGTCGCTATGTTCGCACATATTTTGCGACTGGTTTTAAATCTTTTAGATAATAACAGCATTTGGAAAAAAGTGTGAAAAAAGTTTATTTTTTTTCTTTCTCTGCTATACAGAGCTTATATTTAGGAGGTGAAAAGATTGGAAGATTATAAACAATTATTATTAAGGGCAAAAAATGTTCCTTATTTAAAAATTGAGACAAAAGAAATAGATAATAAAGCGAAAATAAAAAAGGAATTCGACGGAACCGATTTAAAACCTTATATCAAAACGGGGGCACGCTTAAACGAAAATACCATCGAACTTCCCCTCTGGGATGATGAACAGATTTTTAATGAAGTAATTCCAGCCTGGGGTTTTCATAAATTCTGTAATTATGAAGTAAAAGAATTCGGTTTGGGTCTTGTATATGTAAGATTCAAGTTTGGAAAAAAGGTTAGAAAGGGAAATGATTTCCGGTTCAGGGAGGATAAAGACGTTCAACAAATAGATTTTTATTTTATTTATGATTTTGAAAAAAGGCAGTATGTCGAAATAAACCCGTTAAAAAATGATGAATGGCAAAAAAGAATTTCAAATATGGAATTACTGGAAAAACAGACCTTTCCATTTACCTGGAATTATTTAACCCAAATTAGACCAGCATTCTTGGAATCACACGATAAATTCGGGAAGAATTATTCAAGAACATATTCTGACATTGCAATCCATTTAAAGGGTCTGGATAAGTTTTTGGACGATACCGGGCTTTATATTGATTTGCTATATATTATTTACGGTGATATTACCAAAGATGAACATTTTACTTTGGAACAAGCAATAAGAAGACAAAAAAAATTAATTAGTAAAACGCGGGAATACATTGAAGCATTTAAGGAAGATGCCCTGTTTGATGCTCACAAAGATTACTATGATAGACATGATGAAAAAGCCGCACTTGGAATCACCACTGGAACATTTTTCGATTTTGAAAAAATAATTAAAGCTAGAAAAGAAAAAATAGATGATCACGAATGGTTTTCGTACAACAAAATGCAAGGGTACTTGACTGTAAATAAGGAAAAAAATGTTCTATATCCCAATTTTACTGAGGTTGAAAGACGTAGATCACTTTATAAACAAGCGGGAAATAATGAATCGGAAAATATGACAATAAACGAAATAATTAAGCGGTTAAAATAAATTGTTGGTACTATAAAAAAATCCAATACAATTTAGATAAGGATGATTAACATAAAATCTACTTTTTATAGGGTACGAGGACTAACAAGAAAAAATGTAATTGAAAAAGCCATCCTCTTAACAGGCTGGCTTTTTACATTTTATTTACCCTCCCATTGTTGGTACTCAGTTAATAACTCCTTAACAAGGGATTCAGCGTCAACTATTTTTGGATTCTTCAAGTGCATCTCAAGCAAGTTCTTTGCTTTATTACCTAAACGCAACCGTCCTTGGATGGTTTCTTTTAGGTCCATTAACTCCTCATATGTTATGGTACCTTCATCCATCTTAGATAAATAATCATCCCATTTTTCCTCAATGCCGGTCCATGATTTCTTTTCTTTGACGAGTTCAAAATTAATTAAAATATCATCCCAATCCATATATTCCTCCATTCTATACTCTGCTCATGTCCATTTTTGAAGTACATGAAAAAAAGGTCTATACTGTTAGCGAGCCCTAAAATCAAAATTAAGCGCTAGTTGATTCTTTTAGTTGCATTTCTTTCGCTTTTTTATGTTCGTATTCAATGATTACTTCCAATAAGGTTTCTTGCTTGTCTTCTAAATAATCTTCGTAATCCCTTATACTCCAGGAATAGTTATCATGATCGTTCAATCTACGTTGAGCTTCCAGTTCATAACGTTCAACCATTTCCTCTAGAAAAGAAGTTGTTTGATCACATTCAACATAACAAGAAATATCAACCTTACCCCACACAATTTTTACACCTTCAGCGGTAATGAAATACAAATCTTTACTCCATGGGAATTTAAAGATCCAGCTTGTTTTGTCAAAGCCACTGATTTCCTTGATTTCAACAATCGAGCTCTTTTTTAATCCTTCGTGATCTTGGTGTAAATACAATTTCATTCCTGGTACATAATCACTGTACGATATATTGATAAGAAATTCTTTTTTCATTTTAATTTCCTCACTTTCAAGAACAGTCCATTTTTCTTTGTATTATATGAATTTAAAAACTCAATACTAACGCCCTTACGGTTGTTGCCGATTAAATAACCGAATGGAGGACAAAAACCACGTCCTCCATTCATTTATTTAACCGAAAATTTTATTTAATTTACTTATAAAATGTAATTTTGCTTCCTTTTTCGATTAATTTTCCGAATGGTGTTTTCTATTCAAAATGACCTTCTTAAATCTCAATTGGATCCCCCAATCCATCTACATCAAAATCACACTCCAAGGCATTTATCGTAAATAGAAGATTGATATGAAATGCACTAGCATTTCGTATTTTCACGAATTTTACAAGCCGTTTTGCACTTTTTAAAGTCACTTCAATCCCACCTTCTATTTATTAATTCGTGATTTTTTAAATATGGTAAAAATTACATTCACATTATAAAAAGGAAAAACGTTAATTTTTATTAATTTAAAAACAACAAATTAATACCGCCCGCTGACATTACAAAAGGTGCATTGTCGGTATGTGAAGAAGGACGTTAATCCTGCTAGAGTTCCCCGTCTTACTCGGCTGCGACTTGCCCTCGCAGGAGTCCGTTAAACGGATAAATTGCTTCCCAGAGCAGTCGGACACATTCCGGCTGCAAATCCCGTACTCGTCACGAAAGTGAGGTAGGGTATAGTGTTCTTCCACGGCGGAAGAAACTGGTAAAGCGAGACCTGGGCGGTTTGTTCCCGATAATTCGGATGAAACAGCACTATACTGTGAAGCGACAACGCGGCTCCTTGCACGCAATGTTGCCCTTCTACCCTTTTTCAAGGGGGTAGTCCGCTCGCTCTTCCACTCACCATACCGCAATGCCAGTGAAAATCAAAACCCTTCAACCTTTTATAAAAATATCCCCAAATTACAATTTATAACGATTCATCACCTTTTGTGCTTTTGCCAAAGCATGCCTGCAACTATAATTTTCAATTAAGCTGTTCATTAGAATAAGAACCAATTCAACATCATCAATACTGTAATTTAACTTTCTTAGTGCTAAAACTGTATATGCTTTACAGTAAGATGAATTGCTTTCCGAAAAAAAGATATTCATATGTCACCACCTAATTTGAAACGTAAAAAACGTTTCACTCCGAATTTTCATCATCTTCAATTTCTCGATTAACCCATTTCAAAAATGGATCACGAGGAATCTTTAACCGCCTGTTAATTTTTAATATTGGAAAGAATCCTCCATTAACAAGTTCGTATGCTTGTCGTAATCCAATACCCAAATATTCCTTTACATCTGCTACATTCAAAATTGGAGGTAGCATGTTTGAGTCGTTTTTTGACATGATAACCATTCCTCCTGACACAACTTTTCGTGTTGTATTTGTCATGTGTCTATGATAGTATGTTTTATATGTCATATAATTATTCAACATGACATAAATGACTAAAGATAGGTAATACTAACCTAAAGGAGGGATTTAAAATGACAGATCAAGTTACATTTACATTTGGACAAGTCTTAAAAAGGTTTCGCCAAAATAAAGGAATAAGCTCAAGGCAATTATCGCAAATAGTTGGCAAAGCTGATGCGTATGTGTCACAAATTGAAAGAGGTTTAATTAAGCACCCGGATGCACATATTGCCTATGAATTACTCAAAGCGGTTGGTTGTCATAAGGAGCAAATTGAAAAAATCCTAACCGATTTAAAAATTGCTGATGAAAAGGTTTTTATTGACCAAAAGGTCTTTAAAGAAAAAATTGATCCTTTTTATATGGAATACAACGCAATCTATGTAAAGGAAAATGGGAAGATTAACACATTTTTTTACGATAAAGAAGTTATTCAAATGTACGAGGAAATTCATAACACAATGGTTGAATTCATAATGAAAGACCATTCAAAGGCAAAAGTGGTCGTAAAAAATATTCATTCATTGGTAACAAAGGATAAGGATCATTTTGATTTTTACTGTGCAATGCATCAAAATGACTATTCAAAATTGCCGAATCAATTTAAAGAACAAATTCTTCATGAGGTAAATGAAATATATAAGGTAGGAGTGAATAAATAGATGGCGATCGGAAGAAATAAAAAAAATGGAACTTGGTACTTCGTTTTAGAATTAGGGAAGGATGAAAGTGGAAAAAGGAAGCAGAAAAGAAAACAAGGCTTTAAAACAAAAAAAGAGGCTGTTACAGCATTGTTCGAAGAAAAAGCTTTGTTAAATAAAGAAATAAATTAAAGGAAATAATCCTACAAATTTTCTTTTTGAATTTAAGAAATGAAAAATAGGGGTGAATAATAGATGGCAGTCAAAAGAGACAAAAATAATGGAACTTGGTACTTTGTTTTAGAATTAGGGAAGGATGCCAACGGAAATAGGAAGCAAAAAAGAAAACGAGGCTTTAAAACGAAAAAAGAGGCAGAGGCGGCATTTGCCGAGACACGGGATATGTTTAATAAGGGGACATATATTGAACCCTCTAAAATGACTTACAAGGAATTTATTGGGGAATGGTTAAAAACCAAAAAGATTAACATCGGTCCACAAACGTTTGAAATTTATCAAATTATTGTTAATACTCATATAATCCCCATCCTTGGAGGACTTTCACTACAAAATATAAAAACTATTCATATCCAAAATTTAGTCAATGATCTTGTTGAAAAAGGGTATGCCAGTGATTCTGTAAGAAAAATACATGCTGTCATTAGAAACACTTTGGAATACGCAAGTGAGGATCTTAAGCTGATACCCATTAATCCGGCTAAAAAAATTGTATTACCCAAAAAGAAAAGTAGTACAGAAATAACCGTATGGAATGAAGATCAACTAAAGGCTTTTTTAGAAGTGGCAAAACATGAAAGAACCTACAACATTTTCGTTTTGGCTATTTTCACGGGAATGCGGCAAGGTGAGCTCCTTGGTCTTAGTTGGAAAGATGTTGATTTTGATGGGCGAACTTTGAAAGTCACCCAAACATTAAAGGGTGATGCTAAAGAAATTATGAAAGGGGCAAAATCTAAAACAAGTATAAGAACAATTCCGCTCAATGAATTTTCAATAAATGCTTTAAAAGAACAAAAAAGGCTCCAGGAAAAAGAAAAGAATGAGATTGGAATGGCTTATAACCAAGAGAATTTAGTTTTTTGCTCAGAGGTTGGCACTCCCATCCACCGATCAAATTTACGACGAGTATATAATAGATTAATTAAAGAGGCAAATGTACCAAGTATTCGATTCCATGATCTCCGCCATTCACATGCAACATATTTACTTTCAAAAGGCGTTAATATAAAAGTAATAAGCGAAAGATTAGGGCACAGTGATATTAAAATCACTCTAAACACTTATTCACATGTTGGTGAATCAATGCAAAAAGAAGTAATTGAAAAACTTGATCATCTTGTTAATTAAGGGTCACAGAAATGTGACCTTTTTTATTTTTAAAATCAAACGTGACCATTGTGTGACTTTCACAAAAAAAACACCTTCATTTGAAGGTGTTTTTTTGATGATCTGGGTGGGGATTGAACCCACGACCCCTTGCCTGTCAAGCAAGTGCTCTCCCCCTGAGCTACCAAATCGTATTATAAATTTTTTCATGACCTCAACCCTGTCAAGGTGATGCTCTCCCAACTGAGCTAACAGATCGTATGTATACTATCTATCTTCTATTATATAAAAAATTAATCAAAAGTCAACTAAATGAACTCTACCTATTTGCTTAAAGATT
>Ga0182739_1002489_pt1 | contig 17166 bp, 15 predicted proteins | sample eDN5th30CBELigBY_FD_128873 | JGI IMG/M metagenome (GOLD analysis project Ga0182739, IMG submission 128873) | Enriched backyard soil microbial communities from Emeryville, California, USA - eDNA 5th pass 30_C BE-Lig BY (version 2) (version 2) | ecosystem: Environmental > Terrestrial > Soil >... | reverse complement strand
TGGAGAAGGCGTCACTGCGGCGGCGACCTCATCGTCGCCGAGAAGGGCAGAGAGGCCGCGGCCGAGGCCACGCGGTTTGGGAGCTTGGGTCATTGTACGGCTGCCTGTTCTGCGGCGAGGCGCCGGCGGCGGATGAACTCGCTCGCCAGCAGAATGTAGGCCTGCGATCCGGCGCAGGCATTGTCGTAGATCAGCACCGGCATGCCGTGGGACGGCGCTTCGGCAATGCGGACGTTGCGTGGGATCGTCGTCCCGAACACCAACTCGCCGTAGTGACCTCGGACGTCGGCCACGACCTGCTGACTCAAGGTCATCCGGCGATCCACCATGGTCAGGACGACACCGAAGATGTGCAATCTCGGATTAAGGCGCTTTTTCACGCGCTCGATCGTATTGCCGAGCGCACCGATCCCTTCGAGGGCCAGGAACTCGGCCTGCAGGGGGACGAGGACGGCATCAACCGCCACCAGCGCATTCAGGGTGACGAGGCCCAGGGAGGGGGGACAGTCGATGAGCACGATGTTCCAGCGCTGCCGGGCATCGCTCTCCGGCGCGGCCAGCGCGTCCGCCAACCGGTTCTCGCGGCGGTCCATGTCGATCAATTCGATCTCGGCGCCCGCGAGCTGAACGGCCGCGGGCATGACCTCCAGGCCCGGGATGCGGGTCTGCCGGACGCACTCACCCATGGACTTCAGGCCGAGCAGATACTCATATGAACCGGGTGAGCGCTCATTCCGACCCACCCCTAGACTGGTCGAGGCATTTCCCTGGGGGTCTAGGTCAATAAGAAGGACCTTTTCGCCGACCGCCGCCAGCGCCGTCGCAAGGTTGATGGCCGTCGTCGTTTTACCGACGCCGCCCTTCTGGTTCGCGATCGCGAAGATCTGGGGCGCTGGTGTAGGGGCCGATTCGGAGGATGACGGAGTCACGATCGGTCACGCTTGCAATGGCATCGGGAGAAAAGTCCCATTTCTTTTTCGCTTCGTCCACCTCGGCCTGCCAACCCTTGCCTTTGTGGAGGAGGCAAGTGGCGTTCTCTGTCCTATGTCTATCTGACCATGCGAGCAACTGACCCAAGGGCGCAAGGGCCCTTGCGGTGATCACGTCCGCGCCCGCCGGTGGCGCCATCTCAATCCGCTTCACCACCACCGTGGGAGGCCTCTCCAGGCCCATTTTCCGACCCGCTTCGCCGAGGAAAGCCGCCTTCCGCGCGTCCGATTCGATCAGTGTGATCGGCAGATCCGGGCGTAAGGCCGCGATGACGAGGCCGGGAAATCCACCACCGCTTCCCAGGTCGGCGAGCGACCTGGCATTCGCCGGGATGAGGGAAACCACTTGAGCGGAATCGACCACGTGGCGCTTCCACGCCCCCTCCAGGGTATTCCGTCCGACCAGGTTGATGGCCTTCTGCCATCGACCCAAGGTCTCGATCAGAATCTCCAGACGGCGAAGTGTTTCACGTGAAACATCAGAAAGAGGATCCACGGCTATGCCGCCCGCCGACGGACATGCTTCAGAAGGGCAACCAGTGCCGCCGGCGTCACCCCGGAAATTCGCGCCGCCTGACCCAGGGTTGCCGGACGATTCGCTTCCAGCTTCTGGCGTACCTCTGTCGACAGGCTCCCGATGGCGCCATAATCAAGATCTGGGGGTAGGATCAGGGCTTCATCCCGCCTGTAGGCCGCTATATCGCCGCGTTGCCGGGACAGGTATCCCTCGTAGCGCGAGTCTATGGTAAGCTGTTCCACGATCTCCGGCGATACGGGGCCGAGTTCAGGCCATACGCCAACGAGACGGGCCCAGTCGAGTTCCGGGTAGGCGAGGAGATCGAGCGCCGAGCGCGCGACACCATCCTGATTGATCGTGATCCCGCGCTTCACCAAAGCCGACGGGCTGATCGTGAGACTGCTCGCCAGAGTTCTGGCTTCCTCTAGGGCCCGATGTTTCACGTGAAACATCGCCGCCCGTTCGCCGCCTACACAGCCGATCTCGAGCCCTCGCGGCGTCAGCCGCTGGTCGGCATTGTCGGCGCGCAGCCACAGACGGTACTCGGCCCGCGAAGTGAACATCCGATAGGGTTCCGTCACCCCGAGGGAGACGAGGTCGTCGATCAGGACCCCAAGGTAACCATCCGCGCGGTCGACGACGAAAGGCTTTGCCAGTACCGCATTCAATCCGGCGATCAATCCTTGGGCCGCCGCCTCCTCGTATCCGGTCGTGCCATTGATCTGGCCGGCCATGAAAAGGCCCGGCAAACGGCGCGTTTCCAAGGTCGCCTTGAGTTCGCGCGGGTCGATGTGGTCGTACTCGATAGCGTAACCCGGCCTCAGCATCTCCGTCCGCTCCAACCCCGGTATGGTCCGGAGCATCGCAAGCTGGACGTCCTGCGGCAGGGAGGTCGAGATGCCATTGGGATAGACGGTGTCGTCGTCCAGACCCTCGGGCTCGAGGAAAATCTGGTGGCGGTCCCGCTGGCCGAACCGCACCACCTTATCCTCGATCGACGGGCAATAACGGGGTCCCACGCTTTCGATCTGCCCGGAGTACATGGGCGCCCTGTGCAGGTTGCCGCGGATGATCTCGTGCGTCTCTGCCGTGGTCGTCGTGATGTAGCAGGGTACCTGAGGTGTCGTAATCCGACTGCTCAAATAGGAGAATGGCCTCGGCGGATCGTCGCCATCCTGCCGCTCCAACGAGGCGTAGTCGATCGTGCGACCATCGAGGCGTGCCGGCGTACCCGTCTTGAGCCGTCCGAGCTTGAAGCCCAGGCGGTGCAACGTGAGCGCCAGCGCCGTCGAGGGTTCCTCGACCCCATTGCCCCGCGCCCGGCCGGCCGGAATCTTGGTCTCGCCCATATGGATGAGACCGCGCAGGAAGGTCCCCGTCGTCAGAATCACCCGCCCGGCGCCGATCTCGGCGCCCGACTCCGTGATGACCCCCGCACACGTACCCGTTGCATCTACGAGAATATCTGCAACCGCTTCTGCGCGGATCTCGAGGTTCGCCTGCTCGGCCAGCAGATCCTGGATGGCCTGCCGGTACAGTTTGCGATCGGCCTGAGCCCGCGGCCCGCGGACGGCCGGCCCCTTTGAAAGGTTCAATGTGCGAAACTGGATCCCGCCGCGATCGATCGCCCGGCCCATGATTCCGTCGAGTGCGTCGATCTCGCGAACCAGATGTCCCTTGCCGAGCCCGCCGATCGCGGGATTGCAGGACATCTCGCCGATCGTCTCGATCCGGTGGGTGAGGAGAAGGGTGCGGGCACCGAGGCGCGCGGAGGCGGCCGCGGCCTCACAGCCCGCGTGGCCGCCACCGACCACGATGACGTCATAAGAATAGGTCCGCATCCCCGGCATTTACGCTTCCGGCCGGCGACGGTCGAGTCACCAGTCGCGAATCCGCGCGTCCCGGCATTGCCACGGGATCGCCAAAATCTTGACGTCGGGCACCGACTTGCCTAACAGCGAGGCATCGACGGTCCTCCTTAACCGGAGGCTAACAGGGAATGCCGTGCTGCTCCTTCGGGGGCTAATCGGCAGCTGTACCCGCAGCTGTAAGCGGCGAGCGACTGCCCCAGAGTCACTGGACGAAAGTCTGGGAAGACGGGCAGGAGCCGTGACCCGTGAGCCAGAAGACCTGCCGCCGATAGCGTCGCTCTTCCGATGGACGGGACAATCCAACGGGACGGTCAACCGAGCGGTGACGCGCCTTGTGCGTGTTCTGTCTTGGGAGATCCGTCGATGACGCCGATCCGTCGAATTCTATTCGTCCTTCCGTTCCTCGCGCCGCTCGCTGCCCCCATGACGGCGCAGGCCCAGACCGAACCGGACGCAATGATGCCCGCCACGGTCGTGACCGCCGATCGCTTCCCGACCGATCCGAACAAGGTCACCGCCAGCTACACCGTCGTCATGCAGGAAGAGATGCAGCGACGGCAGCTTCGCACGGCCGCCGAAGTGCTGAAGACCGTCCCCGGCGTCTCCGTGCAGCAGTCAGGCGGCGTCGGAACATTGACCTCGGTTTTCGTGCGCGGCTCCAATGCCAACCACGTGCTGGTACTGATCGACGGCGTCAACGTCAGCGATCCTTCGAGCGGCAGCGGCGCGGTCGATTTCGGCAACTTCCTCACCGAGAACCTCGACCGCATCGAAGTCGTGCGCGGCCCCATGAGCACGATGTACGGCAGCCAGGCTATGGGCGGCGTCATCAACATGGTCACCAAGGCCGGCAAGGGTCCGATGAACGGCGCGGCCTTCACCGAACTGGGCACGCGACTGCAGAGCAACAGCGGCGCCTACGTTCGGGGTAGTGTTGGTCGATTCAATTACAACCTGACGGCTGCCGGCACGTTCAGCCCGAACGACACGCCGGTGCCGGCCCGCTTCACGCCGAACGGCGGCTTCGTCGACATCGACCCCTATCGCAACATCACGCTCGCCGCGCGCCTCGGATTCGAGATCAACGACAACACGCAGTTCAACTGGTACGGCCGCTACATCGACAGCAAGATCAACTACGACCAGGTCGGCCAGGAAGATCCGAACGCCAATGGCTACACGTCGCAGTTCTACACGCGCGGCGAACTCGAAGGCTCCTATTTCGACGGCCGCTGGAAGCCGGTCATCGGGGTCAACTACAGCACGATCACCCGGCACGATCTCGACTATGCCAGCGATCAGAACCCGTTCCCCTTCAACACCGACAGCTGGTTCAACGGTCGCCGCCTGCAGGCCGATTTCAAGAACCTGGTGAAGATCATCGACCAGGTCGAAGTCATCGGCGGTATCGATTACGACCGCCAATGGGCCTACACGAATACCGTCGGCCCGTTCACGCCCTATACCCAGGCGTGGGGAACGATGGCGCAGACCGGCATCTACGGTCAGCTTCGCCTCAATCCGTTCGACGGATTCAACCTCAACGTCGGCGGCCGCATCGACATGAACGACATGTTCGGCACGGTCGGCACCTGGCGCGCCGGCGCGTCCTATCTCTGGGCGCCGACGGACACCAAGCTCAAGGCGTCGTACGGCACCGCCTTCAAGGCACCGGCGCTGATCGAAATGTTCGGCCCCGGGCCGTTCTGCGGCGGCAATCCCAATCTCCAGCCCGAGTACAGCCGCGGCTATGAGTTTGGCGTGGAGCAGGGCCTTTTCGACCGCAAGGTGAAGGCCGGTATCACCTACTTCTTCAACACCTACTCGAACCTGATCCAGTGCGCGCCGCCGACCTTCGCGCTGATGCAGAACGTCGCCAACGCCCAGACCGAAGGCTTCGAGGTCACCCTCCAGATCAGCCCGGTGAAGTGGTTCGACCTCTATTTCGATTACACCCACCTGATCGCGCGCAACGTCGACGCCAACCAGCCGCTGGTGCGCCGCCCCGGCGACACCTTCAATATCCGCGCCGAGGTGCGGCCGTGGGAGAACACCCTGTTCGGGATCGGCGTGCTGCAGGTCAACAGCCGCACCGATATCAATGCCACGACCGGCGCGTTCATGACCCCTGCGCCCTATACGCTGGTTCGCATCACGGCCCAGTACGACGTCATCCCGTCCGTCCAGCTCTTTGCCCGCGCCGAGAACGTCCTGGATCGGGTGTATGAGGAACCCGAAGGCTATCAGGCCCCGTACTTCCAGGCCTTCTTCGGCGTGAAGGCCAAGTTCTGAGGTGACGATCCGCCTGCGCCATCGGCGAAACTTGCTGCAAGTCTTCGCCGGTGGCGTAGCTTGCGCAGCCGTGACCCAAGCGAACGCTACCTCGACGACAACCATTGCCCTGCTGCACCTCGACCCTCGACCGGGAGAGATAGAAGCGAACCGGCTCGCCCTCGAACGGGCGGTGCAGCGGGCGCACGAGAATGCCGCCCGCCTGATCGTGACTCCGGAGCTCGCGGTGAGCGGGTACGGGTTTCGCGACCTCGTGGGCACCGACTGGATCGCTCGCGGCCAGCCGGCACTCTTCGCCTGGGCCGGCGCGCTCGCCCGCGCAACCGCGGCCTCCCTCGTGCTGGGCACGCCGGAAGCCGACCCGGAAGGCACGGCCTTGTTCAACAGCATGATCCTGTTCGCCCCCGATGGATCGATCACCGGTCGACATCGCAAGATCAACGCGCTGCGGGTGGGATCGGAATCCTGGTCGACGCCAGGCGACCAGACCACGGCGCTGACGGTCGATGGCATCGGCAGGGTCGGCTTCTTCGTCTGTGCCGACATGTATTCGAGCCGCCTCGTCGGGGAGACGGCGGCACGTGGCATCGACCTGCTCCTGTCCGCTGCCGCCTGGGCACCGGGCCATCACGGGCCGGACGGCGAATGGGAACGGGCTTCCGCCACGACTGGCCGGCCGGTCCTCGTCTGCAACCGCACGGGCCGGGACGTGCTCGACTTCGACGCGGCTCACTCGGTCGCCGCGGTCGACGGCGCCATCGTCTTCTCGCATGCCTCGCCTGAGCCGCAGATCGTGCTGGTCGACTGGGCGACCGACACGCGCCGCCTTACCAACTGGCGCGTCGTGAGATGATGCCGATAAGAAAAGACCCGCCGTCAAAAGACTCGTCGTCTCGACCGGAGCCGAGCGAAGCGAGGCGGAGTGGAGAGACCTTCTCTCGACGATTTGCCGGCTTTTCGTGGAGAGAAGGTCTCTCCACTTCGCACCTTCGGTGCTCCGGTCGAGACGACGGACTCGTTCAAAGCCTGATCCGTCTGCTCCTGTGTGTGACGGTTCTGCTTGGCCCCCTCCCAGCCGCCGCTCAGACACCGCAGCGCGTGGTGACGCTGAATCTCTGCCTCGACCAGATGGCCCTGCGACTGGCAGCCCCCGGGCAGCTCGTGGGTGTGAGCTACCTGTCACAGGACCCGCACCTTTCCGTCCTGGCCGACCGCGCCGCCACGCTGGCGCCGGTGCGCGACTCCGTCGAATCGATCCTCGTCCTGCGGCCCGATCTCGTGATCCTCGGCAAGGACACGCACGCCCCCCTGAAGCGCCTGCTGCGCGGCGCCGACGTGCGCCTGCTCGAATTGCCGTGGGCCACGTCGATCGAGGAGGCCGAGGTCGTGATCGATCAGATGGCCAAGGCGCTGGGCCGGGAGGAGACCGGTCGGCACCTGATTGCCGACATGCGCGAGCAGCGCACCCGGCTCACCTGGACGGGGGCGCCGCGCGGTACAGCGGTCTATCTGGAAGCCAACCGCGGCACATCCGGGAAAGGCAGCCTGATGGACGAGCTGCTGCGACTCTCGGGCTACCGCAATCTCGCCGCCGAACTCGGCATCGGCTCCTTCGGCCGCGTGTCACTCGAAACCGTGCTCGCGGCCGAGCCCGACCTGCTGGTGCTCGACGGCACCGCCAACAAGAACCCTGCGCGCGCCACCGAGTTCGTCGGTCATCACGCGCTGCTGGCCCTGGCGGGTACGGCGAAGCTCGCGTCGGTGCCGACCCGATATTCGATTTGCGCCGGGCCGGACAATTTCCAGGTGATGCGACTCCTGGCAGAGGCGGGACGATGAATCGCTGGCTGCTCCTGCTGGTGGCGATGCTCTATCTGGTATCGCTGGCCGTCGGTCCGGCCTGGTGGCCGTGGCGTCTGGGCACCGAGGTCGGCTGGGCCATCGTGTGGGAGCTGCGGCTGCCCCGCGCCACCCTCGGCCTGCTGATCGGCGGCGTGCTGGGTCTGAGCGGCGCGGTCCTGCAGGGCTGGCTTCGCAATCCGCTGGCCGAGCCCGGCGTGATCGGCGTATCGGCCTGCGCGGGTTTCGCCGCGGTCTGCGCCTTCTATAGCGGTCTCGCTGCCGCTTTCGCGCTGGCACTGCCGCTGGCCGGCATCGCGGGCGCCGCGATTGCCGTCGCCCTCTTGATGGGCGCGGTGCGTTCCGGCACGGGAACCGTCTCGCTGCTGCTGATGGGCGTGGCGATCAACGCCATCGCCGCCGCGCTGATCTCGCTGGTGCTCGCGCTGTCGCCCAATCCCTTCGCCTACCAGGAAATCTCGCTCTGGCTGGCCGGCTCGATCGTCGATCGCGACCTGCGCTACCTCGCCATCGCGGCACCCTTCATGATCCTCGGTGCGACGATCGTCCTGGGCGCCGGCCGCTGGCTCGACGCCCTGTCGCTGGGTGAGGACACGGCCCGCAGCCTGGGCGCCGACACCAGATCGCTCGGCCTGCATCTTACCCTCGGCGTCGGCTTGATGGTCGGAGCGGCCACCTCGGTCGCGGGCATCGTTGGCTTCGTCGGCCTGATCGCCCCTCATCTCGTTCGCGGCCGCGTGGGCTTCCGCCCCGGCGCGACGCTGCTCCCCTCGATGCTGGCCGGCGCCGCGCTCGTGCTGGGCGCCGACATCGCGGTCCGTCTGCTGCCGACCGCGTCCGAACTCCAGCTCGGCGTCTTCACCTCACTGGTCGGCGCGCCCTTCCTGGTGCGCGCCGTGCGCAAGGCACACGCCGCCTGGCTCGCCACATGACCACGACCGGAAGCACCATTTCCGTGCGCGGTCTCGTGAGCCGCCGTGACCATGCCGTCGTGCTCGACCGCATCGATCTCGCTTTCGACGCGGGTCAGGTCACCGCCATCGTCGGCCCCAACGGCGCGGGCAAGACGACCCTGCTGCGCCACCTCGCGGGCCTCGACACGCCGTCGGCCGGCCAGGTCGAGCTGCGCGGCCAGCTGCTGGCCTCGCTCGGCCCTGCCATCCGCGCCTGGAGCATCGCCTATCTGCCGCAAGCGGCGTCCGCCTACTGGCCGTTGCGCGCACGCGACCTGGTGGCCCTCGGCCGGCTGCCGCATGGCGCCGATCTCAGCCGGCCCCTCAAGGCGCAGGACGCACAGGCGATACAACACGCGCTCGAACGCGTGGACGGCGTGGCCCTTGCGGACCGGCCCATCGACACAATGTCCCAGGGCGAGCGCGCCCGCATGATGATGGCACGGGCGCTTGCGACCGAAGCCGCCGTCTTCCTGGCCGACGAACCGGTCGCCAGCCTCGACCCGGCCTATGCGCTGGAGACCATGACGATCCTGCGCGCCGAGGCGGCGCGCGGCGCCTGCGTGATCGTGGTGCTGCATGACCTGGGTCTCGCGGCCCGCTTCGCCGATCGAATCGTCGTCCTGGCCAGCAACAAGGTCGCCGCCGACGGTCCGCCGTCCGTTGCCCTGGCGGCCGGCGTGATCGAGTCCGCCTACGGCGTCACGTTCCGACACCTCACCGTGGACGGCATTCCCCAACCGGTCGCGTGGGAGCGGTGAGCGTTACGCCGCCCGTTTGCGCGACGTCGTCTTGCGCCGGGCCTTTTTCGCCTTGGGCTTTGCCTTGCGCCCGTGCGCCTCGAGGAAGCGGTCGGCTTTCTCCCGCGACGGTCCGCCACCGCCCTTGAGGCTCTTCTTCAGTGCTTCCATCAGGTCGACGACCTTCTCTTCCTCCTGTTCGGGCGCCTGCGAGACCACGGGCTGTCCCTTCTTCTTCTTGGCGATCAGCTCGCGCAACGCATCCTCGTAACGATCGGTGAAGCGGCTCGGATCGAATTTGGCATCCTGCTGTTCGATGATCTTCTCGGCGATCTGCAGCATGCGGGAGTCCGGCTTGGGCAGGGTGCGATCGAACACTTCCGACGTCGCCCGGATCTCGTCGTGGGTGCGCAAGGTCGTGAGCAGGATGCCGCCGTCGCGCGGCTCCAGCGCGCAGATGCGCTCGCGCTGGTGCATGACGACGCGGCCCAAAGCCACCTTCTTCTGCTTTTCCATCGCGGCCCGGATCACCGAGAAGGCCTCGATGCCGGTCTTGCCGGACGGCGCGAGATAGTAGGGTTCGTCCCAATAGATGCGGTCGATGTCGGCGGCATCGACGAACTCCTCGATGTCGAGAATGCGCGTCGATTCGAGCCGCACCGAGTCCAACTCGTCCTTCTCGAACAGCACGTACTTGTTCTTCGATACGGCGAATCCTCTCACCAGATCGGCGCGCTCCACCGGCTCGCCGGTGCCGGCATCGACCGACTGCATGCGGATGCGGTTGTTGGTTTCGGGATTGATCAGGTTGAAATGGATGTCGGCACTTCGCTCGGTCGCGGTATAGAGCGCGACCGGACAGGTCACCAGCGAGAGGCGCAGATGGCCCTCCCAGGTCGGTCGCATCGCTTTCTTCTTGGCCATTGTCTTACTCCGACTTCACGAGCTTCTCGATCGCGGCCCGCAGCGGACGCGCGGACTTCGCGTAATCCTTCCAGGGCTTGCTGCGCTTCAACAGCCGAGGCGCGGTGCGCACCGTGTACTTCGTGGGATCGAGGCCCTTCTTCACCTGAGTCCATTCGATCGGCATCGACACCGTGGCGCCGGGACGGGCGCGCGAGGACAGCGGCGCGACGGCGGTAGCCGTCCGGTCGTTGCGCAGATAGTCGAGGAAGATGCGGCCCGTCCGTTCCTTCTTCGCCATGTTGATCACGTAGTGGTCCGGTTCGTCCTCTGCCAATCGGCGGCAGATCTCCCGGGCGAAGGTCTTGGCTGTGTCCCAATCGGGACTCTTCCTGTCGTCGGTCAGCGGCACCACGACATGCAGTCCCTTGCCGCCCGTGGTCTTGCAGAAAGGTACGAGGCCGAGTTTGCGCAGGCGCGTGGCGATCTCGCGCGCCCCGACGATCACCGCATCGAAGCCCACGTCCGGTGCCGGGTCGAGATCGAAGACCAGGCGGCCGGGGAGGTCGGGATTCCCGGGCTGGCAGTTCCACGGGTGCAGCTCCGTCGCGCCCATCTGCGCCACGGCTGCAAGTCCTTCCACCCGGTCGATCTGGAGATAAGGCTTCTTGTCGCCATCGACCTTCACTTCCGAAAGAAGATGCGACGAGCCTGCCATGGCGTGACGCTGGAAGAAGTGCTGCTTGCCGTCGATCCCGTCGGGCGTGCGCACGATCGAGCAGGGGCGTCCCGCGATGTGATCGATCATCCAGTCGCCCACCGCCTCGTAATAGCGCGCCAGCTCGATCTTGGTGACCGGCGGCTTCTCATCGGGCCACAGCGGCTTGTCAGGGTGCGAGATCGACACGCCCATCACCATCGCCTTGCCTGACGAAGGGGTCTCCGTCTTGCGATCGCTCCTGGAAGTCCTGCGGGGGGTGGGCTTTGCCATCTCGACCTTCTCGGGGTTAGCCGCGACTTCCGCCTCGACCTCATCGGCCGGCTTGTCGCCGCGCAATCCCTTGAAGGCAGCCTGACGCACGTTGCCGGCCCCGGTCCAGCCGGCGAACTCGATCTCCGCCACCAGATCGGGGCGGGCCCAATGCATGTTCGCTTCCTTGGGCGGGCTTGCGCCGGGGGCGAAGGGGCTGGTCTTGCTCTCGACTTCGCGCAGCTTCGGAACGAGAGAGCGCATCACCGCTTCCCCGAAGCCGGTGCCGACGCGGCCGACATAGACGAGCTTCCGGCTCTTGCCGTCGCCGCGATGGACGCCGGCGAGAAGGGACCGCAGGCGACGCCCTTCGCTGGTCCAGCCGCCGATGATCACCTCGTGGCCCGCCCGGCACTTGGCCTTGGTCCAGCTGCCGCCGCGCCCCGACCTGTAGGGGGCGTCGAGTTCCTTGGACACGATGCCTTCGAGGTGCATGCGGCAGGCTGATTGCAGCACGGCATCGCCCGCCGTCTCGAAATGATCGACGTAACGCAAGCCGGCATTCCGGTCGGGCAGCGTATCGAGCACTTCCTTGAGGCGTACCCTGCGCTCTCGCAACGGCAGCGGACGCAGGTCCTCGCCTTCAAGGAACAGAAGATCGAAGGCAAAGAAGATCAGTTTCTCCGACTGGCCTTCCGACAGGGCGGCCTGCAACGCGGCAAAATCCGGGGCGCCGTGCTCGTCGAGCGCCACCACCTCGCCATCGAGGATGCAATCGGGGAGCTTCTTCGCCTGCCGGGCCAGGGCCGCGAACTTCTCCGTCCAGTCGAGACCCTTGCGCGTGCGCAGCCGCGCCTCACCGTCCTCGACACGGAGTTGCAACCGGTAGCCGTCGAACTTGACCTCGTGCGCCCAACCCGCTGCCGCCGGTGCCCGCTCGACCAGCTTGGCGAGCTGCGGCTCGACGAACTTCGGCATCGAAGAAACCTTCTTTGCTTTGGCCTTGCTCTTCGCCGTCGTGGCGGCCGCGTCGCCGCCATCCTTGCGATTGCTTTGCCAGACCGCGCCGGCGCTGCGCTTCTTGCCGGTCATGAAGGGCGTGGGCGGCTTGCCGGTGCCCCGCGCGATCTGGTCGAGCGTGCGACCCGAAGCGATCGACTTGGGATCCTTCAGGATCTTGTCGTCGTCGCCTTCGTGCGCCGACGCATCGCGGTGCTTGATCAGCAGCCAGTTGGTACGCTTGCCGCCCTTGCGGTCCCATTTCATGCGCACCAGCACCCAGCTTCCTTCGAGCCGCTCGCCCACCAAGGTGAACTTGAGGTCGCCGCTCTTCAGCCCCTCGTGGGGATCGCCTTCCGGAATCCAGTAGCCGCGATCCCAGAGCTGCACCGTGCCGCCGCCATACTGGCCCTCGGGAATGGTGCCTTCGAAGTCACCATAGTCGAGGGGATGATCCTCCACTTCGACCGCCAGGCGCTTGACCTTGGGATCGAGCGACGGGCCCTTGGTCACGGCCCATGATTTGAACGTACCATCCAGTTCGAGGCGAAAGTCGTAGTGGAGCCGCGTCGCATCGTGACGCTGGATGACGAACCGAAGCTGTTTGGACTTCGGAATGGACGACGACTTTCCCGACGGCTCGTCCGTCAGGTCGAAGTCGCGCTTGGCGCGATAGGGAGCCAGACTGTCCTTCCGCATGAACCACCACTCGCGCGTCGCGAACTATGCCGCGACCTGAACGTTTCCAGCGAGGAGTCGTTCCGGCGTCGTCACTTCCGGCATTAGGTAGCGAACGCACCTAGGGGCTAGGCGATGACTAAGGCCTAGCCAATTTGGGGCAAACCGTCCCCGCTATCCCCGTTATTTCAAACAACATCTAGATCGGCCGCATCGCCCACTCCGGCAGTCCAAAACCACCATATATTGGGCCAAATAGGGGATCGCTGCGGGTAAACCGCAATGGATTGCCCCTAAATCAACTCGGATTGAAGCAAGCCCCGAATCGCGCCTATAGTAGGCGCGACGGATTGCACCATCCCTTTCTAAGTCCGGTCTCAGGAGCCCGCGCTTCAAGGCACATCTCGGCCACTGGGGCCGGGAGAAAGGGGAAAACATGGCAAGCACTACGTCAAATCCGGCGGCGTTCGCATACGCGCGGGCTTACTGCCGGTCTCGGAACGGGAAGCCCTAAGGCTTCGCCGCCGAGTTCTACCTCACGCTCGAACGTGGGGCTAAGCTGAGTAGGCTTGGAGGGCGGCTCACTGGTAACGGTGGGCCGCTTTCCGTTAGTGCATAACGTTGTTTAACACACTGGGTATTTTGGCGGGAATCGTCAAGAGTCGAAATCGAGTCGGATTCGACTCACCTCCAAGCTATGCTGCAGGCATGGCTAAGCGGAAAACCATCACTCTGTCAGAGGAGACAATCGCGCGCCTTGAATTGCTGGCAAAGGGTGGTTGGTATGGCCCGGACGCGTCGGGAATCGCCAGCCGCTTTGTAGAGGATGGGATACGGCAGGCCCGAAACGAGGGATACCTCGCGCTCGACTCCGGGCACCCTGTCACCAAGAAGGCTTAGTTCACCTCCCACACAGGAAGCCCGCCCAGCCCGCCGACAGAGCGGATCAAGCCCTTGCTACGGTGGCCTGAGCTTGCCGCCCACGCACTAGAGGGGGAGCAGCCGCCACTTTCCGGGCCATGTATTGCGGTCGTACTCGACAACGGGGCGGCGTTGGCGTGAGAAGCTGCTGTGGATCGTCTTGGCGAGCATGTCGACAGCCTTGTCCGTCGTCTCGCGGTCCATGCTGATCAGGATGCGCCGAGCCAACTCTGGACCGGTCAGCGATTCGCCTGTCATCCGCAGTATCTCAAGCGCCTTCCGGCTTCCGGTGCCCTTCGGCAACCCAGCGGGGTTCTTCTCCAGCGTCGGCTTGGGCTCGATCGCCTGCGGCTGGTAGTCCTCTTTGAACATCCTCAAGCAAGCATCGATAGCTGAGAGGTCGGCCCGAAGAGCCATTACACGAAGTTGCATCTTGCGTAGTTCCCCGGCGACGCGGGCGCGGCGCTCTACCAATGCCGACACGACGTGAGTTTCAGCCATGGTTGGCGCGGCTCCTCTGCCAATAGCCCTTCCACTGGGCCGAAACCGGGTGCGCCAGCGCAGCGCGGGTGACGAGCGCGTATTGCTCGCCGTTGCTGATGCGGCGGTTGTCCTCGCGCCAGTCCATTTCACCGGCATAGGCGGCGAGGTGGGGACCGGCGATCTTGTGGTGGATGCCGATTTCCGCGCGACGGAGACGTGAGAAGTAGCTTTCTGCGAGGTTGGTCGACGCGCCGTTGTGGCTGTAGGCGACGGAATGATTGATGCGCTTCGTGACGTAGCGGGCATGGAACGCATCCCAGTGGGACGCCTCGTCCGCATAGACGGTGCTGCCCAAGGCGATGCGATCGTGCAGGCCGCGCACGCCGTCGGCCTCGCTGTTGGTCACGAAAGTCAGCGTCTGGCCGCCACGCTGGCGGGCGACGATCACGACCTTGCGCTTGCCGGTCTGGTTCTCGGCAAGGCGGCGGTCGACGCGGTCGGCCTTGTGGTTGGCAGGGCGAACGTGGCCGCCGGTGTACATGCCGTCGATTTCGACCTCGCCGGAGAGCTTCTTGCCCTTGTCGGCGGCCGTCATCGCCTCGCGCAGCTTGTGCGCCAGGACGAACGCGGTCTTGTACTGGCAGTCCAGATCGCGGGAGAGCTGCAGGGCGCTATGGCCCTTGGCGCCGTTCACGAAGATGGCGATAGCGGCCAGTAGATCACGCACCGGCATCTTGCGGCTGGCGAAGATCGTGCCCGACGTGACGGAGAACTGAGTGTTGCAGCCCTTGCACTTGAAGATGCGGCGGGCCTTGTACTCGTAGACCTCGACGGAGCCGCACTTCGCGCAGGTGGCCTTGCCGTCAGTCCAGCGAACCGCCTTGAACGTGTCATAGGCTTCCTCGTCCGTGAGGCGCATGACCTTGGCGAGGGAGAGCGTGCGGGCCTTGGCCGAGAGGAGGAAGTGCTGAGACATCATCAAATCCGGTGTGTACGCACCGAATGCGATGATAAGACGCCTCGTTGTCAATGGCATTCATATCGAATATGATGATTTTCATGCTCGATACGGTGACGCCATGGTGACCCCCAAGGACTGGGCCGATACTGCGAAAGCGGTACTAAAGGCTGAGTTGAAACGCCGAAACGTCGGCTACCGTGAGTTGGCGGAAAAACTTTCCGCAATGGGCACACCTGAGACTGAACGAAACATTGCTAACAAGATCAGCAGGGGCGGATTCACCGCGGCGTTCTTGCTCCAATGCTTGAAGGCAATTGGCTGCACCACGCTCCGTCTGGACGACGTTTAGGCACCGCGGGCCAGATCGACCTCACGAAATACCGGCTTTCAAAGTGTTGGTTAGTTTTGCGGATATTATCCGCCCGACAAGCACCTGCGTCTCATCTCGGTACAGTCGAATGCCACTCCACAGCGGCAAATATGCCGGCACAAGGAAGGGCAGAGCAGATCCGCAAATTTGCAGTTTTTCGAAATCGATATACGGGAACGATGATGGTCCAGTCATGGTCAGAGCTTCGACGAATTGCTTCGTCACCCTTTGCTCAAGATGAATCCTAAACTCTGAGAGATTTTGGACTTGGTCGAGCGGCGTTCGCTCTGTCATCGGCCGCGGCGGTGGCAGATCGCCCACCAACTTTGAAGTTCCGCCCCCCATGATCCCAAAGCGCGCGTTTCCGGAAATCGGCCGAAGCTTGATCGTCTGTCCGGTGGCGTTGAAAGCGATGAGAAGGACCTCAATAACCCTCTCCTCCTCAGCCTTCCTCAGATCGACCTTAATATCCGCGAGGTAGAGCCCGTTTTCGTGAAACTCCGTCGCGGGGGGTGGCGCCGCAGTGTGCGCGAAGGAATCCGGGATGCCGCTCGGTATCGTTAAAGCTGAAGGAGTGTCACGCGCAGGCTGAGAAATGGGGGGCGCCACGGGTGGCGCTTGGTCCATCGTCGGGCGAAGTGGCTGGCGGCGCGCCAGCAACGCCGACATGCGCGACCTAATTGCGGGCCAAAAAAAGACAATGATTCCCGCAGTAACCGCCAAGAGAACGACGCTCTTCACGATTGAGCTCGTAAAGGATCGAGGCGGCGGCCTCTGCAGGTGGTCGTATAATTCGTAAACGGCATCATCCCAGAAGCCGGTCGCAATGATTCCCACAACCAGAATCCAAACTGCCACCACGCCTGCGCGTGCCAGACCCCGGGCCCAACCGTGCTCATCCATCGCAAAACCGTACCATCCGCTTTCTCGGGTTGGCGGGTAGCGTTCCATCGAATAGCCCAAAGCTGTTCTGCTATCGCGCTGGCGGGTAGCCTCACGGCTCGGCCCCTGTGGGTGTGGTTCCTACATAATGCCGGTCACTTCCCGATGCAGAAGTCGCGGAAGATCACGTCGAGGAGTTCGTCCAGGCGCACAGTGCCGGTGATGCGCCCGATGGCGCGCAGGGCCAGCCGGAGATCTTCCGCCGCCAGCGCTACCTCCGGCGCGTGCAGCGCGCGCGCCAGGGATGCCTGGCAGTCCAGCAGCGCCTCGCGATGGCGCGCCCGCGTGAGCGGCGGCGCACCGGCGCCTTCCTCCATCGCCGCCGACGCGGCCTGCTCCAGGCGCGCCAGCAACCGGGGCAGGCCGGTCCCGTCCCGGGTCGACAGGGCGACGACCAGAGGATCGTCGATCGCGACGAGATCGGCCTTGTTCGCCACGGCGATGTCGCGCTCAGGGTTCCAGCCTTCGGTCGAGCGCATGATCGCCTGCATTTCCGGACGCCAATCGCCCGAAGCATCCAGCACCAGCACGCGCAGGTCCGCCGCCACCGCCCGCGCCCGTGCCCGGCGGACGCCTTCCTGCTCGATCGCATCGCCCGAGTCGCGGAGGCCGGCGGTATCGGCCAGCACCACCGGCCAGCCACCGAGATCGAGATGCACTTCGATCACGTCGCGCGTCGTGCCGGCCGTCTCCGAGACGATCGCTGCCTCGCGCCGG